>FTKM01656004.1_pt1 | contig 16513 bp, 10 predicted proteins | sample 1658051 | NCBI WGS metagenome assembly FTKM01 (sample SAMEA3914794, study PRJEB12502) | metagenome | biome: forest; material: soil | place: Canada | collected 2011-07-05 | depth 0.1 m | reverse complement strand
AATGCCGACTCGTGATTGACGTGTCAGCGGGTGAAAACGCCGCGCGGTTGCGCGGCACCGGATGGATGCGAGACGCGGCGCCGGCGATATCAGGCGCTGTGCGGGCGAACGGCGGCAAACCGTTCGTCCTGCCGACTATCAGGCGCCCGATGCAGCAGCGGCCGACGCGGCCTTGCTCTTCTTCGACTTCTTCGTTTTGGAAGCCTTCGTGTCCGACGCTTCGGCCGGTGCGCTTGCCGCTGTTGCAGGAGCCGACGCGGCAGCGGCCGCCGATGCTGCCTTGTTCTTCTTCGACTTTTTGGTGGCCGATGCGGCAGCCGGTGCGGCTGGCGTAGCCGGGGCGGGCGTGGTTGCCGCAGGCGTGGCTGGCGTGGCCGCTGCCGTCGATTTGGCTGCGCCTGTGCTGGACGTGGTGGCGGACTTTGTTGCGGCCTTGGTGCCGGCCGGCGCAGCCGACGAGCCGTTGATCGTGAGGCCTGCTGCTTCGAGGTTGGTGACCGACTTGGTGCCGATGCCCTTCACGCGGGTAGCGAGGTCGTCAGCGTCCTTGAACGGGCCGTTCTTGGTGCGCTCGTCGATGATCGCTTTTGCATGGACGGGGCCAATGCCCTTCACGGTCTCGAGCGTAGCCTGATCGGCGGAATTGACTTCGACCGCGGCAGCGAATCCGGCTGACAGCGACAGGGCCAGGGCAATGCAAAGCATCAGCAGCTTCTTCAGCATGACAAGCACTCCATTGAGGGCAAAAAGTTAGCCGGGAACGGACGAGGCATTGATTCAGCAAACGCTGCGCTTAAGCATAGGATAAATCGCGCGGCGGTTTTCCGAAAGCCGACGATTTATACCCATCGATTCGTGACAAGTAAATCACTGTGAACAAGATTTAAAGATTCCGTCTATTTTTGCGGCGATTCTGACGCGATAGGTGCGGATGCCGGCCCGCCAGCGGGCGTGCGCGCTACGGCTCCGCGTACTTCGAAGTTCACTGCGTCAGCGACGCTGCCGTTAGCCTCCACCAGTTCCAGCAGATGATGACCGGGCCAAGGCAGCCATGGCACGCGCGTGGCGTGGCCGAGCGTTTTGCCGTCGAGGCGCCAGCTGCTCAACGCCGAGGCGCCGCTCGCGCGTTCGAACGAAATACGCTGACGGGAGGCGGGAATGTCGGGATCCAGCGCGAAGATGGTGCCATCGGCAGGTGTGCCGATATGCGCCGCGCCGCGTGTCGAGATGTGCTGCGCGGTGCCGCTCGCGTTAGCCGCGAGGGCGACCACGGGCGTTTGAGTGCCCGCCAGGAACCAGTCATTGCGCGCCGGTTCCACGCCGTTTTCGAAAGTGACTCGGCTTTGAATCACGTTCGGCGGTGCGACGGGTGGCGTGCCTGGCAAACGCCGGTGCAGGTAGCCGACAATAGCAGCCCAGATCGGCGCGGCGCCTGTGACGCCGGAGACGTCCCACATGGGCGTGCCGTCCGCATTACCGACCCATACGCCAACGGTATAGCGCGATGTAAAGCCGATCGTCCAGTTATCGCGCATATCTTTGCTGGTGCCCGTTTTCACGGCGGAGAAAAAGCGCGTGGCGAGTGGGCTATCGAAGCCGAATGTGCGCGTACGCGCGTTGTTGTCGGCCAGGACGGTGGTGATGATGAAACTGGCCTGCGGGCTGAATACGCGTTGCACCGCAGTCGCGTCGATGTCACGGTGCGCGGGCGTGCGGCGCGGCAGATCGGAGGTCGGCGTTGCGAGTCCGCCGTTTGCCAGCGCGCGGTACGCATTGGTTAGCGCCAGCAACGTGACGTCAGCGCTGCCGAGCGCGAGGCTGTAGCCGTAGTAGTCGCCGCTTTGCGTGAGCGGCAGGCCGAGCGCGGTAAGCGTTCTGGCAAAGCGATGCGGCGTCACCATCACGAGGGTGCGCACGGCCGGTACGTTCAGCGACGAACCCAGCGCCGTACGCATGCTCACCCAGCCCTTGAAGTCCTTGTCGTAATTCTGCGGGATATACAGACCGCCGCCGGCCGCGAGATCGAGCGGCGCGTCGTCGAGCAGGGAGGTGGTGGTGAGCCGCCGTTCGTCGATGGCCTGCGCATACAGGAACGGCTTGAGCGTCGAGCCGGCCTGGCGCAGCGCGAGCACCGCGTCAACATCGCGCGCGCCGGACAGCGCCCCCGATGAGCCGACCCACGCGAGCACCTCGCCGGTCGTGTTGTCGAGTACGACCGCGGCTCCGTCTTGCACATTGCGCGGATGCGCGCGGGCATTCAGCTCAACCAGGGTCCGCGTGAGTGTGTCGCGCGTTAAGCGTTGCAGATTCGCGTCGAGCGTGGACCTGATGCGCGCGCCCGCAACAGGGTGTACCTCGGCAGCAATACGGCGTGCGAAATGAGGTGCAAGGTCGTTGTCCCCTGCGCCAGAAAGCGTGGTGGGTGCGGGGCGCGCAAATGCCAGTTGCACGAAGCTGTCGAGGTTCGCGCACTGGCTGCTCGCCTGCATGTCGCGCAGAATCCGGCAGGCGCGTGCACTGACCTTCGGATAGGACGCGTTGGGCGAGCGGATCAATGCGGCGGCCACGGCGGCTTCGCGTTCATCGAGACCGGACGGGGCCTTGCCGAACAGCGTGGCCGACATCGCCGACAGGCCGATGCTCTCGCCGCGAAACGGCACGAGATTAAGATACGCCTCGAGAATCTGATCCTTGCGCCAGCTCCGCTCGAGCCACAACGCGCTGACGGCCTGACCTGCCTTCTGTGTAATCGAACGTTGTCCTGAACGTTGCGGGTTGTCGTCGAGCAATCCCGTGAGTTGCATCGTGACGGTCGAAGCGCCCCGTGTGCGCGTGTTCCAAAGGTTGCCCCATGCGGCGCCCGCAGCGCCGCGCCAGTCGACGCCGCTATGCTCGTAGAAACGCTTGTCTTCCGAGACGACGATGGCCTCACGCAGCGCTGGCGACACATCCGCGAGTGCGACCCAGTCGCCGCGCCCCTCGGTCTGATCGACGCGCGTGCGCTGCAATGGCTCGCCGTCGCGCGATAAAAGCGTCCAGTCCGAACTGTGCCAGCCCGCGCGGACATCATCAAACGAGGCAAGCGCGTTCGCGCTAACGCAAAAGAAGCACAGAGTGAGGCCCAAAGCGATACGGGCCAAGCTGGGTAGCTGCACGGCACCAGCCACGCCATTACGCCACAGGTATAGCGCCATGGAGCGTATGGAGCGTGATCTTTCGCCGTGCTGGCTCATCGCTTCTGCCCAGGTTCGCCAATCATTTCGCGGCGGCGGTATTGGCCACCGGCGCGGGCTGGACGACGACGGGTGCGTTCGGCACTGCGCCAAACGTGGACGGCGCATACAGCGCTTCCACCCGAGTGGGCGGCAAACCAAAGGTGCCCACATTGTTCAGACGTACCGTGTACTCAACCGAGAATTTACCCTTCGGCAGATAGTCGTAGTACGCCCGATAACCGTCGAAGCCCCGTTCGATAAACGTGGGCCATCTATCCTGATCAGACTTTTCGCCCTGCGTGGCAGCCGCTGAATCGCGTCCGAGGCCCGAGCCCAGAATCGTTGCGCCCGCTGGCACGGGATCGTTGACGACGACCCATGTCATGTCTGTCTGCGCGTCGATGTCGAGATGCACGCGCACCACGTCGCCGCGTGAATAGACGCCTTTGACTGCGGGGTCGAGCGAAGTCACCGTCCGGGTGATGCGATATCCCGCCGACAAAGGCGCCTTCAGCGCGACAGCAGCGAGGCTCTCGATGGTCGCCCAAGGCTTGCCGGTACCCTCGTGCGTCAGCGTGAGTGGCGTCGATGTATCCGGGCTTTCCGAAGGCCAGGGCAGCAACTCGCTGCGAGCGGGGGCAGAGCGCGTAGCCGGGTTCGCGGGTGGACTCTGCGTGGTTGCGTTCGATGACGTTTCAGCCGCCGTCGGCGTTGCTCCCTGGCCCCACGAGATGGTTTTGTCGAACGTGCCGAACTGCAGCTTCGTCTGGCCCGTGACGGGCGCGCTCTCAAACACCTGAGAGAAGCGTGCGACGGCCAGCGTGCCCCACACGTTCGCCGTCGTGGTTTGCCATGCACCGTTGCGTTGCAGGGCGAGCAGACCGCTCACGAGGCGCGGCATCTCGTCTTTCCATGCCGGCGCGTCGGCGAAGATCAGCACAGTGCGGGCGGCGTTGTCTTCGGGGCCGGTCATTAGCCACCAGAGGTCGTCGTCGGCTTCAGTGGAGAACGTGAGGCGCGTACCCTGATACGTGAGCCGTGCGCGCAGAATCTGTTCGAGTTGTGCGCGTTGTTCGTCTCGCCGAGGGATATCCGTGACACGCGACAGGATCGCGTAATAGTCGAGCACCGCTGAGGTCGGCCACTGGTTCGGCGCAATTTCGATTGAGCCGAGCATGGGTGGCTGCACCACGCCATAGCGCGAAAGCGCTTCGAGCGCAGCAAGCTTGCGCAGGTCGAGATCCTTGCGCGGCGCCCACGTATTACGCTCAATGCGGCCTTCCACAAAACCGGCCAGGCCAGCTTCGAGTTTGCCGCGTATGTCGTCAGGTAATGCGAAGCGCGAGTCGAGTTTCGACGCTTCGTCACTGACTGCGAGCAGGTAGGCGCTGAGCGTCGGGCTACCATGGCTGGCGCTGTCGTCGGCTGGCGGGAAGTAACTGGCGAGGCCATCACGGTCAAGATAGACGGGCATCTTCGCCACGACGGCTTGCCATTGCGCCGCGTCGCGCAAACCAATCGCTCGCGAGGTCTGCTGTTCGAGGCAGTTGTACGGGTAGCGCTCGAACCAGCGGCGCACACCCGGCATGCCATCCGCGAGCTTTGCCTGTAACGAAACCGCGATGCCGCCACGCACTGTGCCCGATGAAGTCGCGCTCGCGTTCGGCGGCGAAGCCACTGGCAGCGACAACGTGCCATCAATCTGCGCGAGAGTGGCTTGCTGGACCGTGACGGGCAGGGCAGCACTCACACGCTGGGCGATTTTCAGCGCATCACTGGCATGCGGGCCACCTTGCTCCGCTACGCTCACGTTCCACGTAAGCGCGGGAGTTGCTGTATCGGCGAGGCCATCGGGTGTCGTCACGTTCCACGCGATTTCGCGCGCCGAGTCCGCGGCCAGATCCACCGTTTGTGCGGCGAGCGCGAGCCCCGCGACAGTCGGCGTGACGAGCACTTTCATTGCACGCGTCGTCGTGTTGCGCACAGTGAACTGGGCGCGAAACACGTCGCCTTCGCGCACCAACGGCGGCAGACCGGAGATCAGTTGCAGATCTTGCGTGCTGCGGATTGACGTGCTGCCGGTGCCGAACGTGCCGGGTCCCACCGCCGCAACCGCCACGATCCGGAAACGGGTTAACGCATCATTGAGCGGCACGTCGAGCGCCGCTTCGCCGTTGGCATCGAGCGTGACGCGCGGGTTCCACAGCAGGAGGGTATCGAACAGATCGCGCGTCGCGCTATGACCGCCGCCTCCGCCAGCCGGTACGGCCTTGCGCCCGAAGTGTCGACGCCCAACGATCTCCATTTGTGCCGTCGCGGTTTCGACGCCGTAGGCGCGGCGCGCGAGCATCGCATCGAGCAGGTCCCAGCTCTCATTCGGCATCAGTTCCAGCAAGGCCTCATCGACCACGGCGACGGCGATTTGCGTTCCCGCTGGCGCAGGCTTGCCGTCCGGCATACGCACCTGCAGCTTGATGTGAGCCTTGCCGCGCACGGTGTACGACTTCGCATCCGGCGTGAGCGTGACGGCGAGCTTGTGGGCGGCCGTGCCGACCTTGATTTCGGTGAGGCCATAGCGGAATGCCGGCTTTGACAGATCGACGAGCGGCGTCGGCGCCTCATATTGACGGCCCTCGTACCAGAACGCGTGAGCCCATTCGAGCGGCGCTTTCCAGCCCCACGTGAAGAACGAATACCACGGCACTTCGTGAATCCGGCCGCGCAACGCCAGCACCGACACGTACACATTCGGCCCCCACGCTTCGTTCACTTTTAACGTGACGGTCGGATCCTTGCCATCTAGCTGGATGACGTGCGTTTCGATGATGCCTTCGCGTTCCACTGCGACGAGGGCGGTGGCGAAGCGAAACGGCATGCGTACCTGGAAGCGCGCCGTTTCGCCGGGCTCGTAAGTGGTCTTTTCCGGCAGCACGTCGATGCGATCGGTGTTCTCGCCGCCGAACCAGAGTTCGTCTTCACGCGTGACCCACACGGAAGTCGTCGCGGTCGAGACGTTGCCGTCGCCGTCTTTCGCGGTGACGACGAGATCGATGTTGCCCGCTTCGCGCAGACTGGCGTCGCAGGACAACAGTCCATGCTCGTCGCTCTTGCCGCTGCATAGCGAGCCGAGGTTTTTGGTCTCGGTGTGATTGTCGTAGGCATAGAAGCCTCCGACCATGCGCTTGCGCGACGTGGTCGTGATACGCGCGATGCCGTGCACGTCAAGAGCGACGCCCGCGCGCGGCTTGCCTTGCAGATCGACGGCGAGCGCCTTGACCGGCACCGTATTGCCCACCGATACCCATTGTCCCGACTTGATCCCCGCTACGACCGCTGCCGGCCATAGGGTGGCGCTGCCGCCAATGGTCTGCACTTCGCCGTTCGGATCGGCGAAGGTTGCTTCCAGCGCGAGGCGCCTGGGCGCGTCGACATGCGGCAGGTCTTTTAGCGTGAGTGAGCCTGAGCCGTTGCGATCGAGCGTCACGGCTTCCTTGTCGGCGATCAGTTTGGTGTCGTCGTTCGGGGCTTGTGCGTCGCTGTTCTCGTCGTCTGAGGCTGAGGTATCGTCGCCTGTGCGCGGTGTGTAGGGTGTGAAGCTGAAGTCGGGGAAGCTGTCCGCGAAGGCGGGCGTTGTACTTTTGAGCAAGGCGGAAACCTGCACCGGCAAATTCGACGCAGCGCCGCCAGACACGTAGTCAATCTGCAAAGCCAACGGTGCCTGCTTCGCCGCGACCAGTGGATGAACCTTCTCGTCGCGTACCGCAATCGAACCTTTGAATACCGGCAAGCGGAATTCCTCGACTCTGAAGCTGCCAGAGTCGTAGGTCATATGCAGGGGCGTCGGGTTGTCGCCGTTGGCGTTGTCATTGTCGCTATCGCCGCTACCACCGCTATCACCGTTGTCACTGGATGAGGCGGCGGCCTCGCCATCGTCAAGCGAAACGCTGTATTCACCCAGCTTCGCCGCGACGGGAATCACGAAGGTCGAATCGGCGCTATGGTCGGCAGCCCATTTGAACGGCAGATGGTAGGTCTGCCCGCTGCCGAGATGGCGGATGGTCACCCGGGTCGGGTAGTGTTTCGGAAACGCAAATCCATGCAGCGTTTCGACTCGAATCAGATGCTTCATCGAGACGGTCTCGCCGGCGCGCAACAGTGTGCGGTCGAATATCGTGTGCGCGCGAACCGTTTGCTCGAGGCTGGTATCGGTTGGCACGTTAAAACGCCACGACTCGATGCCGCGGTTCCAGTCGGAACGCACGAAGGCCATGTCGGCACCGGTCTTGGGATCGTCAACGCGTGCAGAGACGAAAAAGCCGTCGAAGCTCGTCTCGCCGCACCTCTTCTCGGGAGCGAGAGGTTTGTCGATGGTCAGCAAGCCTTGCGCGTCGGTTTTGCCTTCGGCGAGTTGCGCGCCATTGCAGTCGCTGATCCGCACTTCGGCATTGGGCACCGGTTGGCCTTTATCGAGCGAGGTGACCCATACCACGCTGTTCTCACGCCCCTGTTTGAAATGCACCCCCAGGTTGGTGACGAGCACCGCCGTGCGTACGTACATCGGCGCATGCTTGCTGAGCAACGCTGCGCCGAGTGCGGGCGAAGCGAGTTCGATCACGTAGAAGCCGGGTTTGGTCACCGGCACGCCAACCACCTCGAATGGCCGTAGCGCCTTTGGGTCGGCATGAGGCAGGGCGAGCGTGGTGACGTTACGCTGTCCGGCGAGTAGCGACAGCGAACGAATATCGACGAGCGGATCCTTGCGGGTGTCATCATCGGCGGACTGGTCCGGCGAGCGCGGGACATAGACCGGATTCTTCGAGCGCTGCAACAGACCCGGCATCAGCTTGTTGATGTCCGATACGTTCATGGCAGAGCCATCGAAGCGGTCGACGAGGCGCATCCAGTTGCGGATATCGCTGTCCGCATCGACGCGCAACTGGGTGAACTGTGCGCTGCCCGCGTTCAACCCCGCGATATGCAGATCGGCTTCGACATTGCGCAGCGTGACCGGTACGAGCGCCGGCATGTCGGGTTCAGCAAAACGTTCGACGATCCCAAAGGTGCCCGACGAGAACTTCGCGAGCGGCGGCATCGGCGCGGTGCTTGTCTTGAGGGGAAACAGATCGGCATTGGTCAGCGCGCGGCCGCTGACGTCTTTCAGATTCGGCGGAATGTCGATGCTCAGATCGGCGTGTTCTGGCAAAGGCGCGGCAAACTCGACCGTGGATGTTTCGGCATCCTTGTCGTCGGGGCGGAAGGTCGGAGCGATCGAGCCGGAAGGGCCGGTCAAACGCAGCTTCGCGGCATCCGTACGTGCGATGGGCGCGTTGAAACGCACCTGCAGCGGACGTAGCGGTGTACACGGTGCCTTGGCGTTTTCACGCTCGCAGGAGAAACTGGCGGCGAAGGGCTCGCGCACCGTGTAGTCAAAGCGGCGCTCGACATCGTTTGCCAACCCGCTCGGACTCGCGACGCCCGCGCCGTAGACCAGTTGCATCCGGGTCCCGGAAGGCAGCGTTTGCTGGCATTGCAGTGTCAGGACGCGCGCCGCTTCCTTGGTGAGGCGCAAGTGCTTGAGCAGAGCGGCGCGAGAGGCGTCATCAAGGTTCTTGACGGGAATGCGGTTGCCGAGACCACTGGATTCACACCAGATGTTCTGATGGACCGACGCGTCCGTGGCTGGCCCGTTGAGCCGCAGCACGAAGGCCTGATTCTCTTCGATTTCGCCGCCGTCCGGATTGGCTTCATGCACGAACGGGCCGCCGGTTTCGAAGGCGAAACGGTGCGGACCGGCGACTGGATGGCCGCCATAGGATTTCAGGGTGTCGTTGAGTTCGACGGTGCAGCGCATGCCGGGGGGCAAGTCAGCCGTGAAGTCCCACGCCCAGGTTTTCTCGTCCACCCAGTGGCTCTGACCGCTGCTTGCGGCCGCGTCATTGCAATGCACTTGCGCCGGAGCCGGTGCAGTAGCCGTGCCGAAGGCGATCATTGCTTCGTCGAACTTGACGACGACTTGCCGGACCTGCGCCACCTTGCCTTGCGGCGAGACGCTGGTGATGCGTGCTGCATCAGCTCGCCATGTGAAGACTGCGAGCAGGCCGAGCATGACCATCGCTGCTGCCCACGTCCACTTCTGCCTGAGGCTGCTGCTGCGCATCGGTCACGCTCCTGATCGCTTACAGAATGCTGGCGATTCTACTGGACGATTACCGCTCGCCGTGCATCACAAAATTGAGCCCGTGAATGACAGCAACAGCCGCTTGACTTAGAGTGCACTCGAAGTCCTAACCTGAGTTCCGTCATGTCACATGCTCTCACGATTGGCCAGGTCGCCGCGGCAAGCGGCGTCTCCACCCACACGCTGCGTTACTACGAACAGGCGGGTCTGATCCAGTCGGTCGGCCGTAGCGCGGCGGGCCATCGTCTTTATTCGCCTGCGGATCTGGACTGGTTGCAGTTCGTGATGCGTCTGAAGGCGACCGGTATGCCGATTGCCGGGATGCAGGCGTTTGCCGCGTCGCGGGCGCAAGGCGAAGCGACCATTGACGCACGCCGCGAGATGCTTGCTCTGCACCGTGATGCGGTGCTCGAGCAGATCGCGCAGTTGCAGACCAACCTCGAGGCGATCGTCGACAAGATCGCGCATTACGAGGCGGCCGGGCATACGGTGACACGACAGATCGAACCGACTCAATCTGACAAGGACTCACCATGGAATACGCGCAGAACGAACGCTACACGCGGGGCTGGAACAAGCTGAAGGAAATTGACGGCGCGACCGGCGAGCAGGTGATTGCGGCGCTTGCGCCGATTGCACCGGACTTTGGGCGGCTCCTGATCGAGTTTGGCTTCGGCGATATTTACAGCCGCCCACAGCTCGATCTGCGCTCTCGTGAGATTGCCACGATTGCGGCGCTCGCCACGCTCGGTTGCGCGCAACCGCAGCTCAAGGTGCATATCGAAGCCGCTTTAAACGTCGGTTGCACGCGCGAGGAGATCGTCGAGGTGTTCATGCAGATGGCGCTTTATGCCGGATTCCCGGCAGCGCTGAATGCGCTGTTTGCGGCGAGGGAGGTGTTTGAACGGCGCGGCCTTGAACTGGGTGAGGTGGCTTAAGGCGCGTATGTGCCACTGGCGTCGTCTGGTGGCGTGGTCAGTGCGGACGCAAACTGCTACGCCGCGCCACCTGCCTGCGCGGCGCTCTGCGCCCGCAGGTCCCGCTTGCTGACCGTGCGCAGGTATAGCACGAGCCCGAGGCCGGCGATTCCCAGACTCGCCATATTGGCGAACCAGAAGCCACGCGCGCCGGTGAGCCAGACAGGTGTCGCGCCGATGATATCGAAACCGAGCAGGTAGCCACCGCCAAGACCCACACCCCACAGGGCAATCGCATAGATGACCGTCGGCACCACGGCCACCTTGTAGGCGCGCAACACGAAGGCGGTCGTCACCTGGAGCGAATCGAATACGTGATAGAACACGACGATTAGCACCAGCGGCATAGCGGCCGCTGCTACCTGCGCATTTGGCGTGTACCCTTCGATGATCAGCGGCCGCAGCGCGAGCACGATCACGGCATAGCAACAGGCGATCATCACCGCCATCAGAATGCCGTGCCGCGACAGTGTGCGCGCCGCTTCATGGCGATGCGCACCGAGCGCCTGGGCAACCAGCGTCGAGGTGGCAATGCCAATCGACAGCGGCGTCATATACAACACAGCCCCAACGTTGCCCGCAATCTGATGCCCGGCCAGCGTCGTGGTGCCAAAGCGTGCGATGAACAACGCCATGAAGGTATAGGACGTCACCTCAATCAGATACGAGAGTCCCATCGGAATACCGAGGCGCAATTGCGCGAGCTGGCGGCGCCACACCGGCCAGCAGAACTTCGAAAAGATGGCGAACGGCCGGAACACGTCGAGCCGGGTCAGCATCAACAGGCCGACGATCGCCAGCGTCCAGTTGATCAAGGTACTGGCGAGAGCGCAACCCGGACCGCCAAGCGCCGGCACGCCCATGCCGCCAAAGATGAACCAGCGGTTGAGTGGAAACTTCAGAAACAGCGCCCCGACCTGCAGGATCATCACGAGCCGGGGCTGACCGACTGCGTTGGTCAGCGAACTATAGATGCGAAATGTCAGGCCGGCCGGCAAGCCAAAGGCGAGGATCTGCAGATACGCGACCGTGCGCACGTGCAGCGCCTCCGGCACCCGCGCGAGGTGCAGGATCGGTTCGGGAAAATACAGGATCGTGAAGCCGATCGCCATCAACGCCAGCGCGAGCCACAATGACTGGCGAACTTCCTCACCGATCTCGCGATAGTGGCGCCCACCGTAAAGCTGTCCCGCGATGGGCTGCAAAGCGGTGAGGATGCCGGTCAGGCCGATATACACGGAAATGTAGATCGACGAGCCGAGCCCGAGCGCCGCCAGATCGACGGCGGAGTAGCGGCCGACCATCGCCGTATCGATCACGCCGAACGCGATGATCGCCAACTGGCCGATCAGGACCGGCCAGGCAAGCGCGGCGATTTTCCGCACATCAGCAAACATGATCAATTCGTGCCAGCAGAGGCAGGCTGCTTTGGACGCCAGGCGCGGTGCTTCGCGGGCGGCTTCGGACGGTCGATGCGCACGTACAGGCGGAAGCGTTCGTCGCGGTCGGCCACGCGGCGGCCTTCCCAGACGAGTTTCCAGACGAAGTTGGACATCGAACTGGGTTCGCCGTAGTCCTGTGTGTCCTGACGCAGGATCACGTCGCAATCCTGATCGAATGCGAAGTGCATCTGGCCGAAGTACGCGAAGGTCGCGATCTGCGCATTACCGAGACGCACCGGCGAAATGCATGTGTAGTCGTCGGGCAGGTGAGTGGCGATCTGCTCGGCCACGTCCTTATAGGTCCGGCTGTAGTTCACGACTGGCAGCCAGAGCGTCATGAGCAGCACCCACATCAGGGTCGTGCCGGCGCTGGAGAGCACCACGCTGCGCCACAGCACCTTGGGGTGACGAGCGAGGCGCCAGCGTACCAGCACGAACCAGCAGACGGTGACCGCGACCGCGCACACAAACGACAGGATCTTGAACTGCGGCACGAATCCGGGAGCGAGACGCGCGAGGTTACGCGCGAGCGGGTGCGGGAAGCCCGTCAACCCGGCAAGCCACACCAGCCAGACGAAGGTGCCGAGAATCGTGAAGCTGAGGAGCGCGAACCAGTCGATCGCGTTGATCGCGCCGCGCTTGAGCGTCGGCAGGGCGAACGCGGCGAGCACCGAAAGCGCCGGCAGCAACAGCATGTAGAGCTGGTTGGTCTGATGGCTTTGCAGCACCACGAGAATCAGCAGCGGCGTGATCACCGATAGCGGAATCGCGACGTGCGGCGCGCGCCGCAGTCCGGACCAGCTAAACCACGACCAGACCGCGAGCGGCCATGCGGGCCAGGTGAAGAGCGGCAGATTCTTCAGGGCATAGCGTGCCACTGAGCCAGGCGGTCCGGCGAACGAGTTGAGGCTGCTACGCACCCACTGATTCAGGTACCAGACGGCATCGTCCGGGAACGCTGCCAGCGCGATGATGGGCCAGGCTACTGCGAGCACCAGCGCGAGCGGCAAACCGGCCAGCAGCAGCCAGCGCGAGCGTGCCTCGGGGACGATGATCGTCATGGCGAGCGTGCCTACCAGCAGCGCGCCGACCAGCACCGGGTTGCTCGCCAGCGCGACTAGCCCGAGCGCGAGCCCCCACACCAGTGCGCCTTGCACGGGCTTGTCGATCATGCGCACGAGCCCATAGACGAGCATCGCAATGCAGATGAACTCCGCCAGTTGCGGCGTGGTTTCGTGTCCGCGTTCGGCAAGGCCGAAGCAGGCGAGCAGGATCAGGAGCGCCCCGTCGGCGAGCGTGCGGCCGTAGTCGCGCGGCTCCGGCTCACCGCCAAATGCGTATTTGAAGGGCTGGACTTCGGCGCGGCGGCCGAGCAGGTAGGCGGCGTACCAGACGAACGCGCAGGCGCCGCAAAACAGCAGGCCGGTAAACACGCGTGAGGCGTCGCTGGCATCCACCCACGGCGCGAGCGCGCGGATCGAAATGGCACCTAACCAGTACCCGAGCGGGCCGTTCTCGGTGAGATATTTACCGACCAGATTGGGGAATAGCCAGTCGTGCCAGTTGCCGTTGGCCATTGTCCACATGACGCCAAAGCCGGCTGCATCCTCGTTTTTCCACGGATCGCGGCCAAACAGGCCGAATGACGCATAGACAATACAGATGGTAAGCAGCAGCCAGCGCGGCAGGGCGCTCGTGGCGGAGGCAGTGAGGCGAACGACTGGTCTCATGCGGATATGTGGATCTCGGATAGGCGCCTCGGCAGGGACCGGACGGGAGGCCCGGCAGGATGGCCGATTTGCAGCATCCGGCATTGTAGACGTGGCGTGCACCGCGCGTCACTGTCGGTAACAGGGCGCAACGTTAGAGGCAAACCTGTAACGAACCGCGCAGCGTCTTGCCGCCGGGTCGACCCGGCGCGGAGCATCGGCTGCGCCAGGCGACAAAAAAGGGCAGCGTGGGCTGCCCTTTTCTGATTCGATCATGCTTCGATCCGGCCTGCGGCCAGCGCGAGGCTTGTTCGAGGCGTATTACTTCACTGCCTTGCCGGTAGCGCGCGAACCGAACTTCTTGTTGAACTTCTCGACGCGGCCTGCCGTGTCCATGATCTTTTGCTGGCCGGTGTAGAACGGATGCGATTCCGCCGACACTTCGATCTTGGCGAGCGGGTAGGTCTTGCCGTTGAATTCGGCGGTTTCGCGCGTCTGGATGGTCGAGCGGGTCACAAACTTGAAGTCGTTCGACATATCAACGAACAGGACTTCGCGGTAATTGGGGTGAATGCCTTCTTTCATGGTAATTCCTTTAGTCTGGCGGTAGCCAACCCGCGTGCCGCCGCAACTACCATAGTTGCGAAGACATTTCGGCGCGAGCCACTTGCCTAAGGTCGAAAAACGGCGATTATGCCAGAAAATCAGTCGGTTGACGAATCTTTCACAGGCATTTTGAGCCAAAACGGCGGCTAGAAGGGGTTGGACGGTACTTGTCCGATCGAGGCGCGCTGATTAGCGCGATTCACCTGATTGACCCGAGTAATCGGTGTCGATCAATTCGGCTGGGTTTCAAGCGCGCCCACCCGCGCCGGATCCTGCCGGTAATAGCGGGCGAGCAGCCGGTAGAGTTCCGGATACTCCGCCTCGAACGCATGCGGCTGGACAAACAGCGCCTCGCTGCACACGGCAAAAAATTCCGACGGATGGTCCGCGGCGTACGGGTCGATCAGGGACTCGCGCTCGAAGCGCGCCCAGCGGCGCTCGGAGATGCCGTCGATTCTGGCGCAGAACTGGTCATAGGCATGGTCGAACACATCGCCCCAGGCGCGCGGGTCGAGTGGCGCGTGCCAGCGGCGAAAGAGCGGCGGATGCCCGTCGGCCTCGCCGTTGAGCATGTCGATCTTATGTGCGAATTCGTGAATGACGACGTTATAGGCGTCTTGCTCGTCGGTCACATCCGTCATTTGCGCGTCTTCCCATGACAGCACGACGGGGCCGCCTTCCCACGCTTCGCCGCTTGCATCGTGTTCGATTTCATGGACCACGCCGTCGTCGTCCTCGACGGTCTTGCGGATCACGAATTCCCCGGGATAAATGATGACGCCAACCCAGCCCCGGTACAGATCGAGCCCGAGATTGAGCACCGGCAGGCACGCCTGAGCGGCGATCGCCACCGTCATGGCATCGGTCAGTTCAAGGTCGTGCGCGGTCGAAAACTCTTTCTGGGCGATGAACAGACTGGCCATTTCGCGAAGCCGTACGAGGTCGGCTGCTTCGAGATGGGCGAGGAACGGCAAGCCGGCGAGTGTCGTCTGCCAGAGCGAGTCGTCGATCGGGTAGTTGCGCAACGCGCGTTCGCGGCGCCGTGAATCGAACCAATGGGTCAGTCTGGATAGCATCGCCTAGTCGATCTGTTTTTGCCACGCGGCGAAAATGCCGCCGCATGGCGCTACGCCAATCAGGTAATGGAAGCCGTCGATAGAACTCAAAAAGCTCACTTGATGCGCCACCATCCGGCTGATCTGCCCGATGGCGAGAGCATGCGCCTGTTCGAGCGAGCGGCCCGTGGCCACAAGGGCGGTGGTCAACGTGGCCAGCGTAGTCTTCAAAGCTGGATTGTACGGATTCACGAATCCGGCGAGCCGCGCCTGATGCAAAGCCTCCTGATGTTGCTCGATGATGATGACGGAGGCCGTCGCAAACAAGATGGTCAGTTGCCCTACGATGTTCTTCAGCCGGTAACCATGCGTGAACTCCTCGATAGCGAAGATTTTAAGCGTCAGCCTGGCGACTGGCAGCAAGATAAACACTAACAGCAAACTGCGCAGCAGCTGCACAAGCAGCGCCTGCTGGCCGACGTCAGGCGCCATGCGCGTCATCCATGCTGCGGCAAACGCGGCGACTGCGAAACCCGGCACGATGCTCCACTTCTGCGGGGCAGTAGTTTTGAATGACTCAGATAGACGAAGAGTGCGCTCGCGGAAATCAACGAAGTGACGCCCACCAGCCGGCCGGTGTTTTCGACAGGGTAGCCGAGTCCGCCTTCAAGGAAACGCGAAATCAGATAACTGAAGGGGGTATTCACGCCACCGGCAATGTGGCTTGCGAAGAATGAGAAGATTGCGGTGTCGAAGTAATCGAGACCGGTTACGACGGCCAGCACCCAGACGAAAAAAACGCCCGCGCAGGGCGGGCGTTTTGCGGCAGGCAACAGGCAGAGTTTGCCGGATGCCAGTCTCTGGCAGGGAACGTGTTAGCTGCCGCCGCCGCGTCGCATCATGTCGAAGAACTCGGAATTGCTCTTCGTCTGGCGAATCTTGTCGAGCAGGAATTCCATGGCTTCAACTTCGTCCATGTCGTGGATGAACTTGCGCAGCACCCAGATCTTTTGCAGGATCTCGGGCTTGATCAGCAGTTCTTCACGACGCGTGCCGGACTTGTTCAGGTTGATCGACGGATAAACGCGCTTTTCAGCCAGGCGACGTTCCAGGTGCACTTCCATGTTGCCGGTGCCCTTGAACTCTTCGTAGATCACGTCGTCCATGCGGCTGCCGGTTTCGATCAGCGCGGTACCGATGATGGTGAGCGAGCCACCTTCTTCGATGTTACGGGCCGCGCCAAAGAAGCGCTTCGGACGTTGCAGCGCATTGGCGTCCACACCGCCGGTCAGCACCTTGCCGGAAGCCGGCACCACGGTGTTGTAGGCGCG
>FTKM01000053.1_pt1 | contig 16664 bp, 15 predicted proteins | sample 1658051 | NCBI WGS metagenome assembly FTKM01 (sample SAMEA3914794, study PRJEB12502) | metagenome | biome: forest; material: soil | place: Canada | collected 2011-07-05 | depth 0.1 m | reverse complement strand
GCTGTATTCGTAGCTGTATTCGTAGCTGTGTTCGTGGCTGCGTTTGTGGCTGCGTTTGTGGCTGCGTTTGTGGCTGCGTTTGTGGCTGCGTTTGTGGCTGCGTTTGTGGCTGTGTTCGTGACTGTGTTCGTGGCTACGTTCCTGGCTAAGTTCGTGGCTAAGTTCGTGGCTAAGTTCGTGGCTGCCTTCGTGGCTGCCTTCGTGGCTGCCTTCGTGGCCACTTATTTCGCCGCTTTCCCGGCCCAGTCATCAGCCACGCGTTGCGCTACTCGTCGCCTGTCATGGTCAATCCGACCCACTTCGATCTGCAGTCCCTGCGCGTCTTTCTGACCGTTGCTGAAACCGGCAGCCTGACGCGCGCCGCCGAGCGCAGCCACATGACGCTCTCCGCGATCAGCAAACGCATCGCCGAACTCGAACGTGCCACCGATTGCGCGTTGCTCGTGCGCCTGCCGCGAGGCGTCGAGTTGACGCCTGCGGGCCACGGCCTGCTGAACCACGCCATGCAGGTCCTCGACCAGGTCAACCGGATGGCAAGCGAGATGGGCGATTTCGCCGTCGGCGTGCGCGGCCATGTGCGCGTGTGGGCCAACACGTCGTCGATCGTGCAGTTCCTGCCTACTGACCTACAACGCTTTCTCGACGACAACCCCAGCGTCAAGATCACGCTCGAAGAACGCCAGAGCGGCGAGATCATCGAAGCACTGGGCGACGGTCGCGCGGATCTCGGCATCTTCGCGGACAACGTACCCGCGCCGCTTGTCGACAAGCGCGTCTATCGCCGGGATCAACTGATTTTGCTGGTACCCGCGAACCACACGCTGGCAGGCGCAACGCAGATTGCGTTCGCAGACACGCTCGACTACGACTATGTGGGACTCGCCCCCGGCAGTTCATTGCTGCTGCGCCTGATAGACGCCGCGCTCAACGCTGGACGTGCGCTGCGGCTACGTGTTCAGGTGCGCAGTTTCGACGGCATTTGCCGGATGATCGAAGCCGGCCTGGGCATTGGCATTCTGCCCGTGGCCGCCGTGCGACCGGAATTGCTGGTTGCGGGTCTGCGCGCCGTGCCATTGACTGACGCATGGGCCGAGCGCACGTTGTGGGTTGGCACCAAGGACGCTCAGGCGCTGACGCCCGAAGCCGCGAGGCTGTTTGCGTTCATGTCGGGCGTGCCCGCAACGGAGTAACACGGGTTCGCATACCCGCCGGGCTTGTCCTCAATCAGGCGGTTAGTTTCCAACTCCAGACATGGTTTCCCACCTACGGGGTTTGCCTGGGCACATAGTTTGCTCTCCTATGCTCGGCGGCACAGACACGACGAACCGGTTCAGGCGTGCGTGAATGACTAAGGCCAGCCGGTTTCATCATCTCAAGAACCCATGGAGGAGAGGCCCATGCTTCGCTATGCAGCAATTTTCTTCATCATCGCCATTATCGCGGCGGTGTTCGGCTTCGGTGGCATCGCCGCAGGCGCGGCCGAGGTCGCCAAGATCCTGTTCTTTATCTTTATCGTGATCTTCCTCGTCACCCTGCTGATGGGTGTCGTCAGACGCTAGCGGCAACAGGAACCGGTTGCGGGCCGCAAGCATTGCAATAGTTGCCGACTCTCATTGCAATACTTGCGGCCCAACACCGCGAAGCTTCGCGCTGCACCCACCGTGCACCGTCGCGCTCGCTAGGCGGCTGCCGGGTTCAGTTCGACATGCAGCATCACCAGCCAGCGGCGCGGGCAATCGGCCGCGATCTGCGGCGCCACCTCATTGTCACGCGCGGCGCCCACAAAACCTTTCTCTTTCGCCAGACGGAATGCGCGGCGCGCATCCGCTTGCAGCCACATCGACACCAAGCCGCAGGTCAGGAAACCAAACACTGAAATGATCTGCGGCGACACGTCCGCATCGATCTGCCGCGCGAGCAGCGTGAACGCAGTCGTTAAAATCTGGGACGCTGCGATCGCAATCAACACGATCTTCAGCATGCCCCGGAACATCATCCCTGGTCGCGTACGTACCATTGTTTTCTACTGTCCTTCTGGAGTTGAAATAACAGGTCTTTCAAAGAGCGCTTATGCCGCACGCGCAACAGGCCGGCGGGGCAATGCGAGCCGTCGTGACCAGGCCGCAAGGGTGCGGGCAACCACCGCCGGTTTGCACAGAATCGCACTGTCGTAGCGCTTTCCGTCAAAGTGCAGAAAGTCCGTGATACGAAAGCCGTGGTCGCGATAGAACGCAATCAGATGAGCAGCGGGTTGGGGAGTATCGAGCGCCAGTTCCGCGTAGCCGCGTGTGGCGGCCCAGTGATCCGCGAAGGCCAGCATCATTGTGCCGACACCGCGTGATTGCCACGCAGGTTCGACGGCAAACTGACGCATGCTCGCCACATCGTCACGTTGATACAGTTGGCACGGCGACTCCCTGTCCGGTGCATAGAGCGTCACGGTGCCCACAATATGGCCATCGCAAACCGCCACGTAGCAGTCGCCGCGCGTCGCTCTTGAGCGCGTCACGTCTGCATTCTGATCGACGCAAGTGCAGTTGAGGCCCTGCTCACCAAGCCGCGCAAACGCGCGATGCAACATTGCCGTGAGCGCCTCATAAGAGTCGCGCGCCGGATCGAAGCGGCGCAACTCGACGCGGCCAAAGCCATGCCGCACATAGTGGATCGATATGGGTTGCAGTCGGACTGAGCGTGGGTTCACCGTGATCATCCAGTTCATCAGGATGATCGAAGTGTAGGTTTGGGCGCGAGGTGCCCGCAAGAAAAAATGTCGTAAAAACTGGCGTAAAAGCGGCGCTTCAAGGCCCCGCGTAACGTTTCGGACGGCCACCTTCAGGCGTAATGCTCGGCCGCGTAGAGCAGCTTGCCGGCTTCGTCCTTGGGCGCAAGAATGGGCGCGAACTCGATTGGCCAGTCCACGCCAATGTCCGGATCGCTCCATAGAATGCAGCGTTCATGTTCCGGATACCAGAAGTCGGTTGCCTTGCACAGGCACTCGGCCATCTCCGACATCACCACGAAACCATGCGCGAAGCCAGGTGGCACCCACATCTGCCGACGGTTGGCCGCACTCAGATGCACGCCGATCCACTTGCCGAAGGTATGCGAACTCAGGCGGATATCCACCGCTACATCGAACACGTCCCCTACCACCACGCGAATCAGTTTGCCCTGTGGATGCTGGACCTGATAATGCAGGCCACGTAGCACGCCGCGCCGCGAACGTGAATGATCGTCCTGGACGAATTCGACGCCACCGGTCACGCGTTCAGCAAATTCGTCGGCATTGAACGCCTCGAATGAGCTACCCAGGTCGTCGCAGAACAGATCCGATTCGACGATCTTGACTTCCGGCAGTGCGGTTCGCGTTACCTTGATGCCCATGCCACTCGACCCGTGAAGAGAAACCGGCAGCCCCCGATGAGGTCCCGCTCTGCGGCTCGCAATCCGCACGCAGCTGCGCCGCGTCGTATGCGGCACACCCTGCCTGACCGGCGATGTATAGCGCGTATTCATGCGAGCGCACCCGCCACCCGGCGCGTAATGGCCAGATACTGCTGCGCTGTATCGTTCAGCGTGAGGCCGTCCAGCGAACGAGCCACGCGTGGCTCGCGCAACGCGCTGACGAGTGCCTGTGCATACGCGGTGGTGTCCGTGGTATCAAGCAACTGCACACCAGGGAACTCGCGCGCGAACGCAAACGCTTCAATACGGCTCGCTACGACCGGAATGCCTGTCGCGAGCGCTTCCAGAAACGCAATGCTGTGGCCTTCCGAGCGCGAAGGCATGGCAAACACGCTCGACTCGGCAAGCAGGCGTGACACGTCTTCACGCGGGCCATCTACCACGACTTGTCCAGCGAGGCCCAGTTCGTTCACCAGCGCATTAACCGCTGCGAAATACGCCGGATCTTCGATCACGCCAATGAGCAACAGCCGCGCCTCGGGCATGACGCGCGCCGCCTCGGCGAACGCACGCACGGTCTGCAACTGATCTTTCACCGCGTTGTAGCGGCCAATCTGCACGATCTGTGGCGGGCCGTCCTTGCCCGTATTTGCGGCACCCGCTGTGCACACAAAGCGGCGCGTATCGACGCCGTTCGGAATGACCTGCATCAGCGGATGGCGGCCGATTGCTGCAACGTAGTCCTTAAGATTCGCTTCGGACACGCCGACCACCGCACCCGCCCGACGCGACAACACGCGCTCGACCCGGCGAAACAGCGAGCGTTCAAAGTCGTTCGCCGCCGAATGCATCACATAGATAACCGGCACACGAACCGGCAACGCGCGTGCATAGAATGCAGGGATCGTGGCATGTGCAAGCAGCACGTCCGGCTTGAAGCGGCGAATCACCTGGTACAGATGCCACAGCTTGCCGAGACCGCCGTATCTGCGCGCTGGAAACAGGCACGTCACCGCATGCCCATCGAGTTCGCTGCGTAACGCGCTGAAGTCGTCATGTTGCGGCAGCAACGACGCGATCGCCACGTCGTCGCCATGCATGCGCTGATGGATAGCGAGATCTTTGGCCAGCACTTCGGCGCCGGACAAACGCGGCGCGAGAACCAGGTGAAGAATCCGCATCACGGCCTCTTGATGATCCGGTAGAACATCCACGCCGCAGCGGCGCTCAGACCCGCCGTCATGGCCCACGCAACGCCCGTCACGCCCCACAGATGCGTCGCGGGCGGCACGATGATCACGAGCGCAATCACCTGCAGCACGGAAGCCTGCGTGGCGGCCTTTGGCGCACCAATGGCACGCAGGTAGGCAACCAGCATCGCGATCACTGCCCCAATCGCCATGTTAATGACGAAGATCTTGAAGAGCGGCACCGCCGACATCCACGCCGGTCCGAGCACCAGCATGAATAGCGGTGCAGCGGTCCAGCGCAGCAACAGCACGACCACCACGAGACCAATGACGATCACCGTCAGATAGCGCGCGAACAGCTTCGCTGCGGAGCCATCCTCGCGACGAAAGTGCGCGGAGAAAGTCGGAAACAGATACTGACTGAGCGCGATTGCGGCGTCCGCCAGCAGCATCTGCGCAAGCTTCGACGACATCTGATAGGCGCCGAGCGCGATCGGACCAAGCAGCTTCGCAACCAGCACCTTGTCGAACTGGTTGAGCACCAGATTGACGACGCTGCCAGCCCAGATCCAGCGGCTGAAATTCACGTAGTGGCCGATACCATGCCATGCAAGGCGAATGGGCGGGCGCGGTGCCATCGTCGTCCATGTCAGGATGGTCTTGAGCGACTCGCCTGCAATCATGCCTACCAGCACCGCAAATGCACCGAGGCCGCCCCACGCGCAGGCAAGGCCGATCGCGCAATCGGTAAAGGCTGCCGAGGTTTCAACGCCAGCGAGTTGCTGAAATCCGCGCTCACGCTGGATCATGTAATACGCCGGGGACGCAATGCCACGGATCAAAGGCAGTGCAGCCGCCATCTGCAGCAAGACCAGCGAGCCGCCCAGGTGAAACTGGGCATTCATCAACGGGGCAAGTGCAATCAGCAAAAGCGCGATCAGGGCGCCGCGCGCGGTAAGCGTGGTCCAGACCGCGCCCAGCTCCGCGCGATTCGGCACGCTCTTCGCCTGCACCACGGCCTGTGCCAGACCCGTGTCACTGAGCGCTTCGGCAATCGCTACCGCCAGCAACGCCACGCTCACACTGCCGATCGCCGCAGGGCCCAGCATGCGGCCAATGGCGAGGAATTTCACCGCGACCAGCCCGCGCACTATCACCTGCTGAAGCAAAACCCAGGTGGCCGCGCTGCCGTCGAATGCAGGCCTCATCGAGACAAACGGAAGCCTGATCGATCTCACGGATGCCCTCCCCTTTAGCATGCGCCAATCCATGCCTGACACGGTAACGCGGCTGTTTATGCGGGGACCGCCATCTCATAGCCGATATCGGCCCCTGAATGGTTCGCGGTCCTGTTTTTCGCTACCTTGCCGGTATGACAAAAGACACTATCCTCATCATCGAGCCTGACTTCTCGGGACACCGCTGGCGTTACGCGGAATGGGTCGCGCAGGCGGCTAACGAAGCCGGGTACGCCTGCGTTATCGCGACCGCCTCGGCCAACGCGACTCATCCGCTTGCGCAACGGATCGCCGCAGCGAGCGAGCACAGCGAACATCCCGCGGACCTGCAGATCACGTTTATCGATCCACCGTCGCAAGCGCAAAGTCGCGGGCTCGCATCACTCAGCTACGTGCGCTTTTTTCGCTATTTCCAGCACATTTATCGAACGGTCGGCCGGGAGTATGGCGTCGTGCGCGTGATCGTGCCGTATGTGGACTACTTCCTGTACGCACTGCCCGTGCTGGGTTCGCCGTTTGACTCGATGCCGTGGGTCGGTATCACGATGCGGGCGACGTTCCACCATCACGAAGCGGGAGTGCGTGCACCACGCCGCCCGCTCGTCAATGCGATCAAGTCGCAGTTGTTTCTTCGCGCGCTACGCACGCCTCACTTACGGACGCTGCTAACCATTGATCCGACGCTGGGTGACTGGTGTGCCAAACACGCCACGCCGGATAGCGCGCCGGTCCAGTATCTGCCGGACCCCAGCCCCGACACGCCAACGCCTGATCCAGATGACGCCAGATACCGGCTCGGTTTGGCGCTATATGGCCAGCACGTACTGGTGTATGGCGCCATTAGCGAGCGTAAAGGCATTTACGAACTGATCGATGCACTCACGGCGCGTGCCGACGCCCCTACGCTAGTGATTGCCGGGGCTCAGGATATGGACGTGCGTGCGCCGCTCAAACGGCGTCTTGCGCAACTGTCGACGCCGCCCGTCGTGTTCGATCGTTTTATCCCTGCGGAAATGGAAAGCGACCTCTTTTCCGCCTGTGATGTGGTTTGGCTCGGCTACAAGGGCCACTATGGCATGAGCGGTGTGCTGGTGCAGTCCTACCGGTCAGGCACACCGTTGATTGCGACTGCGGATGGCCTCATCGGCTGGTTCTGCAAGGATGGCGCTCTGGGGCCGGTAATCGACGATCTAGCGGTTGATTCGATCAATCAGGCGCTGGATCAGGCACTCGACTGGTCTTCTGCAAATCCGCACACAGCGGACGGGCATCTGCTCGAACGCAATACGCTGAGCCACTTCAAACAAACCCTGCAGTCAGCGATCCGCGAAAACCCCGACGTCCTGCTGGCGGATGAATGCCGCGAGGGCGCCGCGGCGTAATCACCGCGTAATTACGGCGCACGTCGCGCGGCGCAGCATCGCGCGCCATAACATCGTTCAATCACAGTACGTGGCCGCCCACCGCCGGCACTTCCAGTTCCTCGGGCATCCCCGCGCCTTTTGCCCCTTTGCGGCGCGCCGGGAAAATCGCATCGCGGATGCGCAGGAACGGAAACTCGATCGCCCGCGTCGTCACGTAGCCAATTGCGATAGCGATCACGAACTGTGCGATCAGCACCGGTGCCCACGCCGCGATAGCCGGCACATGCCACGCCTCGAACTTGCGGATCAGCATATCGCCCGGAGCGAGCGCGAGCGAATGCCACAGATAGATGCCGTACGAATAGACACCAATCCATGCGACCGCGCGAAACAGGCGGGAATCGCGCAACGTCTGCGAATACTCGATGGTCAATACGATCAGCGCGCAGAAACCCAGCGCCTGAAGCGTATAGCCAATACTTTCGTCGAGCGGCACGTTCTTCGTAGCCAGCACGAGCCATGCAACCAGCGCGACCACCAGCGCGATCAAGGTCTTCTTGTGCGACGCCATGCGCCGGTACAGTTCGGGCTTCATCCAGTAGACGGCGGCCAGAATCACGCCAAACAGCAGACTGTCGATGCGATATTGCGTATAGAAAAACGCGGCATCGAGATCGCCTTTGGACACCACGACACAGCGCGCCGCCAGGACGATCGCGCAGATCGACAGCAGAATGGCCAGAATGGCATTCGCGCGCAGTTTTAGCATCGACACCAGTAACAACAGGGCCGGCAGGAATAGATAGAAATGCTCCTCAACCGCAAGACTCCAGGTCTGGGTAATCGACGAGCCCAGATAGTTTTGCATGTGCGTGAGGTTTTGCACCAGGAAGGTACTGGTCGGATGGCGGCCGGCGAAAACATGAAACAGGATCAGCACGTAATACGCGGGCCAGATCTTGAAGATCCGTCTGATGATAAAGCGCCGCGCGTCGATGCGGCCCACCTTGGCGTACTGCTTGAGCAGCAATCCGCCCACCAGGAAGCCGCTCAGCGTGAAAAACAGGTTCACGCCCTCCTTGCCGAAACTCTTTAGCGGATATTCGATCGCCGCGATGAACGCACTACCGGTATGCACCGTATGGAAATGAAAGCCCATCACGGCGATGATCGCGATACCGCGAATGAAGTCGAGTTCGATCGACCGTTGCGGTCCTTTCGTGTTTTCCGTGCCGAACCAGCGCATGATTCCCCCTTTCACGGAATGAACGTATTCAATCAGATTTCCGCCATCTGTCCTCATATCTTCTTGTGCCGGGTCCGGTTTCATCCGCCACAATCGCGGCATTCGCGGCCATGCACGAGGGCTGTTGGCAAGTACCAACACGCACTGCGCGAAGCCGTACCGGCACGGCTGGCAATTCGCGCCGAAGACTAGTCGCCGCACGCCGCCACAACGAGACGTTAATTTCCCCACTGCTATATTCGGCTTAATGGATGGGGGAATCGGGGGCCATGGGATTAACCATGCGACACCCCGTCATCGCACTGCCTGCTCCCTACGAGCCTGCACGGTTGCGCCCTTTTCGCCAAGGAGAAGCCACCCGTGCGCAACAAGTTTACCGCCATCTGGATCTGGCTTTTCCTCGTACCGTTGGCGCTTGATTTCAAGGGCTCTGAGGACGCCTCGAGCCATCTCGCACAAATTCTGCTGGTTGCTCCCTGCGTGGGTGCCGGTTGCCTGCTTCTGCTGATCGCCCCCCGCTTCGAACGCCGCTCGCATATGCGCAAGCTCGTGACGTTCGGCATGCTCGCCACCATTCTTGGCAGCGTTGTCACGCAGCAATTGCAAGGCAATGACTTCGGCAATTACCTGCGCGTTTTACTGCCCTTCATGCTGTTCCTGCTCGGCTATTTCGTCGCCTGTCACCCATGGAGCGACGTACGGCTCGCGCAAATCGAAAAAGCGCTCTTCTGGACGATGGTGATATCGCTGGTCTTTAGCTTCGGTTATGGCGTTGCGACGGGCGGCGGTCTCGACAAGGTGCGATTTCACATCGTCTCCGTCACGTTTCTTGGCTTACAAGGCGTGCTGCTGCATGAATTCGTGGTGGCACGGCGCCATCCGCGCTTCGCACTTGCGCTCTTTATCGGCACACTGGTGATCGAACTGCTGAGTGTGACGCGCTCGCTACTGCTGGGCACTGCGTTGCTGTTCATCCTCGCAACATGGCTCAGCGCGCCGTCGTTGCGGCATCTGTTGCGCGCGGCTACCCGTGCACTCGTGATGGGCATGCTCGTCGCCGCCACGGTGGCAGGTGTTGCAGCATTGATGCCGAGCGTGTCAGCCCACTGGATACAGCGCATCTCCGCCTCGAAGGAAACCGAAGCCGGTGTCGATCCCACTACCATCACGCGGCTCGCCGAAATCAAGAATCAGTACGATCAGGTCACTTCCTCTACCTCTACCTTGCTAACCGGTGAGGGATATGGCCATGTGTATCGCTATTCGCCGAGTTATCTGCCTGACCTTCAAGGTCAGATGAGCGCGAAGGACTTCTTCTCCATTCACGAATGGGTCGCCGGTCATAACTTCTGGGTTTATCAACTGTTTGCAGGTGGACTGCTGTTTGGTATCGGCATGCCGCTCGCCATCTTTTATGCCCTGTACAAGGCAGCGTTCGCCCATCGTGAATGGCGCCGGCACATGCCAAACCTGTTGTATCTGCCCGTGCTGGGGCGCGCGATCCTGCTGCTCGCCGCGCTGCCCGCTACGTCGATTGGCGGCAATCCGCTTGGCCCGCGTTTTTCCGGGCTCATATTCGGCGTCGCACTGGGACTGGTGGTAGCAACCTATGCACGCATCGCGCAGACCCTGCGCGTGAGGGCCGCGCGCCACGTTCGCCGTCCGCACAGAGCGCCCGTGATGTCGCCTACGCCACAGTGGCCCTCAGGCACGCTCGATGGTCACTCCGGCGTTGCGCAGCTGCCGCATGGCCTGCACGGCGAGGCACGTTCATGAAACTCCTGCATCTGCTCTCCACGCTCGATCCACGTGCCGGCGGCCCCACCGAAGGGGTACGGCAAAGCGGCATCAACATGACAGCGCTCGGTCATCAGGTCGAAGTCGCGTGCATGGACGATCCGGCCGCCGCGTGGCTCGGAGAGTTTCCGCTGACCGTGCATGCGCTGGGACCAGGCAAAGGCTTTTACGGCTACACGCCCAGACTCACACCGTGGCTCGCCACGCATGCGCAGTCGTATGACGCGGTGATCGTCAATGGTCTGTGGCAGTACCACAGCTATGCCACCTGGAAAGCGCTGCACCTGCTTGACGTGCCCTACTATGTGTTTCCCCATGGCATGCTCGATCCATGGTTCAAGCATACGTATCCGCTCAAGCATCTCAAGAAGAGTTTGTATTGGCCGTGGGCTGAGTACCGCGTGTTACGCGATGCGACACGCGTCCTGTTCACCACCCAGGAAGAATGCCAGCTCGCCCGTCAGTCGTTCAGACTGTACCGCGCACACGAAGAAGTCGTCGCCTTCGGAACGAGTCGTCCTCCGGTCAATGCAACGATGTTGCGCGACGCGTTCTACGACGCGCATCCGGCGTTGCGCGGCAAGCGTCTGCTGCTGTTCCTCGGGCGCGTTCACCCGAAAAAAGGTTGTGACCTTTTATTGAAGGCATTCGCTGCCGTGCGTCAGCGCGACCCAACAGCTCACGTCCTGATGGCGGGACCCGACAGCATTGGATGGCAAGCAGCCCTAACGACGCTTGCCAATGAACTCGGCATCGCCGAACACGTCACGTGGACCGGCATGCTGCAAGGCGACGCAAAGTGGGGTGCCTTTCATGCAAGCGACGCATTCGTGCTGCCATCGCATCAGGAGAATTTCGGCATTGCGGTGGCCGAAGCACTCGCCTGTGGCTTACCCGCACTGATCTCCGACAAGGTGAATATCTGGCGCGAGGTCGCAGCAGACGGCGCCGGTTTCGTCGCGCCCGATACGATCGAAGGCACACTCGACAATCTGAGCCGCTGGTTGCAGCTTGATCGGTTAGCGGCCAAGGTGATGCGTGAACAGGCGTCGCAGTGTTTCGAGCGTCACTTTACCGTCGACGCGATGTCGTCCGATCTGCTGCGAGTCGTGCAGCAGGGACGGCTCGACCACGCCGCACGGCAACGTTCGTTAGCGTTGGGATAGGCTTACTGTTGGCGGCTTACTGTTGGCGTTTCGCACGGCGCTGCGGCGCAGCCAGCATTTTGCAGCGCCGCCGAAGCGGCGCGGCAGTCCTCACTTTTTGACCATAAACAGCAGATCCTCGCGCGGCCGCACTTCGGCGGCGAACGGCAATTTCTCTCCGAGCGCCTCGCCTGCGAGAGGCAGCGCGTGGGCCAGTGTCGCCACATCGGCCAGTGAGGTTGCGTTGTCCGCACCCAGTGTATGCGCAATGTGTTCCGCCAGACGCAGCGTCAACGCCGTAATCGTGATGGTCGGGAAATTGGCACCTACCGTCGGAAATACCGAACTACCGGCAACGTATAGATTCGCCATGCCATGTACCTTGCAATCGCGATCCACCACGCCGCACTTTGCCGAATCGTGCATACGCGTCGTGCCCATGTGATGCCACGTCCCTTCCAGTTCCGCGGGCCATGGCCGACCTTCGAGCGGCGCATCGAGCGTCACCTTCGCGACGCCCGCGTTCTCCATTTCCTGCGCAAGTAGCGTGTTGGTGCGATCGAACGTGCGCTTCACCAGTTCCGTCAGTTGCCAGTCCACTTTCACGCGATTCATGCCGAGCTGGTCGCGCTGCGTCGACAAGGTCACGCGGCTATTTCGATTCGGCTCCGCTTCAACGATGGTCTGGAATTTCACGTCGGTAATCAGCGCGCGCGGCTGGAACAGACGTGCTGCACCAAACGAGCCTGCTTCCACCGGATGCATCGCCATGGTCATCAGATCGCGAGTCAGGCTCCAGCCCGGCTGGTCCTTTTTCAGCACCGCCTGCTTGCAGCGGATCAATGCTTCGGCGCCGGCCGTGTTCTCGCCGTAGAACATCGAATAAAACCAGACGCGTGCGTTGAGCAGCTTCTCGCGTTCGAGCACTTGCTGGGTGAGCGCGAACTGCGACGAGATGTGCTGTCCGTGTGCCTTCACCGCGTCGTTCTGGTAGTGATATTTAATGTCGTAGAGCTTGTTGCGTGACCACTCCTTGCTAAAGCGGATGCTGCCCGACATGACACGCGGATGGTCCATGAAATAGCGTCCCACCAGATCATGTCCGTTACCCAGGCCCGCTGGCTGCACACGGTTGGCGGCCAGTAGCAGCCGCGCATTTTCGATGCCCCCTGTGGCCAGTACAAACACTTTGGCGGCCACCGCGAAGCGCTGCCCGCTCAACGTACCCACCTGGATGCGCGACACCTCCTGTGCCTGCGGATCGGTTTCGATGTCGAGCGCATTGGCATGCAGCAACACACGCACGTGGCGCGATCTGATCAGTTCATTGCGATATTGTTTGCCGAAACGAACCGGTGGACTGAACTGCGAAATGGTGTCGCGCACGTTGCCGCTTGGCAGTGGATGACGGCGCACGTCAGCGCGATTGATGGCCGCTTCCCAGTGCGCGGGATCGAATTCCTGCGGGCCGAGTTGCAGCAAGGCATGGGTGCGTTCGTAATAGGGCTTGAGTTCCTCGAGGCCGAACGGCCAGCCGCTGTCCTGCACCCAGTCACGCTTCTCGAAGTCCCACGGATCGAGCGGGCGGCACCAGCCGCCCCAGCAGTTGCTGCTGCCGCCGAGGAAACGACTGCGGCTGCCATCGGCAAAAGTGTAGGGAATGCCGACGTTCTCGCCGCGATACAGATCCCGGGTATCGTCGTCCGGCTTGTAGCCGCCGCTTTCGAGCACACAGGTATCGATGCCCAGCTTGTCCATTTCGAGGGCGAACGTAATGCCGGCCACGCCCGCTCCAATAATGCAAACGGTCGCTTCGAGGACCGATCGATTTTCAACACTCCGGCTGTCGATGAACATCCCCGCTCCCCTGTGTCTTGTGCAGCCGCCGTCGCACTCGCGTGCGTTACTGTGCACGGGCCTGAGGAAACCGCTTCTTGATGAACTGTGCCGGATTGCCACCGTAGATACCCTCGGCCTCCAGCGAGCGATGCACGACCGACAGCGGCGTCACCAGCGCCGAACGTCCGATCGTCACACCCATCTGCACCACGCACTTCGACGCGATCCAGACTCCGTCTTCGATCACAATGGGCGCGACGTGCAAATCCATCGTTGTCGCGTAATCGTGCGACCCGCATGTGAGAAATGCACCCTGCGAAATGCACACATTCGCGCCAATCTTGATGGGCGCCTGGTTGTAGATCCATGCGTCCACACCAAACCACGAATTCGCACCCACTTCGAGATTCCACGGCGCCTTCACGCGCAACGGATGCACAAAACGGCAGTTCGGGCCGATCTTCGCGCCGAACAGACGCAATAGCCCGACGCGCAGCGCCGACACCGGCACCAGCTTGTTATTGATCACACAAGCCTCGACGATGAACCAGAGGACCTCGGTCAAACGCCCCACGCGCCGCACGTAATTTCCCTTTCCGGCGTGACTCAGATCGATCACACGCGGCTCTGCTGCGGCAGCGCCTCGCGCGTCCGGATCCCACTCTACCGACGCATTGAGTTCATCGCGTTTCATCTGGTTTTCCGCTCCGCTTGCATCCGGCCAGACTGGCCGGAAAACCTCGGTATAAGCCGCTTTCACGCGTTTTCCGCGTCTTGAATCATGCAATAAATTGTGCACAGTCCGCGCCCGGTTTCGATATTGCAGCCCGCGATTGGCTTGATGTGCACAGGCTTTGTCGGCTTTCGACTGACCTCTCGTTCAAGCTGTCGGACCGTTGCCGCTACCATTAATCTAAAGGGGCGCGCCTGCCTGCCGCCGAAACACACCGCACCGGAATTTCGCCATGAAAGCTCTTGATTGCCGCCCTCTGCTCATCGTTCTACCCTTCGTTCTGCTCACGCTCGGCGGCAGCGTCGCGAACGCGCAAATGATCAATAACTACGGTGACGCCCCTGCTGCAGAAGCGGCGGGCGCAGCCGATGCTGCGAACCGTGCGGCCAACGGCGCTGCCATGAAGGCCGGTGCGGACGACATGCAACTCATGGGCGGCCCTGCCGCTTACGGCGAGGTCTACCAGGCACAGACAAACCCCGGTGGCCCCCAACAGCGGCTTCCCGCTGCGGGTGGAAACGGCCAGGCTGCAACGTCGTTCGAACACATGCTCAACAATCCGGGCGCCCCGCAGGCGGGCAATGCCAACCTTAAACCCGGCGCTCCGGCCAATGCAGCCAATGGCATGCGTAACAATGCCGCTGGCGCTCAGGCAACGGGCGCCGCTAACGCAGCGCAGCAACTCTATGGCGACGGCACCGCGACCGGCGCACCCCGCCACGAAATCTACAAGTCACCGTGGTAAGTCCTGGCAGTCCTTGATAGACGAGATCCGGACCGCAGAATTGCACCACACACTCAATCTACCTGCGTCGATTCCAGCGGCGCCTTGGCGTGCTTGTCACGCGACACCGCGTTCAATACGGCAGGCAGGTTCTCGCCTCGCGCGGTAACGGTTTCCTTTCCACACAGTTGTGCGAGCTTCACGCTCAACGCGTCGAACACATTGGCGCTCGACAGGCAGCGTTCGGCATATTCGCGCCCAGCTGCACCCAATGCCGCACGGCGCCGTGGATCCGCAGCAAGCGCCTCGATCGCCTGCACCAGCGCACCGACGTTTTCTGGCGGCACAACCACGCCGCGCGGTGCCACCACGTCGTAGAGTTCGGTGCCCGCACACGCCATCGCAACGATGGCTCGACCACTCGCGAGCATGCCGCCAAGCTTGGACGGCATCACGAGATCGGCGGCACCGCCGCGCTGCGGCAATACGTGGATGTCCGCGAGGTTGAGCAACTGGTTCAACTGATGCGCCGGCTGCAGCGGAATGAAGCGGCAATTGGGCGAGCCCGCGCAGCGCGCTTCGAGCTGTTCACGCATGGGCCCGTTGCCACAGAAAACAAAACTGATATCCGTACGCCGTACCAGTTCCACAGCAGCGGCCACCACGATCTCAAGCCCTTGCTTGGCACCCATGTTGCCTGCGTACAGCACGACCGTTGGAGCGACTGCGCCGCCCTCCAGCGCGAGGAGCCTGCGGTAATGGTTGGCGTGCGCGAGCGGAACGATAGCGTGTGTATCGACCCAGTTAGGCAAGCAGAATGTCTTGAGCGGTTCGACGCCCTTAGCTACCGCACGTTCGACCATTTTCGACGACAGGCTCGACACCACATCGAAGCGCTTGAGCAGCATGCGCTCTACGGCCAGCGCGAATCGGCGCGAGCGCCGTCCCTTGATGAGGCCCAGATCGAAAGCCGCGTCCACCTCGTAGTCCTGAATGTGCAACCACGCCTTCGCACCGCACAGGCGCGCGACCAGCCATGCGCCCGGCGCGCTCATCAGACTCGGCGCAATGCTCATTACTACGTCGGCCCGCCACGCCACCTGCGAGGCAAGCACGGGCAACGAACTGAGGGCGAAACTGGCGAGATGCAGCATGCGCGACACGCCCGACGGCTTCGCGGGCACCCATAGCGGTACACGCATCACGCGTACGCCTTCGCGCACCTCCCGGCGATAGCGCAACGCGCTGAAGCCCTCCGCGATTTTCCATTGCGGATAATACGGCGGCCCGGATACGACACGCACGTCGTGCCCTTCGGCGGCCAGCGCTTCAGCCATCTCCGCGGTGTATTTGCCGACACCTGTGAGCTCTGGCGCGTAGTTGAGCCCCACAATTAATATTTTCATACCCCTCCCTCCGACACATCGTGTGGCGCGCGCCGGCGCCACATTTCCCTCTACTTGCTTTTACGTCTACTGCAACAGGCTAGCGCGTGAGCATCATGGCGCAGCCGCGCGCGATGTTCGAAGCCGCATGCGGCGGATCGAACCGTTCAATCACCTCCATGCAGGCACGGGCGGTATTTTCCGTATCCGCAAAGGCTTCCAACGCTTTCAGCAAGGCGCGATGCAAGGAAGCCGCGTCGCCCGAGCGGAACGCGTATCCAGTCACGCCATCGATCACCAGTTCAGGCACGCAGCCACAGTTATCGCTGACGACTACGGGGCATCCGTGGCTCAACGCCTCATTGACGACGAGGCCCCATGGTTCCCGGAAACTCGGCAGCACCATGCATGTCGCGCCGAAATACTCCCGCGACAAGGCCTCATCCTGCAAACTGCCGACGAAACTCACCGCATGGTCGAGTCCAGCGTCATGCGTGGCCTTTTGCAGGGCTTCGCCTTGCGGACCCGTACCGACGATACGCAGCCGCGCTTGCGCAATACGCCGCACGATCTCGCCGAAAGCATCGAGCAACGCGTC
>FTKM01000966.1_pt2 | contig 16726 bp, 15 predicted proteins | sample 1658051 | NCBI WGS metagenome assembly FTKM01 (sample SAMEA3914794, study PRJEB12502) | metagenome | biome: forest; material: soil | place: Canada | collected 2011-07-05 | depth 0.1 m | reverse complement strand
TTTTCGGTTCTGTTACGAACCGGTCGCTCACTCAACGTACTGACGAATGATCCAACCATCTCGCGACGGTCAAACCTTCCTTTCATTACTGTGTGAGACTTGATACTTTCGCCTGTCGCAGCAAACCCCGAAGAGCCCACCGCGCGCGTCGCGCATCAAGCGCCCACACTTATCGACTGTTAATTTTTAAAGATCGTGTCCGCATTCACCACCAAAACCGCACCGTCGTCGCCAACCTCACAACCATCCGGTACCGCTTCGTTCTGCGTCGCTGCATCAGCAGCAGAGAAACGAGATTATGAAGAACTTTCGCTTCGTCGTCAACAGGTTTTTTTAACTTCCTGAACCCGCCCGACCCGCTCAAACCCTTGCCATTGCTGGCTCTCCCGCCTCCCGCGCCCCGGTGTCCGAAGCGCGAAAGACCGAGATTCTAGCGAGCCCGTTCACGCCTTGCAAGCGTTATTTTGATGCCCACAATTGATCAAGAAATCGGGCCGCCAAGGCCTGGGTCGGGGCCGAGAATTGGAATATCAGGATCAGGCGGTTGCGTAGGCATCCATCACCCGCTCCACTACATTCATGTAGTGGTCGAGGCTTGGCGTCACGCGGCTCGCTTCCTTTGCGAGATCGTCCCATCTGCGTACACGCAGGGCCTCTTCCGCATGGGGTTTGCTCAAGAAGACGTCCGCTTCCTGTTTGCTGAATACACCGCCCTGCAATGCCAGGCTGCGAACTGAATCCGCGGACAGCCGCCCGAAATAGCCCGAATCTATTGCGCACAGGCAGCGCTTGGCGTCGACATGCAAGCGAATCGGTTCCAGCACCGCTTCCGGCAACACCGGACGCAAAAACGGCAACGCAAAATACTGGTGCAGGTCGTCAATACCCTGCTCCGTCGGCGTTTCGCCGAAACGATTCAACAAATGCCCGAGATCGTGCAGAAAAGCGGCGGCCACCAGTTCATCGCTGGCCCCTTCGTTTTCCGCAAGCGCAGCGCTTTGCAACGCGTGCTCCAATTGCGTCACCGGCTCGCCGCTATAAGCGAGCGCGCCGTACTGCTCAAACAGTCCACGAATATCATCCAGACTCAAAGCCATATCTTTACTCCCAAGGCAACGAGAACGTCTTGAGGTTGGTAAAGCTTTTCATGGCTTCCTGTACCCCTTCCTTATAGCCCAGTCCCGAATCCTTGATGCCGCCAAACGGCGTCAGTTCGATCCGGTATCCCGGCACTTCCCAAACGTTGACCGTGCCAACCTTCAGTTCATTGATAAAGCGTGTGATCGCGTCCTGCCGGTTCGTGCAGACGCCCGACGACAACCCGAACGCCGTGCCATTGCTAATACGAATCGCGTCATCGAGCGTATCGAACGTGATGATCGGCGACACCGGCCCGAAGGTTTCCTCGCGCACCAGCGACATCGCCGGGTCCACCCGGTCAACCACAGTCGGTGCATACAGCGCGCCCACCCGCTTGTTACCCGTCAGCAGCCGCGCGCCCTGCGCCACCGCTTCGTTGACACGTGCTTCGAAGAGCTGCGCAGCGGCTGCGTCGATAACCGTGCCCATCTGGTTGGCCGCGTCGAACGGGTCGCCGTAAGTCCAGGCCCGTGTCTTCTCCACGACGCGCTCGGTAAATTCGGCGGCCACGCTTTTTTGCACGAGCATCCGCTTCACAGCCGTGCAGCGTTGCCCCGAGTTCTTGTACGAGCCCTGCACCGCGAGCGTCGCCGCGCGATCGAGGTCGGCGTCTTCGAGGACGATCAGGGGATCGTTGCCGCCCAGTTCCAGCACGACACGTCGATAGCCAGCCTTCGCCGCAATGTATTTGCCAATCGCGACCCCGCCAGTGAACGTCACGAGTTCGGCGAGTGGATGCGTGATCAGCTCATCAGCGATTTCGCCCGGGTCGCCGGTCAGCACCTGCAGCATCGGCTCAGGCAACCCGGCTTCATAAAGAATATCCGCGAGATAAAAGGCCGATAGCGGCACTTTCTCCGACGGCTTCAGCAACACCCGGTTGTTGGTCGCAATCGCGGGCGCGATCTTGTGCGCCACCTGATTCATCGGATGGTTAAACGGTGTAATCGCGACGATCACGCCGGCGAGCGGCTCGCGTTGTGAGAACACGCGGCGCTTCTTGCCATGCGGAGTCAGATCGCAAGAAAAGCTCTGGCCGTCATCGCGCAACGCTTCGAACGAAGCAAACTTCAGCACATCGGCCACCCGGCCGATCTCGTAGCGCGAGTCCTGCTTCGACAAACCCGATTCGAGCGAGATCAGATCGGACGCAGCCTCAGTACGCTCGCGCAGCAGTTGCGCTGCGCGCTCCAGAATCTGCGAGCGCTCATAGCGTGTAAGAGTAGAGTGATACGCGCCCGCGTATTCGAACGCTGCGCGCACATCGTCGACGCTCGCCAACGGCACCGTTCCCACGCGCAAGCCCGAATACGGATCGAACACATCGAGCGTGCGTTCACGCCGCGCCCGTTCGCCTTTCAGGCGCAGTGCTTCCTCGCGAAATGCGGGATGGTCCGTCAGCGTGAGCGCGGCATTCATGATGTCACCACATGGTTTAAGGCGATATCGAACACGTCGAAGTTGCGCAAGCGCTTACCCGCGGCGAGTCCTTCGAGTTGCCGGTTGAAAATCAATGGCACTTCCTGCTCCGACAGACCGCCATGCGAACGCAGCGGCACGGTAAGCCCGGAGAGATCGTGCTCTTCGCGCCGCGTGCCCAGCACGACGTCGCGCTTGCTAACCACCACGATGTCGCCGACCCGGTCGTTCGGTAGCTCGAAGCGCTCGCATGCCGCGCGGTTATCGAGCACGACTTCGACGCCGGACATGCCGCCTATGCGTTCGATCACCTGCGCCACGCTCACGTCACGCGGCAAGTAGATGGTGGCAAACGAACCCAGCGCGCCGTGGTGGACCACATACGGATCCGTGATCGGCAGGATCACGCGTGCCTTGCGTGCGCCGAGCCATTCGTCCATTACGTCCTGCAGATAGATCACGTTCGGCTCGCCGGTTTGCGGATCGTGCTTGGCGTTCATGCCGTGATCAGCGGTCAGGCCGATGACCCAGCCAAGCGCATCGAGCTGCGCCAGATAGCGGTCCATCATGGCGTAAAAGGCGTTTGCGCCTTCGGTGCCTGGCGCCCATTTGTGCTGGATGTAGTCGGTGGTCGACAGATACATCAGGTCCAGTTTGCGGGTTTGCGCAAGCCGCACGCCCGCCGCGAACACGAACTCGGATAACCCCGCGCTGTAGACATCCGGCACCGGCAATCCAACCAGATCGAGCACCTCGCCAATGCCGTTTTCCTCGAGCGTGACCGTGTCGGCTTTCTCCGCGGAGAAGCAAATGCCCTTCAGTTGCCAGCCGAGCAGGCGGCGCAACTTGTCTTTGGCCGTCACCACCGCAACGGCGGCGCCCGCATCCGCTGCGGCGGCCAGCAGTGTTCCGGCGCGCAGATAGGCGGGGTCGTTCATCATCACTTCCGCGCCCTCGCCGCCGTTAGCCTGCGGATCCCAGAAGTAATTGCCGCAAATCCCATGCACTGACGGCGGCACGCCGCAGACGATCGAAAGATTATTCGGGTTGGTGAACGACGGAATCACACAATCGCCCTTGAGCGCCGTGCCCTCTTTCATCATCTTGCCAATGAACGGCGCCATACCCGCCTCAACCGCTGCTTCCAGATAATCGTATTCGCAGCCGTCAACGCACACCACCACCGTCGGCTTCGACGAGAGCCGGTAGCCACGGCCGTTCACTTCAATACTGCGCACGCTTTGTTCGGTTTCGATCGACATCGTTCTGTTCCCTGCGCGTCGCTACGCGCGTTCTTCATCAGTCGGGGCCGTCGACGGCAGCTCCACGCTCCGTTGTCCAGCCGGTTCATATGCTTCATGCGCGCGTTGCCGTCCGCCGTTCACATGCGCGCGCATCAGCGCGGCGGCATGCTCGGGATCGCGCGACGCCAGCGCCGTGAGGATGGCGCGGTGCTCGGAGAGCGAGCGCTCCATCGCGTCGGCCCGCACCACCAGCGCGGCGTGCCGGAACAGGCTCAACTCGCACACAAGGCGTCGATACGTCTCGTACAGCTTGCCGTTGCCCGCCGCCGCCACGATGCCGTCGTGGAACGCCACATTGGCGCGCGCATAAGCGGCGTCGTCGTGGGCGTCGAGCGCGCTGCGCATGGCGTCGATCTGCTTGCGCAGTTCGGCCAGTTGCGCGGCGTCGATGCTCGACGCCAACATCCGGCACGCCGCTTCTTCCAGCACGGCCCGTACCGCGTAAATCTCGTCTGCTTCAGCCAGCGACACCACTCGCACGAACACCCCACGATTCTTTTCGTTGCGCACGAGGCCGGCCTGTTCCAGCGCCCGAAACGCCTCGCGCACCGGGCCGCGCGAGACTTGCAGGCGCGCCGCCCAGTCCGCTTCATTCAGCTTCGCGCCCGGCACCAGCACGCCTTCAATGATGTTGCGCTCGATCGCTTCGCGCACCAGCGCGGTCAAGGAATGCCGCCGCACGACGTCAATCGGATCGACTGAGGCTATTTGCATATTTTCGGTCATTTCGACATTTTTTGCCACATTTACATGCGTAAGCCACGGCTGGCTCATCACACAGAAAGTCAGGGCAATCCGCGGGTCAGTCGACCCTGCGGCGCGGAACCCGCGCGGCGATCAACAGCAGCGCGGCAAGCGAGACCAGCAAAAGAATCAGTGAAAGTGCGGACGCGGGCAGGTAATAGCCCCGCTCCACCTGGCCGACCACCACGATCGGCACCGTCGCAAACCCGGGCGGGTACACGGTCAGGGTCGCGCCCAGTTCGCCCAGCGACAGCGCGAAACCCAACGCGAGACTGGCGCGAATGGCCGGCACGAGTTGCGGCAGCACGACGCGGCGCAGCACCATTGACGGCGGCGCACCAAGGCTGGCCGCCGCTTCGCGAAGAATGGTCAACTCGGGACGCAAAGCCGCCGCCGCGCAGCGGTAGCAGAACGGCAGCACCAGCGCGAGCTGCACGAACACGACAATCGCCGCCGAGCTGGACAGATCGACCGGCCGCTTGTGATACGCGATCAGCACGGCCAGGCCGAGCACGACGCTGGGCACGCCGTTGGGCATCATCGCGATCGTGTCGACCAGCGCGCCGAGTCCGCGCCGGTCGCGTCCTTCGAGCGCGAGTGCCAGCCACAAGCCGAGAATGGTGCCAAGGACAGCGACACCCATACCCACTTCCAGACTGGTGGTCAGCGCATCGAAATCGCTCGAACCGAGCCGCTCGAACCAGCGCATGCTGAAGCCATCGGGCAGGATCGTGCCGGACCAATGTGCAGCGACGCTCGACAGCGCCACCACCACCACGGGCAAGACGAACAGCCAGAAGCACAGCAAGGCAGCGAATGCGAGAAATACGCCGCCCGCCACTCGGGTGAACAGACTGCGTTGCACCGGACGTGCGCGTTTGTGCATGACCGGCAAAACGGTGGGGTCCAGATCCACGGCCATTAGCGGGCTCCTTTTACCTTGCGCCGATTGACCTGGCGGTACAGCGCATACAACGACAACGACATCGCCAGCATCACGACAGCGCCGGCAGCGGCGGTCGGCAAGTCCAGATCCACTGTTGCGGAACTGTAGATTGCGACCGGCAGCGTGATCAAATGGGCACTGCCGAGCACCAGCAAAATGCCGAACTCGTTTAGCGTCAGCAGAAAACACAGAATGGTGCCCGCTGCGATACCGGGCCACGCGAGCGGCAGGATCACCTTGAACGCCACCATCCAGCCATTGGCGCCAAGGCTGCGAGCCGCCTCGATCAGACGCATGTCGAGCGTGGCAAATGAGGCGAGCGTCGGGCGCACGACGAACGGCGCGTAAAACACCACTTCGGCGAGGATCACCCCGCCCACGCCGAACAGAAAATCGAGCGGCGGCGTATTCAGATGAAACAGCCGCTGCAGACCAATACTCACGGAGCCCTGCGAGCCGTAGAGAAAAATCAGCGTAAAGGCCACGAGGAACGACGGAAACGCGACGAAAAGTTCGAGGAACCGCGTGACGAGCCGCGCACCGGGGAACGGCTTGAAGAACAGCATCGAAGCCAGAGCTACACCGAGCAGCGAGGCCAGCCCGGCGCTCGCAAACAGCACCCAGAGCGTCGTGCCGACCACACCACGCGTCTCCGGATTGCCAAAGAAGGTGCCATAAGCCTGCAACCCGAGCCCGCCATGCGGCCCCGTCAGACTAAGCAGAACGAGCCGTATCAGCGGATAGACCACCAGCGGACCGAGCACCACCACGGCAAGAAACAGCAGGTGCCATTGAGCGGCCCGTTCGCGACGCCGCACGGCGGCGGCATGCGAGGCGAAGGTCGCCGCGCGGCGGGCATCGGCGGCCAGCGCGCCGGGGGTCGCCTCAGGGCTGGATAAGGACGACATCGTCTGCCTCATATTTCAGGGAGATACGCGCGCCCTTTTCCGGCGACATGCCGTGACCCCGTTGCATCGAGACCAGCACGGTTTCATTGGGCATCGCATCGAGCGTGACCGACACCGACAATACCGCGCCGTACCATTCAACCGACGTAATCACGCCGTGCACTTGCCCTTCACCGAGCGGCACGATGCGCAACGCTTCGGGCCGCAGACACGCAACCCGGTCACGCGTGTTGTAACGCGCATCGCCAAGCGGAAACGCCACATGCGGCGGCAGCAGATTGGCTGCGCCGAGGTAGCGCGCCACGAAACTGTCGTTGGGTGCGTCGTACAACTGCTGGGGCGTGCCAAGCTGCGCGATGTGCCCTTCGCGCATCAGCAGCGTGCGGTCGGATAGCACGAGTGCGTCATCCTGATCGTGGGTCACGCACACGATGGTCAGATTCGGCAGCCGCTCATGCAGCGACTTCAGTTCGGAACGCACCGAGGCGCGCAGATTGGCGTCGAGTGCGGAAAGCGGTTCGTCGAGCAGCAGCACATCCGGCTCGATCACCAGTGCGCGCGCCAGCGCGACGCGCTGTTGCATGCCGCCCGAAAGCTGGGCCGGCATCACGTGCCCGGCGTCGCCCAGTTGCACGAGCTTGAGTGCGTCGGCCACGCGGCGGGCAATTTCCTTTGACGACTCGCGTCGTGCGCGCAAACCAAACGCGACGTTTTCAAATACGGACAGATGGGGAAACAGCGCGTAGCTCTGAAACAGCAAGCCGAGATTGCGCTTGTGCGGCGGCACATGGGTGAGGTCGTGACCGGCGACGGTCAACGTGCCGGCTAGACCATCCGCTTCGATGAAGCCCGCTATGAAACGCAGCAACGTCGTCTTGCCGCAACCGCTGCGGCCAAGCACGGTCAGCAGTTCACCGCGCTCGATGTTCAGCGACAGGTCGTCGAGCACCGTGCGCGTACCGAAGCGCACAGTCAGATTCTCGATCTGCACGCCGCCCGGCGTGCCCGGCTGCGCTGCGTTGAGCGCCTCCGGTGAAGAGCCCAACGCATCAGCGTGGGCAAGCGTTGCGGTATTCACCGGGTTCGTCCTCCAACTGGGGTAATGCGGTAACAACGTGCAGCGAACCTGCAGCCAACGTAAGAGCAGACGTGTGGCGGCCAACCGGCGCCGCCCACGTCGAGACAGACAACCGGGCTTATTGCGCCGGCTTGACGACTTCAACCTGCTTGCCGGAATCGCCGATCACATCATTCTTCCAGCGTGCCGTCCAGTCGGCCTTCTTCGCCATGACCTGGTTCCAGTCCACCGGAATCAGCTTCACGCCGGCAATCGCCTGCTTGACCGCTTCGCCATTCTTGCCAGCCAGCGGCACATCGGTGCGTCCCGGGATACCAAAGATGTCCGGCACCTTGGCCTGCACGTCGGTCGACATCAGGTAGTCGATCAGCTTCTTGCCTTCCGCCTGGTTCGGACCGCCCTTGATCAGGCCAATCGCGTACGGCAACTGGAACGTGGTCGGCTTGCCGCCGGCCGTAGCTGCCAGGAAAATCGGCTTGAGCGACAGGCCGCCGTTCGCTGCGTCGTCCAGGTCCATCTGCAGGTCGCCGTTGGCCACCGAGATTTCGTTACGCGAGAGCAGCACGTCGAGATAGCCGGTGCCCTTGGTGTGGAACTTGGCGCTCTGTTCGAGCTTCTTCAGATAATCGAAGGCCTTGTCTTCACCCATCAGCGACGTGGTCAGGATGATCACCGCCATGCCGTCGCCCGCCGTAGCCGGGTTCGAGTAAGCCACCTTGCCTGTGAAGTCCGGGTGCAGCAGATCGGCGAACGTCTTCGGCTGGGTCTTCACCACATCCGGGTTGATCGCGAACGAGAAGTAGTTGTTGACGAAAGTCGCCCACGCACCGTTCGGCGCCTTGGCGATTGCCGGCACGTTCTTGTAGTTGGCGCTCTGATAAGCCTGCAGCAAGCCAGACTGGTCAGCCTGCTGGATGAACGGCGGCAGCGTGACGAGCACGTCGCCCTTCGGAGCATCCTTTTCGATAGTCGCGCGGTTCACCACTTCACCGCTACCTGCCGTGACGATATTGACCTTCACGCCTTCCTTCTTTTCGAAGGCCGGCAGCACATCCTTGTAGAGATTTTCGAGCCCGTCTGCCGTGTACAGCACGACCGCGTCGGCGGCCTGAGCAGGCAACGCCGCGCCGCCAAATGCCGCAGCCACGATGAGGGCCGGCAGCGTTTTGCGGACGATGCTGGCAGTCGCGCGAAGGTGATTCGTCTTTTTCATGTCGATCTCCGAAAGGCAAAAACCCGAACGGTCGGGTAAACGCGAAACCTGTTGTGATGTGACGGCGGTAGCGCCGCGCCGCTTCCTTACGTTTGCCCGCAGTCAGCCCGGTGCGATTGCAGATTGCTGACAACCTTGCTGCTGCGAGTCCAGCCAGACTTACAGCTTACCAATGAATCACGCGCTGTCTGCCTTGTCTGAACCGGCATCGCAAGGATTACAGGTTTGCATGACAGCGCCATGACTATTTTCTCTAACTCCAAAAAATGACACAATTCGCCAATAATATGCACGATGTCATGTGCGCCAACGGGTGCACATCGTGCCGCATTTTTTGATGATGGAGGCTGTGTGATTTCTGGAAACGATCCGATCCTGCTCACCCCGGGACCCCTGACGACCTCGCCAGTGACGCGCCAGGCCATGTTGCGCGACTGGGGTTCGTGGGATGCGGCGTTCAACCGTATGACCCACTCCGTGTGCGCCGATCTGCTGAAGATCGTACATGGCGAAAATGATTACGTTTGCGTGCCGCTGCAAGGTAGCGGCACGTTTGCTGTCGAAGCGGCCATCGGCACATTGGTGCCGCGTCAGGGCTGCGTGCTGGTTCCCAACAACGGTGCGTACTGCGCGCGCATCATCCGCATTTTGCAGCGCATGGGTATTGCCTATGTGGAACTCGCGCTGCGCGAGGATGAGCCGGTCGGCGCCGCCGCGATCGAAGATGCCTTCAACCGCGACCCGCGTATCACGCACGTCGCGCAGGTGCATCTGGAAACCAGCGCGGGGCTGCTCAATCCGCTCGACGATATCGCCGCTGTGTGTCAACGGCACGGCAAACGCCTGATCGTCGATGCGATGAGTTCGTTTGGCGCGTTGCCGATCGATTTGCGCGAGAGCGGCATCGACGCGCTGGTCTCGGCGAGCGGCAAGTGCCTCGAAGGCGTACCGGGAATGGGCTTTGTGATCGTGCGCCGCAGCCTGCTGGAAGCGTGCGAAGGCCGCTCGCCATCGCTTGCGCTCGATCTCTACGATCAACACGCCTACATGCAGAAGACCACGCAATGGCGTTTTACTCCTCCGACTCACGTACTCGCCGCATTGCGCACCGCACTTGACCAGTTCATTGCAGAAGGCGGCCAGCCAGCGCGCGGGGCGCGCTACACACGTAACTGCACGGTGCTGGTGGAGTCGATGAAAGCGCTCGGGTTTGAAACGTTCCTGAGATCCGAGGTGCAGGCGCCGGTGATCGTCACGTTTCACGCCCCGCGCGACCCGGCGTGGAAGTTCACTGACTTCTACGAAGCGGTGCGTGACGCGGGCTACGTGCTGTATCCGGGCAAGCTCACGCAGGTGGAGACATTCCGCGTGGGCTGCATCGGCGCCATCGACGCCAATGAGATGCACAACGCGGTCGCCGCTATCGCGCGCACGCTTTCCATGCTCGGTCTGAGCGTCCGGTAAGACAATGGGCGTCGCGCCTCGGCGCCCAGCAGTGGCATCAGGCAATCAGCAGTTCCGGGCCGCGCGCGGCGATCGCTTTGGAAAGCGCAGGTTCCGGGGCCAGCTCCGTGACGAGGTAGCGGGCGCTCTCGAAGCCGTTGATGCGCACTGGCGTGACGCGCCCGAACTTCGAATTGTCCGCCACCACCACGACCATGTTGGCCGCCGCGATCATCCGGCTGCGCACCTCGGCGGCCATGCGGGTGTAGTCGGTCAGCCAGGCCTCGGGCGAAATGCCGCCCGCGCCGACGAAGGCAAAATCCGCGTGATACTGCGTCAGCTGATGGACTGTGTCGAGGCCGAAAGTGGCGTCTTCGTTATCCGACAGCTCGCCGCCGAGCAAGGTGACGCGGTTGTCGTTACGGCGGCCGAGCAGCAGCGCGATGCGCCAGTCGTTGGTGTACACGGCGAGCCGGTGCCGGCCCGTCAGCGCCCGCGCCACCGCCTGGGTGGTACTGCCCGAATCGATGATGACCGAGGCGCCGTCCGGCACGAGTTCCGCCGCGCGTTCCCCGATGGCCCGCTTCGCGCCCGCGTTGGCGGCTTCGCGAGTGTCCAGATCGGGCTCGCGGCGTTCGCTGGAAAGCGCGCCGCCATGCGTTGTCACGACAAGGCCACGTGCCGCCAGCGTATTCAGATCGCGCCGGATCGTTTCGCGCGACACGTTCAGGTCGCGCACCAGTTCCGCTACCGACAGCGCGCCGTTTTTGGCAACCTGCGCCAGGATGTATTGATGACGTTGTTCTGCGAGCATTCGGTAGAGAGCCGCGAGCGGCATACAGAGAGGTTCGGGAGGCCGCCGTATTGTATTACGGCAGTAAGGGATTCGTCGTTATCTGCCCCTATGCGCCCTGATCTGCCTTTCGCGGCACTTAACTGCTAACCTGAGCGTTCAGCCAGCGCGTCGAGTGACGCGCAACCCGCCAACCGATCTGCCAATGCCACCACTGTTTCGCCGGTTCCTCCTGCTTTGCCACGCGCTGCGTTTCGGCGCTCGCCTGATCTGGCTTGCGGCCCCCCGCGAGCACAAGTTGCACTGGGCCATCACGCTCATCAAGCGCGTGCATGCCTCCGAGAGCGGCCGCAATAGCCTGCACAGCATGCTGCCCGCCTTGGGGCCACTCGCCAGCAGGTTTGTCCAGACCCTTGCCGAGCGGCCCGAACTGGCCACGGGAACGCTGCACGAAGCCTTCGAAGCGGTCGGCCGCATGGAACAACCGCTCCCGCCAAACGAAGTGGAGGCAGCGCTTGCGCGCGCGCTGGGGCGTCCTCCGGCAACCCTGTTTAGCCGGATCGACCTGGTGCCCGCGCGTAGCGGGTTCGCCGAACAGACGCATCTTGCGCAACTCGTGGCGCCGATCAACGGCCATCGCGACATCTCGATCAAGTTCGTACGCGCGGCGCAGGTTCAGCAGATTGGTGACGAGTTGGCTCTACTGCGCTGGGTAGCGCGCTCGCTTGAGAGATTCTCCGGCAGCGCGCGCCGTTTGCACGTAAGAGCGCTTGCGCAGTCATTCACGGAAGACGTCATGCGCCGCTTCGATCTGCGCGCCGAAGCGGCCAACCTGAGCCAGACGGGGCACCATTTCGACAAGGACACGCGTCTTGTCGTACCGGATGTGATCTGGGAACTGTGCACGGCGCAAACCCTGGCCGTTCAGCACCTGGACACGATCGCGGCAACCAGTCTGACCGGTTTGCTGGAGCATCACATCAAACCCATGCGACTCGCGACGCATATTGTCGAGGTTGTCACCGAGCAGGCGTTCGAGCATGGCTTCTTTCACGCGGCCTTCGATGCCGAGCATGTACGTGTCAGTATCGAACCGGACACGTGCGGACGCATCGTACTGGCGGAATTCGCCTCCATGTCGAGCCTCTCGTCGCAGGAACGCGAGTTCTTTGTGCATGGCGCCACGGCGCTCTTCGATCAGGACTACGCGCGCCTCGCCGATCTGCATCGCGATGCGGGGCATGTGGATGCATCGACGCGAACCGAAGTGCTCGAAGCCGAACTGCGACGCCGCAGCGAAGCGCACTTCGCAGCCGAGCCGCAGGATCGGTCGGCCGGCGCCTTGTTCCATCATCTGCTGCACGCGGTGCATCCGTTCGAAGGCACGGTGTCACCACGGCTCGCCACGGCCCAGCGTTCCTTCGTGCAGGCCGAAGCGCTGGCGCGGGCGCTTCATCCCGGCGTCGACACATGGAACGTGGCGCGTGGCGTGTTGGCCGGCATCGCCCAACGCGATCTGGATCACCGCGGCTGGATCAAACGTATTGGACAGGAGTTGCCGCATCTCGCCCATATGTTGCCGCGCGTACCGCAACTGGCGGTGCGCTACCTGCAGCGTCAGCACGACACGGCGGGCAGCCGGCAGCATACCCAACTGATGCATGAGATCGGGCGGGAATATCGACGCACGCGAGTCTTGCTGTGGGCGTGCGTGGTGTGCGGCGGGTTGCTCGGGGTGGGGGCCGTGTTGTTGACACGCTGAATCCTGGCGCTGCAAGGGGACGCATTGCAGTCTCGAACAAGACGCGCAGCGCGGCCTCACCTCATACTGCGGGCTTTTTGCGTCACTCTGCGCCGCCTGGCCGACGTCTTATGCTCGCTACACTTTTCGCTGCTCTCTTCGTCGTACTCTGGTCAACGGGCTTTGTGGTGGCCCGTGCCATTACGCCATTCGCCGACCCCAACCTGTTCCTGCTGGCCCGTTTTGGCGGCACGGCGCTGCTGTTCGCCTGCGCCGCTGTGGTTGCGCGCGCCGCCTGGCCGAAAGGCCGGGATCTCGGCAAGCATCTGGGCGCGGGCGCGCTGCTTCAGGGTGTCTATCTCGGCGCTGGCTATTGGGCCGTTGCGCAGGGACTGAGCGCCGGTGTAATGGCATTGCTCGGGGCCTTGCAGCCCCTGCTCACCGCTGCCGTCGCGGCGCCGTTCTTTGGCGAGCGCCTGTCGCGGCGCGGCTGGACCGGCATGGCGCTGGGGCTCGCGGGCGTCGTGCTGGTGCTGCTCCCCAGGCTTTCGGCCGGCGCGCCCACGCTGCCTCACGGTCAGGCGCCCGGATGGCTCGTGGTGGCTGTGTCGATCCTTGCGGTCGGGGCGATCACGGCGGGCACGCTGTTCCAGAAGACCTCGCTGGCACGGGCCGATATTCGCAGCGCCAGCGCCGTGCAGAATTTCGGCGCGGCAGTCGTCGCGGCGATCCTTGCACTTGCGCTCGGGGAGCATCGCTGGATCGCGGCGCCGACGTTGTGGGCGTCGCTTGCGTGGGGCATCGTGATGCTGTCGGGTATCAGCGTGACCTTGCTGGTGTGGATGGTCCGGCGCGGCGACGCAGCACGGGCGACCGCGCTTCTGTTCCTCGCGCCACCGCTTGCGGCGCTCGAAGGTTACCTGGGCTTCGGCGAAACACTCCTGCCGGTGCAGATCGCGGGTTTTGCGGTCGCGTTGCTGGGGGTGTTGCTGACGCGCTCCTGAGGCGTTTGACCTGCGAGCCTGCGGATCAGGCCCGCTGACATCGCCGCTTAATCAGCCGTATCCGCCGCGGTGGGAACCCGCGCGCGCGCCTTGCCGCCAGGTCCGGGCGACCAGCGCAGACGCGTCTTGTGCTCCGAATCGACGACCACGATGTACCGGCCCGCCCAAGGCGTCACCTGCCGATCCGAGTGCAGCACCCATAACGGCTTGCCCGACTCCACCAGCGCTTCATACCCGGCATCGAGAATGCCGTAGTGGTCGAGGAACGCATTCAACGAAGCGGGAATACGCACGCAACCCTTTGAATGGCGAATCCCGAGTAGCGGTTCGAGTTTGTCGGGATCCGTGGCGTGCATCTGGAAACGCATCTGCGACATGCCGCCCTTGCCCCAACCGCGCTCGCCCTGCGCCCAACCCAGATCGAAAATCCGCATATCGCGTTTGCCGTAACCGCGAATCCCGTTCTGATTCATGGTGCCTTCCGCGCGAAAATCCATGTTATCGGGCGTGTGTTCGAACACCCCAAGCGGCGTGATGAAATGATCAAATTCGCCGGGCCGCCCGGTCGCCACCGGCGATGCGCCGATCATCACCCATTTGTCCGACGGCGTGGCCCGAAAATAGATGAACAGCGCCTGAACGTTCGCGCAACGATCGACCAATACGACATATTCGCCGGACAGATTGCCCAGTTGATCACCCTGCAACGCAGCCTCAAGACGCGCGCCATATTCTTGCTGGACTGCGGCGGGCACCTGCAGGCGGCGCGTCACGGTACCGGCGAAAGCGGCTCGCAGCAGCAACGCGCGGCGCGGATCAACCGCGCCAGCCGCATCGGGCGCCGCCACGGCCGATGCAGATAAATCAGCCGGTGGCGCTCCGTTCTGCGGCATCGTGGCGCCGAACGCCGCCGCGCACGACAAAACGCATAACGCGGCACTTACCGTCCGGCTTATATTTGCACAATGCTGTTGACGGCCCATGATGTTTGTTTTAATTCCCGCTCAATCAAACGCTTCGCTTTGCTCACGCAGGCCCCGCCATTTCTGTTGGTTCGTCGTCGATTATCCAGATGCTCATCCTGCATATGCATCAGCACGATATTACTCAGCACACCAGATTCTGTCGATCAACCTGCAAATCAATTGCCTTAGACCGCACTTTTAATAGCTGACATTCATTTGACACACGGCTTCCGGCTTTAATCTTTTCCACGCGGGCAATTTAAACTGATGTCTGCTTTAAGCAAGATAGCGGAATATGCATGGTGATTCGGCCAACGGACGGCGGGGCGTGCCCCGCTAGCGCGGATCGCAGCTTTCTTCGCCCGAAGCGGCCACACTTTCCAGGAGCAAGACCATGATTCAACAGGATTTAGCTGAACGGCAACGGAACATTGCAGCAGAGATGCATGTGGGCGGGGATTTCGACGCAGCACGCGAAATCGAGCGGCGCGTCGCTTTCCTCGCGCAATATTTGCGGACGAGCGGCCTGAAGACTTATGTGCTCGGCATTAGCGGCGGGGTCGATTCAACGACCGCGGGACGCCTCGCGCAACTGGCCGTCGAGCGCCTGCGCGCCGCTCAATACGACGCGCACTTCGTCGCCGTGCGTCTGCCGTATGGTATTCAGCAGGATGAAGCCGACGCACAGCAGGCGCTCGCCTTCATCAAGGCCGACGAGAATCTGAGTATCGACATCAAGCCAGCGGCCGATGCCATGCTCATTGCATTAACCGCCAGCGGCCAACGCTTCGCCGACCATGCGCAACAGGACTTCGTGCACGGCAATATCAAGGCCCGGCAACGGATGATTGCTCAGTACGCGGTTTCAGGCGCGCGGGCTGGCGTGGTGATTGGCACGGACCACGCGGCCGAATCGGTGATGGGATTTTTCACGAAGTTTGGTGACGGTGGTGCCGACATCCTGCCGCTCACCGGACTCAACAAGCGGCGAGTACGTGCGCTCGCTCGCGCACTCGGTGCACCCGACGCGCTCACCCACAAGGTTCCGACGGCAGATCTAGAAATGTTGCGGCCGCAACGTCCTGATGAAGATGCATACGGCATCCCGTACGATGTCATTGACGACTTTCTGGAAGGCAAGCCGGTCAGCGCTGCGGCCTATGAAACCGTGCTGCGCTTTTACGAAAGCACGCGTCACAAGCGCGCGCTGCCGTACACCCCGTTCGACTGGCCGGCTGGCACATAGGCTGACGCTTCACGTTATACGGCCGCTCGCTCATTCCCTCGACGACGGCTCTTGACCACCGAACAGTTCGGCGCTCACCTCAAGCCTCGCGCCGCGCAACAGCTTGTGTTGCAACTCGCGGGCAATGACCTCGCCGATATATGGGCCGTCCGAAAGCAGTTCGACCGTTGCATGAGCCCTGGGCGTGCCGGCCTCATTGACCGTCACGCTTTTCGCGTAGTGCCCCAGTTCATGCTCGAGAAACTCGCGCACTTCCTGCTCGGTACTCGCTTCGGGGATGTTCCAGACGAACAGGTTCATGGTTGCACCGTGTTAGCGCTGGCGACGCTCCGTGCTACGAATTCGCACAGGCTGCAGGCGTGAGCGCTTGCTGGCTTGCGTCGCCGCTGCGTTGCTGATGAGGGTTGCTCCAAGTACCGCCAACGCCAGGTAAAAGGCAATCATTTTTATATCCCCCTAGAATTTCGTCCTGATGTCAGGAAAGCCAGCATTCATCGCGGATACGATGCCACGTTTTTCCGTCAGCAAGTTTAATTCCCGCTGCCGGCCCCGTTACTGCTATCCCATCTCAACAAACTGGCCGGCGCACCACAGCAAGGAAATAGGCTGTAAATGGGTTTCACGCCCGGTTTTCACGCCCGGGTTTCACGCCCGGGTTTCACGCACCACTGCTCGCAAAAAACCCGTCAATGAACTGTACCTGAATAATTGGGCGCGCGCTTTGATGCGTGGATTCAGGGTTCGCCATCGTGGCTGCCCGTTGCAACGTTCTCGCCGCTGAT
>FTKM01603432.1_pt1 | contig 16823 bp, 18 predicted proteins | sample 1658051 | NCBI WGS metagenome assembly FTKM01 (sample SAMEA3914794, study PRJEB12502) | metagenome | biome: forest; material: soil | place: Canada | collected 2011-07-05 | depth 0.1 m | reverse complement strand
CACGCTCACACATTCCAGCGTACGAGCGACCATGGCCGCGCGTCATCGTGACGCCTGAGCCACACTACACCGGACATGTCGATTGACCAGTTGAGCGCGCGCTCCACCGGCACATCCAGCGCCAGCGACGCAATCACCCGGATCACGCCCGCATGCGTCACCACATACGCGGGCGACAACTCTCGCGTATGTGCAAATGCATCGAGCCACGTCTGCACGCGCAACACGAACTGCGCGACGCTTTCGCCGCCATGATCTCGCGCGTGATGAAAGTCCGCAGCCCAGCCGTCCAGCAACGTGCGATCGATGGCGTCCCAAGGCTGCTGCTCCCACGCGCCGAAATTCATTTCCTTGAGACTGTCATCAACGCTGAGCGGGCAGCCGAAGTCACCCGCCATCGCGGAGGCGACGGTTGCACAGCGTGTCAGCGGACTCGACAGCAGGACACGTGGTGGTGGCACCTGCAAGGTTGCAAGCCGCATCGCCAGCGCGGCGGCGGACACTTCGGGATTGTCAGCGAGCGGCACATCGCTGTATCCATAACAGATGCCGGCGTCAACGGCCACCGCTGGGTGACGTATCAGGACGATATCCATGCAAGCCCCGCCAGATAAATGACCAGTTCGAAAATCTGCTGCGCAAAGCCAAGGCAATCGCCGGTATAACCGCCAATGCGTCTGACGAAATACCGGCCGAGCAGCAGGCGCAGCACCAGCAGTATGACCAGCACCGCGCAACCGAAACGCCAGTCCGGCCAGAACAGCGCCGGTAATCCGAACACCGCAGCCCAAGCAAACGGTGCACCGCTTAAACGTTGTGCAACGGGTTTTGCCTTGCCCTCGGGCCGCACGTAATCGAGTGTGGCCAGGTAGCTGATCGCAAACGCGCGGCTTGCTGCATGTGCAGCAATCATCAGGCCTGCCGCGCGCTCCGGCGGCAATGCAGCAAGCGTTTGCCACTTCAATGCCAGCGCCATCACGAGCGCGATGGCGCCAAATGCGCCGATGTGCGAGTCATGCATGATCCGCAGCACGTCCTCACGCTTGTACGCGCCGCCAAACGCATCGCAGCAATCCGCGAGCCCGTCCTCGTGAAACGCGCCAGTGATCAGGAGCGTTGCGATCATGGACAGCACGACGGACACGCCATGTGGAAACACGAGCAGCGCGCTCAGATAGACAACCGCGCCCAATCCGCCGACCAATAAACCGACCAACGGAAAATAACGCGCCGCCGCGTTCAGATAATGCGGCTCATAGCCGACCCAGCGCGGCACCGGCACGCGCGTGAAATAGCCGAGTGCCGTGAAGAAGTAGCGGAGTTCTGCGCGCGGATTCATGGGCGGGCAACGCCTGTGGACCCGTCACGCATCTCGATCGGCCACACCTGCCGATTCGAAACTCGCCATCTCGTTCATAAACGCGACGGCCGCGCGCAACAACGGTACGGCAAGCGCTGCACCCGTGCCTTCGCCAAGACGCATGTCGAGGTTGAGCAGGGGCGTCGCGCCGAAATAGTCGAGCATGCGGCGATGTCCCGCTTCGTTCGACGAATGCGCAAACACGCAGTACTCGCGCACGTTGGGTGCAAGCGCATCGGCCACCAGCAGCGCCGAACTGGCGATAAAGCCGTCCACCAGAATCGTCATGCGCGCCTCAGCGGCGGCGAGATAGGCACCGGCCATCATGGCGATTTCGAAGCCGCCGAAGGTTGCAAGCACATCCAGTGGGCCTGCATCCGGCGCATGGTGCGCCAGCGCCGAGGCCAGCACGTTACGCTTCTTCGCGAGCCCGGCGTTGTCCAGCCCCGTGCCACGGCCGACACATTCGTCAATCGGTACGCCACAAAGGCGGCTCATCAGGCAAGCCGCCGCGGACGTGTTCGCAATACCCATTTCGCCGAAGCCGATCACATTGGTGCCAAGCGCCGCGTGATGCCGCACGCGCTTGGCGCCTGCGTGCATGGCGGCGAGCGCCTGATCGCGCGTCATGGCCGGTTCATGCGCGAAGTTGCGCGTGCCGGCGGCCACCGGAATATCCACGAGCCCTTCGGCGTGCGGCAAGGGCGTAGCGATGCCTGCGTTGACCACTTCGAGCGTCACGTCCGCCACCCGGCTCAATGCGTTGATCGCGGCGCCGCCTGCCAGAAAATTCAGCACCATCTGCGCGGTCACAGCCTGCGGATAAGGACTCACACCTTCCTGCGCAATGCCGTGGTCGCCCGCGAAGACGATCATCACAGGACGTTCAACCGTGGGATGCGTCGTGCGCTGGATCAATCCCATTTGCCGGGCAATCGTCTCGAGCCGGCCGAGGCTGCCAGGGGGCTTGGTCTTCGTATCGATGAGGTGTTGCAGCGTCGGGCGCAATGTCTGGTCGAGCGGTTCAATGGCGGGCAAGGCGGGTGTTAAGGTCATATGGGGTCGGCTACGAGAGAGGGTCCTGATCGTTGTTAGTTGATCGGCGAGCTTTACGTTGGTGGTCCAGCAACGCCTCGCCGTGCATCATGGGCGCGCGGTGCCGGCACCAGCGCCTCGTGGCCATCGTCCTGCAACATCATCAACGGATAACCGAAGGCGCGGCTGGCGAGCGCCGGCGTCAGCACTTCACGCACCGGACCCGCGAACGCCATGCCCGCGCCATCCAGCAGCAGCGCGTGGGTCGCGAAGCGCCGTGCCAGATTGAGGTCGTGACATGAAAACACGGCGGTACGGCGAGGCGACGCGGCCCAGCTCGTCAATGCTTCAAGGCAGTCTATCTGGTGACGGAGGTCCAGATGCGCTAGCGGCTCATCTAGCAGCATCAATGGCGCATCCTGACAGAAGGCGGCGGCGAGCGCGACGCGCTGCCGCTCGCCGCCCGATAGCGAAAGCACATCGCGCGAGGCGAAGCTGCCCAAATCCAGCATCTGGAGCGCGGCGTGCGCGGCGGCGCGGTCGTCAGGGCGCTCCCATCCCCAACCCGTGAGATGGGGAAAGCGGTTCAGCATCACGATATCGAGCACGCTGGTGCTGAAGGCATCGTGAACGCTCTGTGGCATCAGTGCGCGACGCCGCGCGAGCGACGCCGGTTTCCAGTCGGCCAGACGCGTGCCGTCGATCTCGACATGCCCCACGGCAGGCTGCAACAGACCCGCCAGCGCCGCAATCAGCGTGGTCTTGCCTGCGCCATTGGGCCCGGCAATGCACCACACCTCGCCGGGATAGAAGGTGTGCGTGAAGCTGTCGAGCAGCGTGCGCGCACCGGCACGCAGCGTCACGCGCTGCGCGCTGAGCGTGGCGGGCGTGGTTGCGGGAGAGTCGGGCGTGCTACGTCTCATCATCGTGCCTTGCGCAGCAGCAACCACAGAAACACCGGCACGCCGATCAGCGCGGTGATTACGCCCACTGGCAACTGCGCCGGTGCGATCACGGTGCGGGCAATCAGGTCCGCGCCCATCACCGCCATGCCGCCGCCTAGTGCCGCCGCCGGCAGCAACATCCGTTGATCGTTACCGAACGCAAGCCGCAGCGTATGCGGCACCACGAGGCCCACGAAGCCGATCGTACCGCCCGTCGTCACGGCGGCAGCAGCGGCGAGCGACGCCACCAGGTACACACGCAGGCGCAGATGCACGACTGGGACGCCGAGCGACTGAGCCATCGCATCGCCGCGCAACAGGACATTCAATTGCGGCGCAGCAGGGAGGATCGCCACCAGCACCGCCGTGAGCGCAGCGAGTGCAAACCAGGGCGCGCTGCTCGCGCTGAGGTCACCGGTCAGCCAGAACAACATGCCGCGCAAGCGGTTATCGGGAGTCAAGGTCAACAGCAAGGTGATGAGCGCGCCCCACCCTGCTGCAATCACCGCGCCCGTCAAAAGCAAACGCGGCGACGTGTCCTGCGGCTCGCCACGCCACAACTCACGGCGCGCGAGTCCCAGCACCAGCAGGATCGAAACAAACGCGCCGCCGAATGCGCTGGCATCGACAAGCCACCACGCGCAACCCGTCATCATGGCGTACAGCGCGAAGGTCGCCGCGCCACCGGACACGCCGAGCACATAAGGTTCGGCGAGAGGATTGCGCAATAACACCTGTAGCAGCGCACCGGCTACCGCGAGCAATGCCCCGCAGGCGAAACCGGCGAGTGCGCGTGGCAGACGCAGCGTCCGCACGATCTCGGCCGCGAGATCACTCTGATCACCCGTCACGCCGTGCGAGGGCAGCAGCGCCGCCAGCACGCGCGATGGCGTGAGCGGCACGCTGCCAAGCGCAAGCGATGCTAGCAGCACGGCAAGCGTCAACGCCGCGAGCATGCACCAGATCACCACCGCACGCCTTGCGTGCATCATGGGCATCGTCCGCACTGACAGACGGTTCATTCGCGCGACCCAGGCGTAGCGAGCGGCGCTGCGCGCGTGATGGATGAAAACATAAGATGGATTCCAGTAGGTGGCATGCGCAGTCCGCTCGCCGCAAACCTTTGCGTGACGAGGGCATGGCCGCCAGGCACGCTCCGTGCATCGACAGCGCGCGTAAGCATACGTGGGCAACGCCCCTCTTTCTAGCCGATAGCCGGGCTAATAATGCATCGAGCCGCCTTCCCACGCATCGCGCGCAGTGGCACACTCGCGACTTCGCAGTTGAACCACGTTCTGGACGACCGGCATGGAAATGCGCTCGTCTGCTTTTCTGTAGCAGAACAGGCTGGTTACGCTCGCGGCGAGCGTCGCTCCGTGTCTAACGCCTGGCTGCCACAATAACTGCACACAAAACTGCACACGATAGCTGCACAAGATCACCGCACACGAAAGAGAAAATCGCATGCAGGCATCAAAGTGCCGCAAGTTTATGAGTGGCCAGAACGACCGTCAAGAAAGGTCAACGCAACGTTTTGCATGGAACCAGAGCAGGCGCTGAAGCGCTGACTTCAGCCGGCATCAAACCTCGAGGGTGCGAACGCAGACAGACGATTGGACCCGTCGTGAGCATTTCAGGAGGACGTCCATGCCAATTCGGACATTGGAAGTCTGCATAGAGCGATGCTGTTACGTCTCGAAACGAGACAATTGTCGGAACCTGCGATATTCCGCGCTAAAATGCCATGTCTTTAGAGGACGCAGCACATGCTCACCGAACTCGAAACACTTTCACAAAATATCGGCAAGCTGATTGCAATCAGCCAGCGCCACAATGAAGCGCGTCAGGCGCTCGAAGCGCAGCTCGCAGATGTGCGCGCGCAATCCGACGCAACGCGTGCGGAGCTCGCACAGATGCGCGAGGAACGCGACACGCTGCAGGCAGAGCGCGATGCGTTGTCGGCCAAGATCGATGACGCGCAGGTGCGCCTGAACGCGATCCTCGAAAAACTGCCACGTGCACGGGCGCATAGCGAGCCGGACAATCAGCTCGATCTGCTCACCCCAGCACATGCGTCCGGGCACGGATTGCAACATGACACGCAGCACGCCGAGGAAGCCGGTAGCGAAGTCACCCGCCACGGAGAAAATGCATGACCACCAAGCAGATCGAAGTATCGATTCTCGGCCAGCCCTATCGCCTTGCCTGCTCACCGGAAACCGAAGCAGCGCTGCTTGAAGCGGTGGCACGGGTGGACGCCGAAATGTCGAAGATCCGCTCAAACAGCAATGTACGGGGCGTCGACCGTATTGCTGTGATGGCTGCGCTGTCGCTGGCATCGGAACTGCTTAAGCTGCAAGCGAGCGTCAGGCACGGTGAAGCATTTCCCGCCGAGGAAATCCGGCGTACAATGCACCAGATGAACGAACAGCTAGGTACTGTGATTCAACAGTACAGCATGCAGTAAAAAGGTTTAAAGTACTGTCTTTGGTTGGCCCCGCAATTCACTCTGCGGCCAACTGCGAATTCAGACACAATGGCTGCTCAAGTAACAGCAAACGTTTGAATTCAATCGGTTTAGCTTCCCTGCCTGGTTCGCCAAGGTCATATATTCCTTGAACCAATGCCATGTGCACGGTTGCGGAAATTTGTAGCACGGGTGTGCGCGTCACTCTGTCTGATGTACCCGAAGTGCTGCTAACTGCGACCAATTCTGAACTCCCGGTTCAGGATGCCGGCCTAGCGGCTAAGGCGGGGACCTTATCTAACGGCATCGGACTTCGGTCCGGTGCCGTTTTTCTTTGGAGCCCGGTTTTCGTACGGTGTGTCCAGCCGGGTTTGTTCAACTCAACGTTCACTTCGATTCATGCGCTACTGGCTAATGAAGTCCGAACCGGACGAAGCAAGCATCGACGATCTCGCTCACGCACCGAAGCACATCTTGCCGTGGACCGGTGTGCGCAACTATCAGGCGCGCAATTTCATGCGCGACACCATGAAAGTGGGTGACGGTGTGCTGTTTTATCACTCGAGTTGCCCCGAGCCTGGTATCGCAGGGCTCGCTGAGGTCGCCTCGACGGCTTACCCCGACCCCACGCAATTCGATTCCAACAGTCCTTACTACGATCCGAAATCCACGCCAGAGACACCGCGCTGGCTGCTCGTCGACGTGGTATTCAAAAAGAAAGTGCCGTTGATTCCGCTTGCCGCGCTGCGTGAGCACGCCGAACTCGCGGACATGCGCGTGCTCGCCAAAGGCAATCGTCTGTCGATCACGCCGGTGACCGAAGCTGAGTGGCGTTTCATTATCAAGCGGCTGGCTTGAGCCCTTTGAGTCCTTTGAGTCCTTTGAGTCCTTTGAGTCCTTTGATCGAGCCGGGCTTTGCGTGGTTTCAGCGCTCGGCTCATCCAACGCCTGATGAGGGAACCAAGCTCACCATAAGCTTGCCTAATCCGCTCGCATGCATGGCCTGGATGCCCTGGCGGCAAGCGTCGTGCCATCGGGTAGAACGATCCATCCCGCTCTGCGCACCACGCCCGCTTGCCACTGCATGAAGTACCCGATCTGAAACGAAAATGCCGCTTCGAGCGGCATCGAATAACGTCATCGCGCATGACCTGCTGAAGCAAGGAGTACATCAATGAAACACAAAACCGTACGCGCTATTGCGCTAGCCCTGGCATTCGCCACCCCGCTCGCGTTGACGCTCGTACCCACGGCGGCCCGTGCACAGGAAATCATGCAGGCCCAGCCGGCAGGCGTGCTGTCGCTGAACGCCCAGGCGAGCGTCGAGGTGCCGCAAGACGTGGTGAATATCACGCTGTTCTACGAGCAGGAAGCGGGCGACCCGTCCGCGTTGACCAGTGCACTAAACGAGCGCGCCGACGCAGCGCTGCGCCAGGCCAAGGGCGTAAGCGGTGTGACAGCACGCACCGGTTCATTCTCGATCTATCCATCTACCGATCGCGATGGCCGCATCTCCGCATGGCGCGGCCGCACGGAGGTCGTGCTCGAATCGCATGATTTCGCGGCGGCGTCGAAACTGGCCGGGCAGATGGCGTCGAACATGCAGGTGGGCAATGTGCAGTTCTCGCTATCGCCGACAGCACAGCGCGCAGCCGAGCAGAAGCTTACCGGCGAGGCGATCGCTTCGTTCCGCCAGCAGGCTGGCTCCGCGGCGCAGGCGTTTGGATACAGCGGCTATTCGATCCGCGAGGTGAACGTGGGTCAGACTGGCGTCATGCCGCGCCCGGTCATGATGATGGCTGCACGCTCGATGAGCGCCGATAGCAAGGTCGCCGCGCCGGTGCCGCTTGAAGGCGGGACCTCAACGGTAACGGTCACCGTGTCCGGCTCTGTGCAAATGAAGTGAGGTAGCGGCGCGTAGGCGTGAAGTCTAGCGCCACCGTCCATGCAAAACGCCACGGCATGCCGTGGCGTTTGTTTTTTCAGGCGCACACAAAACATCACGCGCGTGATGGGCGCAGCGTTATGCCATTCAGTTCGCGCCCACGGTCGTGTTGACCGCTTCGCGCCCCTTGCGACGATATGCCCAGACGAGGATGCCAATGCCAGCGATGATCATGGGCAGCGACAGCCATTGGCCCATCGAGAGGCCCATCGCCAGCAGGCCGAGGAAGTCATCCGGTTCACGCGCGAATTCCACCGTGAAGCGAGCCAGCCCGTAGCCGATCAGAAACACCGCGGAAATTGCGCCCATGGGCCGAGGCTTGCGTGAGAAGAACCACAGCACGAAGAAAAGCGTGATGCCTTCGAGCGCGATCTCATACAACTCCGACGGATGGCGCGGCAGCATGTGATATTGAGCAAAGATCTCGTTCAGATGCCACTTCGCCGCCAGTTCCGGGTGTCGGGTCAGCCAGACCGCATCGTCATTCGACGCGCCGGGAAACATCATTGCCCACCAGGCGTTCGGATCCGTCACACGGCCCCAAAGCTCACCGTTGATGAAGTTGCCAAGCCGACCCGCCGCGAGCCCGGTGGGCACCATCGGCGCGACGAAATCGGTCACTTGCAGCCAGGAGCGTTTGCGCTGGTAAGCAAACAGCACCATCGCAAGCGTGACGCCCAGAAAGCCGCCGTGAAACGACATGCCACCTTCCCACACCTTGAAGATGTCGAGCGGATGCGCGAAGTAATAGTCTGCCTTGTAGAACAGCACGTAGCCGAGGCGGCCGCCGAAAATCGTGCCGAGCACGCCGTAAAACAGCATGTCGTCGATGTCTTTCGCGGTCCAGCCCTGCGCGGCGACAAACGGTAGCCGCAGACGCAGGCGGCCGACGACGATCGCCAGGATGAAGCCCACCAGGTACATCAGCCCGTACCAGCGTACGGCGAGCGGCCCCAGGTGGATCGCGATCGGGTCGAAATTGGGATGAATGTGCATCGTATTGTTATGGGCAGTTCAGGTTCAAAAGCGGTTTCTAACGAGGCTCACGGATAAGGCTTTCTTGCAGCGCGCAGAGGCATGCCTGCATTCCTCTGCGTGCCCACGCGCCGCACGCCGACACCACACGACGATTGCAGGCGTTGGACGAAGCGCCCCGCGATACGTTCGCCTCAGCATGCAAAAAGGCGCAGTGTAAGGCGTGCAGCTTTCAATCACTTCTCACCCGCAGACCGCGCGGTTTGAGTTTCGACAGTGGCCGCGTGCGCCCGCACGATGTCGATAAAGCCCGCCAACACCGGGCTCACCTGCGCCGTGCGCCACACCAGGCCGGTCTCGATGGCGGGCACCGATTCGCGCAGCGGCCGATAGACGACGCCCGTGCGGCGCAGGTTACGCAGCGATTGCGGCACCAGTGCGACACCCATGCCCGCCGACACGAGGCTGACAATGGTCTGCATCTGGATGGCTTCCTGGCCGATGCGCGGCGTCAGGCCGGCGACGCCGTAGCAATCCATAATGATGTCATAAAAGCCCGGCGCCAAGCGCCGCGGGAAGATCACGAGCGGTGCGTCGGCCACGTCGCGCAGGCTGAGCGGAGCATCGAGCCACTCCGCGCCGGCCGACGCGCCTGGTCCTTCGATGCGCGCCGCCATCTCCGAGGACATCGCCACCACCAGCGGTTCCCGCGCGATGGGCAGCCACGACAACTGCGCCGAGTGCCGCGGCGGCAGCGGCGCGATAACCAGGCCCGCGTCGATACGGCCCGCCACCAGTTCGTCGATCTGCACGTCGCTGGTTGCCTCGGTCAGCTGCAGCCGCACGCGTGGATGGTGCACCCCGAAATCCCGCAGCAGCGACGGCAGAAGCCCGTAATCCGCCGTGGAAACGAACGCGAGCGACAACACCCCCGCCTCGCCGCGCGCGAGGCTCTGCGCGAGCGGCCTCAGGCCCTCCGCGCTCGCCAGCAGGCGCTGCACCTCGGGAAGCAGATCGGCACCCACCAAGGTCAGTTCCACCGAGCGTTTAGTGCGTGCAAACAGCGCTACGCCCAGCGTTTCCTCGAGCGCGCGGATGGCTTGTGAGAGCGGCGGCTGCGTCATCGACAGACGCACGGCGGCGCGTCCGAAGTGCTTTTCTTCGGCGACGGTGACGAAATAGCGCAACTGGCGCAGGTCGGGCGTGTTGGGCAGCATGATTAATACATTTTACGACCTAATCGGCCTTGAATAATATATTGGACACGCATATCAAGAAACGGCATTCTTGCGCGACGCGCCAGAAACTACACTGAACTGAACTCAGCCGTAACCGGCTGAACTGGGCAGCGCGGTCACCGGGCAAACCGTGGCCGCACTGGCAAGCCGACAGATCAAAACAAACTGGATGGAGTCCCCCATGCCGTACAACCGTCGCTCGAAGAACATCACGCAAGGCGTCGCACGCTCGCCGAACCGCTCGATGTATTACGCCCTCGGCTATGAGAAGGAAGACTTCGACAAGCCGATGATTGGCATCGCCAATGGCCACTCGACCATCACGCCGTGCAACGCCGGCCTGCAGCGTCTGGCCGACGCCGCGGTCGCCGCCGTCAAGGGCGCCGACGCGAACCCGCAGATCTTCGGCACACCGACGATCTCCGACGGTATGTCGATGGGCACCGAAGGCATGAAGTACTCGCTCGTGTCGCGCGAAGTGATCGCCGACTGTATCGAGACCTGTGTGCAAGGTCAGTGGATGGACGGCGTGGTCGTGATCGGCGGCTGCGACAAGAACATGCCAGGCGGCATGATCGGCCTCGCGCGCATCAACGTGCCGGGCATCTACGTGTATGGCGGCACCATCCGTCCGGGCAACTGGAAGGGCACTGACCTGACCATCGTGTCGTCGTTCGAAGCCGTGGGTGAATTCACCGCCGGACGCATGTCGCAAGAAGACTTCGATGGGATCGAAAAGAACGCCTGCCCGTCGACAGGTTCGTGCGGCGGCATGTACACCGCCAACACGATGAGCTCGTCGTTCGAAGCGCTGGGCATGTCGTTGCTGTACTCGTCGACGATGGCCAACCCTGATCAGGAAAAAGTCGACTCCGCCGCGGAATCAGCTCGCGTGCTGGTCGAAGCGGTCAAGAAGGACCTGAAGCCGCGCGACATCATCACCAAAAAGTCGATCGAAAACGCCGTGGCCGTGCTCATGGCAACCGGCGGCTCGACCAATGCCGTGCTGCACTTTCTCGCCATCGCGCACGCGGCGGAAGTGGAATGGACCATCGAAGACTTCGAACGCATGCGCAAGAAAGTGCCGGTGATCTGCAACCTGAAACCGTCGGGCCAGTTCGTGGCGACCGACCTGCACAAGGCCGGCGGCATCCCGCAGGTCATGAAGATCCTGCTGGATGCGGGTCTGCTGCACGGCGATTGCATCACGATCACAGGCAAGACGATCGCCGAAGAACTGAAGGACGTGCCGAGCAAGCCGCGCGCCGATCAACAGGTGATCTTCCCGATCGAAAAGGCGCTCTACAAGGAAGGCCATCTCGCCATCCTGAAGGGCAACCTGGCTGAAGACGGCGCGGTCGCCAAGATCACGGGCCTGAAGAATCCGGTCATCACCGGACCGGCACGCGTGTTCGACGACGAGCAAAGCGCGCTGGAAGCAATTCTCGCCGACAGGATCAAGGCCGGCGACGTGGTGGTGTTGCGTTACCTCGGCCCGAAGGGTGGCCCGGGTATGCCGGAAATGCTCGCGCCGACTTCCGCGATCATCGGCAAGGGTCTCGGCGAAACCGTAGGCCTGATCACTGACGGCCGCTTCTCCGGCGGCACGTGGGGGATGGTGGTCGGTCACGTCGCGCCGGAAGCGTTCGCTGGCGGCACGATTGCGTTTGTGCAGGAAGGCGATTCGATCACCATCGACGCACACAAGCTGCTGCTGCAACTGAACATCGACGATGCCGAACTGCAGCGCCGCCGTGCGGCCTGGCAACAGCCGAAGCCGCGTTACACACGCGGTGTGCTGGCGAAGTACTCCGCGCTAGCGCTGCCTGCGAACAAGGGTGCAGTGACGGGCTGAGTTGTCCGTCAAGTGGCGTAGTGGACGTGCGGCAGACGCGTCATAGCAGTGTCCTGCCGTGTGACACACACGCAATAAAGCGCAAAGGGGCGCACGGGAAACCGTGCGCCCCTTTCCTTTTATAATGCGTGCACCACGAGCCGGGCACCTGGACCGGCGGAGACCATAATGAAATCAGTATCGTATGCAGTACTTGCGCTTGCAGGTACGTTGGCGATCAACGGCCCGGCGCAGGCGGAATCGGCTCCCGGGGCACTACTCGCCCAGCAGCAGAACTGTATGAGTTGTCATTCGGTGAGCCGTCCGCTGATGGGACCGGCGCTGAAAGATGTCGCGGCAAAGTACGGGACGCAACCCGACGCGGCAGCCTATCTTGCACATAAGATCATCGACGGTAGCGCGGGTGTATGGGGCGTCGTGCCCATGCCCGCCAACACCCAGCTCACGCCCGATCAGGCTGCCACCTTGGCGGCCTGGATTCTCACGTTGAAGTAAGTTAAGGCTTTCTCGGCTCAGCAACTTCCTTCGTGCGCCGCGACATCTCTTCGTCCACCGCTTCGCGCACCCAGTTGGTCATTTCCGTTTCAAGTGCGAGCGCGACTTCCCGCGTAATCTGCGTCACGAGCCACGAGGTGTGATCCTGCAGTGCATCACGGCAGCGGGCTTCAATCACTTCGCGCCCTTCTCCCGTCAGATAGCCGGCAAACCGTCCGCGCAAACGTTCGGCAAGCACGTCGGCATCGAGACTCTGAACCGCTGACGATGATGCGCGCGCGAAGTGAAATGCCGAGTTGGGCTCGAACGGTTCCGGCACATCCGGCAACTCGTACGGCGCAAGCGGTTCGGGAGCCTGGAAGGCCTGCACCTCGGCAGGTGTCACGACATGGACGCTTACGCCCTCGCCGGGTTCGGCGTCCTCAGGTGTGGCGGTATCTGCGCCACCCCGGCCATGTACAGGGTTGCCCCGCACCAGCACTTCCTGCAGGACCGGAATCGACGAATCGAGGGTTGTATCGGACGAATCGGGCACGAATAGACTCCGTCGATGAATCGGACGATGGGCTGCAGCCGCGACGCCAGATGCCGCCAACGGCCGCGCAACCATTTAGCCGCCCTGTTTGTAGTTGTTCAAAGCATAGCCGCGATCACGGTAGAAGCGATAGCGTTCGCGGCCTGCATTTAGCTCATCTTGTGCGTTACCGACCACTTCCAGCAATCTTTCGAAGCGCGCGAATTGCGCTGGTACTTCGGCGCCCAGATTCAGCAGCACCTGATAGTGCGGCACCTGGTCAACGCTCGTGGCGAGCACGATGGGCGTATGTGCGGCGAGCGCGCTATCCGCCATGCAGTGCGGCACGAAGTCGAGGGGCGAAAAGGTCCATAGCTGCTCGTCGAACGCGCGCAGCCGGGCCGGCTCGGCCAGCACGATGGTGGGCTGGCCGGCCAGGTACGCCTTGCGCGCGAGGCGACACGCGTACAACAGCGAGTCGCCGACGTTCGAGTGGAAATCGATCCTCGTCATCGGCGGCTCCGCCCGCGCGCATCAACAAGCGCCTGGGTACTGCAACGGATCATTGTGCAGCGCGGCCGTCCGCGGCCCGGTCGATCAGGAACTGCGACAGCAGCGGCACCGGACGACCGGTAGCGCCCTTCGCCGCACCACCCTTCCATGCCGTACCCGCGATGTCCAGGTGAGCCCACGGATACGCTTCCGTGAAACGCGACAGGAAGCACGCCGCCGTGATGCTGCCGCCCGGACGCCCGCCGATGTTGGCCAGATCCGCGAAGTTCGACTTCAGCAGATCGTGGTACTCCTCGTCGAGCGGCATGCGCCATGCCGGATCCGATGCTTCGCGCGAAGCGTCGAGCAACTCGCCTGCCAGTGCGTCGTCCTTCGAGAAGAGACCGCTGTTATGGTGGCCAAGAGCGATCACACAGGCACCGGTCAGCGTGGCCACGTCGATCACCGCAGCCGGCTTGAAGCGCTCAGCGTAGGTCAGCGCGTCGCACAGAATCAGACGGCCTTCGGCGTCCGTGTTCAGCACTTCGATCGTCAGGCCCTTCATGCTGGTGACGATGTCGCCCGGCTTGACGGCATTGCCAGCAGGCATGTTCTCGCAGGTCGGAATGATCACCACCAGGTTGATCTTCAGGCCCATTTCCGCGACCGCGCGCATGGTGCCGAGCACCGAGCCGGCGCCGAGCATGTCGTACTTCATCTCGTCCATGCCTTCACCCGGCTTGAGCGAAATGCCGCCGGTGTCGAACGTGATGCCCTTGCCGACCAGCACCACTGGTGCAGCCTTGGCGGCCGCGCCTTGGTACTGCAGCACGATGAACTGCGGCGGCTCGACCGAGCCACGCGTCACCGACAGGAACGAGCCCATCTTCAACGCTTCGAGTTGCTTCTGGCCCAGCACTTCGACCTTCAGCTTCCAGTCTTTGGCGAGCTTCTTCGCGGCGCCCGCGAGGTAAGTCGGGGTGCAGACGTTGCCAGGCAGATTGCCCAGGTCGCGCGTCAGATCCATGCCGTTCGCGAGTGCCGCGCCTTGCTTGGCGGCGACCTTGGCGGCTTTCTCGTCAGCGGCGTCGACGCTGAAAACAATACGCTTGAGCGCGCGCGGCGTGGTATCCGGCTTGCTCTTCATTTGCGTGAACTTGTAGGTCAACTCGCGCAACGCGAGGACGGCGGAACGCACGGCCCAATCGGCCGAGCGCTCGAGGATCGGCAACTGGGCAAGCGTGAACGTGACCTGAACCACCTTCGTGGCCAGCAGCGCGCGCCACGCGGCGCGCACGGCGTCGCCATAGGCTTTCTGGCTGAATGCGTCCTGCTTGCCGAGGCCCACCAGCAGGACACGCGAAGCGCCGATGCCAGACACTTCGTGGAGGAATAACGTGGTGCCGCTCTTGCCGTCCATGTCACCGGCTTTGATGATACGGGTCAGGAGACCCTTGGTGGCCGCATCGATCTCCAGTGCGGCACCCGACAGCGTTTGTGACTCGAAAATGCCGATCACGATGCAATCGGACTTTCCAGTCAGGAACCCGTTTGACGAGCCTTTGCTCAAATCACAGGCTTTTATGCTAAAGTCCATCGCGCTTGTCCTCGGATAAAATCTGGGCTTAGGATGAAAGCCGCAATTATCCGCTATTTTTCCCGCGGCGGTAGCACGGGAGGCTGACGGGATGCACCGGGCCTTCAGAAATACGCCGGGCCGCCCCAAATTTTTCGCTCCGCAGGAAGTCCCTTTGAGGGACGCCCCGTCGAGGGGCCTGGCGCAGAGCGGCAGGTTGCGGGGCACTCTCAAGGCACGCACTCTCTTCATCAATAATGATTTTTGAACGCTCCCTCCAGCGCGAACTCGCGTACACGGCTGGTGCCGTGTTCATGGTCCTCCTCACGCTCGTGCTGACGACGATGATGATCCGGATCGTCGGCTTCGCCGCTTCCGGAGAGATCGATCCGCGCGACGTGCTGGTCCTGATCGGTCTGACCGTGATCGGCTATCTGGCCATCATGCTGGTCGCGACCCTGTTCGTGTCGATCCTGTTCGTCCTGACACGCTGGTACAAAGACTCCGAAATGGTGGTCTGGCTCGCCTCGGGCGTGAGCCTCACGCGCTTCATCAAGCCCATCGCCGTGTTCGCGACGCCCATCATCATTCTCATCATGTTTTTCGTGTTCGTCGGCTGGCCGTGGTCGAACCAGCAGAGCAAGCTGATTCGCGCCCGCTTCCAGCAGCGCGACGAGGTATCGCTGCTCGCGCCTGGCCAGTTCCGCGAATCGACGGTGAGCCATCGCGTGTTCTTCATCGAGAAGATGTCGCCCGATCAGGCGCGCGTCGAAAACGTCTTCGTGACCAGCACTGAAAACGGCAAGGTCAACGTGGTCGTGTCGAAAACCGGCCACACTGAGACAGAAAAGAACGGCGACCGCTTCGTAGTGCTTGAAAACGGGCGCCGCTACGACGGCGAGCCGGGCAAGCCGGACTTCCGGATCATGGAATTCGAGCGCTATGGCGTGAAGATCCAGAGCCAGCCGGTGATCAACACACCGACCACCACGGGCACGCCCACGCTCGAACTGTTCCGCAATCCGACCAACGACAATCTGGCCGAGTTCGCGTGGCGCGCAGGTCTGCCGCTGATTGCGATCAACCTGATGATGCTGGCCATCCCGCTTGCCCACCAGAATCCGCGCCGCAGCCGCACGATCAACCTGGTGATGGCGGTACTCATTTATCTGACGTATTCGAATCTGCTGAACGTGGTGCAGTCGTGGGTCGAGCAGGGCAAGATGTCTTTCCCGGTGGGGCTCGTTGGGCTGCACATCATCGTGGCCGGGATCGTGGCATTCATTTTCTGGCTGCGCGTGCGCAATCGTCCGTTGTTCACGCGGGCGACATTCCGACGTTCGTCGCAGGGAGCCTGATCAATGCGGATCTATGAAAAATACTTCGCGCGTCAGGTCTACCTTTCGTTCATCTTCATTCTGTTCGCGTTTTCCGGTCTGTTCTTCTTTTTCGACCTGATCAACGAACTGAACTCGGTGGGCCACGGCAACTACAAGTTCCAGTACGCCGTGTTGCGCGTGGCGTTGCAGACGCCGTCGCGCTTCTACGAAATCATTCCGGTAGCGGCGCTGATCAGTTCGATCTACGTGTTTGCGCAGATGGCGGCGAACTCGGAATACACCATTTTCCGGGTGTCGGGTCTCGCGACGAATCAGGCGCTGCGCTCGCTGCTGAAGATCGGCATTCCGCTGGTGATCCTCACGTACATCATCGGCGAGGTGGTCGGGCCATATACGGATCAGCTTTCCGAACGAGTGCGGCTGGAAGCGTTGGGCTCAGCGGTGTCGACCAATTTCGAGTCGGGCGTATGGGTAAAGGACACGCTGACAGCGCGAGCAGACGGCGAGCAGGTGACACGTTTCGTGAACGTGGGCAAGCTGCTGCCGGATGCTTCGATCACCAATGTACGCATCTACGAATTCGATTC
>FTKM01000110.1_pt2 | contig 17288 bp, 14 predicted proteins | sample 1658051 | NCBI WGS metagenome assembly FTKM01 (sample SAMEA3914794, study PRJEB12502) | metagenome | biome: forest; material: soil | place: Canada | collected 2011-07-05 | depth 0.1 m | reverse complement strand
GGCGATTGCGGATCGAGCAGCGCGGTACGAATGAAATGCAGGTGACTCAGGATGCGTTGCAGTTGATGACGTTCTTCGCGTGGCGGCGTAAATGCCACTAGCACCTGCTGGACAGCAACGATCGCATCGGTCGTGGCCGCGAGTGATTCGTCCATCCGGCGCGTGCCCGGTCGGTCGAATAGCGCGGCGAGCGTACGTCGTGCGCTGCGTTCGGCCACCCGCCACGGCATCGTTTCGGCGTAGCGGGCATCGCGTGGCAGCGTTGCAATTTCGCGGCGCAGATCGAGCACGGCGTTGCCCACTTCAAGCACCGCAAAGGTCCAGCGCAAGGTGTCGCGCTGAAACGTGGAGTCGTTTTCAGCCAGCGCATTGATCTGGAACATCAGATCGCGCGTGCCGCTTTCGAAACGCGAACGCAGTCGCGTCAAACGACCCTGACAGGCCGCTACGACCTGGCGGCGCAGATCGATCAACAGCCGGTTGCGCATCCACGGTATCGAGGGTGGCGCGAAGGTGGCGCACACGAGTGAGGTCACGAACATCGACAACGTGATGGCAATCGCGTCGTTCATAAACGCGGTCGGATCGTAGTGAAGCAGATTGTCGGGGCCGGCCAGCGTGCAGAAAAACACGCAGTAACCGAAGCCGTAGCCGAGCAGCTTCGGGCGCGTAGTCATGAACACACCCAGCGCGAGACAGGGGGCGAGCACGGCACACAGCAGCGGGAAGCCGTCGATATGCGGATACACCCCGAACGTCAGCACCAGTCCGACGAGCGATGCCAGCGCCGTTCCGGCGCCCATCTGAAATGCCATGCGGGCGGGGTAGGGCGACGACGACGCCAGGGCACAGACGGCCGCGCCGGTCAGCACCAGCGACACGCCGCTTGGCCACGCCGTGGCGATCCACACGACGCCCAGCAGCACCACCACCAGGGTGGCGCGCAAGCCACCAATGCCGGCTGCGAGCGCGTTGGTCTTCGGCGTGTAGCGTTCGACCCAGTGCTCGCGCTCATGGGTATCCACGGCAAGCGACGCATAGGTGGCCGCGTAGGCGTGCAGGTCGTCGACGAAGCGGTACAACAGTTCAGCAGCGGTGTCGAAGTCGAGCAGTGGCGTTCCGGCCTGCGCCTCCAGCGTGGCGCGTGTTTCGCGGACCCGCTGCGGCAATGCCGCCTTGTACGCTTCGAGTTGCGCGGTGGCATGCGCGGCATCGGCGGCACTCAGCACCGGTTCGCCGGATTTGTTCAGGAGCGGCGCGATCTCCTTGAAATACGGTTCCAGCGCGTCGATGACAGTTGCGGCATGAGCGTCGTGAAGCCGGTTCATCAACTGATGCAACGCGTGAAAGCGCGTCGATGCCGTCATGAACTCGCTGTTCAGGCGCGAAAGGCGGCCACTGCGCATGCGCGATTCGGGACTTTCGAAGACAGCCACACTGCGAGTGTTTTCGAAGCCGACGATGTCGGCGACAAAGCGCGCGTTCGTCGCTTCGATTTGCGCACGATCGACTTGTCCCGACAGCGACGCCGACACGTAATCGACGAACGCGCTGAAGCGGGCCCGCACGGTGGTGCGCAGTTGCTCGCCAACGTACTGCGGGAAAATCAGCGCGCTGACCGCGCCCGAGCAGACGATGCCCAGCGTGATCTCGGCCACTCGCGTGAGCGCCGACATATACGCGGCATCAGGATTTTGCGACGCGGGAATGCCGATCAACGCCGCCGTATATCCCGCGAGCACGAAACCATACGAGCGGAAATTGCGATTGCGCGCGGAGCCTGCGGTACAGACGCCGACCCAGATCGCCGTCGACAGGATGAACAGTTCCGGTTGCTGCGAAAACAGGCTGATCAATACCAGCATCACGACGAGACCCACCAGCGTGCCGGCGATCCGGTAGAAGCTTTTCGCGAGCACACGGCCGCTTTGCTGCGTCATCAGGATGAACACCGTGGTCATCGCGGTGCGCGGCTGCGGCAGGTCGAGTTTCATCGCAATGCCAAGCGCGAGGAAGGCCGCGGTCAACGCCTTGATCACGTAGATCCAGGTGAGGCCGTCGGTGCGGGCCCAGTCGGCGATGGCCGCATAGAGCGTCGTGAAGCTCAATGGCTGGCGCGGGGCGGAAGTGGTGGACATGATCGGCCTGGCGCTTACTGGATAGCCGTCGCGTGAGCGGCGGTCTGTGCGTTGTTCTGCACGTTGTTTTGCGCATTGCTCTGCACGTGAGCATCTTCGGGTGCCGGTCCGGTTGGCGACACGGCGGCGCGAGCCTTGGCGGCCGTGTCGGCCGCGGCCTTGCCGCGGCCATGCGCCGGCAGCGTTTCGTCGGCTTTCGGACTGTCGGCCGGATCGGCGAGGCCGCCGCCCAACGCGGTCATCAGCGAAGCGTGCGCGCCGAGACGCTGCGCCTGAATCCGCGCCACACCTTCCTGCGCATGCAGTAACTGGTTCTGCGCGACCAGTACGTTGAGGTAATCGGTCAGGCCGCGCTTATAACCTTCTTTCGACAGGTCGTAGTTCTTGCGCGCGGCAGCCACGGAGCGCTCAGCATCGCCCTCCTGCGTCTGCAGCGAGCGCAGGCGCACGACCTGATCGGCCACGTCCTTCAATGCGCTGACGATGGCCTGGTTGTACTGTTCGACCGCCGTGTCGTAGCCCGCGTCCGAGACGCCGAGTTCGGCGCGCAGTCGTCCGCCGTCGAAGATCGGCAGCGACATGGCCGGGCCCCCCGTCCAGCTGCCATTGGCCGATCGCAGGAACTGGAACAGCGGACCGGCCGCCGCATACCCGCCCATCGACGCCAGCAGGTTGATGTCCGGATAGAAGTTGGCCTTGGCGACATCGATGCCGCGTGCCTGCGCCGCCACCGTCCAGCGCGCCGCGACGATATCCGGCCGGTGGCCCAGCAGATCGGCGGGCAATGCGGACGGCAGCCCGCCCGGTGCCGACAGCGACAGCGCCGGCCGCGTGATCGAATCGCCCGCGCCCGGTCCCTTGCCGGCCAGTGCCGCAAGCTGGTTGCGACCCAGTTCGATGGCTTCTTCGAGCGCGTCGATCTGACGTTCGTATTCGGGAATCGGCGTCTGCGCCTGGCTCAGGTCAAGCTGGGTCCCGAGACCGCCTTTAAGACGGCGAGTCGCAAGATCGACGATCTGCTGTTGTTGCTGCAGCGTGGCTTTCGCGATATCGAGCAGCGCGTAGTCCATCGACATGCCGATATACGCGCGCACCACGTTCGCTTCCAGTTCGAGCTGCGCGGCGCGCTCGTCGGCGGCGCTCGCGTGAGCCGCGTCCAGCGCGCGCTCCGTGTTGTTCTTGTCCTTGCCCCACAGATCGAGGTGATAGGAGAGGCCGATCGTGCCGGTGTTGTCCCACGTGTTGGCGTCAGCAAGCGGGCCCGGGCCGTAATAGACGTTGTCGGGCCAGTGTTGCCGTTCGATCGACAGGTTGCCGTTGATTTGCGGCGACTGCGCAGCACGCGCGACGCCCGCCATGGATTGGGCTTGCCGTACCCGTGCCTGAGCGGCCGCAAGCGTCGGATTGCCGGCCTGAGCGGCTTCGATCCAGGCGTCCAGTTGCGGATCGTTATAGGCGCGCCACCAGTCGGCGGCAGGCCATCGCGCGTCAGCATTGGCGGCGCGGATGGCAGCGCCGGCATCCAGCGTGTTGGGATCAGTTCCGCGTGCTTCGGGGGCGAGGCCTCCGGTACTGGCGCAGCCGGCGATTGTTAGTGAGATCGTAAGAACCGCAAGCGCGGCGATCCCTTTTTGTACCGGAGACTGCACGATTTCCCCCTTAATTGACTATAGATCCTTGTGCGTTATTATATTTTTGGTGGTATTCCTGAATAAGCTGTAAAGATGCAAGGCATTTTTACGCAATTTGTAATAATCGCTCTTACCAAGCATGTAACAATCGCCCTGTCTCGGAGAGGATAGGTATGGATACGCTTCAAAACATGCGTGTATTTGTCCGTGTCGTCGAAGCGGGTAGCTTCACGGGTGCCGCGCAGCACCTGAATACGACGACGGCGTATGCATCGCGCGCGGTCTCGGACCTTGAAGCACATTTGCGCACGCGACTGCTCAACCGCACGACGCGCCGGATCGCGCTCACCGAAGCGGGCGAGCGCTACCTGCAGCGCTGTGAGCAGATCCTCGCTTACGTCGATCAGGCGGAGGCCGAGGCCGGCGACGCCCACGCCCGCCCGTCCGGCAAGCTGAAAGTTCATGGGATGACGAGTTTCGGGCAGCACTATGTGGTGCCGTCCGTGGGGCGGTATCAGAAGACCTATCCCGAAGTGCAGATTGAATTGACGCTGGCAGCGCGCGTGCCGGATCTGCTCGACGAGGGTTACGACGTCGCGCTTGTGCTGGCGCAGAATCTGCCTGACTCGGGCCTCGTGTCACAGCGTCTGGGTAGCGTGTTCAGCATTGCGTGTGCGTCGCCGGCGTATCTCGAGCGATACGGAGTGCCGCAGGTCCCAGCCGATCTGAGCCGGCACACCTGCCTGCAACTGGTCACGCCGGTTTTCCCAACCGACTCATGGACCTTCGACGGCCCCGACGGCCAGCAAACCTTCGCCCTCGGCCCGGCCACATTTCAGGTCAACGTGGCTGAAGCGCTTGCCGTAGCGGTGCGCGAAGGCATGGGAATCGGCCTGTTGCCCACGTATTCGGCCATCAGCGGGCTGCGCAGCGGGCAGCTTGTCTGGATCATGCCGGAATACACGTCGCAGGAAATGAAGCTCTACGCGCTGTACGCGTCGCGCCAGTACCTCGACGCAAAAATCCGCACCTGGGTCGAATTCCTGCGCGACGAATTGCCCGCGACACTGGCTGTTGATCAGGCTGAATTGCGTAAATTTGCGCGTACTTGAGCGTGGCGCGAGCTAGCGGTTTCCGCTGGCGCTGCTGGCTTTTCGGGGCGTTCTGAGCAGCATGCGTGCTGCCTTGGTGACGCTCTGTTACAGAAGTGTGGCGTCGCAACATTTCCTTACTTCTACTGCCCATCTGATTTGATAACGTTGGGTCAACGCACTGGCCGGCGGTGTCGGCTTGTTGTCAGGAATACGGAATCAATAAGGAAATGGAATCATGGATACGCATCTGCTGATCGGCGTGGCCGTCATGCTGGGACTGATTGGATTTGCCGGCTCGCGGGATTTGTTGCGCCGCTTCAAGGCTCAGCCGCAACTGGTGCCAATCCGCGTCGAGCGCCGCGACGCGGCCGGTTATACGCAACGCCGCTGAGCGAAGCGCAGCGGCTAAAGCAACTGCAAGGCGCTACTGCAAGGCCTCGATCAGCCGCGCGTCGTCGACTAGCGGGCGCTCAACATCGGGGCTCACCCGATACCATTTGAATCTTGCCGCCGGGAGACAGGCTCGATGAGCCAGATCGTCAAGCTCGGGTCCGCTTAAGGCCGGGTCGAGCCAGCGACGCGCCGCCTCAGGCGCGAACACCAGCGGACGGTGGTCGTGTACATCGATCAGGCCGGCATCGGCGGTGGCTGTGACGATCACCAGTCCCATGCCTTCCGTTTGCGGCTGCGTGCCGTGAACATTGGATAGCGCCGCCAGATACATCGGCTCGTCGCGCTTCAGGCGGACGTAATACGGCTGTCTGACAGGCTGCTTGGCGGCCTGCTTAACGGCCTGCGTTACAGCCTCCCTGAGGGACTGCTCGGCGCCCCGACGTGCCGTCTCGTGGGCTGCGTGCTTCAGTGTCTTGGCGGCGGCCGCAGACTGATCCGCCTCGCTCTCCTCAGGCTCTGCATCAGCCGCTGCCTCATGGCGCCATTCGAACCAGCCGTCGGCAGGCACGAGCACCCGGCCAGTCTTCCATAACTCTTTGAAGTAGCGTCCGCTCGCGGCAGTTTCGACGCGTGCGTTGATCGTCTGCGGCAGGTTTTGCGCCCGCGCCCAATCCGGGCAATATCCCCAGTGGATGGCACGCACGGTTTCGTCGGGATAGATGGCGAGCGGGTGAGTGCCCGGCGACAGGTTGTAGCCGGGACGACGGTCGGCAGCATCGAACAGCATGAACGGATTGGCGAGGCCAAGATGCTGGGCGTAGTGCGATGCGTCGCGGTACTGGCTGATTCGACCACACATAAGCGCTCCCGGATTGGATGGCGCAACTGCTTGCCGACGCCCGCAGCTTAGTGCGTTGCGCCGGATGTGGCTAGCGGGGATGGTCCCGAGTGACGTGGCGTAGTCATGCTCTTCGGCGCTATTGGAAGTCCACGCCCGCCGTTTCGACGTTACCTAGATCTCGACGACCTTATCCCACGCGAATTGCGGATTTTCCATCTGGCCTGTGCGACGGTCGAGATAGCCGCGCGGATTGCAGACGACGCGTGTCCCGTTGACGGTGTAATCGAACGCGGTATGGGTATGGCCGTGCACCCACAGCGCCACCGGCTCACGTACAAGCTCGGGCAGATGATTGACGAACCCCGCCGACACCTTGTCGTCCGCGTAGCGCTCGGCAAGGCTCAGCCGATGCGGCGCGTGGTGGGTCACCACAATCGTCTTGCCGGCAAACGGTTTGGCCAGTTCGCTTTCAAGCCACGCGCGGGCCTGTGCATGAAGGGCAAGCGAATCATCTGGCGTGAAATCGCGCGTCGCGTTGGTCTCTGGAGTGGCGTCGCGCTCGCGCGGCCACGTGACCTGGATCAGACCGCGGAAGTCGAGCATGACCCGCTGCGCCGCTGCTATTGAGGTGGCGAGCGCATCGGCGTCCGCGCCGCAGAGTGTAAAGTCGGTCCACAAGGTCGTGCCGAGTACGCGCCACTGACCCGCAGGGTCGACCAGGACGGCATTGTTCAGCACATGCACGTTGTCGACCGAGGCGGCTGCGTCGTGCATCGCCGCCTCCAGTGCGCCGAACTCGCCGTCGTAGTATTCGTGGTTGCCGGGCACGTAGACGACCGGCACGGCGCCATCGAAGGTTTCCGCGGCCCAGCGCGGACCGACCGCATGGTTGTGGATGTCGCCGGCGAGCACGATCAGATCCGCCTGCGCATGCGGGATCACTTCCGGCTCGTCGCACTCCAGATGCAGATCGGACAGTACGCGAATCTTCACGAACGATGTTCCTCTCAGGAAAACGCCTGGCGACCCCCAGGTTTTCTGCTCAGCAGGGCCTGAACCCTAGCGTAGCACCTTGCCGGGATTCATCAGGTTCAGCGGGTCGAGCGCCTGTTTGACCGCACGCATCAACTGCACTTCGACCTGCGGCTTGTAATGCATGGCTTCATCGATTTTCAACTGACCCAACCCGTGTTCCGCGCTGATGCTGCCGCGATGCCGGTGCACGCTGTCATAGACGATCTGGTTGATCGGGCTTTGGTACTGCGCGAGGAACGTTTTCGCATCCTGTCCCTCGGGTGCCTGTACGTTGTAGTGCAGGTTGCCGTCGCCCAGATGCCCGAATGTCACCATGCGCGCGCCCGGCACCGCCTGTGCGATGGCCGCGTCGGTCTCGGTGATGAAATGGCCAATGCGTGAGATGGGCACGGCGATATCGTGCTTGATATTGAGTCCCTCTTTGGGCTGCGCGAGTGGAATGTGTTCGCGCAGATTCCAGAACGCCCGCGACTGCGCGAGGTTCTCGGCCACGACGGCGTCTTCCACGAGACCCTCTTCGAGCGCGGTTTCCATCAGACGCTCGAAGAGTGCGCGTGCGTGCTCCTCGCTCTCGCTGTCGGAAAGTTCGAGCAGCACGACCTGGGCGTGCGAATCGGCGAACGGATAGCGCATCTGTTCGAAATGACGGCCGACGAGTCGCAGGCAAAAATCCGACATCAATTCGAAGCCCGTCAAAAGCGGTCCTGCAAAGCGCTGCGTGAGCGACAGGAAATCAAGCGCCGCCTGAGGCGAAGCAAGCGCCGCGAGCGCCGTGACGCGTGCGGCGGGCTGCGGATGGAGCTTCAGCACAGCGGCCGTGATGATGCCAAGCGTGCCTTCCGCGCCAATGTAGAGATCGCGCAGATCGTAGCCCGTGTTGTCCTTGCGCAGACCGCGCAGACCGTCCCATAGCTCGCCTTGTGCCGTCACGACTTCAAGGCCAAGGCATAGCTCGCGCGTATTGCCATAGCGCAGGACGCCGGTGCCGCCCGCGTTGGTGGCGAGGTTGCCGCCAATCGTGCAACTGCCTTCAGCCGCCAGGCTCAGGGGAAACAGTCGGCCGGCTTCGTCGGCGCGAGCCTGGACGTCCGCGAGTATCACGCCGGCTTCGACGGTGATCGTGTTGTTGTGCGTGTCGATGTCGCGAATCCGGTTCAGCCGCCGCAGGCTCAACACCACTTGCGCGCCGCTCGCGTCCGGCGTCGCGCCGCCTGCCAGACCCGTATTGCCGCCCTGCGGCACGATCGCGATGCGATGTTCGACGGCCAGCTTCACTAGCGCGGCGACTTCAGCGGGCGTCGCCGGACACAGGACTGCGCACGCCGCGCCGGTGTAGCGACGGCGCCAGTCGGTCAGATACGAGGCAGTGTCGTGCGCATCGGTCAGTACGTGTTCCGCGCCGATGAGTTCACGGCAAGCGGCGATGAAGGCTGGGTTGCTCGACGGAGAAGTGTGTTGGGTCATGGTGATAAAGAGATCGGATGTAGCGGCTCGCACCTGCCACGGACATGCGTTGCGCGCGGGCTCAGTCAGCGCGTTTCGCGTGGCGCGCGGCCCGCTTGAACGGGGCGACGTAGGCGAGGGCGCAGACGAAAAAGATCACGGCAAGCAAGGTCTCCAGCCAGCCAAGCTGTGCCGAAGGTCCACGATCGCTCATGCCGCGCACGATGCCTTCTGCAAAATACAGCAGGATCAACATTGATGCCCACTGTAGCGTATAAAGCTTGTGGCGCAGCACGCCCGGCAGCGCGAGCAGCAAGGGCACCGCCTTGAGGACGAGCGCCGTTCCGCCGGGCCGCAGCGGGGCGAGCCACCATTCCCACGCCACGGATAGCACGATCAGTGCAATCAGCGAGACCGTCGCGCCCAACGCGGCGCCCCGACGACGAGCGACAGGCGGCGCGGGTGTAGTGGCGGCGATTGCGGTGGCGGTGGCGAGATTCGGCGCGGCCATTCCCGCGCGCTCCGGCGTATTGCTGGAAGTAGCGCGCTCCGGCGTATTCACGGGCGCTCGCTCATGGCAGCGGCGGTGCGCGCAACACGCGCACCCAGTGCGACGGCAAGCGTCTTCTCGTCGGCGGAGATGCCACGATCCGCCGAGTCCGCGCGTGCGAAGTGCGACGCGCCGTAGGGCGTGCCGCCGGTCAGCGTGGTGGTCAAGGTGCTCTCGGTGTACGGAATGCCGACGATCAGCATGCCGTGATGCAGAAGCGGCAACATCATCGACAGCAGTGTCGTTTCCTGACCGCCGTGGATGCTGCCGGTCGCGGTGAACACGCAAGCCGGCTTGCCTGCCAGCGCGCCGGACAACCATTGCGGCGTGGTGCCGTCCAGAAAATACTTGAGCGCCGCTGCCATATTGCCGAAACGGGTGGGCGAGCCGAGCGCGAGGCCCGCGCATTCTTCGAGATCGCGCAACTCCACGTACGGAGGACCCTCGTCTGGAATGTCCGGCTGGGTCGCTTCGCAGACCGTTGAAACCGGCGGTACCGTGCGCACCCGCGCCTGCATGCCGGGGACGCTGTCGACGCCGTGTGCGATCGCCAGCGCGAGTTCACGCGTGGCGCCGTAACGGCTGTAGTAAAGCACGAGAATGTCTTTCATAGGCCTCTTCGGGTGAGCAGGTATTATAGGGGTTGGGTCCGCGGCACAGGCCGCTCGCAGGCAACCCGGCGGTGGCTGGGGAAGATTCACAACAGCGAAGGAGGTGAAGTTTGTTGTCAAGGGTGCGCTTCGACCTCGATACGCTCAAACGTCTTGCGCAGTTCGCCGCGCAGCGCAGCGGCGAAGACCGGATTCCGCAGGTGGCGGGCAGTCTGACCTTCACCACCATGCTTTCGCTCGTGCCGCTCGCCACGGTGGCGTTTGCGCTGTTTACGGCGTTCCCGATTTTCGGTTCGTTCCAGATGTCGTTGCAGGATTTTCTCGCCGCGCATCTGATGCCAACCCAGTTCAACGATCAGATCTTCAAGTATCTGAACGAGTTCGCGTCCAAGGCCAAGGGCCTCACGACCATGGGCATGATCGTGCTGTTCGTCACCTCGGTGATGACCATGATGACGGTCGAATCCGCCTTTAACGTGATCTGGCGCGTGCGCAAACCACGGCCGTTTGCCCAGCGGGTGCTGGTCTACTGGGCCGTGATTACGCTCGGGCCGATTCTGATCGGCTTCAGCCTGTCGATTTCTTCCTATCTGTTCACCCGTTCGATGGCGTTCAGTGCCGCACAGCATGTCACGCCACTGATCGACTGGGCGCTGACGGGCGCCGCGCTGCCGCTCACGGCGCTCGCTTTTACGATGCTCTACGTCTACCTGCCGAACTGCCGCGTAGAGTGGCGTGACGCCGTGGTGGGCGGATTGGGTGCGGCCATTGCCTTTGAGCTGGCCAAGCGCGGGTTCGGCTATTACATCCGCCGCGTGCCGACCTACACGGCGGTCTACGGCGCCTTCGCGACCGTGCCGATGTTCCTGCTATGGATGTACCTGAGCTGGTTCATCACGCTGGTGGGCGCGATGGTCGCTTCGGCACTGCCAGCCATCCGCATTGGCCAGTTTCACCGGCCGCGCTTTGCGGGCAGCGACCTGTTCGATGCGCTCGAAATGCTCGCGCGGCTATCTGAAGCGCGTGAGGCGGGCAAGCGTGGCTACACGCTGCAGGAACTGGCGCGCATGCTTCGCCGCGATAAAGACACGACGATCAGTCTGCTGGACAAGCTCGAGGAGATCGAATGGATCGCGCGCCTTGACGACAATGGCACGCGGCCATGCTTCCTGTTGCTGGCCAATCCGAATCAGGTGACGGTGGCGCGCCTCTTCGATCTGTTTGTGATCGACCGTCCGGAACTCGAATACCAGCTCAATCTGGAATCAACCCGGGTGGATGGCACGACGCTGCTCGCGGCGCTGGAGAACGACAAGTTGAGCGTCACGCTGGCGTCGCTGCTGGCAGTGCGCGCGGCAGCGAGAGCCGAGCGCGCGGCTGAAGCGGAAGGGCGGTCTTCGGCGATGCCGCATCAGACCGCTTGAGCGGCGCGGGAGGTTGGCGTTGTTTTGGCCGCCGCCCGCATGGTGGTCTGCCTGGCTTGATTGCTCGCGAAGTTGTGCGTTGGGTCGCACGCTCAGTTGACCCGCAGTTACCCCTCAGCTCAGTTGTCCCCACCCGGTACTTGGCGCACCTTGACCGCCCTTGGTCGCCGTCCGCGAATTGCCGGATGTGCTGCTTCGCTAGAGCGAAATCTTTCCGGTGCAGATGTCCTTGAACATAACCCAGTCACCCATCAGGCTGTAGACAGGGTGCCGGAATGTCGCTGGCCGGTTCTTTTCGAAGAAGAAGTGGCCGGCCCAGGCGAATCCATAACCACACACCACGGCAGCCGGCAGCCATAGCCAGTCGCCGGTGGCGAGTGCCATCGCGAGACAGCCGATCACGCCCAGCGACCCCACAAAGTGAAGCCGCCGCGACGTCAGGTTGCGATGCTCCTCCAGGTAAAACGGATAAAACTCCGCGAAATTTGCGAAGTGATCGGTATGAGCGGTTTGAGCCATCATGGCCTCCGGTTCGCTGCTTGTGTGACCTCTTTCATCGCCAGCCAGAATGCCGAACCGTGACGGACGGATTCGTCCAGTCTGCAACGTATCGCGTGCTCGGACGGTATGTAGCGGGACAGGCTTGAACCATTGTGATGCTATCGGCGAGCGCACGCAACCTGGCCAGACGGCCAATGGCGCAGGCCAGCCAGGACCGCTATTGTCGAGGTGTCGGGCTGGGCGACGTGGCGCACGTAGCGAAGGCGAACAACGCGTCGAGCGTGGCGTCCGGTTGCTCGGTCATCAGTGCGTGGCCTGCATCGAGCATGACGGTTTCATTGGGCACGTTGGCTTGTGCAAATGCCTGAACGAGCGCCTGCGCGGCGCGTGGCGGGGTCATGTTGTCATGTCTGCCCATCACCATGAGCACCGGACAGCGCACCTGCGCCGCGCGTGTGATGCCATCTGCATATGCATTGCAGGCGGTGAAGTCGGTATGGAAGAGGCGTCGCTCGCCGGTTGCCGAGACACGCTCCATCAGACGCTGGTTCATGCCGTGCAGCCAGAAGCCCGGGCCGGGGCTGGAGGGTTTGGCGGCGAGCGTCGAATGTGACCACTGGTTGACCATTGCGATGGCTTCGGGTTCGCGGTTGAGCGCCGCGTCGAGCAATGTGTCCGAAACGGCCATTGGCACCGCGGCGGCGACGAGCGCCAGGTGCGTCGCGCGGGCCGTATAACGCGCGGCGAATTCGAGCGCCACGAGCGAGCCCATGCTATGGCCGATCACGCAGGCGCGTTCGACGCCAGCGGCGTCGAGTAACGCGGCCAGCCAGTCGGCCATGTCGGCAATGCTGGTCAGCGCGGGACCGGCGCTGCGATGATGGCCCGGCAAGTCAACCGCCAGCACGCCGAAACCGTGGTGAGCAAAGTAGCGCGTTTGGAGTCCCCACACGCTGTGATCGTGTTCAGCGCCGTGGATAAATACAGCGGTCGGCAGGCTGGGGTCGAACGGCTTGCCGCCGGTATATGCGTACGCCGCTTGGTTATGAACCTCGAAGATCATGCGGACTCCTTGTGAGCACCGCTGCCATCCGAAGTCCCGGCGCTGCTGCGGGGCGCCGCTGCCTTGCCTGGTGCTGCCTTTTGCGAGGCCTTGAGCGCGCGTTTGAGGTCGTCGAGCAGATCGTCCGGGTCTTCGAGACCAATCGACAGGCGGATCGTGCCTTCGGCAATGCCGGCTGCGGCCAACGCGGCGGCATCCATGCGAAAGTGGGTGGTTGAGGCGGGGTGGATCACAAGCGAGCGCGCGTCGCCAACGTTGGCCAGATGCGAGAACAGCGACAACGCTTCGATAAAGCGGCGTCCGGCGGAGCGGTCGCCCCGCAGGTTAAAGCTGAAAACCGCGCCGGCGCCGCGTGGCAGCAGACGCCTGGCCAACTGATGATCGGGATGTGAGCTCAGTTCGGGATAGGCGACGGACTCCACCGCCGCGTGCGTGGCGAGGAATTCGACCACTTTGCGCGTATTTGCGACGTGGCGGTCCATGCGTAGCGGCAGGGTTTCGATGCCTTGCAACAGTTGCCATGCCGCCTGCGGATGCAGGCATGCGCCAAAGTCACGCAATCCTTCGCGGCGAGCGCGCAGCAGGAACGGCGCAACGGTGCTTTCTTCGGCGAACACCATACCGTGGAAACCCTCATAGGGCTCGGTGAACTCCGGAAAGCGCCCGGATGCTTCGAAGTCGAAGCGGCCGCCGTCCACCAGCACGCCGCCGATGGTCGTGCCGTGGCCGCCGAGGAATTTCGTGGCCGAGTGGTAGACGAAGTCCGCGCCATGCTCGAAGGGTTTCAGCAAATACGGGGTGGTGAACGTGGAATCGACCAGCAGCGGCACGCCGTGGTCATGTGCAAGCTGGGCGAGCGCGCCGATATCAAGCACGTCGAGCCCCGGATTGCCAAGTGTTTCGCCGAACAGCAAGCGGGTGTTGGGGCGCAGCGCGGCGCGCCAGGCGTCGAGGTCACCGGGTTTGACGAAGGTCGTTTCAATGCCGAAGCGGCGCAGCGTGTAGTGCAGCAGGTTGTGCGAGCCGCCGTACAGCGCGCTGGAGGCGACGATATGGGCGCCCGCGCCCATCAGCGTGGCGATTGCCAGATGCAGCGCGGCTTGTCCGCTCGCGGTGCCAATCGCGCCCGCGCCGTTTTCCAGCGCGGCGACGCGCTCCTCGAACACGGCGACGGTCGGGTTCGAGATCCGCGAATAGACATGGCCCGCGCGCTCCATGTTGAACAGCGCCGCCGCGTGGTCGGTATCGCGAAATGAGAACGAGGTGGTCTGGTAAATCGGCGTCGCGCGGGCGCCGGTCACAGGATCGGGGGCGGCGCCGGCGTGCAGCGCAAGCGTATCGAAACGGTTGGCGGACATCCTGAGGCGGCGGAGCCACGGACGGCTCCGCGAAGGGTGAAAGTGGGGGCCATCGTATCACTGCAATCGCGGCCTTCAATTGCGTTTTTCCCCGACGCGGCGCGCTGCGAGGCCCGCTGCGCCTTGGTGGGCGGGCCGCTTTCCTTTTGCGGGCCTTTCCGCTAGGATCGAAAGACAGTCATGTATTTACGGCTTTACCGGCTTCGGCAATCATTTTGTATGGGACCGGAGTGAGCGCTAAAGCGCCAACTCGGGTCGACACAGGAGACAATCATGCGAGTCAGCGACATTCTCAAGGTCAAGGGCAACACCCTTTTTACCGTCACGCCAGATACGCCGCTGCTCGAGGCCGTCAATGCGATGGCGGAGCACGACATCGGCTCGCTGGTTGTGATGGAGTATGGCGATCTGGTCGGCATGCTGACGTTCCGTGAAATCATCCTGACGCTCTCCAAGCATCACGGCAGCGTCGGCGCGGCAACCATCCGCAAGGTGATGGACGACCATCCGCTCACCTGCACGCCGGAAACTGACGTGAACGAAGTGCGCCGCATGATGCTCGAGCATCACGTGCGCTATCTACCGGTCATGGAAAGCCGCACGTTGATGGGCGTCATCTCTTTCTACGACGTCGCCAAGGCCGTGGTGGAAGAGCAAGGCTTCGAGAACCGCATGCTCAAGGCTTATATCCGCGACTGGCCGGAAGAGCAGGAGCCGGAGCAGCAGGCGCGTTGATTGGCGGCTTTAGTTGCGCACGGCGTGGTGCGGTGAGTGGTGCGGTGAGTGGCGGGAGAGCGGCGGTTTGCGTATCCCGGTTGCTTTCCCCACCAGTTGTCCGGTTGGGTGAAAGCCTGCGCAGGCAGTCAGACCGGCACAGGCATGAGCAAATGGTCCAGAGCGTGCGCGAAAGCGTGCGCTTTTTTATGTCCTAGTCTGTTGCAGCCGCGGGTCGCAGCTTGGTCGTTGCCGCGCTCGTGCCGAATGTGCCGAATGTGCCGAATGTGCCGAATGTGCCGAATGTGCCGAATGTACCGAATGTGCCGAATGTGCCTGCGGCCAACAAGCTAGCCCGTGTGTGGAGCGCGATGCGTCCAGCCGCCATTGAAGGCATAGCGCGGCGTTTAACAGCATCCGTTGCTTTGCGCGGTCCCCGTTCAATTTTCTACGAGATCTATGAGCGATAGTCCGTTACCCGCCGTCCGCCGATCCGCCCGCAGCGGTGACGCGCACGAGTCACAGTTTCGCCTGTTGGGCGAGCGCCGCTTCGCGCCGTTTTTCTGGACCCAGTTCCTCGGCGCGATGAACGACAATGTCTTCAAGATCGGTTTCACGTCGCTGGTCACGTATCAAACGGCGCGCTTTTCCGGCGTCGATGCTGCGACTGCCGCGTTCCTGATTTCGGCCATTTTCATTCTGCCGTTCGTGCTGCTCTCCGCCACCTCCGGCCAGATCGCCGACAAATACGACAAGGCGATGCTGACGCGCTTCGTCAAGACTTTCGAAATCGTCGTGATGCTGATCGGCGGAACGGGATTCTGGTTGCATAGCGCGCCGCTGCTGTATCTGTGCACGTTTTTGATGGGCGTGCATTCGACCATATTCGGCCCGGTCAAGTATTCGTATCTGCCGCAGCATTTGGAAAAAACGGAACTGGTCGGCGGTAACGGCATGGTGGAGATGGGCACCTTTGTCGCCATCCTGATTGGCACGATCGTCGGTGGCGAAGCGGCTGGTTTTGTCGAGCACGGTGCCGTGGTGCTGGCCTGTGCGTGCGTGCTGATCGCGCTGGCGGGCCGCGCGGTGTCGATGTTCGTCCCCGCGACTCCGGCGCCGCAACCCGATCTGCAAATCAACTGGAATCCGATTACCGAAACCTGGCGCAATCTGCGGATCGCCCGCGAAAATCGCACGGTGTTTCTGAGCCTGCTGGGCATTTCATGGCTATGGTTTGTCGGTGCGACGTTTCTGTCATCGTTTTTCCGATTTGCGAAGGATGTGCTGTCGGCCAATCCTGATGTCGTAACCGTTCTGCTCGGTACTTTCTCGATCGGAATCGGACTCGGGTCACTGTTGTGCGAGCGCCTCTCGAAGCGCCGTATTGAAGTTGGCCTGGTGCCGCTCGGTTCTATCGGCATGAGCGTGTTCGCGATCGACCTCTTTTTCGCGAGTCACGCGTTGCCTTCGTACGGGCGTCTGCTGAGCGTGGGCGAATTCATGTTGATGCCTGCGCACTGGCGCGTGCTGGCGGACCTTTTCCTTCTCGCGATGTTCGGCGGCCTCTACAGCGTGCCGCTCTACGCGCTGATCCAGAGTCGCAGCCAGCCGACGCACCGCGCGCGCATCATCGCCGCGAACAACATTCTCAATTCGCTGTTCATGATCGCATCGGCGCTGATGGCCATGGCGTTGACTGCGGCAGGCGTCAGCATTCCGGGTCTTTTTCTCGTCACCGCGCTGCTCAATATCGTGGTGGCCACCTACATCTACTCGCTGGTTCCTGAGTTCCTGCTGCGCTTCATTGCGTGGCTGCTGGTCCATACGTTTTACCGGATCAGGCTCGTGCATGCCGAGCGCATTCCCGAAGAGGGCGCGGCCGTGCTGGTGTGCAACCACGTGAGCTTCGTCGATGCAATTGTCATCATGGCGGAAAGCCCGCGGCCCATCCGTTTCGTCATGGACTACCGCATTTTCAGGACGCCGTTTGCGGGCTGGGTGTTTCGGCATGCCAAGGCGATTCCGATTGCGCCGGCCCACGAGGACCCGCAGATGCTCGCGCGAGCTTATGAAAGCTGTGCACAGGCACTCGCCGAGGGCGACCTCGTGTGCATTTTCCCGGAAGGCAAGCTGACCAAAACCGGCGAGCTGAACCCGTTCAAGCATGGAGTGAGCGAAATCCTGCGGCGAGCACCGGTTCCGGTCATACCCATTGCGTTGCGCGGGTTGTGGGGCAGTGTGTTTTCGCGCGCTATCGATGCGCGTTGGCCAAGGCCGCTGCGCAAAGGCGTGATGAGCCGCCTGACGCTGGCCGTCGGCGAGCCGCTCGAACCGGCTCAGGTGACGCCGGAGGGGCTGCAGGAAATCGTGACGGAACTGCGCGGCGCCCGGAAGTAGCGGCGGTTATTGGCGAGTACCGGCAAGCGCCGGCGAGTACCAGCGAGTACCAGCGAGTACCAGCGAGTACCAGCGAGTACCAGCGAGTACCAGCG
>FTKM01001852.1_pt2 | contig 17302 bp, 15 predicted proteins | sample 1658051 | NCBI WGS metagenome assembly FTKM01 (sample SAMEA3914794, study PRJEB12502) | metagenome | biome: forest; material: soil | place: Canada | collected 2011-07-05 | depth 0.1 m | reverse complement strand
AAAGCACCACCAGCAAAGCACCACCAGCAAAGCACCACCAGCAAAGCACCACCAGCAAAGCACCACCAGCAAAGCACCACCAGCAAAGCACCACCAGCAAAGCACCACCAGTAAAGCACCACCAGTAAAGCACCACCACAAAACACCAAGAGACAATACCGCGCCCACCATGAGTGATTACCAATACTGCCCCCGCTGCGCGACGACGCTTGTCGAGCGCGGCGACCCCGAACACGAAGGCGGCCGCGTGCGTCAGGTCTGCCCGGACGAAACTTGCGGCTACGTCCACTGGAACAATCCGCTGCCGGTGGTCGCGGCAATCGTCGAATACGAAGGCAAGATCCTGCTCGCGCGCAACGCCGCATGGCCCGAGGGGATGTTCGCGCTGATCACCGGTTTTCTGGAGAACGGCGAGACACCCGAAGAGGGCATTGCACGCGAGGTGCGTGAAGAGACGTCACTGCAGACGGAGACCGTCGAACTGGTTGGCGTGTACGAATTCATTCGCAAGAACGAGTTGATCATCGCGTATCACGTCCGTGCCTACGGCACCATTGCGCTGTCGCCGGAACTACTCGAGTACCGGCTGGTCGAGCCGGCCAGGCTGCGTCCGTGGAAAGCCGGTACGGGACAGGCGCTTGCCGAGTGGATGCGCCGCCGGGGTTTGCCGTTCGAGTTTGTCGAGCGGCCCGGTCAGTGAGATAGCGCGTGATTGCTCGCGGCAAAGGCGAGCACGGCAGAAATGCGCGAGTGCCCCGATTAGCCCGGTGCCAGAATTACGCAGGTGCGAAACTGCGCAGGTGCCGAAACTGCGCAGGCGCCGGAAAAGCGCAGGCGCCGGAAAAGCGCAGGTGCCGAAAAAACGCAGGTGCCGAAACAACGCAGGTGCCGAAACAACGCAGGTGCCGAAAAAACGCAGGTGCCGAAAAAACGCAGGTGCCGAAAAAACGCAGGTGCCGAAAAAACGCAGGTGCCGAACAAACGAAGGTGCCGAACAAACGAAGGTGCCGAACAAACGAAGGTGCCGAACAAACGAAGGTGCCGAACAAACGAAGGCGCCCAAAAAACGCAGGTCCCAAGATTACGCAGCTAAGCGCCGCCACGCAGAACCCGTGCGGGCGACGCGCTTCATTCCTTTCACCCGGAACGGAACGCAGACATGGCCTACATCTACTATCTGACCCACATCCATCTGGGCTATGACGCCCTGGCGCAGCTACCGTCGGAATGCACGCGGACTGGCATCAAGCGGCCGCTCGTCATTACCGACAAGGGCGTGGTGGCCGCGGGTGTCGCACAGCGCGCGCTCGACGCGCTGCAACTCGGCGACGTGCCGCTATTTGACGACACGCCTTCCAATCCCACTGAGGCGATGGTGATGGCCGCTGCGGCGCGCTATCGCGAGGAAGGCTGTGACGGGCTGATTGCGGTGGGCGGAGGGTCGTCGATCGATCTGGCCAAAGGCGTCGCGATTGCCGCTACTCATCCGGGCACGTTGACGCAATACGCGACCATCGAAGGCGGCAGCGGCAAGATCACCGACGCCGCCGCACCGTTGATCGCCATTCCCACGACGGCCGGCACGGGCAGTGAAGTGGCGCGCGGCGCCATCGTGATTCTGAACGACGGCCGCAAGCTGGGCTTTCACTCGTGGCATCTGTTGCCGAAGTCGGCGCTGTGCGACCCGGGCCTGACGCTCGGCCTGCCGTCCATGCTGACCGCCGCGACCGGCATGGATGCCATCGCACACTGCATAGAGACCTTTCTCGCGCCTGCCTTCAATCCACCCGCCGACGGCATCGCGCTCGATGGCCTGGAGCGGGCGTGGGCCAACATCGAACGGGCGACACACGACGGCAGCGACCGCGACGCGCGTTTGAACATGATGAGCGCATCGATGCAAGGCGCAATGGCGTTCCAGAAGGGACTGGGTTGCGTGCATTCGCTGTCGCATCCGTTGGGCGGCGTGCCGGTGAATGGGCGCACTTCGTTGCATCACGGCACGCTAAACGCGGTCGTGCTGCCAGCCGTACTGCGCTTTAACGAAAGTGCGGAAACGGTGCTGGCGAACCATCGCTACGCGCGCATGCGGCGCGTCATGGGTCTCGCCGACAATGCCGATCTCGCGCAGACGCTGTTCGACATGACTGCGCGCCTTGGCCTGCCGACGGGCCTGAAGCAGATGGGCGTCGATGAAAGCGTATTTGACAAGGTGATCAAGGGTGCGCTCGCCGATCACTGTCACAAGACCAACCCGCGCGAAGCGACGGCGGACGATTACCGCCGCATGTTGACCGAGTCGCTCTGATGCGACACGCTGAATCTCGCACGAACCTACGCCAAAACCACTCACCATGACAAAACCCGCTCCCGCGCCGCGCAGTGCATATCCGCATTTCCTGCTTATCACTACGCGGTGGATGGATAACGACGTGTACGGTCACGTGAACAACGTCGTGTACTACAGCTATTTCGACACGGTCGTGAACGAGTATCTGATTCGCGCTGGGGTGCTCGATGTCGAGCATGGCGAGACCATCGGGCTGGTGGTAGGAACGCAATGCAATTATTTCGCGCCACTGGTGTTTCCTGAGCACGTCGAAGCGGGCTTGCGGGTGGTGCGGCTCGGCGCGACGAGCGTGCGCTACGAAGTGGGTCTGTTCAAGGAAGGCGACATGCAGCCCGCCGCGCAAGGGCATTTCGTGCACGTCTACGTGGACCGTGCAACGCGCCGCCCGGTCACGCTGCCCGATTATTTGCGCGCCGCGCTTGAACCGCTGGTCGTCAACGTCGAATAGGGCGGCACGCGGTGTCCGCCGGAAAGAGTCGGGTTGATTGCGCTGCGGCACGCCTTCCCCGAGACGATTTTCTTTCGCCGCGTGCTTCGGATGAGGGGTTGCTGTTGAAGTTCAGGCGCGAGCGCGAGCGGGGCGGTGCTGGCGCGGCCGCCTGCCGGGGCGGGAGAAAGCTCTATCCTTGTCGGGCCAAGGTCTCTCGAGCTAAGGTTTCTATGGGCAAGGATGGCGGGCGGCGAGTGGATCTCGGTGCGCCGCGCTAATGTCTTGCAACGCACAGCAAAATCATGCGCCACCCCGCCAAAGGGGCAAACAAAAAAATTACTTAGAATCCCGAACAACAATCCACTCGTGCGCCGGATCGTTCTTAAAATGCCAAAGCCGATCCTTCCCGGCCATGACATTGAGGTAATAAGAGTCGTATCCGTAAGGCACAACAACAGGGTGGTAGCCTCTAGGCACCATCACGACGTCGTGGTCCTCAACGGCCATCGACTCATCAATATCCCTCAAATCCGTATACACCCGCTGAAAAGCAAACCCCTGCGGCGGATTGAGCCGGTGATAATAAGTCTCTTCAAGCGAGCTTTCATGCGGCACATTATCCGTGTCATGCTTATGCGGCGGATAACTCGAAGCATGCCCGCCAGGTGTACGCACCTCAACCACCAGCAACGACTCCGCAGTCTCCGTCTGAGGCAGGATATCGCACACGTAGCGCGTATTCATGCCTTTGCCGCGCGTTGAGCGTTTCATCTGCGAAGGCTCGATCAAGCGCGCCGGATACTCGCCTTTAGCTGGCGCGCTCGCTACCCCGATTTCCGCGTCGCGCACTGCCCGTACCGTCACACTGACGCCTGGCGGAAAATAGACGGCGTATGGAGAGGCATCCTCGAACACGCTGTCGCGGGTTCCGAGACTGCTCCATTTCGTATCTTTGGTTTCGATATCCACCGCGCCCGCGAGCACGACAATGCAAACTTCGCGCTTCGGTTCAAGGACATGCACCACCTCTTGCGGGCCTAACCGGTAAGCGGCAAAACCCACATAACGCCACGCCGCTGTCTCCGGCGTGACGCGCGCGATCGTCTGGCCTTCGCGCTGTGCCTTCACAAGCAAACTCATGCTGCCTCCTTCGTTGCAGGCGTGCCCGCACCCAGCGGCGCATCGACCAGTGTGCGCAAGGTTTGATAGCCCTTCTCGGCATACTCATACGAGCGCGCAATCACTGGGTCCTGTTCGGCTTCGACAACCAGCCAGCCACGATATCCGTGGCGCTTCAGGCGGTCGATGATCGTCGGGAAATCCACTGCGCCATCACCCGGCACCGTAAACGCGCCGTTGATCACAGCGTCCAGAAAGCTCCAGTTGCGATTGCGCGCGAGTTTCATCACTGCTGGCCGCACGTCCTTGCAGTGAACATGGCACACGCGATCAATGTACTTGTCGAGCACGGTCACGGGGTCGCCGCCCGCAAACGTAATATGGCCCGCGTCGAACAGCAGGCCGACCGCGTCGCTGGTGCGCGACATCAACTGGTCGACGTCTGCTGGCGTCTCGACATATGCGCCCATGTGATGGTGGTACGCAAGCCGTACGCCACGACTTAACGTATGACGGGCGAATTCGTCGACGCGCGCCGCATAAGCGTCCCACTGCGCGGCGCTAAAAAAGCGTGGCCGTTGATAGAGCGGTCGAGGAGCGCCTTGAATTGAATCGGCCACTTCGCCGTACACCATCACGGTCGCGCCGTTTTTGGCGAGCAGTTCCAGATGCGCGTCCACCGACGCGATCTCGTCTTCGACCGTGCCGCGCGCCAGTCTTCCTGAATACCAGCCGGAGACCAAAGCCAGATCGTATTGCGCGAGCAGCGTCTTCAGCGCCTGCGGTTCGCGCGGGAATTTGTTGCCGAGTTCAAACCCCTGATAGCCGATCTTGCGGCCTTCAGTCAGCGCCAACTCAAGCGGCGTTTCGCCGCCAAGCGAGGGCAGATCGTCGTTCATCCACGACAGCGGGTTGATGCCAATGCGTACGTCGAACTGAGTCATGCTGCCATCCTCAATCGTTGATAGTGTCGTCAGCAGCCTGGGCGCGCGCTGCTATCTGGGCTTCGTATTGCGCGCGGGCTGCGCGAACCGTCTCGCGTGCCGATACTTCCGGTACGGCCACTTCCCACCACCAGCCACCATCGTCGGTGGTGCGGGCTGCGTCCGTGTCGATACTGACCAAATACGTGCGGTCGGCGGCGCGAGCGCGCTGCATGGCGGCTTCGAGTTCGGCCACGTTCGCCACATGTTCGGCGTACGCACCGAGTGAACGCGCGTGAGCGGCAAAGTCGACTGCGGGTGCGCCGAGCGGACCTTGCTGGCAGTCGTCGAACATGTTGTTGAACGGCGCGCCGCCGCAGGCCTGTTGCAAGCGGTTGATGCAACCATAGCCGCGATTGTCGAGCAGGACGATGATCAGCTTTGCGCCCAGCATCACGGAGGTGGCGATCTCGCTGTTCATCATCAGATAGCTGCCGTCGCCCACCATCACGATGACTTCACGCTCGGGATGCGCGAGCTTTGCGCCCAGGCCGCCGGCAATCTCGTAGCCCATGCATGAGTAGCCATATTCGACGTGATAGGCACCGGGGCGTCCTGCGCGCCACAGCTTGTGCAGCTCAGCCGGTAGCGTGCCTGCCGCACATACTACGATATCGTCTGTGGTCGAACGCTCGCTCGAACGCTGCACCGCGCCGATTACGTCTGCGTCATAGGGCAGCACACCGTCACGCTGAGGCGTATGCGTGAGCGTGCCGACGGTGTCGCGCCAGTTTGCCGAGAGCTTGTGAGTGCGAGCGGTCCACGTGCGGTCGGCATGCCAGCCGGTCAACTGTTCAGTGAGCGCGCCGAGGGCGAGACGTGCGTCCGCTTGCACGGCCAGCGCGCGATGCTTGAGACCGTCAAACGCATTCGCATTGATACCGATCACTTCGGCCTGCGTGAACAGGGTGTTCGACCCCGTCGTGAAATCCTGTAGACGCGTGCCGATAGCCAGCACGCAATCGGCATCATGGGCGAGGGCATTTGCGGCAGGCGAGCCGGTAACGCCCAGCGCACCAGCGTTCAGCGGATCGTTCCACGCGAGCGAGCCCTTGCCGGCCTGCGTTTCGGCCACCGGAATGCCGTGCGTGTTGGCGAACGCATGCAGCGCATCCGTGGCGTGGCCATACAGCACGCCGCCGCCCGCTACGATCATGGGACGCTTCGCGCGTCGCAACGCGGCGAGCGCCGCCTCGATTTCCTCGGCAATCGGCGCGGGCGAATGAAAACCCACCACGCGCGACTCGAAGAAGTCCGCAGGGAAATCCCATGCGGTAGCCTGCACGTCCTGCGGCAATGCGAGGGTGACTGGCCCGCAGTTCGCCGCGTCGGTCAGCACACGGATCGCACGCGGCAGCGCAGTGAGCAACTGTGCCGGATGCACGATCCGGTCGAAGTAGCGCGAGACCGGTTTGAACGCATCGTTCGCGGAGATGCCGCCGTCGTGGAAGTCTTCGACCTGCTGCAACACCGGGTCCGGTGCGCGCGAGATGAAGATATCGCCGGGCAGCAGCAGCACGGGCAAACGGTTGACGTGCGCAAGAGCCGCAGCCGTCAGCAGATTGGTCGCGCCAGGTCCTATGGACGTGGAGACGGCCATCATGCGGCGTCGGAAATGGGCTTTTGCGTAGGCAATCGCGCTGTGCGCCATCGCCTGCTCGTTGTGAGCCCGTAGCGTCGGCAGTTCATGGCGATGCTGATACAGCGCCTCGCCAATCCCGGCGACGTTGCCGTGTCCAAAGATCGCAAACACACCGCCGAACAACGGCTCGACGCCGCTACCGTCCGCCGTCTTGACACGCTGGGCGGCGAGATAACGCACCAGTGCCTGTGCGGCGGTGAGCCGCAACGTGCCCTGCGCAGACGGCGAACTGGATGCGCCTGTGCTGGTGGTGGCTGCATCGTGATGCAAGACGCGTTGGTTCATGCCGCCTGCTCCTGGTGAACGGGGTGCGACGTGCCTGCCTGCGTGGCGGAATCGCTGCGTGCGGCGCGCCATGAAGCGATCAGCGTTTCGAACGTGGCCCGCACGCGGGCGATGACTTCATCGTCGCCAATCGTGCCGGCGAGCCATGCCTGACTCGGCTCGTGGAAAATCGTGCGGCCCACGGTGAAGCCGCGGCATGTTGCGGATTGCGCAGCGGCGCGGAAACCTTCGTTGAGCTGTTCGACCGCCGCCGACAATCCGAGCAAGACGACACCACGGCAATGCGGATCGCGTTCGGCGATCAGTGCATCGATGGCCTGCCACTGCGCGGCGTCCATCGGTTCGAGCTTCCACCATTCCGGATAGATGCAGATGTTGTACAGGCGCTTTAACGCGCGATACACCGTATCTGGCGCCTGTGGCAGGTGCTTGGGTGGAATCACTTCGAGCAGCAGTTCATGGCCGCTTGCCTGGGTCGCATCGTAGAGCGCGCGGATTTGCGCTTCCTGTTCGAGCCGTTGCTCAATCGGCTCGTCGGGATGATATTGAACCAGGCACTTGGCGACGTGCTCCTGCGGCCAGTCGATCAGCGTCGTGCCGATCGAGCGGCCATGATCGAACACAAGCGGCACCGATCCGGGCAATTCCACCGGGCGGCCGATCCACCAGCCGCGACCGGTCGCCGCGTTCAGCGCGTCCTGGCCATAGCGGTCGTCGATCAGCACGCCAATGCGGCCTTCCAGTCCGAGCGCGGTTTCAGTTTGCGCCACCGCCTCGACATAGAGTCCTTTGAGCTTCGCAACGCGCGCTTCGTCCGCACCGGTTTGCTGTACGAGATCGAAAAACTGGTTGCGGTGATCGAAGGCGAACCCAAGAACTTCATTCCATTGCTTACGCGCTGGCGTGACGCGATGCAACCGTGCGAGCTTCGCGTCGAGGTCGGGGCGGCGCATACGTTGCGGATCGGCCTTCGCTTCGGCGAGGAAGTATTCGAGTTCGGCGGGCGTCGGCATGGCGGGCGCGCAACCGTGACGCGACACGACCAGTGCGCCGCTCGCGTTTGCCGCGCGCGCACAGGCTTCCAGTGGTTCATCGCGCAGCCAGCCGGACAGGAACCCGGAGGCAAACGCATCGCCCGCACCGAGCACGTTCAGCACTTCGACTTCGACGCCGCCATGAATCGGCGCATCGTCGAGTTTCGCCGGCACGTCGCCGTCGATGATCTGGCAGCCCAACGGCCCGCGCTTGACGACGAGCGTGGCAGGCGTCACGGCGCGCACCATGGCAAGCGCATCGATCAGATCGGTCTTGCCGCCCGCGATGCGAAACTCTTCTTCAGTGCCAATCACGAGATCCATCAGCGGCAGAATGCGCTGGATGTGCGCGGTGACGTCTTCATTGGCGACAAAGCGCGTCTCGCCATCGGCCTTGCCCGTAAGTCCCCATAGAACAGGGCGATAGTCGATATCGAGCACCGTGCGCACGCCATTGCGACGCGCGTAATCCAGCGCGCGGCGACTGGTGCGGTTCACCTGCTCCGTCGAGAAATGCGTGCCGGTGATCACCAGCGCTTTCGCTGAAGCAATGTAGGCCTCGTCGAAATCGGCTTCGTCCACGGCCATATCCGCGCAGTCTTCGCGGTAGAAAATCAGCGGGAAGGTGTCACGATCCTTGAGGCCGAGTATCACGAGCGCCGTCAGGCGGTCATGGTCGACACGTACGTGGCTGACATCGCAGCCCTCCTTGTTGAGCGTCTCGGTGAGAAAGCGGCCCATATGGTCGTTGCCGACGCGCGCGAGCATCGCCGAGTTGAGACCCAGGCGCGCGCAGCCAAAGGCGATATTGGCCGACGAGCCGCCGAGATACTTCGCAAAGCTCGACACGTCTTCGAGTCGCGCGCCGACCTGCTGCGCGTAGAGATCGACGGCGAGCCGGCCAAGGCAGATAACGTCGCGGCTGCGGCCCGGCGCAAAGCGGCTGGCAGCGGCAGGGGGAGGATTACGGGTAAGAGCCATGGAATTTCCTGAATATCTAGGCACGCTACGAAGCAAAGACTCGGGTCTGATGCGCGCAATGTCTGCGCGCAGCCAGGCCACATCGTCGCCAGGGCATCGTGCAAATCAGATCGTCGCGCCTTCCAGCTCGCCGATCATCTTTTGCATTTCCGCACCGCCGGCCATCATGTCGAGTACTTCATCCTTGGTGATGGTGTCCTTGGTGAAGGTGCCGAGCGACTTGCCGCGATTGAGCAGCGTGAACGAATCGCCAATCGGATACGCGTGATGCACGTTGTGCGTAATGAAGATCACCGAGATGCCTTTGTTGCGCGCGGTATGGATCAGCTTCAACACATTGAAGCTTTGCTTCACACCAAGTGCGGCCGTCGGCTCGTCGAGAATCAGCACACGTGCGCCAAAGTGGATGGCCCGCGCAATGGCGAGGCACTGCTTTTCACCGCCTGACATCGTGCCGATCGGCTGATGCGCGTCACGTACGTTGATGCCCATTTCCGCGAGCTTGTCGCGCGAGGCCGTGGCGCAGTGATCGAGGTCCATCACGTTGATAAAGCCAAACAGCTTCTTCTGCGGCTCGCGTCCCATGAAGAAGTTGCGCGCCACCGAAAGCAGCGGCACCAGCGCAAGATCCTGGTACACGGTGGCGATGCCCAGATCGAGCGCGTCCTTGGGTGACGTGAAGTGAACCGGCTTGCCGTCCACGAGGTAAGTCCCTTCGCTTGGCTGGTGAACGCCAGCGAGAGTCTTGATCAGGGTCGACTTACCCGCGCCGTTGTCGCCAAGCAGGCAGTGCACTTCGCCGCGTCTGAGGCGAATCGTGATGTCCTTCAGTGCAATCACGTTGCCGAAATAACGGCTCACATTTTCGAGCGACAGGATGTAGTCGTCGCCAGCAGCTTGTGTCGTACTCATCTTGAGCTCCTTGCTTAGCGGGATGTCGAAACGCGGCTGCGCACGTAGTGGTTGAACAGCACTGCGAACAGCAACATCACGCCGAGGAAAACGCGGAACCAGTCCGAATCGATGTTCGTGTAGGTAATGCCGATCTGCACGACGCCGAAGATCAACGCGCCGAAGCAGGCGCCGATCACCGAGCCGTAACCACCCGTGAGCAGCGTGCCGCCAATCACCGCCGCGATGATGGCTTCGAATTCGGCTTGCAACCCGCGATCCGCCGCGGCCGAGCCGATATCGCACACTTGCAGCACGGCATAAAGGCATGAGCAGAAGGCGGTCAGTACGAACAGCGAAATCTTCACGCGACGCACCGGCACACCCACGTTTTTGGCTGCATTGGCGTCACCGCCCACTGCGAAGATCCAGTTGCCGGCGCGCGTCTTGGCGAGGGTAAAAGCGCACACCGCAGCGAGCCCAAACCACCAGAGGATGACCTTCGGGATACCCGGCACGAGCGGATTGCCGTTGTCGAGCATCTTCACGAGGCCCATGTGGCCGAGCGAGACGAACAGGCCCTTGAATGCGACGCCCTGGAAGAGCGTATGGGCGAGCCAGTCCTGTGCGGCGACGTCGCCCACACCGGAGATGATGGTGCGATCCGCGAACATCACGGAGAGCGCCAGCGTCAGGCCGCGCAGAATGAACAGGAAGGCGAGCGTGACGATGAACGAAGGCAGCCGCGTACGCATCACGAGGTAGCCGTTGAGGGCGCCAAGCAGCATCGAACCAATGAAAGCAAACAGGATGGACAGCGCAATCGGCCAGTGGAAGTACATCGTGGGCAGCGCGACCATCATTCCCGCGAAGCCGATCATCGAGCCGATCGAAAGGTCGAACTCACCCGCGATCATCAAGAGGCACGCACCGACGGCGATGATGCCGAGATACGCGGCCACCTGCGACCAGTTCATCACCCCGTCGAGGTTGAACATACCGGAGTTGCCGGCGGCAAGCCCAAACACGAGAAAGACCATCACAGCGCCGGCCAGTGCGGCGAACTCGGGCCGGTTCAACAGATGCTTGAACCAGGATTCATTGCGCACCCGCTCATCGGATGCAACTGGCGTGGCTGACGTGGCCCCCGCGGCGGGCGCCGCGTCCTTGTCGGAAGGGGGATGTTTAGCGTGAAAGGGGTTGGCGACGCCCATTGAAGCTCTCCTTGATGCACCAGTGCGTGGCGTCTTGTCGACGCTGCGTGAAAGGCGCGTGATGCAAGTGAAGCATTGCAAAAAGGGGGGGCGAGTGCATCCCGGCCGTGACCGCTGACGGCACGCGCTCCCTTCAAGTCAGCGGAAACAGGGGGCCCTGCTCCGCACTCAATGCGAGATTCCTTAGCGGTACTGACCTGCGTACTTGACCACCTTGTCGATGTTCTCCTTGGTAATGAAGCCCGGACCGGAACCGATGTTGCGCGGTCCGTAGGAAGGAGCCAGCCCGTAGGTGGACAAACGGCCCTGGAATTTCGTGTTGGCCTTCAGGAGCTGGGCGATCTTCGCCGGATCGGTGGTGTGCTCTTTCTTCGCAATGGCCAGCACAGCCACGGCGATATAGCCCTGCAGGTACGGTTGCTGGTCGATTGCGAACTGGCAGGTGCCGTCCTTGATGGCCTTGGCGATGTCTTCGTCAAAGTCGAAGGTCGCAAACCACATCTTGCCGGCGAGGCCCATCTGTTGCAGCGCCTTGATGGTCGGTGCAGCCGAGAGCGGGCCCAGTGCGAGCACGCCGCCCGTGTCCGGGTGATTGCGCAGATACGCGCTCACTTTCGACTGGATGCCGGTCGGATCAGTACCCGCGTCGAGCGTGGAGGTCTTGAAGTCAACCCCGAGCGCATCTGCGAAGCCGCGGCAGCGTTCGAACGAAGCCGGGTTGGTCGCGTAGTGGTTCACGCACAGGAACGATTTGACACCCGCTGCCTTGGCCTTTTCACCGGCAGCTTTACCTGCCGTGTATTCAGGCTGGCCGATATGCATGATCGCGCCGAGATCCGCGCTTTGCTGTTCGGTACCCGAATTGATCGTGACGAGCGGAATGTGCTTTTCGGTGATCTTACCGATCGAGCCCTTCAGCACGTCGTAATCGGCGATGGTGACAATCACGCCATCGTAGTTACGCGCAGCAGCCTGTTCGATCAGACGGGCCATGTCGGCGATGTCGCCGTTAGGGGGATTGCGGTAGTCGGTCTGGACGTTGAAGTCTTCGTCAGCCTGTTTGATCGCGTTCTTGATGGTGTTCCACCAGGAATCCGAATCTGGTGCGTGGCTGATCAATACGAAGTGCGCATCTGCCGCGCGAGCTGCCGTTGTAGCAGCGAAACCCGCCGTCAGCGCCAGTGCCGCCACCAGAATCTTGAGCGCAGCCTTGCCATTGCAAAGTCTCATTGTCTCCACCTTTTTCGATCTGTCGTTTTTGAAGGGAGCGGGTGATGTTTACCACCGCTTGCGAGCCCTCTTCGCGTTTACACGCATGCTCGCTTCACCTCGCTCAGGACCAAGAGTAGGCCATCTTTTCAGGCGATGCAATGAAAATTTCATGTCAAATAAAAATGGAAAATATGTTCCATTTGTGAGCGCCGCTGCCTATAATTTGCAACGTCAGCAGCCTGCGAAGGCCGTGTACATGGGCCATTCGGCGTCGCGAGCGTCGCCGTTGCGCAGTGCAATAAAAGATGGAAGGAAGAGCCATGGCGGAAGAGAGCACAGAAGAATTGCCGAGCGTCGACGATTTGATGCAGCGCATCGCGGATAACTACGAGTCGTTGCCGCGCCAGTTGAAGAGCGTTGCGACCTATCTGGAACAGCACCGCGCCAGCGTGATGGTGGATCGCACCAGCGACATCGCGACGAGCTGCGGCGTGCATCCGTCCGCCGTGGTGCGGTTTGCGCAGCGCTTTGGCTTTTCCGGTTTCTCGGATCTGCAAGCGGTGTTTCGTCAGGCGTACACGGGGCAGGGCACGTCGTCGCCGAGTTATCAGCAGCGCATTCGCAAGCTGATCGACGACAAGCCAGGAGCGCTCTCCGGCGGCTCCGTTGCGCGTGAATTCATTGCGGCCTGTCGCGGCGGTCTCGACGAACTGGAAGCGGGTCTCGACGACGCGCAATTCGATGCCGCCGTGAAGATGCTTCAGCAAGCGGACAACATCTACGTGCTTGGCGTGCGGCGTTCGTTTCCGGTGGCGAGCTATATCGTCTACGCGCTGCAGCACACGCCCAAGCGTGTGCATCTCGTGTCCGGCTTCGGCGGCATGTATCGCGAGCAGATTCGCAGCGTGCGCAAGGGTGACGTGGTGATCGCGATCAGCTTCGCGCCATACGCCAAGGAGACACAGTACTGCCTGCGCGTCGCGCATCACCATCAGGCGAAGACGCTGGTTATTACGGACAGCCAATTATCGCCGCTGTCGCGCTACGCCACTACCCAACTGTATGTGAAAGAGGGGAGCGCGTTCGCGTTTCGCTCGCTCACCAGCACCATCTGCCTGTGCCAGGCGCTGTTTATTGCGCTCGCGTACAAGCTTGAATTGAACGTAGAAGAAGCCAAAGACACTGGAGGATACGATGACTGATGTAGCGGGCAGCAAAGTAATGGATGTAGCCGTTTTCGGTGCGGGACGTATTGGCCGGATTCACGCGGCCAATCTTGCGCGGCAGCCGGGCGTGCGTCTCAAGTACGTCGTGGACGTGAATCGCGACGCAGCGGCTGCGCTCGCCGCGTTGCACGGCGCGCAGGTGGCGGACATTGACGGCGCGATGGGCGATGCGTCGGTTGGTGCAACGGTGATCTGTTCGAGCACGGATACCCATGCCGATCTGATTCTGAAATCGGCTGCTCAAAAGAAGCACGTTTTCTGCGAAAAGCCGGTGGACCTGACGCTCGAACGCGCGCGGGCCTGTGCGGACGCGGTGGCGAAAGCGGGCGTGGTGTGCATGATCGGTTTCCAGCGCCGCTTCGACCCGACCTTCGCGGCGGTGAAGGCGCGAATCGATGCGGGCGAAATCGGCACGCCGGAAATGCTGATTGTGACGAGCCGCGACCCTGGCGCGCCGCCGGTTGAGTACATCAAGCATTCGGGCGGCATCTTCAAGGACATGCTGATCCACGACTTCGATATTTTCCGCTGGATTCTCGACGACGAAGCCGAGACGTTGCACGCTACGGGCAGTTGCCTGAGCGATCCGGCCATCGCAGAAGCGGGCGACATTGACTCGACTGCCGTGACGATCCGTACGAAGGGCGGCCGTCTTTGCCAGATCAATACGGCGCGGCGTGCTGCGTATGGCTACGATCAGCGCTTCGAAGTGCTGGGCAGTGCGGGCATGCTGCAAGCCGGCAATGTGCGACCCACCGAAGTGACCGCGTATTCCAGAACCGCCGTATCGAGCGATGTGCCAGAGGCGTTTTTCCTCGAACGCTATCGGGCCGCTTACGCTGCGGAAATCGCCCATTTCTTCGAGGCGGTGACCCAGGGCAAACCGGTCCGCACAACGGTGGCCGATGGCCTGAAGGCGCTGGAACTCGCCGACGCCGCCACGCGCTCATGGCGCGAAGGGCGTCCGATGCGCGTCGGAGCAGACGCATGATGACGGGGACGAACCGGCAACTGGTGCGAGTGGGCGTGGTGGGTTTGGGGCGGCTCGGCAAACGTCACGCGGAGAATCTCGCGTACCGTGTGCCGGGCGCCGCTTTGGTGGCTGCGTGCAGTCCGCTTCAGGAAGAGCTTGCGTGGGCGCGTGAGAACCTGCCCGCACCGCGCCTTTACGAAGACTACGCGGCCTTGCTCAACGATAGCGAGGTGGACGCGGTGTGGCTCGTCACACCGTCCGCGTTGCATGCCCAACAGATTGTCGATGCGTTGCGCGCCGGCAAGCATGTCTTTTGCGAGAAGCCGCTCTCGCTGGATCTCGCCGAGTGTGAGCGGGTGCTGGCGGAGTCGGAGCAGCGGCCGCATCTGCAGGCCACCATTGGCTTCATGCGTCGTTTTGATCCGAGCTATCGCGACGCGTTCGACAAGATCGCCGCAGGCAAGATTGGGCGGCCGTTCATGGTGCGCTCGCAGACCTGCGACAAGAACGATCCGGACGGTTTCTTCGTGCGCTTTGCGCCGACCTCGGGCGGGATTTTTCTCGACTGTACCGTGCACGATATCGACGTGGCCCGCTGGCTGCTCGGCAAGCCGCGTGCGAAGCGCGTGTTTGCGAGTGGCACGGTGGCGCTGCACGAGGGGCTGCGCGAATTCGGCGATGTCGATAACGGCGTGGCGATCTGCGAGTTCGACAACGGCAGCCTTGCGATGTTCTACGCATCGCGCACCATGGCGCACGGCAACGATACCGGCAGCGAAGTGATCGGCACGGCGGGGGCGATGTCGATTGGCCAAAATCCGCGTCTGAACCGCGTGGAGATTGCCGACGCGAGCGGTATCCGCAACGAATGTACGCCAACGTTCTTCGATCGCTTCGAAGATGCATTCCTTTACGAAGCGCGGGAATTCGTGGCGGCAGTGCGGTGCGGGGCGTCGTCCGGCGCGACGCTGGCCGACGCGCTGGAGGCGACGCGTATTGGTGGTGCGCTGAGGGCTTCGTTGGAGAGCGGGCAGGCGGTGCTGTTGTAGCTTGGGTGGGGTGGTTCGCGCGTCGCCGTCGCGGGCGCTCGCGCGACACCCGTTCGGCGGCTAAATTGCGGCTGCGGTAGAATTTGACCCTCTCACAGGCGTCTTATGGGCGTTTAAAGCATGAGCGTCTAAAGCGCTCTGACGCCGCGCCTCATCTCGAAGGTCATCATCGATGCAAATTCAGGTTCACAAGGAAGTCGATGCGCGCGGCCTGAACTGTCCGCTGCCCATTCTGCGCGCCAAAAAGGCGCTGGCCGATATGGTAAGCGGCCAGATACTCAAGGTGCTCGCCACCGATCCCGGCTCGCAACGCGACTTCGCCGCGTTCGCCAAGCAGACCGGCAATGAAATTGTCGAGGTGTCGACGCACGACAAGGTGTTTACGTTTTTGATGCGACGGCGCTGATGCGGCGCAGGCTTGTTCTAAGGTAGCGGATTGCGGGAGTGTTGCCGTGCGGCCGCGCGTGCTGCAAATCTTTGTTGTCTGCCTGCGAGGAACGGATGTTGGCCCGGCAAATTCACCTGGCACCGAATAAACGCTCCGTGCCATAGAAAAAGGCGCTGTCACACCGCAGTTTGCGGGTTACAGCGCCTTTTTGACATCAACAGCGCGGATTTCCGCGCGTTCAACGGTTCCGCCTAGCCTTCCAGCACCGGCGAGCGGGTACGCAAATACTCTTCGAAATCGGCCGCTACTTCGGGGTGGCGCAGCGCGAATTCGACCGTCGCCTTCAGATAACCGAGCTTGCTGCCGCAGTCGAAACGCGTGCCGTGGTATTTGTACGCCAGCACCTGTTCATCGGCGAGCAGCGATTGAATTGCATCGGTCAATTGCAGTTCGCCGCCGGCACCAGGCTTCAGCGAGCGCAAATGTTCGAAAATCCGTGGCTTGAGGACATAGCGGCCCACCACGCCCAGATTCGACGGAGCGTCTTCCGGTGCTGGCTTCTCGATGATGCCCGACATCTTGACGATTGAGTCTTCCCACTCCTTGCCGTCGACGATACCGTACGATTTCGTCTCCGACGGCGGGATCTCCTCAACGCCAATGACCGAGCTGTGATAGTGATCGAACACCTCGATCATTTGCGCCATGACAGGCGGCTTGCCGTATAGCAAGTCGTCCGCGAGGATGACGGCAAACGGGTTGTCGCCCACCAGCTTTTCGGCGCAGAGCACCGCGTGGCCGAGGCCCAGTGCTTCCGCCTGGCGCACGTAGAAGCAATCCACATGGCTCGGCTTGATGCTGCGCACCAGTTCCAGCAGTTTGTCCTTGCCGCGCGCCTCGAGTTCGGCTTCGATCTCATACGACTTGTCGAAATGGTCCTCGATCGCCCGCTTGCTGCGCCCGGTCACGAAGATCATCTCGGTGATGCCCGCTGCCATGGCTTCCTCAACCGCGTACTGGATCAGCGGCTTGTCGACGACGGGCAGCATTTCCTTCGGGCTCGCCTTGGTGGCGGGGAGGAACCGGGTGCCAAGACCTGCTACCGGAAATACCGCTTTTGTAACTTTTAGCATGTGAATACCCTGAGTCCTCTAGTGGCGACGCCGGTGCCGCAGCACCGGCGCGGAGCGTCAATCAGGCCGGCAGCCGAGCGAGTTGCGCGTTCAGCTTGCCGATGGTCGTTCCATATTCTGCCAGCCTTTTCTGCTCCTGCTCAACGACTGCGGGCGGGGCCTTGGCTACAAAGCTTTCGTTTTGCAGCTTTGCGTTGCATTTCTGTACTTCAGCACCCAGCCGCGCAATCTCTTTCGACAAGCGTTCGCGTTCGGCTGCGACATCGATTTCCACCTTCAGCACCAGCTTATCGCTTCCTACGATAGCAATTGGCGCGCCATGCGTCTGCGCGTCGAGCGTTGCTTCGTCCGCGATGATCTGCACGTCTGACAGCCGCGCCAGCGCCTGGGCG
>FTKM01001153.1_pt2 | contig 17617 bp, 15 predicted proteins | sample 1658051 | NCBI WGS metagenome assembly FTKM01 (sample SAMEA3914794, study PRJEB12502) | metagenome | biome: forest; material: soil | place: Canada | collected 2011-07-05 | depth 0.1 m | reverse complement strand
ATTCCGCTTGGCGTGCCGAGCGATGTGTTGCAGCGGCGTCCCGATGTTGCTTCGGCCGAGCGGGCGATGGCCGCCGCAAATGCGCAGATTGGTGTGGCGAAAGCCGCGTTTTTCCCGACCCTCACACTCACGCCGAGCATTGGCTGGCAGAGCACGAATTTCGCGGATCTGTTGAGCGCACCTAGCCTGATGTGGACGCTTGGCGCGGCAGTGGGGCAGGTGGTGTTCGATGGCGGACGCCGCTCCGCAAACGTGAAGTTCGCGAGCGAAGGCTATCAGATGGCCGAGGCTAACTACCGGCAGACCGTACTCAACGCCTTCCAGCAGGTCCAGGACGGCGTCACAGGATTGTCGGTGCTCGATGGTGCGTCGAATCAGTCGCATCAGGCCGTCAACGACGCGCAGCGTCTGCTGTCGCTCGCCAATGATCGCTATTCCGGCGGCCTGGTTGCGTACCTCGACGTGATCACGGCACAACAGTCGTTGCTGACCAGCGAGCGCACCGATGTGCAGATTCACGGGCAACAGATGACCTTGTCCGTGTCGCTTGTCAAGGCGCTGGGTGGTGGCTGGGACGTCAGCGCGCCTGCAGCCGCAGCGAGTGGCGCAAGTGGCGCAAGCGCCGCAGCCGCTGTCGTGGCACAGCAAGCCATGAGCCATTCAGACTGACTTTCGGTTGAGGAGCGACGCGCATTGCCAGAGTGCCGCTGTGACGGCTGAAAAATGGGGCGTTTCGTATAATGTAAGGAATTAGGGGGCGCGAATGAAACTGCTCATCGTCGAAGATGAACATAAGGTCGTAGACTATCTGCGCTCGGGGCTCACTGAGCAGGGCTGGGTGGTCGATATCGCGCTCGACGGCGAGGAAGGCATGCATCTGGCCACGGAGTTCGACTACGACGTGATCGTTCTCGACGTGATGCTGCCCAAACGCGACGGTTTTAGTGTGCTCAAGGCGCTGCGCATGCGCAAGTCGACGCCCGTCATCATGCTCACCGCGCGTGATCACGTGAACGACCGCGTGCGCGGTTTGCGCGAAGGCGCCGACGACTACCTCACCAAGCCGTTTTCATTTCTCGAGCTGGTTGAACGTTTGCATGCACTGGCGCGCCGCACGCGTTCGCAGGAATCGACGCTGATTTCGGTGGGTGATCTGTTTGTCGATCTGATCGGCCGGCGCGCGACGCGCGATGGCGTGCGTCTCGATCTGACCGCCAAGGAATTCCAGTTGTTAAGCGTTCTGGCGCGGCGCCAGGGCGACATCCTGTCGAAGACGGCGATTACCGAACTGGTATGGGACGTCAATTTCGACAGCCATACGAACGTGGTCGAGACCGCCATCAAGCGGTTGCGTGCCAAACTGGACGGCCCGTTTCGTACCAAGCTGTTGCACACGGTACGCGGCATGGGCTACGTGCTCGAAGTCCGGGAGGAGGCGGAATTGTCATGAACCCCTCAATTGCTCGCCGGCTCGCGATGATGTTTGCGCTCGTCGCGTTGTCGGTATTTACGCTGGTCGGCTCGGGGCTGTTTTTTGTCCTGCGTACCCAGCTTGAGCATCACCTGCGTGAGTCGCTGGACGACCGCATGGAGATTGCCAAGATCATCGTGTATCACTCGGTCACGCCGGAAAAATGGCGCATGGCGCGCGAGAAGCTGACCGACATGACACCACGCGACGGCACCACGGCGTACTCGGTGTGGAGCAGCGATCCTTCGTTCCACTATGGTCAGATGGTGCAGGGCAGGATCAAGGATAGCTGGCCAGGCGGCTATACGCGTCTGCAGCCGCCCGGCGGCGGACCCGACATGCTGACCGGCAGCGTGGCGATTCCGGCAAGCGGCGCTCGCCCGCCGGTGCAATTGCAGGTGGCGGCGAGCTATCAACCGAACGTGCGTACCATGCGCGCCTTTGGCGCGGCGCTGGCCGCGCTGTCCGCGTTGGGCAGTCTCGCGGTGTTGCTGCTGAGCTATTCGGTCACGCGCATTGGACTCGCGCCGCTGCGGCGGTTGACCAAAGATGCGTCCGAGGTCAGTCCGAACAATCGCTCGCAACGGCTGAATACGGCCTCGCTGCCGCTCGAACTGAATGACCTGGCTCATTCCTTCAACGGGGCACTGGAACGACTGGATGGCGCCTATGGGCGGCTTGAATCGTTCAACGCGGACGTCGCGCACGAATTGCGCACGCCGGTGACCATCCTGATTGGACAGACCGAGGTGGCGCTGACGCGCAACCGTTCGGTCGACGATCTGCGCCATACGCTGCAATCGAATCTGGAAGAGTTCGAGCGCATGCGTACGATCATCAACGACATGCTGTTCCTCGCGCGTGCCGATCAGGGCGAGCGGGCGACCGGACTGGTTGAAGTGTCGCTCGCGGCCGAAGTGGCCAGAACGCTGGAATTCCTCGAAATCCCGTTTGACGAGGCCCGCGTGCGCGCGGTTTCGCGCGGCGATGCGACAGCGCTGGTGAACCGCTCGCTGTTTGGCCGGGCATGTACCAACCTGCTGATGAACGCCATCCAGCACTGCGCGCACGGCGACACCGTGATGGTGACGATCTCGCGGGAAGGGGAGCAGGTGCACATTGCCGTGGCCAACCCGGGTGAGGCAATCGACCCGTCAACGCTCGATCATCTGTTCGATCGTTTCTACCGTGCTGAGGTGTCGCGCACCAACAGTCGTGAGAATCACGGGCTTGGGCTGGCGATCGTCAAGGCGATCGCCGAGATGCACCGGGGCAAGGTGTCTGTCGAGAGCGAAAACGGGATCAACACGTTTGCGTTTTCAGTGGATGCGTCGCGGATCGACGTACAGGTTGCTCGCCAGCCCAGCGCGCCTGCCGAGATCAGTTCGGTGGCCGAAGCGTCGCCGGCGCGCCGGGTGGCGATGTAAAGGGCGACGGCTGCGCCTTGCGGCCGTCAAGCTCCCGGACTCAGCCCGCCCTTGGGCCGGCCTGAGACCTCACGCCTTAAAGCGTCCGCCGCTCGCGCGTGGCTTTTGCGAGCGTCTCCAGCACCGGCTCGGTCTGCGCCCAACTGATGCATGCATCGGTAATCGACACGCCGTGGCGCAGCGGCACACCCGGCTTCAGATCCTGGCGGCCTTCATCCAGATGACTCTCGATCATCACGCCCATGATGCGTCGCTCGCCCTGCGAAAGCTGCTGGGCCAGGTTCTGCGCGACATCGATCTGCCGCAGATGTGACTTGTTCGAATTCGCGTGCGAGCAGTCCACCATCACCTGCTCGCGCAGCCCGGCGGCTCTCAATACCGCGCAACTCGACTCGACCGAGGCGCTATCGTAGTTCGGGCCGCTCTTGCCGCCGCGCAGGATCACGTGTGCGTCGTTGTTGCCGCGCGTTTCGAAGATCGCCGCCATGCCCATCTTGGTCATGCCCATGAACGCGTGGCTGGCCGCGGCCGCGACGATTGCGTCCGCCGCGATCTGCACGCCGCCGTCGGTGCCGTTCTTGAAGCCAATCGGGCAACTGAGACCGGAAGCCAGTTGACGATGGCTCTGACTCTCGGTCGTACGCGCGCCGATGGCGCCCCACGCCACCAGATCCGCGATGTATTGCGGGCTCAACAGGTCGAGGAATTCCGTGGCGGTGGGCAAACCGAGTTCGCTGATTTCCAGCAGCAGTTGGCGCGCGCGCCGCAAGCCTTCGTTGATGCGAAAACTGCCGTCCAGACGCGGATCGTTGATGTAGCCCTTCCAGCCAACGGTGGTGCGCGGCTTTTCGAAGTACACGCGCATGACGATCAGCAGGTCTTCCTGCAGCGCATCGGCGGCGCGCTTCAGATGCCGCGCGTACTCGAGCGCCTGATCGTGATCGTGGATCGAGCAGGGCCCGACTACGATCACAAGGCGGTCGTCGCGTCCGTGCAGAACATCGGCGATGGCCGTGCGGCTTTGTTCCACCAGCGTCTGCACAGTGGGCGGCACGGGTAGCTCGTCCTGCAGCAGCGCGGGCGAGATGAGGGGACGCACCGCGCCGATCCGTGTGTCGTCGATGCGGGTCGTGTCCTGGGTCGCGTCGGCGACGCCAACTTCCCGGTCATGTAAAGGATTGTCTATGGCGCTCAAAGTGCTCTCCTAAGTCTGCTGAGTCTGCAATTGCAGCCCAGATTATGGCACTCAGGCGCTTGGGACGAGTCAATTAGCGACCGTGCCACTCATAGTACCCGCCCAGTCCGACAGCCACCGCCGGCGATCAGGCATGCGAAGGCTGATGGCACGTTATGCGGTCGCCAGCAGTGTCTTTTATGAAAACGTATGCTGGGCGCGGAAAATTGGCCAGAATGTCGAGCGCGGCGGGCGTCGTTCCGCATGCCTCGGCCGCTGTGGTTCCGGTGTTGCGCGTGGACGGAGAGAGAACAGATGAGAAAGCTCGCGACGGCGCTGTTCGGCGGCGGTAGCGGAACACTGCGGCACAGGATCGGCGGTCTCTATGCGGCGTTGCTGGTTTTCAACGCAATTGCATGGGCATGGGCCTTCGTGGCGTTTCACCACTATCCGCTGCTGATGGGTACAAGCCTCCTGGCATACTCGTTCGGGCTGCGGCACGCGGTTGACGCGGACCACATTGCCGCCATCGACAACGTGACCCGCAAGCTGATGCAGGCTGGCAAGCGACCCATCACGGTAGGGCTGATGTTTTCGCTTGGCCATTCCACGATTGTCGTGCTGGCCTCGGCGGCCATTGCCGCGACCGCGCTGGCGCTGCAAAGCCGGATGGATGGGCTCAAGGAAATTGGCGGCCTGATCGGCACGATCGTCTCGACCTCGTTCCTGTTTGCGATCGCGCTCATGAATATGGTGATTCTGCGATCGGTGATCCGTGCGTTTGCGCGAGTGCGGCGCGGCGAGCCCTACGAGAACGAGGATCTCGACCTGCTTCTCGCCAACCGTGGCTTTCTCGCGCGCATCTTCCGGCCGCTGTTCCGTCTGATCACCAAAGGCTGGCACATGTACTTTCTGGGCTTCCTGTTTGGTCTCGGCTTCGACACGGCAACGGAGATCGGCGTGCTGGGCATTTCTGCGGCGGGCGCCGCGCAAGGCATGCCGATCTGGTCGATCCTGGTGTTTCCGACGCTCTTCACCGCGGGCATGACGCTGATCGATACGACCGATAGCATCCTGATGCTCGGCGCGTACGGCTGGGCGTTCGTCAAACCCATCCGCAAGCTCTACTACAACATCACCATCACGACGATTTCGGTGCTGGTGGCGCTGCTGGTTGGGAGCATCGAAGGGCTTGGACTGCTCGCCGACCAGTTGCATCTGGCCGGAGCGTTCTGGGATCGGGTCGGTAGTCTGAACGACAACTTCGGGATGATTGGCTACGTGATCATCGGCGTATTTATCGTTAGCTGGTTATTGTCGGCAGCCATTTATCGCTGGAAGCGTTTCGAAGAAGTAGAAGGGCGGGTGGAATCGCTTTAGTGTGACAAACAGGCAGAAGGCGCAAGAGCGCCGCTGCAATGGCGACAGTTTGACTGGTCCGGCAAGTGAGGCCGATCTCTTGTACGATCTTGTTTTCGCCGGGTCCCGCGCCGGAATGCGCCGCAATGGGCAGCTCTGCTGCGTGCTCTGTTCAGAGCGGCTTTAGAGGCGCTTTAGGGCCGCTTTAAAGCCGCTCCAAGGCTGCTTTGTGCCGCACCATCGGGACTCACTCCATTTTTTACGTATCCGCTACGGACGGCATCATGTTTCAGGTTTCCCCCGCTTCTTCGTCACTATCCAAGACGGAGCACTACGAAGAACTGGTCGCCCAGGCGCGCGCGCTGATCGCAGACGAAACCAGTCTGATCGCGAACGCGGCCAATTTTTCGTCGCTGGTGTTCAACTCGCTTGAGGGCCTCAACTGGGCCGGCTTCTACTTTTTTGACGGCGCTGAACTGGTCGTCGGGCCGTTCCAGGGCAAGCCTGCCTGCGTGCGTATTGCACTCGGCAAGGGAGTGTGCGGCACGGCGGCGCAGACTCGTACGACTCAGGTGGTGCGGGACGTGCACGAGTTTCCGGGGCATATTGCGTGCGATTCCGCGTCGCAATCGGAAGTCGTGGTGCCGCTCTTTACCGCTGATGGCTCGCTGATCGGCGTATGGGACGTGGATAGTCCCAACGTGGCGCGCTTCGATGATGAAGACGCGAAGGGCATGGAAGCGCTGTGCAGGGTTTTCGTCGAACGGCTGGCCCAGACAGGCGCTGCCTGAACGGGGCGCGGCAGCTAATACCCTTCTGTATCAACCCGTGTCAGCCAGTACTGGCCGACACCGGCCAGTACTGCGCGCAGCCTTGTGCGCTTTTACTCGGCTTTCTTCGGCTTGGGCGGCGACTGCACCTTCGCGTACTGGAATTCCGGCGTTGCCTTAAGGGCTTCCTTCGTCGCGCCCGGGAGATACAGATTGCCGCTGCGCACATCCAGCGCTGCAATCGGCACGGCCACGTCATGTGTGCCCACGCCGAGGAAACCGCCCGCTGCGAGGATCGCGGCCGATACCGAGCCATCCGGCGCCACGATCAGGTCGCGAATCGTGCCGACCTTCACATTCTGGTCGTTGTAGACCGCCTTGCCGAGCACGCTCTTCTTGACGCTCCATCCTTCCAGCAGCGCCTGCGATTGCTCGACCGTGACGCTCAGGGGCTGGGTACCGGCCACCTGGGCATGAGCGTCGATGCATGACGCGAGGGCTACGGCTACCAGAATTGCTTTTTGCAATGCCATATCGTTGACTCCGTGGTTGGATTCGCGTGACTGGATTCGCCCCGCTCAAGCAAGGCAGCGTGGGCGCGAGCTAGCCATCATACCTGCCGACCCCGGCCTATGCATGGTGGCTGCGGTTCCGGCAAGGCAGCGCACTGCTGCGCGTGGCTGGGTCGCATCGACCGGCACCTGTTTTTGGCGTCATACGCGTTCGGTCTGCCAACGGATGGCGGGCGTCGTCCCGCGCACGGCGCAAATATGTCAGGCAATGTCACGCGCGTCTCGGCAGATCGCGCTAACGCCTGTCCAGTGGGCGTTCCACTGTGCCGCGCCACGGTGAAACCGGGCGACATATCTTTGCAATAGTCTAAAAACGGCGGTCCTTCTATATTCCGTTCGTCGCCACGCCGAAGTGTGCAAAGTGGCCCGAAACCGCGAAGGACATACCGTGAAAAATCGTTCGTTTGCCATCTCTCCCGCCAGCGCCTGGCTGGCCTCTCTTGCGAGCGCCGTCAGCGCCCGTATCACCGTGCGCAAAGGCACGCTCGCCGCGACGACAGCGGTACTCGTGCTGGGCAGCGCGTCGGCTTCGGCGTGGACCTCGCATGGCACCGCTTACACCTCGCGTGGTACCTATAACGGCGCGCATTACGGCTCGTGTGGCGGCGGCAGTTGCTCGCATGCAGGCGGCGTGGCGGGTCCTTACGGCGGCTTCGCCAGCAATACCGGCACCGTGACGCGCACCGCGCCGGGCCAGTTCTCGAACTCCGGCACCGCGACCGGCCGCTACGGCAACACGGTGCAACACTCGGGCGATACCAGTTGCGCTGGCGGCACCTGTGCGCATACCGGCACCATGACCGGGCCGGACGGCAAAACGGCCAGTACATCGGGCAGCGTGACGCGTGATGCGCCGGGTCAGTATTCGTCCTCAGGGACGGTAACGGGCGCGAACGGCAACACGGTCAACCACTCGGCATCCACCAGTTGTGCGGGGAATTCCTGCTACCGCTCGGGGACGGCGACGGGGTCCGACGGCGGGACGGTCTATCACTCCGGCTCGGCGACCCGCGTCAGCGGGGGCGTTGTAACCACCACCGGCACTGTGACGGGCGTGCACGGCACCACCGTTACGACGGGTGGGACGGTCGTGGCAGCAGGCACCGTGACGACCGGTGGCACAGCAGTCGTGGTCCGCACGCCGACTGTGGTTGCAGCGCCGCCGGTGGCTTACGTGCCGCCTCCGCCGGTTGTGTACGTCCCGCCGCCGCCGGTCGTCTATGTTCCGCCGCCTGCGCCGCGTGTTGTGTACGTTGCGCCGCGCGTGGTCTACGTCGCGCCGCCGCCGCGTCCGGTGGTGTGGGTGCCGGGCCACTGGATGGGCGCGGTCTGGGTCCCGGCGCATTGGGCATGAACAGTCAGCTCAGGAAAGGAGTAACGGGAATGGTCTCTATGACAGCTTCAACGAGAGCCTCGTCCATCGGACTCGCAATCGGCGCGCTCGTGCTGCTCGTGGCAGTCACACTGATGACGACGGTCGTAGCCAGGGTGGACAGCCAGACCGATGCGTTCCAGGTGGCAATTACGGCCGACGCGGCGCCGCTCGCGTCGGCCAGCCTGGCGCCGCGCTGTGCGCTGCAATACACGGCCGTCCTCGATCTCGCCGAGCTTGGGCGCAGTTACGGCAAGACCTCGGGCGCGTATCGTCACGCGTTCGGCCACGCGTTCTGCCACGCGTTCGGCCACGTATCGGGCAAGATGAATGATTGCCGGGCCGGCGAGCAGTACGCGGCGATGTCCCGGCAAGCGGGTCACGGCCCCGGCTCGAAATCACGTCTTACCTGAAGATCGCAAATCCTGAAGAGAAACCCACGCGGAAAACCATTCGTTTTAGTGTTTTCCTATGAATCAGCTTAAATATGAAGTAGAACAAAGGGAGACAAATCCCGTCGAGAGGGAGGAGACATGCACTGGGTCGTTTGGCCGACCGGGTTCGGTGCGCCATGACGGCGCGTTTGCTCGAGGTACGCGGCATCCAGAAACGCTTCGGCGGCGTGCATGCGCTCAAGGGTGTCGATTTCGATCTCGCGGCGGGCGAGGTGCATGTCCTGCTCGGCGAAAACGGCGCGGGCAAATCCACCTTGATGGGGGTGCTGTCGGGCGCGTTTCTGCCCGATGCGGGAGCCATCAAACTCGACGGCAACCTGCTGAATCTGACCAGCCCGCGTGATGCTCACGCGGCGGGCATCGTGATGATCCCGCAGGAACTCGATCTCGTTCCAGGCCTCGATATCGCGGGCAATCTGTTTCTCGGCAACGAAATCACCCGCACGGGCGTGCTGGCGGGCGCGGCGATGCGGCGCAAAGCGCAGGACCTGCTGGCGCGTGCCGGCGTGTCGCTCGACGCGAGTCTGCCGGTGTCCAGTCTACGCATGGGCGAGCGGCAACTGGTCGCGATTGCCAAAGCCCTGTCCGCGCAGGCGCGCATCCTCATCATGGACGAGCCCACGGCGGCGCTCTCGGCGGTTGAAGCGGACCACCTCTTTACGGTGGTGAAGGAGTTGTCCGAGCGCGGAGTCGGCATCGTCTACATCTCGCACCGGCTCGAAGAAGTGACGCGCATTGGTCATCGGGTCACGGTGATGCGCGATGGTGCTGTGGTCGGCACCACGGTCCCCGATGCCCCTCAGGCGACGCTTGTGCAAATGCTCGTGGGGCGGCCTTTCTCCGACCTGTTTCCGCCACGCGCAAAGCGGATTGGCGCGCCGATCCTGCTACTCGAACACGCCGCGTTCGACCCCGACATTCCGCGCCTTGGCTGGCAGGCACCGTGCGATATTTCGCTGACGGTGCATGCCGGTGAGATCGTCGGCCTGGCGGGGCTAATGGGCGTGGGCCGCACAGAACTGTTGTCGACCCTCTACGGCTTCGGCACCAGCGGACGCTGGCGTGGCCGTGTCGAGGTGCGCGGCAAACCGACCGTGCTCGGCAATATTCCGGCGGCGCGTCATGCGGGCATCGCTTTCGTGACCGACGACCGGCGCGGCACTGGCCTGATCCTCAGTCAGACGGTTGCACAAAACGCGGTCATGTCCACGCTAAAACGTGTCACGCCGTTTGGCCTCGTGTCGCGGGCTCTGGAGCGGCGTCAGGTGATGCGTGCCATCAACGACTACGATGTGCGGCCGCGCTTGCCCGAAGCGAAGGTGGTCAACCTGTCGGGCGGCAATCAGCAAAAGGTCGTGTTTGCCAAGGAACTGATGAACGATCCGGGCCTGCTTTTGCTCGACGAACCCACACGGGGTGTCGATGTCGGCGCCAAGGCAGAAATCTACCGGCGTTTGCGCAGTCTCGCCGACACGGGCCTTGGCGTCCTCGTGGCATCTTCCGAATTGCCCGAACTGATCGGGTTATGCGACCGGATCATCGTGATGCATGCAGGACGCACGATTCACGAATTCGGTCCGAATCCCAGCGAAGAAGATGTGCGCCGCATCAGCGAAGGGGAGGGCCTTGCCGCATGAGCACCACGCCGACCACCACGACCCCGGCAGGCGATCGTCCACGCAGCCTGCTTGCCTGGCTGGTCCGTTTTCAGAGTCTGCTCGGGCTGATCCTCGTGGTCACGGCAGGCGTGGTGTTTTCGCCGCGACGGCATGGCCATATCCTGTTCCTCGCGCCGGATAACATCGCCAATATCATCCGTTCAATCTCCGAGACCGGCATTCTCGCGCTGGGCATGACCTTTGTGATCATCGCGGCGGGTATCGATCTGTCAGTGGGGGCGGTGCTCGGTTTGTGCTCAGTGTTGACCGCAACCCTGCTCGTCAACGAAGGTTGGGGACTGTGGAGCACATTGCCGCTCGTCATTGTGACGGGCGTCGTGTTCGGCGCCATCCAGGGCGTTATCGCCACGCGCTTGCGGATTCAGGCATTCATCGTCACGCTCGCCGGACTTCAGGCGGCACGCGGCCTGTCCTTGATCGCGTCGAATAATGCGTTTATCAACATCAACTATGGCGCGGGTCCGGGCAATGCGCCACCAGCTTTTGGCGTGCTCGGCCAGCGGATCGGCGGCGTGTTTCCGGTTGCGACACTGGTGTTCGTGGTGCTGGCGGTGGTCGCGGCGTTTCTCCTCAACAACACGCGTTACGGGCGCTATGTCGTGGCTGTCGGCGGTAATGAAAAAGCGGCGCGCCTGTCCGGTATTCCTGTAGCCGCAATCAAGATATCGGTCTACGCGCTGACCGGGTTCGCCTCGGCGATTGCCGGCATCGTTCACGCTGGACAGTTTTCGTTCGGTAGCCCTAACGATGGCACCGGATACGAACTCAACGCCATCGCCGCCGTCGTGATTGGCGGCACGGATCTGTTCGGCGGTGCCGGTTCCATGATCGGCACCATTGCGGGCGCGATCATGCTGGGGGCGCTTGCCAATATTCTGCAACTCAATGACGTCAGTGCTGCCATGCAACTGCTTGCGACGGGCGCAATCATCGTGATCGCCGCGGCACTGCAGACTTACGTCGTGGGTCGCGGAGGTTCCAGGCGGTAAATTCGAGCGCGTGGTTCCCGGCTGCGGCGGGCAGGGTGCGCTGGCGTATGTCCAAAACTAGCGGCAACGATGAGGAGACAGGCAGATGAAAGTCATTTTGCAAACGACCTTGGTGGCAGCCGGTGTGGCGCTTGCGACGAGCGCATGGGCGGCGGGCGGCAAACCCCTTGCTAAGGAATGCGGCCCAAACAACGACTATGTGATCGGCTTTAGCCAGGCGAATTTCAAGGAGCCATACCGCGAGCACGTCAACCATGAGCTTGAGCGTCTCGTGAAGAACTACCCGAAATTCAAGCTGGTCATTGCAGATGGACAGGCAAGCGTGAATACGCAGGTGTCGCAGGTCGAAAACTTCATGACGCAGAAAGTCGACCTGCTGCTGATCTCGCCATTCGAAGCGGCGCCACTGACGCCGGCGGTCTCGGCGGTGTATCAGGCGGGTGTGCCGGTGATCGAGCTCGATCGCAAGACGACGGGCGACAACTATACGGCGTTTGTCGGCGGCGACAACCGGGCGATTGCGCGCGAAGCGGGTGAGTGGGCGGCCAAAACGCTGCTGCCCGATGGCGGCGAGGCGGCGATTCTGGAAGGGCTGCCGAGTTCGTCACCGGCCATCGAGCGTCTCGAAGGCTTCAAGGCGGGCATTGCCGGCAACCCCAAGATCAAGCTGGTAGCGGTGCAGCCGGTGGACTGGATGGAGGATCAGGCGGTGACGGTGTTCTCCGCGATGCTACAGGCGCATCCGGATATCAAGCTGGTCTACACGAGTAACGATCTGGCGGCGGCGGGTGCTTATATCGCGGCCAAGCAGGCTGGCAAGGAAGGTCAGGTGAAGATCATCGGTACGGATGGCTTGCCGGGACCGTCAGGCGGTATTCGTTCGGTGGCTGATGGCCAGTGGGCAGCCACCTATACGTATCCGACCGGGGCAGCGCAGGCGCTCGAACTCGCCAAGAAAATCCTGATCGACTGCGCGACGGAAGTGCCGCGTAACGTGGTAGTGCCGACGCAGCGAATCGATCAGAGCAACGCGAAGGCGCTAATGAACAAGGAGCAGTTCTAGGCCGTTGCATGCGTGTGCCATGCCGGTAGCGTTGTGGGTGCCGCGTCGCTACCGGCGGCCAACATAAGCGCGTGGAGTCTTACATCGTCTCCAGCACGTCGATCCCCAGCAATCCCAACCCCGTGCGCAATGTATCTGCCGTCAGGCGGCATAGTTGCAGGCGGCTGTTGCGTACCTCGCCGCTGGCGGTGAGCACCGGACACGCCTCGTAAAAGCGCATCAGCGCCGCAGCCAGTTCGTAGAGATAACTGCACAGGTAATTCGGTAAGGCATCCTGTGCAACGGCGAGCACGGCGTCCGCAAAGCGGGACAGTTGCAGCGCGAGTTGACGCTCGGCGGGCTCTTCAAGGCTCACCGTGCTGTCGTGATTCCACTCGCCTGCGCGGCGCAGCACGCTCTTGATCCGCGTATAGGCGTATTGCAGATACGGCGCCGTATTGCCTTCGAACGACAGCATGCTGGCCCAATCGAACACATAGTCCGTGCTGCGGTTCTTGGCGAGATCGAAGTATTTGATCGCGCCAATTCCCACTACCTTGGCCACTTCGCGCCGCTCGGCTTCGGGTAGCTCGGGGCTCTTTCCGGTGACGAGGTCATAGGCGCGTTGCGTCGCCTCGGCGAGCAGTTCAGCGAGCTTGACCGTGTCGCCGCTACGGGTCTTGAACGGTTTGCCGTCGTCGCCGAGTACGACGCCAAAGCCGACATGCTCCAGTTGAATCTGCGGTGGGGCATATCCCGCCGTGCGCGATAGCGAGAATAACTGCTGGAAATGCAGCTTTTGACGCGCATCGACCACGTACAGCAGCCGGTCGCCCTTGAGCGTGCCGCAGCGGTAACGCATCGCGGCGAGATCGGTGGTGGAGTACAGATAGCCGCCATCCTGCTTCTGGACGATATACGCGGCAGGCTCGCCGTCCTTGCCGCTGAATTCATCGAGGAACACGACCTTGGCGCCGTCGCTGGTCACGGCCAGGCCGCGTGCTTCCAGGTCGGCTACGATCACCGGCAGGTCGTCGTTATAGGCGCTTTCGCCGCGCACATCGGCGAGCGTCAGGCCGACGCCCAACTGGCGATAGATTTCCTCACAATGCTGCATGGAAACTTCAAGAAAGCGCTGCCACAGTGCCCCCACCCGTGGATCACCACCTTGCAGCTTGACCACGTAATCGCGGGCGCGATTCGCGAATGCCGGATCGTCGTCAAAGCGCTTTTTGGCTTTGCGGTAGAAGTCTTCGAGATCGGCGAGCGCCATCCCGGTTGCGTCTTCGGCAACCACATCGTCCATTGACGCCGTCAGCATGCCGAACTGTGTACCCCAGTCGCCGACGTGATTCTGCGCCACGACACGATGCCCGACGAATCGCAGCACGCGCGCCAGCGCGTCACCGATTACGGTGGAACGCAGGTGTCCAACGTGCATCTCTTTGGCAAGGTTCGGCGACGAATAATCAATCACGGCACATTGCACGGCGTCACCGGAGACACGCGGCACCGCCAGGCTGTCGTCGCTCAACGCGGTGCTGACCCATTGCGCGAGATAGTCCGGCGCGACGGTCATGTTGATAAAGCCGGGGCCGGCAATCTCGACACGGCTTGTGATGCCATCGAGCTTCAGATGATCCACCACCGTTTGCGCCAGCGCACGAGGGTTGAGTTTGCGCGCTTTCGCGGCGGCCATGATGCCATTGGCCTGATAGTCGCCGTGCTCAGGACGGCCGGAAGGTTGCACATTGGCAGGGGCGTCCGCGCAGCCTGCGGCGGCGAGCGCGTCCTGGACACGGGCGTTGAGTAGCTGGAGCAGAGTCTGATTCGGCATCGGGAGTGGGAATTCAAAGGTAGTGACGCTGAGTGGCGTGATTCTACCTTGACCGTTCGCACGCCCCTTGGGGAAGGGTAAAACGGTTGAGCTGCCGCTGGCAGCGAATTTTAGCTATACAATAATTTTACCTTGACTAAAATTTTTGGCCTCAGGAAGATACCGGCAAAGATGGGAGGTAATGTGGCCATTGGCAACCACCACGCGCAGATCACGGGGATCGGAGAGCGAATCCGCGCACGCAGGCGCGAGTTGCGTCTGACGCTGCTGCAACTGGCGAAAGCAACCGGCCTGTCGATCGGCTTTATCTCGCTGGTGGAGCGCGCCCAGACGAGTCCGTCCCTGTCGTCGCTGACCAATATCGCGGCGGCGCTGGACATGCCACTCGGTGCGCTGGTCGAGGCACCGGAATTGCCGCAAACGGACTCGCATCAGGATTCGCGGCCTACCTTTGCGGTCGAGAACGGCAGGGTGGCGTATGAACGGCTTTCCACTGTGTTTGCCGGCAGCCAGGTGCATGCGGTAAAGATGCTGATGCCGGCAGGATACGCTTCGGAGACCGTATCACACGCCGGAGAAGAGTTTGTGTTCGTGCTGCAAGGCGAAATCCGCTACTGCGTCGACAAGAAGATTTATCACCTGAAAGTCGGTGACAGCGTGCATTTCGATGCCACGAAGCCGCACTCGATCAGGGCAGTAGGCGGTGAAGCTCAGGTGCTCTGGGTCGGCACGCTTAACGTGTATGACAGCGCGAAAACACGCGCAAGTGCGAAGAAGGTGGCGCGCTTCGGCGATACGGAGTTTCACGACCCGGCAATCGTATTCGAAACGCAGTCCACGGTTCATGCGTAGGGATGTGGTATCGCGTGGGTTATGGTTTGCCAGGGTTGATCAGGATAACTACTGAGGTGATCGGGCAGGCAAACTCAGTGAATCCATTGAGCGAATAATCCGGCAAAGCATAAGGGCCGGTGTGGTCAGTGTGTGAAGACGAAGCTAATTTTCTGGAGAAGGGGGATTCATGGGTATCGGCATTGGCGGTTCGGACGCACAACGCGAGTTGGCGCAACTGCACGATATGACGCACGGCGTTGAGCCCATTCAGCCGGTCGAGTTTCTGGCGCGCATCGCGAAGGCTCAGCGCCTGATGCAACAGCAGGGAATGGACGCCGTCTATGTCGAGTCAGGCGCGAATCTGCTGTATTTCACGGGCGTGCCGTGGCGTAGAAGCGAACGGCTGGCGGGCGCGCTGATCCCCGCGAGCGGCGAAATCGAATACATTGTGCCGGCGTTCGAACGAGGCACCTTTACGGGTATGCTGCAGATTCCCGGCGCGATGAGTTGCTGGGAAGAAGACGAAGATCCGCACCAGCTTCTGATTGACCGGGTGAACCGGCTCAAAACGTCGGGCGCTGTGCTGGGCCTTGACGAGTCCGCTTCGTACTTCATGTTCGAGGGGATTCGTACCTGTGCGGGGAGCGTGCAAATCGTGGCGGCGACCGGTGTGACGCGCCCGTGCCGCATGCAGAAATCCGCGACTGAACTGACCCTGATGCAACGCGCCAATGACATGACGATCCGCGTGCATCAGGCAGCCGCTGCAATCTTGCGCGAAGGCATCAGCACAGGGGAAGTGCTCGACTTTATCGACGACGCGCATCGTGCGGTGGGTGCGCGCAGCGGTTCGAGTTTTTGCATTGTGCTGTTCGGACCCGACACGGCGTTCCCGCATGGTGTGAAGACGCCCAAGTCGCTGGACAACAACGAAATGGTGCTGATCGACACCGGTTGCCAGTTGCACGGCTACAACTCGGACATCACCCGAACCTATGTGTTTGGCGATGCGAACGAGCGTCAGCGCGAAGTGTGGCTGCATGAACAGGAAGCGCAACGCACGGCCTTTGAGACGGTGCGCTGCGGCGTGCCTGCCGGAGCCGCGGACAAGGCCGTACGTGCCTACTTGCAGAAGACCGGTTACAGCGCAGGCTACGGCTTGCCGGGTCTGCCGCATCGCACGGGTCATGGTATTGGCCTCGAGATTCACGAGAACCCGTATCTGGTGGGCTGCGATACGACGCCGCTCGATGTGGGGATGTGCTTCAGTATCGAGCCGATGCTGTGCATGCCGGGTGAGTTCGGCATCCGTCACGAGGACCATGCGTATATGACGGAGTCTGGGCCGCGCTGGTTTACCCAGCCGGCCCACAGTATCGACGATCCGTTCGGATTGGCTTGAGCTTGAGGAGGGGCGCAACATCAAACTCAAAACAATGTGGTCGGCGCGCCCCCTAGCATTCGTGTCATGGTAAGCGCATTGCGCTGCCCCTGATCCTCAAAGCAGTTGTTGAAAATTACATGGGTTTTCGCCGCACGCGCTGCAATTGCACGAATGGATCTGGCCAGTTCTTCCAGTTCTTCGTCGCTATAGTCATAGTTGAACCGGTCTGCAGCGGTGGCACCTGTGCCCGGGTTCCACGATTGCGTGTTACGTCCATGCAGACGCACCATCGCCAGTTGCGGATTGGTTGACTCCCACACTGTATGCACGCGGTTGGTCACATCCGGCGGGGCATCCACGATCACGTGCACAAGACTGCGCTCGCGCAGAAAGGCGAGCGTCGAGGCTGAATGTGCGTCATCGAGCCACGACTGATTGCGAAACTCGACGGCCATCGTGTAGCCGGTCATGCGCTCCGCGCATTCGTCGACGTGCGCGAGGTCCTGCGGCGCACTGGTGATCCACGGCGCGAACTGGAACAGCACGGCGCCGAGCCGGTCGGTTTGACGCAGAGGTTCGAGCGCTTCGCGGTAGCGTCGCCATAGTTCTTCACGAATCTCCGCGGGCAGGTCACGGTAGTACAGGTTCTTTTTGCGAGTCGACGGCAAGGGTGCAGCCGCGAGCGCCATGAGGATATCTTGCGGCAGCACGTCGGGCGAGGTTTGATGCCCCGTGAAAATCCTGAAGGCCTTGAAGTTGAAGGTGAAACCTGCGGGTGTACGCTCGGCCCACAGTTGCGCATTCGACGCAGAAGGCATTGCATAGTAAGCGGAATCCACTTCCACAAGTGAGAACTGGCTGGCGTAAAAACGCAGCCGCGCTTCGGCGCTGCTGCAGCCACGCGGATAAAAGCGCTTGCAGGCAATCAGCGATTTGTCAGCCCAGCCCGCTGTGCCACATCGCACGTTCATCTCCGCCATCTTCTCTCACCTGGCAAGTTGATGCGCTGCCGGGGCGGTGTGTTGTCCGACCGGATCCATCAGTTCGCGTCGCAGCACGGCAATGTCAAACGGCTTTGGCAGCAGGCGCGCGCCGGGAATCGTTTCACCTGGAGAAGCCTGATCGCCGTAGCCCGACATCAGCACGACGCGCAACCCGGGCTGCGAGCTGCGCATCGTGCGCGCCAGGGCGTCGCCCGGCATGCCGGGCAAGGTGACATCGCTCAAGAGGATATCGTAGCGGTGTGTCGTCG
>FTKM01000869.1_pt3 | contig 17654 bp, 14 predicted proteins | sample 1658051 | NCBI WGS metagenome assembly FTKM01 (sample SAMEA3914794, study PRJEB12502) | metagenome | biome: forest; material: soil | place: Canada | collected 2011-07-05 | depth 0.1 m | reverse complement strand
ATGCGAACGGTAGCTATTCGTTTCCCTACATTGGCGGCGATACGCGACTCTTGCTGGGCGGCAACGGCAGCAAAACGACGAGCCCTAGTGAACTCAGCATTGACCGTGTGTGCGCCGAAGATCGACCTCGCGTCCTGACCGAGCTTGAGGCTTCCGCACGCTCCGGAACGCCGATTCAAATGGAATTTCGCTCCGACGGCCCTGGCGGCCTCAAATGGGTCCGCGCGGGACTGGTGCCGCGGCGCGAGGAACTGGCTGGCAGCGTCGTGTGGAGCGGCTATTGGGTAGACGCAAGCGCCGATCGCGCCCGTGCAGACGAGCTCGCGCGCGCCCGAGATATTGCCGAAGCTGCTTCACGAGCCAAGGACGACTTCCTGGCGATGATGAGCCATGAAATCCGCACGCCAATGAACGGCGTGCTCGGACTCGTAGAAGTTCTTGAACGCACGCGTCTGAATGCCGACCAGGGCGAAATGCTGGGCATGATCCACGAATCCGCTGGCGCCTTGTTGCAGATTCTCGACGATCTGCTCGACTATTCCAAGATCGAAGCCGGTCGACTGACGATCGAAGCTGAACCGATCGACATGCGCGATCTCGTCGACAACGCAGTCGGCCTGCTTGCCGGGCGCGCGCACGAGAAGGGGTTGAAAGTACGGGTCGACATCGCACCCGAGGTTGCTGCCAGCTTGCGCGGCGACAGCGTGCGGTTGCGCCAGATTCTGTTCAATCTGCTGGGTAACGCGATCAAATTCACCACCGCCGGCGAGGTCGATGTGGGTGTGGATGTCGTCAAACAGACACCCCACGTACAGATCCTCGAAATGACGGTAAAGGACACTGGCATCGGCATCGCACCGGACGTTCAGGCGCGTCTTTTCGAGCCGTTCGTGCAGGCGGAGTCGTCGACGACGCGGCGCTTTGGCGGCACCGGTCTCGGCTTGACGATCTGCCGCAAGCTGGTGGCGCTCATGGGTGGGACGCTCGAACTGGAGAGTGCGCTGGGCGTCGGAACAAGTATGACGGTGCGGCTGGAGATGCCTGTTGAAACACAACGCTTCCAGGCCAACGGTCTTCGCGGCAAACGCGGACTGGTGGCCGTCTCCGACGTTCGCATCGGCAACGCGTTAGTGCATTTTGGCGCTGCCTTGGGGATCGACCTGCGTCGCGTGGCGCCCGGCGCGGCAGAATTGAGCGACCCTGCCGCACTGGCGGACATGGACCTGATTTTTCTGAGTGAAGAGTTGGCCCTGCCGTGCTCTACGGCTAGCGCTCCTCGCTTGATCTGCCTGACGGAGAAACCCAAGCCAACGGGTTACCGCATCGTGGATGACACGGTGCGCGTCAGTATCAATCCGATTTCATGGCGTGGTCTCGGTGCGGCTTGCGCGGCTGCGTTGACTGGCCTGCCCCCAGTGCCCCTGCGGACGCACGAAACCGCCGAAGCAGGCGTAGCGCCGCCGGATCGAGCACGTGCAATCGCAAGCGGCCGCTTGATTCTCGTGGCGGAAGACCATCCGGTGAATCAGGAGTTGATCCGCCACCAGTTGGCCCTGCTGGGCTTCGCATGCGACGTGGTGAGCGACGGCGTCGAGGCTTTAGCGGCACTGAAAGACACGAGCTATTGCTGCCTGATCACGGATTGCCACATGCCGAAACTGTCTGGCTACGAATTGGTCCGTCGGGTTCGGGAAATGGAAGAGGCAAATCCCACCGGCGCGCAGTCCTTGCCTATCCTTGGCATCACGGCGAACACGGCGCCCGAAGACCTGGCCCAATGCCGCGACGCCGGGATGGATGATTGTCTCGTCAAACCAACTCGTCTCGCTACGTTGCGCGACCACTTGAGCCGCTGGTTCGGCGCGGATGGGACGCGGCAGGGTGCGCAAGCGGAGCAGGCCAACCAGCCGCCCATCAACGAAGCGCCCGCGACCGAATTCGCTGAGGCCTTCGTCCCTGTCGATCTCGGTCACATGATCCAGTTGTGGGGCAGCGAATCGACCGTGAAAGCGCTCCTGGCTTCATTTGTGACGTCCGTGCGCGATGACGTCAAGGCGTTGCCGCCCCTGCTGGATGAGGCAAACGTCGGCCAGTTGCGGGAATGGCATCATCGAATCGCGGGTGCGGCTGGCGTGCTTCAGTATCCGCCGCTGCTCGCCGAGCTGGAACGGTATCGGTGCAGTATCACCGCCAATCCCCCCGCCAGGCGGCGCGATGACGGCCTTATGCTTGCCCGAAAATGCAACGCGATGCTCGATGGCATCGAAGAACAGGCGGCCTTGCTCGCATGACGCGAGTCTGCCGGACGTCGCTTGACAGGATCAGTGCCGTCGAGGACGGTGCCGCTTCCAAAGTTGTAGGCAAAAAAAACGCGGCCGAAGCCGCGTTAAAGATTGGAGACATCCTTCGATGAAGGAGTCACTTCTCGCTAACCAAAGCATAGCTCGCGAAATGGCGATGATTGACTGCGTATTGCGCAATTAACTATTTTGAAATACCGAGGAAAACGTTGAGGCGGCGTCGTGGCGGAAGTAGTTGACCGTAAAGTCCACGAACGAGCGGGTTTTAGCGGAGATATGCCGACGCCCCGGATACACCAGCGACACCTCCTTTTCGGCGCCGTTGACGTGATACCCGGGCAATATACGCACCAGCGCCCCGCTCATTAGATCGGCAGCCACGTGATGTTCGGGGAGGATCGTGAGGCCCATGTCCGCAAGCGCCGCCTGGCGCAGCATTACAGCATTGTTCACCGAGTAGGCCGGTTCCAGACTCACGGTTTCTTCTTTGCCGTCTTCGGCGATAAAACTCCAATCGGCATGGGGCGGATTCGCTGCGGGTGCGAGGAAGGTATGCGCGGAAAGGCTCGCCGGTGTCGCAGGCATGCCGCGGGCGTCGATATAAGCCCGTGAGGCGACCGCTACTGACCGCACCCGGATCAGCGATCGATTGATCAAGGTGCCAGTCCTGATCTGGTCCGGGACCACAATGCCTACGTCAAACCCCTCCTCGATCAGATCCACCGGCCGGTGTAGCAGCGTCACCGACAATTTCACCTTGGGCTGATGTGCACGGTAACGCTGTAACAAAGGCGTTAAGCCGAACAATGAGAACGACGCGAATGCCACGAGTTTGAGCGTGCCAGACGGGTCCGTGGCGCTGCGCGAAACGGCTGACTCCATGGCGTCGAGTTGTTCGAGGGTTTGCCGGCAACCTTCTGCATATGCCTGCCCGGCTTCAGTAAGAGACAGGCTGCGCGTTGTGCGATTGATGAGGCGCGTGTCAAGGTGCGTCTCAAGCAGCGCGACGTAGCGCGTTACCACGGCATTGGATAACTCCAGACTGGTGGCCGCACGCCCGAATGAACCATTTTCCACGACTTTCAAAAAGACGCGCATGGCCTGCAAATGGTTCATCTTCAATGTTTGGTCAAGCCGGAAAGGTAGCGCGATGCTTTGGGTTCGAGCCTGTTGCGCCTCGCGTTGCAAATACAGGAAAGGTAAATAGTAAAGAGTGTCCGACGAGGCGTGCATAAGAATATTCCCAACCGCGTATCAGACACTTCTGGGCCAGAATTGTAGTGGCACGGCAACGCTCTGATTAGATAAGTAAAACTAACTATAAATCCAGGTAACCCGCAAGCCCTGATATTCAAGGCGCATAGCGTGTAGGCCTCCCTGTTTTTGAATAATTCAAAAAGTATTTTGTGTGAATGGCGTGGTCGTCTCAAAAGTTGCCCACCTAAACTTCGCGCTGCAGATCAAACGGGTCTCCGGTGAAAGCCGAGACGGTGACGTCCACCCGTCGTCGGCCTGCGGTTATGCAATCAATCAAAGCGAATTTAGCGCTTTGCTATTCACACGGTATTTAGGGAACACCATGAAAAAGACGCTGGTTCTCGCGGCTGTGGCCGCGAGCTTCGCGAGTGCGGCCTACGCACAAAGCAGTGTGACGTTGTATGGCGTCGTCGACGCCGGTCTTTCGTACGTGAACAATGAAGCCAGCGTAACGGGTTCGGCACATCACTCGGCGGTTGCGCTGACGAGCGGCAATGTTGACGGCAGCCGTTGGGGCCTGCGCGGCAAGGAAGACCTGGGTGGCGATCTCGCCGCGGTCTTCACGCTGGAAAGCGGTTTCAACGTGGCCAATGGCCGGTCGAATGTAAGCGGCCGCAGCTTCGACCGACAGGCTTTTGCCGGTCTCTCGAGCCCGTACGGCACGCTGACGCTGGGTCGACAGTATGACTCCGTGGTCGATTATCTCGGCCCGTTGACGGCAACCGGTAGCTGGGGTGGTACGTACTTCGCCCACCCCGGCGACAACGACAACGCTAACAACTCGATGCGCATCAACAACTCTGTGAAGTTTAAGAGTGAGAATTACGATGGTCTATCGTTTAGCGGCTTGTACGGTTTCTCGAATCAGGCGGGTGGTTTCGCCAACGATCGCGCATACAGTGTGGGTGCCGGCTATGAAAACGGTGGCCTGAAAGTGGCTGCCGGCTACTTGCAGGCGCAAGGCCTCGATCGGTCCTCGAACGGTGCGATTCAGGACGGCGCACCGGATTTCGGCTCCGCTGGTACAACACAGAAACAGCGTACCTGGGGCGCGGGCGCCAACTACTCATTCGGCCCGGCCGTGGTGGGCGCGGTGTTCACGCAAAGCCGTTTCCAGTTCGCAGTGGGCGATGGCTCGGTGCGCTTTAACAACTACGAAGTCAATGCGCGTTATAACCTGACGCCGGCACTCTCGCTGGGTGCGGCTTATACGTACACGCAAGCGGTGGTGCACTCGGTGGGCGTGGCTAGCGCGTCGAGTCACTGGAACCAGTTCGGCTTGCAATCCGACTACGCGTTGTCCAAGCGTACGGACCTGTATGCCGAGGGTGTCGTGCACGTTGGTGCAAGCGGCAACGCAATCAGCACGCAGGTGTTCGGCACCGACGCGCCGGCCTCGGGCAGAAATCAGGTGGTCGTGTCGACGGGTATTCGTCACCGCTTCTAAACCGTCTGCGGTTGTTCAGCGGGTTTATCAAACAAAGGCACCGTTAGCGGTGCCTTTTTTATTCTCACTCGCCGAACGCGCGGGTTGGTGCGGTCGAACGCAAAACGTCAGCGCGGATTTGCTCTAGTATGTGGTGGCTCCGCCTGCGGCTTACCGGCTGGTGCGGCGCTGCACAAAGTCTGGAGAAAAGGATGATTTCGATTCGCCCGCTGAAGCAGATTGTCGTGTTGTGCGTGCTTGCCTCAGGGCTCGCCTGCGCGGAGGCTGCGTTCGCCGATACGGTTGCGCTCAAGGCGGATCTCGAACCGTCGAGCGAGGTTCCGCCCCGTGTGAGTCATGGGCACGGCATGGTGAACGCCACCTTCGATACGTCGACCAAATCATTGCAATGGACGATCACATACGAAGGTCTAGGTACCGCCGCCACGGCGGCTCACTTTCATGGTCCGGCGCCGGTCGGGCAGAACGCAAAAATTCAGATTCCCATCCAGAAGGGAGCGCTGCCGAGCCCAATCAGCGGATCTGCGCAACTGACGGAACAGCAGGTGACGGACCTGATGTCGGGTCAGTGGTATTTCAATATCCACACCGTGCAGAATCCGATGGGTGAAATTCGCGGCCAGATATTGCCCGCGAACTGACGGTTGATCTATCAGTTGATCTATCGCGCATTAGAACGGATCGCCCAACGGCCGGCCGGCGATCGCACGTACCATGGCGCTTGACTGTTTATTGAGGAAGCGCCGATGAGTTGGCAAAGTGCTCTTGCGTGCTGGTTTCTGCGTCGCCAGTTTCGTCCGGCAACACTTAAGCCTGAGATCGATGTCGAGGGCGCGCGTGCCCTGACCGCGAAACGCGCGTGGTCGCCAAAGGTGCCCGCCGGGTGGCGCCTGCGTGAGACGTACCGGGCTGACGCGCCGCTGCGCGGCGAATGGCTCGAACCGGTAACTGCCGCGTCCGGCTCAGCTGCGACCACAGTTCGCGCGCCCACCATTCTGTATTTCCACGGCGGCGGCTATTACTTCTGCTCGCCGAAGTCTCACCGCGCGCTGGTGTTCGGACTCGCCACACGGGCGGGCGCTCCGACGCTCTCTCTCGACTATCGTCTTGCACCTGAGCATCGTTTTCCAGGCGCGCTTGACGATGCGATGGCGGCATATCGTCAACTGGTCGCGGACGGTACGCCACCAGAATCAATCGTGATTGCTGGCGATTCAGCTGGCGGAGGTCTCGCTCTTGCCACCCTCGTTGCGTTGCGCGACGCCGGTGATCCGCTGCCTGCCGGCGGCGTGTTGTTCTCGCCGTGGACGGATCTGGCGGCGAGCGGCACAACGATCCGCAGCAACGACGGCGCGGACCCGATGTTCAGTGGCCAGGCAATCGGCCGGGCAGCGCGGGTGTATCTGGGCGACACGCCCGCTACCCATCCCTACGCGTCGCCGGTCTATGCGGATTTGCAAGGGTTGCCGCCGCTTTTCATTCAGGCTGGCAGCACGGAAGTCCTGCTTGACGATTCACGGCGTGTAGCCGACAACGCTCGCTCAGCAGGCGTGAGTGTGGAGCTGCAGATCTGGCCGAAGATGCCGCACGTCTGGCAACTGTTTGCACCATTTCTTCCGGAAGCGCGGCAGGCGCTCGATGCCGCCGCTGGCTTCGTGCGCGAAGTGACCGCCGCATCGGCCAGTCAGCCGTCCAGTGCGATATCGATGGCCTGATAGGCTTCCTTGATCAGATCCGTCCCGTACTGACGCTCCAGCCGGCGTACTGTGAAGTGACCATGCGCGACCAGTTGAAAATGGTCCATGAAGACCGTGTTGACCATCGCGCCCAGCACGGCGCCAATCGCGGGAATCGACTTGGCGGCGATCTGCTCGCTGACCTGCACCGAGAAGCGCGATGCGATGGTGTTGAGCAGGCGCAGCAGGGCGGCTGATCCGTGGGCGGTAAAGCCTTTCGTGGCCATTTCAGACGTTGCTTTCGATACCGCCTGCGCCAGTGCGCCGCGCATGATGAAGTAGCCGTAGTCCGCGTCGTCGTCAGCTTTCGACGTCCCGCCCATGCCAAGGACCGTGAGGCACTGCAACTGCGTATCGATGGACGACAGGTCCTCGCCTTCGCTGCGCGCTATATCGCAGATCGACCGGAACATGAGTGTCGTCGTAACCGGCAGTTCCACCGGAAGCGCAAAGAGGCCGAACGCGCCGCCTGCTGCGCCAGTGGTCGCCACAGCAAATTTGTGGAGCAGGTTGCTGGGCTTCTCGGGTGCCGCGAGCGGTGCGGCTGCTTCAGGGCGACCAAGCGTGCGCAGGGCGATCTGCAGACATTTGCGTAGCGCGAGCTGCGTCGCGTCATTGACCTTTTCATTAGCGATGGCTGGAATCCGCGATAGCAGTTTCTCAAGCGGCGCACCGACAATACTGGCAAGTTTCATCGCCAGCGCGGGGCTTTCCAGTTCGTGCTTGGCGCGCCGCAGCGCAATCAGGTCCTCGGCGGACAAGCTCTGTTCGGCGAGCGATTGTGGCTCCATGGGCCTCCCTGGGTGCAGGCAAATTCTGTAGTTAGTCGGGGCGGTGCGCTCGAATCTCACCGCCAGAGCGAGTTTAGAGCGCATCACCGTGGTATGATTCATTATTAATTGACGCGTCAACTGTTGCGCTATCAAAAAAATGGCTGTCCATACTGCGGCCCACCATTCGAGTGGGCAAGTTTTACCGTTCCGCGAATCGCTGATGGCAATGCTCGGCGTTTCGTTTGTAACCATGCTGGTCGCGCTCGATCAAACTGTGGTCGGCACAGCGCTGCCTACCATCGTGTCCGAGCTCAAAGGCTTCGAGTTGTACGCCTGGGTCGCGACGTCCTATCTGCTCACCTCGGTCATCACCGTCCCGATCTTCGGACGGCTTGGCGACTACTACGGCCGCAAGCCGTTCGTGATCGCGTCGATTGTGTTGTTCACGGCGGCCTCAGTACTATGCGGCATGGCCAACAGCATGCTGTTCCTCGTGCTCGCGCGCGGCTTGCAGGGTATTGGCGGCGGCATGCTGGTGGGCACCGCATTTGCCTGCATTCCCGATCTTTTCCCCGATTCTGTCGTGCGCTTACGCTGGCAAGTGATGATGAGCTCCGCGTTCGGTATCGCCAATGCGATCGGACCGTCGCTGGGTGGTTTCCTCACGCAGTATTACGGCTGGCGTTCGGTGTTTTACGTGAATCTGCCAGTCGGCCTGTTGTCGCTCTTTTTCGTCTGGCGCTTCCTGCCGCATCTGCGGCACGTGGAGCACAAAGGCAAGATGCGGCTCGACTGGCCGGGCGCACTGCTGATCGCTATCGCGCTCGGCTGCCTGCAGTTGTTCGTGGAAATGTTGCCAAAGCACGGTCTGTCGCTCATGACCGCTGCTTTACTCGCTACCAGCGTGGTTAGCGGGTATTTGCTGTGGAATTGGGAGAAGCGCTGTCCAACGGCCATCCTGCCAGTGGACATGTTCCGTAACCGCAGTCTCGCTGCGTTGTTCACGCTGGCAGTGTTGGGCGGCTTCTCCATGTTTTCGTTGCTGTTCTATGCGCCGCTGCTTTTCCAGGGTGGATTCGGCATGTCGCCGAAAGAGGCGGGGCTGGTTATCACGCCGCTGGTGGTGTTCATCACCTTTGGCAGTATCGTTAATGGCCGCGTCGTCTCGCGGGTGCGCAATCCAAATCTGATGCTCTATATCGGCTTCGCGCTACTCGCCCTGTCGTGCCTTGGCGTCGTGGTGGCCACGCGAGCCATGCCGCAATGGCTTTTAATGACGTTCATGGTGCTGGGCGGTCTGGGCCTTGGCTTTGTGATGCCGAACCTGACCATCTTCGCGCAGCAAACCGCTGGCCGGGAACATCTGGGCATCGCCACGGCGTTGCTACAGTCGTTGCGCATGATTGGCGGAATGATCGGTACGGCGTTGACGGGCACGCTCGTCACGCACATGTATGCGAGCGGGGTGCGCAGCGCGCTTGAGCGCGATCAGGCCACACACTGGTTCGGCGACATGGGCGACCCGCAGATCCTGATCAACCGCGATGCACAAGCCACCTTGCTCAGCCAGTTGGCCCAGGCCGGACACAACGGCGCGGTGCTGCTCGAGGCAGCGCGCGAATCGCTGGTGGCGGCAATCCACCTCGGTTTGGCGATGGCGGCCGTGATTGCCGTCGTGTCGATCTGGCAGAGCCGGCGCGTGCCGCCTATCAAACTCCACCGTCAGGTTGAGCCGACTATTCTGGCGGATTGACGCCGAACTCCGCGCACCATCAGTACATCATGGAACAACAGGACCGCGTCGCCATCGTTCATCAATTTGGCCGCACCTATCGGGCGTTCATGTCGGCGTTCGAGGCGCAGGTGGGGCATCCATTGCCGCGTTGGCGTGTGATGCTGGCATTGCACGACCATGGCGGCGCGTCGTCGCAAAAGCGCCTCGTCGAGCGTTTGAGGGTCGACCCGGGCGCGCTGACGCGACAGTTGAAGGCGCTGGAAGGGCTTGGCTGGATTTCGCGCAGGATGGACGAGCGCGACAACCGGGTGACCAACGTGCAGTTGACCGAAACCGGGACGGCTGTAATCGAAGCGGCGCTGCCACGACGCAACGCCTTTCTGCACGACACGATGGCGGCCCTGCCGGATGACGCGCTGGCCGCGCTGTCGGGCGCGCTGAAGATGCTGGAAGTGCGGATCGCCGAAGTGGTATCCGCCGAAGCAGAACCGGCGAAGGGCGCGACCGGGCAGTAGGCGACGAGCGGATTTCCGCTCACCGCCATCCACCGCAAGTCACAAGTCAACTCACCGCGTTCTCAGAAGAACGTTTCGATCACTTCCGTTACCTGATACGACGGATCGACCACGAGCAACTGGCGCCACTTGTCGAACGTCAGGCAAGGGTGCGAGATGTCGAAGGCGATCATGTCGCCCACCTTCAGATTGGCACCAGCGGGTATGCGCAGATATGCGTGCTGATCCATCATGCCGAAGATTTCCCAACCCTCGCTGGCAGCGATTTCGCGCGGCGCGGTGTCGCCCGGACGGTAATGGCGGGCGGGCTCGGGCATACCGGCATCGAAGGCGGAATCACGCTTGCCCAGACCGATGATGGCGCGATCCGGCTCAGGGATGGACTGCACGTAGGCCCACAGTTGCAGCGCGGGCAGCAGGCCTTCGCCCATCTTGCGCGCCACCGGGTTGCGCGCAAAGATATCCGTCTGAGCCTTGCGATACACGCCGACGTCGTGAGTCAGATAGCAACCCGGGCGCAACACGACCTCGACCTTGCCTTCCGCAGAGAGTTTGGCGAATTCTTCCGCCACCACGTCGTACCACGCGGAACCTGCGCCAGACAGGATTGCCGGCTCGCGTGCGAAGCGTCCTTCATCGACCAGCGTGCGCGTCACCGCCACCGCGCTTTGCAGAAACTCGCGCACTTCATGCTCTTCCTTGAGCACGCCTTCATATAGTTCGACGCCCGTGAGCTTCAACGAGTTCGGATAGCGCGCGATCGCGTCGAGCACCGCGTTGCGTTGCGCTTCGTCACGCACGCCGGTGCGGCCGCCAGGCACGCCAAGTTCGAGCAAGACGTTCAGCGTCTTACGCACCGAGCCGAAGAACGTACCGAGTTGCTCGACGCCATCCACCGAATCCACCAGGCAGAAAAACTCGAACTCGGGATCGCTCAGCATCTCGGCGATCATCATCATGTTGTGCCGGCCAACCAGTTGATTGGCCATCAGGATGCGCGACACGCCGCCGTGATACGCCGCGCGCACCTGGTGCGCGGTGGCGAGCGTGATGCCCCACGCGCCGGTTTCCAGCTGACGGCGGAACAGTTGCGGCGCCATGGTGGTTTTGCCGTGCGGGGCGAGCTTGACGCCATATTGCGTTACGAACGCCTGCATCCATTTCAGGTTGTGCTCGATGCGGTCCGCGTACAGCACGGCAGCCGGCAGGCTGATGTCTTCGTTCAGCAGATTCCATTCAAGACGCGCGGCATCCTTGAGCTGGATACTGGTGCCGGGAACGTTTCCCAAGCCCTTGCTATAAGGATCGATTGTTGCGCCCTGATAGTTTGTAACTTTCATTTGCCCTGCTCCATCGTCCAGATAAATTGCAGCGAAGTTGACTTTCACATGTTACCGAAAGTAGGATGTTTCCTGAAATGTTATTTAGTACCACGGCATCTGTGCTAGCTGGTACGGGTTGCTGCGCCGCCGTATGCAGCACTTCCGGGCTTGCTCCGGTTGTTTTTTCGCTTCGGCGGCCTGGTCCGCTTTGTCCCGTCAGCATCGTCCCTCATGAACTCTAGCGCGGAACCGCTTACCTTCGATATTGTCGCTCGCATTGCCGAATGCGCGCCGGAGTTGCGTTCGGCCGAACGGAAGGTGGCCGCGCTGATTCTCGACGATCTGACCGGCGCATCGCGGGCCAGCATCGGTGCGCTTGCGCAGCAGGCGGAGGTCAGCGTCGCGACCGTGACGCGGTTTGCCAAGACGGTAGGTTGCCGCGACGTGCGCGAACTGAAGCTGCGGCTCGCCCAGGCGGCGGCGGTGGGGCAACGCTTCCTGTCGAACGGCGTGTCGGCGGATGTCCCCGAACCGCTCGCCACTCGCGTATTCGACGAAGTGCAAACCGCACTGACGCATAACCATCAGTTGTTGTGCAAAGCGCCCGTTGCGCAGGCCGCCGCGGCCTTGCGTGAAGCGCGCATGATCTATGTGTTCGGCATGGGCGGCGGCTCGACCGCACTCGCCGACGAGATGCGGTTTCGTCTGGTGCGTCTAGGGCGGCCCGTGGCCACGTATCAGGACGGTCTATTGCAGAGAATGGTGGCAAGCACGGTGTCACGCGAGTGCGTGGTGATCGCGCTGTCGACAACCGGTCGTGTGCCGGAAGTGGTGGAGAGTTGCCGTATCGCCCGCAGCTATGGCGCGCGGCTGATTACGCTGACCGCACCGGCCTCGCCACTGGCTAAACTGGCAGACTGGGTGATCCCGATTGTCGCCTTCGAAACCGATTTTATTTACAAGCCGTCGTCATCACGTTACGCGATGATGATGGCGCTCGACGTGCTCGTCACCGAGCTGGCTGTCAGCCAGGGCGATGAGAGTCGCGAGTTGCTGCGCCGCATGAAACACGCGCTCGACGCACATCGCGGCGGTGGTGACCGACAACCGTTAGGAGACTGATCCATGCATTCGCATCCTGAAGCCGCCGATACGCTGATCATCGACGCGCAACTGTATGACGGTACGGGCGCGCCGCCGGTCGAACGGGACGTGGCGCTGCGCGACGGACGCATCGTCGCAATCGGCAATCTGTCGAACTGGCTGGCTGAAGAGGTGATCGAAGCGAACGGACGCGCGCTGGCGCCGGGTTTCATTGATGTCCACACGCACGACGATACCCACGTGATCCGCTCTCCGCAGATGTTGCCGAAGATCAGCCAGGGCGTGACGACGGTAATCGTTGGGAACTGCGGGATCAGCGCATCGCCGGTTGCGTTGAAAGGCGATCCGCCTGACCCGATGAATCTGCTCGGCGAGCGCGACGCGTTCAACTATCCGACTTTTGCCGCGTATGTGGAAGCGGTGAATGCGGCGCGTCCGGCGGTGAATGTGGGCGCGCTCATCGGACATACGGCGTTGCGCAACAATCAGATGGACCGGCTGGACCGCGCCGCGACGGCGCAGGAAATCGAAGGAATGCGCGCGCAACTCCAGGAGGCGTTGCAGAACGGCGCACTGGGTCTAAGCTCGGGGCTCGCGTACGGTTCCGCGTTCGCCGCGCCAACCGAAGAAGTGATGGCGCTGGCGGAGCCGCTAGCAGCGGCCGGTGCGCTGTACACGACGCATATGCGTACCGAATTCGACGCGATTCTCGAGGCTATGGACGAAGCCTACCGGGTGGGGCGTCATGCGTGCGTGCCGGTGGTGATCTCGCATCTGAAATGCGCGGGACCGTCGAACTGGGGGCGCAGTGCCGAAGTGCTGAAGTCGCTTGACGGTGCGCGCCATATGCAGCCAATTGGCTGCGACTGCTATCCGTACAATCGGAGTTCATCGACACTCGACGTGAAGCAGGTGACGGGGGATATCGACATCACGATTACGTGGTCGGAGCCGCATCCGGAGATGGCGGGCAAACTCGTCAAGGAGATTGCAGCAGAGTGGGGCGTGACACAGCAGGAGGCGGGCAAACGCCTGCAGCCGGCGGGTGCGGTGTATCACAACATGTCAGAGGACGACGTGCGGCGGATCCTGTCGCACCCGGCGACGATGGTGGGTTCAGACGGACTGCCGAACGACCCGTTGCCGCATCCACGGCTGTGGGGCGCGTTTCCGCGCGTGTTGGGGCATTACGTGCGCGATGCGGCGCTGTTGCCGCTGGAGGAAGCGATCCGCAAGATGACGAGTCTTTCGGCGCGGCGTTATGGTTTGGTGCAGCGTGGCGAGGCCCATATCGGATATCACGCGGACCTGGTGCTGTTTGACCCGGCACGAGTGCGCGACGCGGCGACGTTCGAGAAGCCGCAGCAGCCAGCGGATGGCATTGACGCGGTGTGGGTGAATGGCGTGCTGACGTATCGCGACGGTCAGCCGACCGGCGAGCGGGCAGGGCATTTTGTGGCGCGTGGTGCAGCATCGCGGGTGGATGCGCAGGGCGCGTTTTAAGGGTTTATTTTTGCGGGTTAATTGACGCGGTGCGCTTTGGTTTTTGGCTTGGCGTGCCGCTGGATTTTACGAGGAGTGTGTTGTGATGAAGCGATATGGCGTGGAAGGTGGCAAGGGCACGGGCGGTCAACATATGCCGTTTTCGCGGGCGGTTGAAGCGGATGGATGGCTTTTTGTGTCAGGTCAGACGCCGATGGAAAATGGCGAAGTGATCAACGGCGGGATTGTGGAGCAGTCGCACAAGGCGATCCAGAATGTCTTCGCGATTCTCAAGGAAGCCGGTTACGGCGCTGAGCATGTCGTTCGTTGTGGTGTCTGGCTCGACGACGCGCGAGATTTTGCTTCGTTCAATAAGGTGTTTCGGGAGTATTTCGGCGAGAACCCGCCGGCCAGGGCTTGTGTGGTTTCTTCTATGGTGATTGACTGTAAAGTTGAAGTTGATTGCGTTGCCTATAAGGCGCCTTCGGCTTAACGGTTGATGTTTTTTTGCCGCTTGCAGATGATCTTTTTGCCTGCGGCGGCCAATCAAGAAAAGGCCAAAGCAGCAAGCAAATCAAGGATCGAGGCGCCGCGGGCAAACCGCCTGCGGCGCATGCAAAAGTCCTACTGCCTGGCTGTGCGAAGATTGTCCGGCATGGGCGAATTAAAATTTGTCCGGAACGGATTGATATCAAGGCCGCCGCGCCGCGTATAGCGCGCATACACCGCCAGCTTCAAGGGCTGACAGACCTTGAGAATATCGACAAAGATCCGTTCAACACACTGCTCATGAAAGCCAGTGTGATTGCGATAAGAAACGATATACCGCAACAACCCGGCATGATCGATCTGCGGCCCAACATAATGAATCTGCACGCTACCCCAGTCAGGCTGGCCGGTCACAGGGCAATTCGACTTGAGCAGATTTGAAAACACCGTCTCCTCGACAGGCGATCCATCAAGCGCAGCCTTGAGCAACGAAGCATCCGGATGATAGACATCCGTATCCAGATCAAGCCGGTCCAAAGACAAGCCTTCAAACTCCTCAAGCGCCAGTTTGCCAAAATCCATTGGCCCGGTGAGATGCACCGAAACGCTCGCACCGCAGGAGGCAGAAACATCCCGCTTGATCGTATCCCGCACTGCGTCAAAAGATTCAAACGCGGTATGCGCGAACGATCCGAGATATAGCTTGAAAGACTTCGACTCGACGATATTCGGCGAATCAGCGGGCACATAAAACGTCGCCACCGCGATCTGCGGCTTGCCACGCGTATTCAGCCACGACAGCTCGTAAGCATTCCAGATGTCCGTGCCGAAAAACGGCAACTGCGCGCCAATGCCAATCGCCTCGCGCGCGGCCTTGCGCGCGATTGGAAAGAGCAGCGTCGCGTCGTACTGTTCGGTGTAAGTGGCAGGTTTGCCTAGCGGTGATTGTTCGGGTGTCATGATGCGTTCACGATGCCACTCAGCACATGCCCCGTCGCTGTTACGACGCGGGCCGATTCGCAGTGGCCAATTTGATCGTCGAAGAAAAAGTCCGGCTCGAACTCGCGCAAAAATGCGCTTTTGTCGAGACCGCCAAGGAACATCGCTTCGTCGATTTCGATGTTCCATGCCATCAATGTGCGGATCGCCCGCTCGTGCGCCGGCGCCGAGCGCGCCGTCACCAGTGCCGTGCGAATTCGCATCGGGGCGGCCTGGGTCGGCGCCGCTTCGTCTGCAAGTTTTTGCAGACGGTGCAGTGCTTCGAGCAACGGCTTGAGCGGTCCGTCGGCTAGTGGCAGATCCTTGTTATGGATCTCATGGCCAACAAACGCTCGCAACCCGTTCTTCTGAAATATCTGTTCGGCTTCGTCGGAAAACAGCACGGCGTCGCCGTCGAAAGCGATACGGATTTCATCCGGATACTTGCTCGCCATTTTCGCCGATTCCGGCAACACGCGTGCGGCCGGAAATCCCGCAGCCAATGCGTCGCGCACATCGTCCTGATTAGCGGACAAAAACAGCGATGCATTGAGCGGCTTCAGATACGCAAACGGTGCGCGTCCCCTTGTGAACACGCCTCGCTCGATCGACAGCCCATGCTCGCGACACGAATGAAAGGCGCGCAGTCCACTAATCGGATCGCTGCGCGACAGGATCACCACTTCGACACGGTGCGCGCCCGCGTTCAACGCCAGCAACTTGCGGATCAGCGGAAACGCCACGCCCGGTTTGGCCGGCACGCTCAGTCGTTCACGCTGGAGCGTCTCGTAGGCGTGGAGATTGCCATCTTCGTAGACGCGGTTCTCCTCCTCGAAGTCGAACAGAGCCCGCGACGAAATCGCCACCACCAGTTTGTCCTGAAGCGAAATAGCCATCTGCTCGGTCCGGGCGGTCTACGCGAGGAACAGCCGGTACACCGGGTTGTTGGACTCTTCCCAGTACGGATAGCCGAGCGTCGCGAGGAAGCGCTCAAACTCGGTGTTTTCTGTGCCAGGCACCTGAATGCCAACGAGAATCGAGCTGTAATCCGCACCCTGATTCCGGTAATGGAACAGGCTGATATTCCAGTTCGGCGCCATCGACGACAGGAATTTCATCAATGCGCCCGGCCGCTCTGGAAATTCAAAGCGGAACAGGCGCTCGTGATGCGCGAGCGGCGAGCGGCCGCCCACCATGTAGCGGATGTGCTGCTTCGACAGTTCATCGCCAGTCAGGTCCACGGTGGCGAAACCGTGCGCCTCGAAGGCGCCGGCAATCTGCGCCGACTCGCTGCGGTTCCTGATCTGCACACCCACGAAGATGTGCGCCGAATTCGCGTCCGCGATCCGGTAGTTGAATTCGGTGACGCTGCGCGTGCCGACCAGTTCGCAAAAGCGTTTGAAGCTGCCGCGCTCTTCGGGGATGGTCACCGCGAAAACGGCTTCGCGCGATTCGCCGACCTCGGCGCGTTCTGCAACGAAGCGCATGCGGTCGAAATTCATGTTCGCGCCGGACGTCACCGCGATTAGCGTCTGATTCTCGATGCCTTCGCTCTCGGCATACTGCTTCGCGCCCGCCACGGCCAGCGAGCCGGCGGGCTCAAGCACGCTGCGAGTGTCCTGGAAGACGTCCTTGATCGCGGCGCACAGTGCGTCGGTATTTACGATCAGCACGTCGTCGAGATATTCGCGGCACAGGCGGAAGGTTTCCTCGCCGACCAGTTTGACGGCCGTACCGTCGGAGAAGAGACCGACTTCGTTGAGCGTGACGCGCTCGCCGGCCTTCAGCGATTGGGCCATCGCGCAGGAATCGTCGGTCTGCACGCCGATCACCTTGATCTCCGGGCGCACCGACTTGACGTAAGCGGCAACCCCAGCCGCGAGACCACCGCCGCCGATCGGCACGAAGATCGCGTGGATCGGCCCCTGGTGCTGGCTGAGGATCTCCATGGCCACCGTGCCCTGGCCAGCAATCACGTACGGATCGTCAAACGGATGCACGAACGTCAAGTTGCGCTCTTCCTGCAGTTTGACGGCATGCGCATACGCGTCGCTATACGATTCACCCACCTGCACCACTTCGACTGTCGGGCCGCCGTGCGCTCGCACCGCGTCCACCTTTACCTGCGGGGTCGTCACCGGTACCACGATAATGGCTTTCACGCCCATGCGCGCTGCCGACAAGGCCACACCCTGTGCGTGATTGCCCGCAGAAGCGGTAATCACGCCGCGTTCCAGCGCTTCTGCAGGAATATGCGCCATCTTGTTGTAGGCGCCGCGCACCTTGAACGAGAACACCGGCTGGTTGTCTTCGCGCTTCAGGTAAATCGGATTGCGCAGCCGTGCCGACAGGTTCGGCGCATGTTCGAGCTCGGTCTCGCGGGCGACGTCATAGACGCGTGCGGTGAGGGTTTTCTTCAGGTAGTCGTGGGAAGCCATGCGAGTGGCGCGGTGCGCTTTGTGAGACGGGAAAGGACAATGATAGCGCCAACGGCCCGCGCTCTGGACTCTACCGAA
>FTKM01000043.1_pt1 | contig 17874 bp, 11 predicted proteins | sample 1658051 | NCBI WGS metagenome assembly FTKM01 (sample SAMEA3914794, study PRJEB12502) | metagenome | biome: forest; material: soil | place: Canada | collected 2011-07-05 | depth 0.1 m | reverse complement strand
CACGTCGCGGCTTTCCTGCAGGATTTCGCGGGAAACGTTCAGCGGCAAATCGCTCGAATCCACCACGCCCTTCACGAAGCGCAGATAGGTGGGCAACAGCTGCTCAGCGTCGTCCATGATGAACACGCGCTTCACGTACAGCTTCAGTCCGCCGCGTTGCTCGCGATTCCACATGTCGAACGGTGCGGCGCTCGGCACGTACAGCAGTTGCGTGTACTCGCTACGGCCTTCGACGCGGTTATGCGTCCACGTGAGCGGGTCCTGATGATCGTGCGACAGATGCTGATAGAACTGCTTGTACTGCTCATCCGTGATGTCATTCTTCGCACGCGTCCACAACGCGCTGGCCTGATTGACGGTCTCGTCTTCGTCCTTCGTGACCATTTCGCTCTTTTCAGCGTCCCATTCCTCTTTGTTCATCAGGATGGGCAAGGCGACATGGTCCGAGTACTTCTGGATGATCGACTTCAGACGGTGCGACGACAGCAGTTCGTCTTCCTCGGCGCGCAGATGCAGCGTGATAGTCGTGCCGCGCTGGGCGCGGTCAATCGTTTCCACGGCGAAATCACCCTCGCCCGCGCTTTCCCAGCGCACGCCTTCAGCCGCCGGCAGACCGGCGCGGCGCGATTCAACCGTGATCTTGTCCGCGACGATAAAGCCCGAATAAAAGCCCACGCCGAACTGGCCGATCAACGCCGCGTCTTTCTGCTGGTCGCCGGACAACTTGCCGAAAAATTCCTTGGTGCCCGAGCGCGCGATCGTGCCGAGGTGCGAAATCGCCTCGTCGCGGCTCATGCCAATGCCGTTGTCGTCGATCGTGATGGTGCGCGCGACCTTGTCGTACGAGATGCGAATCCGCAGATTGGGATCGGTTTCGTACAGCGCGTTGTTTTCGATCGCTTCGAAGCGCAGCTTGTCGGCGGCGTCCGAAGCATTCGAGATCAGCTCACGCAGGAAGATTTCCTTGTTGCTGTACAGCGAATGGATCATCAGTTGCAGAAGCTGTTTCACTTCTGCCTGAAAGCTCATGGTTTCTTGTGCCATGGTCAGATTTCCTCTCTGTTTGTAGCGATTGATTCAAGTCGGGCGTGGCCGTGGCGCGACGACTGCAGTGGGCACCCACATTGGACGCCATTGCACCGGACGCAAACGCCGGCCACAGCGCGGATTCGGGCGTAATTGGGTACTATCGGCGCGATTTCAAGAGGCGCGCCGCGCGACGCCGTCCAGATAACTGCACAGGAATGCCGGCAGCTCCGGGGCGCCGCAATTGGCTACATTAAAACGGGTCCAGCTGGACGGCGACTGCTGCGGGGAAAAGAGACTGCCTGGCGTCAGCAGGAAGCCGGCTTCATGCGCGGCGGCGGCAAGCACGTCCGAGTCGACCCCCGTATCCGCCCACAAAAACATCCCGGCACCCGGTGCCTGGAAAAGCTTGAGGCCGGTTTTCTCCAGCATCCGCGCGGCCTTGTCGCGCACCCCGTCAAGGCGCGCACGCAATCGCTCCACGTGACGCCGGTAGTGGCCTTCAGTGAGTATCTTGTACAGCACCCGCTCATTGAGTTCCGGGCTCGTCATGCCTACCAGCATCTTCTGGTCCGTGACGGCCTCGGCCACTTCCCGTGCGCAGGCGATAAAGCCGACCCGCAGGTTGGGCGCCAACGTCTTCGAAAAGCTCCCCAGATAGATAACGCGTTTGAGCTGATCGAGGCTCGCGAGACGGGTGGCCGGATACCCGGGCGGGCAAAGATCGCCGTAAATATCGTCTTCCACGACGATGAAATCGTATTCCTCCGCGAGACGCAGGATGCGAAACGCCTGCGCGGCGGTGAGCGACGTGCCGGTCGGGTTCTGCAATACGGAGTTGATCACCAGCATCTTCGGGCGCCACGTCTGCACCAGGGTTTCCAGCGCATCCAGATCCGGCCCTTCGGGCGTGTACGGCATGCCGACGAGGCGCGCGCCCTGGGAAGCAAAGCGCCCGAACATCTGGAACCACGCCGGATCGCCGACGATCACCGCGTCTCCGGGTTTCACAAAAATGCGTGCGATCAGGTCGATTGCCTGGGTGATTCCAGAGGCCAGCACGATCTGCTCAGGGGAAGCGCCGATCTCAAGCTCTTCCAGACGAGTCTGCAACTGCTGACGCAGTGGCAGGAAGCCCTGAGCCGTGCCAAAGCCAAGCATCTGCGCACCCGTCTGCCGGCCCAGCGTACGCAACGCCCCCGTGATCAGTTCGCCGTCGAGCCACCGGCTTGGCAGATAGCCCAGACCCGGGCCGCGTTCCGGCCGTGCTGAGGTCTGCAGCATGTTGCGCAGCAGCCAGACCACATCAATGGTATTCGACGCGGGTGCGGACGCAGACGCGGCTTCGGCACCCTCGCGGCGCTCGCCGGGCATCGGCGCGGCAAGCCGCTCGCGCACGAAGAAACCCGAGCCGCGCCGCGAATCCAGATAGCCCTGTGCGACCAGACGCTCGTACGCCTCCACCACGGTGAAGCGCGACACACCCTTGTCGAGCGCCAGCTTGCGGATGGACGGCATGCGCATGCCGGAGCGAAACACCCGCTCCTCGATGCGGCGGCGGGCCCACTGCACGAGTTGATCAACGAGCGTCAATGAGGATGCATTGTGCGGAGCGGGAATCTGGTCGAGCGGCACGGACATGATGGCTCCAACTGTATTGAAAACTATCGGGTCGATTGTACCGTTACTGTGCAGGTAGTGGGCGTTAGAGTGAGTCTGAAACGGTATCGGGATGCAGCACGCGGACAGCGTACCGAGGCGAATTTTCTGCCCACACGAAGTGCGGAAATCATGCCCCGGCAGCGCGCCGAGCGGTTATGCTAACGGCCCGGCCTCGCTGCTGCGCTGAAGTTCGCCGCGAGTGTTTGCCGCGAGCCGCTACGCCAGCCGTTACCTTAGCCGTTTCGCGAGTCAGCACTCCATCTGCCCGAGGCCAGCGCCAGTTTGCAAAACCGCAGGCGCCCCGCAGGAACCGTCTTTTTAGCCAACATGACCGTCAATCCGCTCCGTCTAGATCATCTCGTGATTACCGCCCGAACCCTCGACGAGGGCACCCAGTACGTCGCCGACGCGCTTGGCGTGGCGCCGGCCGGTGGCGGCGCGCATCCGTTGATGCGCACTCACAACAGGCTGCTGAACCTGTGGGGCGGCGTATATCTCGAAGTTATCGCGATCGACCCGGAGGCCGTGGAGCCCGCCAGCGGCGCGTCGCCGCGAGCGCGTCTGTTCGCACTCGACGCGCCGCAAACGCACGCGCGACTCGCAAACGGCCCTTACCTGTCGCACTGGGTGGCGCGGGTGGAGCGGCCGAAGAATTTGCAGCGCTGGCAGGCGCAGTATCCACGGCGCATTCCGCCGGTCGTACCCATGACGCGTGGCGCTTTCACCTGGGGCCTGACAGTGCCGGACGACGGCGCGTTCCCAAGTTGGGAAGGCGTGGGCGATGGGCTGCTGCCCACGCTGATCCAGTGGGACACGCCGCATCACCCGTCCCATGTGCTGCCAGAAACGGAACTGGCGCTGAAGTCGCTCAAAGGTATTCATCCACAAGCCGAGGCGATCAAGGCGCAACTGGAATGGCTAGGCGCCGGACATCTGATTCAACTCGCCACGCAGGACGGTGCAGATGCCCCGGCACTAGTGGCTGAATTCGATACACCGGATGGCGCGCGCACGCTCAAATAGCGGCGCCAAACCATCCATGCAGCCGACGTCACTGCAGTCACTGCATATCGAAGCGCCGGTAGTGATGCAGATGTGAACGCAAGCATCACCCATGAAGCAAGGGTGCAGCGACAAGGTGACCCAGCGAGCCGTTGCGGTTACGACGCAGCCCCAAACACTCGCGCAACAGCAACTCGCGCGATAATTGAAATTTTGACGTATTCGCTCAAGCAACACCTGTCGAGGAAATCATGGATCAAAGCGACCTTCAAGCCCCCACGTGGCAACTGTCCGAACGCGCACGCAAGCTGACTAGCTCGGCGATTCGGGAAATTCTGAAGGTCACTGAACGGCCCGAGGTTATTTCGTTCGCGGGCGGCCTGCCGTCCCCGGCCACCTTCCCTGCAGAGGAGATGCGCGAAGCGTCCGACCGGATCCTGCGCGATTCGCCCGCCGCTGCGCTCCAGTACAGCGCCACCGAAGGGTATCTGCCGCTGCGCGAATGGATCGCCGCACGGTATTCAAACAAGAGTTCGGCAAGCGGCCCGCAAATCCGCCCATCGCAGGTGTTGATCACAACCGGCTCGCAGCAGGCGCTGGACCTGCTCGGCAAGGTGCTGATCTGCCCGGACAGCCCCGTGCTGGTCGAAACGCCCACCTATCTGGGCGCACTGCAGTCGTTCTCGATGTATGAGCCGCGCTACGTTCAGGTGGCCACCGACGACAACGGCCTGATCCCCGAAGCGCTCACCCCTGAGCTGACCGCCGGCGCCCGTCTGCTGTACGCGCAACCGAACTTCCAGAACCCGACCGGCCGCCGCCTGCCGCTCGAGCGCCGCCGCGCGCTGGCCATGATGGCGCAGACGGCCCCGTTTCCGATCATCGAGGACGACCCGTACGGCGCGCTCGACTATGCGGGCGAACCACTGCCCACCATGCTTTCGATGGCGCCCAACCATATCGTGCATCTCGGCTCGTTCTCGAAAGTGCTCGCGCCGGGCTTGCGGATCGGCTACATCATTGCGCCTGAGGAATTGCACTTCAAACTCGTTCAGGCCAAGCAGGCCACCGACCTGCATACGCCGAGCTTCACACAGCGCATCGTCCATGAAGTGATCAAGGACGGCTTCCTCGACACGCACGTGCCGACCATTCGCGCGCTCTATCGCGACCAGTGCGCCGCCATGCTGTCGGCGCTCGAACGCTTCATGCCGCAAGGCGTAAGCTGGAACCGGCCGGAAGGCGGCATGTTCGTGTGGGTGAAGTTGCCAGAGCATATCGACACCATGAAGCTGCTCGAGGAAGCGGTCGCCCAGAACGTGGCCTTCGTGCCAGGCGGCCCTTTCTATGCAAATGAGGCACAGCACAACACGCTGCGCCTGTCGTTTGTCACGGTGCCGCCAGCGAAGATCGACGAAGGTGTCGCTCGCCTTGCGGACCTGATTCGCGCTCGCGTCTGAGCGCGCCCTCTTTCTCATCGACCAGGACATGTCATGACTCAAGCAAACGTGTACGACAAGCTGAAGGAACTCGGCATCGAACTGCCCACTGCGGGCGCACCTGCAGCGGCCTACGTGATGAGCGCCCAAAGCGGCAACACGGTGTATCTGTCGGGCCATATCGCCAAGAAGGACGGGAAGGTATGGGCGGGCAAGCTTGGCGACAGCCTCACCACCGAAGATGGCAAGGTCGCAGCGCGTTCGATCGCGATTGACCTGCTCGCCACACTGCACGCTCACGTGGGCGACCTGAACCGCGTCAAGCGCATCGTCAAGCTGATGAGCCTCGTGAATTCGACGCTGGACTTCACCGAACAGCACCTCGTGACCAACGGCGCATCCGAACTGGTCGCCGATGTGTTCGGCGAACGCGGCAAGCATGCGCGCTCGGCCTTTGGCGTGGCGCAAATTCCGCTTGGCGCCTGCGTCGAGATCGAAATGATTGCTGAAGTCGAATAAGGCTCGCAAGCGCTGGGCGGCCTTGTTGCACAGGCTGCCTCAGTGAGTCCAATACACGTCGCGTCGTGAGGTGGCTTGCCATTCACGGCGCGTTTTGTTTTTTGCGTCACGCTACTCAAAGGATAAATCGCTCCTATGACTGCTCGCACTGTCCGTTTCAAACAGGTTGATGTATTCACCGCCGTGCCGTTCAAAGGCAATCCGCTCGCCGTGATATTCGACGCCGACGGCCTCGACGATGCCCAGATGCAGGCCATCGCCCGCTGGACCAATCTGTCTGAGACCACCTTTCTCGTGACGCCGAGCGAGCCGTCGGCGGACTATCAAGTGCGCATCTTCACGACGGAGGAGGAATTACCGTTTGCCGGCCACCCCACGCTGGGCACGGCGCACGCATTGCTCGAAAGCGGCTACCAGCCGAAGACACCTGGCAAGCTGGTTCAGCAATGCGCTGCAGGCCTCGTTGAACTGAATGCGCTCGATGGTGGCGCATGGGCCTTTGCAGCACCGCCTACGCGTATCACGCCGCTGCCCGCCGAATTGCATCGCGAGCTAAGCGAGGCCTTGGGCACCGACGCGATTGATTTCAGCGCACCGCCTTGCGCCACAGACAACGGCGTGCGATGGCTAGTCGTGCGTATGAACTCAGCGGCAGCTTGCCTCTCCATCGAACCCGATACGGTCGCGCTGGCTCGTGTCCTCAAGGCAGTAAATATGCTCGGCGCCGCCGTCTACGGTCCGCACGACGCCAATGGCCCGGCCACCTTCGAGGTGCGCTGCCTGATGGTGGGAAACAGTCTCGGCCTCAGCGAAGACCCGGTCACGGGCAGCGCAAATGCCGCAATAGCCGGACTATTGAGCGCACAACAACATCGGCCGGGGCCCGCCTACACGGCTCGGCAAGGCACTGCGCTGGGGCGTGCGGGCCAGGTGTCGGTGCGCTACGACGACGCTGCGCACAAAACATGGATTGGCGGCTCGACGGTCACGATCGTCGACGGCACCTTCAGGCTGCCATAACACCAGCTTGAATATACGCGGCATGAATTGGTCTGATTGCATGCAATCAGACCAGCCATAATCACGGCGGCCAGGGCGGCCAAGGTGACCAGCGCGGCCAGGGCGGATCACGACAAACAACACGCCCCTTGCGCCTGATTGAGCCAAGCATGTCCACAAAACGCCTCATCAGGACAACTCGACGTTGCTGGGGTTAAGCATGGCCCGGCAAGTCGAGCGTATACCCGCAGCGCCAGCCCTTCCTTAATCCAACGCCATTCAGTAATATCAAAGAGTCCTTGCCGACCTGACGACGGGCCGGCGCAACATCACGACCGCACCCCTGCGCAGTAGTCCCGGCACCTTGCTCACCATGCAGCCAAACTCGAAACACGCGCAGTCGCTGTACATCAGGCCGCTGCCAGGCGGCAGAAGGGCGCGGTCCACCCGATGACCCAATCCCGCTTCTTCACTCGCGATGGTCTGCACCGCCAGGATACGGTGGTGCGGCGCCGCCGCACCCTGCTCGCGATTCCCGCGCTCGGCGTGCTGGTGCTGATCCTGCTATGGACGGTGATCTTCGCGCGCCTCTCTGTCGAGAAAGACGCCACCTCGCGCGAAGCCATGGCGTCCGCCGCGATTCTTTCCGCTGCGCTCGAACAGCACACGGTCAAGGCGATCCATCAGGTCGATCAGATCACGCGCTTTGTCAAATACGAGTTCGAGAAGACGCCCGAGCATTTCGATCTCGCCAGCACAGTCGAAAAAGGCGTGGTACAGAGCGATACGCTGGTGCAGGTTTCGATCATCGATGAACACGGCACGCTGATCTCCAACACAGCGGAGCAGAATCCGAAGCGTATCGACCTGTCTGACCGCGATCACTTCAAGGTTCACGAGCACGAGAACGACGACAACCTCTACATCAGCAAGCCGGTGCTGGGCCGCGTATCCGGCCAATGGACGCTGCAGATGACGCGCCGCCTGAACCATCCGGACGGTTCGTTTGCAGGCGTGGTGGTGGTCTCGGAAGACCCGAGCTACTTCACCAGTGACTTTTATAACAACGCCGCGATTGGCCGCGACGGCGTTATTGCAGTCATCGCGGATAACGGCGCCGTACTCGCACGCCGCACCGGCAACGCTGACTCCAGTAACGGCAAGTTCTCGGCCACGGGTTCCTATCCCACCTCGGAGCATGTCTCGGGCACATACGTCGATTCGATCGACAACGTCACGCGCATCTTTTCATACCGGCATATCGACGGTTATCCGCTCGGCGTACTGGTCGGCCTGTCGCAAGCGGAAGAATTCGCTGATTACAACCACACGCGCGACGTGTATCTGTTGATGGCGAGTTTCATTTCGCTCGCCATGCTGAGCTTTTTTGCCGTAGCCACCGGCCTGATCGGCAAACTGCTTGGACGCGAGCGGGAGATGACACATCTGGTCGAGTTCGATCTGTTGACCGGCCTGCGCAATCGCTACTCGACATTGCAAAGCTTGCGGCACGACGTGGCGAACCCGGCGAACCTGAGCCGCCTCGCGATCCTCTTTATTGATCTGGACAACTTCAAGACCGTCAACGATACGCTCGGCCACAACGCGGGCGATATCGTGCTGCAGATGACCGCCGCCCGACTCGCGGATGCCATGGGCGACGACGGTGCGTTGAGCCGCATCGGCGGCGACGAGTTCGTCGTGGTGATCAAGGGCGATGACGTCGAGAAGCGCGCCGTCGATCTTGCCGAGGCCGCCGCAGAGGTGTTCGCCAAGCCGTTCGAAGTGCGCGGCAGCGCGTTCGTGCTGCATGCGAGCATTGGCATCGCGCTGTATTCCGTGCCGAACGAGAGCGAAATCGATCTGCTGAAGAAGGCCGATCTCGCGATGTACAGCGCCAAGGATGCGGGCAAGAACTGCTATCAGTTCTACTCGCCACAACTCTCGCATCGCGCGGATCATCTGATGAAGTGGGAGCAGCAACTGCGCGTCGCGCTCTCCGAGGGCCAACTGTTTCTGGCCTACCAGCCGAAGATCGATCTGACACGCCGTTGCATCACCGGCTTCGAAGCGCTCGTGCGCTGGAACCATCCGCAACATGGCCTGATCCCTGCCAATGAATTCATCCCGGTCGCCGAATCAACCGGACTGATCGTGCCGATTGGCGACTTCGTGATCGAGACAGCCTGCCGGCAACTCGCTCAGTGGCAGCAGCAAGGCTACGACTCCATGTCACTGGCCGTGAATATTTCGGCTGTGCAGTTCTGGCGCGGTGATCTGTACGAGACCATCTCGCACGCCATCGAGGAAACCGGCATTTCCGCGCGCCGCCTCGAACTGGAGATCACCGAAACGGCGATGATGGAATATCCCGAACTGGTCTCGGAGAAAATCTTCGCGCTCAAGCGACTCGGCGTACGCATCGCGCTTGACGACTTCGGCACGGGCTATTCGTCGCTGTCCTATCTGAACCGCTTTTCCGTCGATACGCTGAAGGTGGACCGCTCGTTCATCCAGGCCATTCCCGGCGACCGCAGCGTGTGCGTGATGGTGACCGCCATCGTCAATCTCGCGCGTTCGCTCGGGCTTACCGTGGTGGTCGAAGGTACCGAGACGGAAGAACAGATTGCGTGGCTGGCGGCGCTCGGTCATATCGAAGCGCAAGGCTTCCTGTTCTCTCGCCCGGTACCGGTCGATGCCATTCCAGCGCTGCTGGAACGCTTCGGTGTGTGCGGCATGCCCGATCGGCGTAGCGCACGCGAGGCCGCAGCCGATAGCGCCGCGTCGAGCACCTGAGGTTAGTGCAAGTCGCTTGCGAGTCGGATGCATTGAGTCAGGTGTATTGAGTCAGATGCATTGCACAACTCGCCTGGACAAAGTGCATCAAAACCTTGCACCGTCCTGGCGCATGCGCGAAAAACCGACTACATTCAAGCTCGTATTCACGGCAGAGCGCGCTGTTTGGGCCACGCAAGGCGCGCCGTACTACGACACGGCCTCAAATATCCGCACGGCGTGCAGACTGTCATGTACACGATCACGAGCCAGCAAGACGTCGCCCAACAAGGTGAACGAGAACCGCTGTGGACGCTGTTCCGGGTCGTGTGCGGCCTGTCGGCGATGTCATGGGGCGGACTCGCGTTAATGGCGCAACTGGAGAATCACTATGTCGAGCGCGAGGGCCGGCTCTCGCGCGTGGCGTTCTCCGATCTGATTGCGCTCGCGTGGATGGTACCCGGGCCGGTCGGCTGCAACGTCGCCGTGCAGCTTGGGCATGCGCTGCGCGGCAAGGCCGGCGCGTGGGTCGCGGGCATCGCCAGCGTGCTGCCCTTCTTCACGCTGATGACGTTGTTTGCCATCTTCTATCGAACACCCGTCGTGCGGGCCGTTGCGTCGCAAACCCTGCTGAATCATTTCAGCGTCGTGTTAGGCACGCTCATCGCGGTGACCTGGTACAAGCAGACACGTGCGCTCGTGCGCGGCAAACTGGAATGGCTCGCCGCGCTGCTCGGTTGCATCACGCTCGCGTATGCACGCAGCCCCGCCGCCTATGTCGCGATGTTGGGCGGCGCATTCGCGCTCGGCTGGATGAATAGTCGCGAGCGCAACGTGCGGCTGAACGTTTCGGTTGGCCGCACTGACTGGCAAGTGATTATCGGCTTATGCGTCTTGCTGGTGCTGTTCGCTGTGCCATGGCCGCACCGCTATGAGCTGGCGCTGCTGTGGCCGCGACTCGCGGGCGCTGGCATGACGCTGTTTGGCGGTGGCTTCTCCGCGCTGCCCGTGCTCAAGGCGCTGTTCGTGACACCGGCAATCGGTATTTCGGACAACGATTTCACCCTCGCCTTCTCGCTGTCGCCATTGTCTCCCGGGCCACTGCTGAACGTGGTGCCGTTCTTCGGCTACCTGATCGAGGGCTGGCCGGGCGCACTGATCGCCACCCTTGCGCTATTCGTGCCATCAGGATGCCTCGTCGTGCTGGCACAACGTCACCTGCATCAACTGAAGGCCAACCCACGCTTCGAACATGGCATGCGTATCTTGCGTGCGGTGACGACCGCGTTTCTGGCCGTCGCTGTGCTGCGCATTGCCCAACGGGTACCGTTGCAGTTGCCCTATCTGATGACCGCGTTGTTTTCGGGAACCTGCTTCGCCAAACTCAAGTTGCCGGTGTATATGGTTTATGGCGCGGTGGCCGGTGCGTGCGGGTTGTGGCTTGCTTATGCGGCAGCGGTTTAGCGACCTGCTGACTTGCCGTTCAGACCGTTCAGACCGTTCAAGCCGCTCAAGCCGTTCAAGCCGTTGAAGCCGTTCAAACGCCGCCCGACAACACAGCCACGCCGATAGTCACAATTCCGAGTGCCAGGTTGATCACCACCAGACGCTTTACCACGCCGACAGCGCGTGCGCCGTCCGGCCAGTTCTGCGCCTGCACGGCGCGGCGGATACGCGGAAAGACCGCGAAGCGGATATGCCCGAAGATCAACATCATCACAATGCCGAGGCCTGCCATGGCATGCAGTTGCCACGAAGCGTGACCGCCGCCAAACTGCATGAGCAGGAAACCACCCGTGAGCAAGATCACGATGACCGAAGCCGCGACCCAGTTGAAGAACCGGCCAAACACCGACTCCCACAGCGGCAAACGCAATTGCGGCGACAAATCGGCTAGCGCCGGGCGCAGGCAATAATGCGCAAAGACCATACCGCCAACCCACACGGCGACGCCGAGCAGATGTAAAAAGAGCGCGACTTCGATGGCTTTGCTCATACTGTTTTCCTCTCTGTGTGATGGCGTGCCGCCTGCGTTCGACCCTGAGGCCTGTATTCAGGCGCGGCTAATGACCGCGTTCGACCGCACGCTGATCGCGCAGTTCCGCAGTCTGCCATCGTTTTATTTATTGTCTCAGCGCACTAACAAGAACACCAGGGCGCAGCAAACTTTTTTGCCGCTCGCGAGACCCCGCGCTAAGCGGCAAAGTTTGGCGTCCTCATTTTGGGTGTCCTCTATAGTGCACGGATCCCCGAATCGTTAGTCTTGCTATTTGCCGCGTGCGCCGCCTTTGAATGAAAGACGACGCACGCGGTAATGGCTTGCTGTTGCATCAACGTTGCGTCAGCGTTGCCCTGCTGTTGCTATTGCCCGTTGCTGCCGTTACCTCATCATGCAGACAACGCCGGGCGCATACCCAGCAGCTTGAGCTTCGTATCCGGCGCACGACCCTTGCGGGCCCGTTTGCCAACATGCGGAGTCAACGCCGCGCCGCTCAGCGTCTCTTCGTACGCTTTGCCGCCACGCCCCGTGCCCTGCAGCACGACACCCGCCTTGCCGATCGCAAGCGCCTGCATTAGCGGTTCGTTCTCGTCCAGTGCCATCAACGTGACGCCACGGCCGCCGCCCGAAAGCGTCTTCATCTCGTCGAGACCGAAGACCAGCAGACGGCCAGCGCCCGACAGACACGCCACACGGGTAGCGTCTGGCAGCATCGGCATCGGCGCGAGAGGCGCGGCGCCGGCGTCGATGGTCATGAACGACTTGCCGGCCTTGACGCGGCTCACCATGTCGCCCACCTTGGCGATGAACCCAAAGCCATTGCTCGATGCGAGCAGCAACGCCTGATCCGCGGGCGCTGCGTAGTAGTGCATCAGATGGCTGCCCGATTCAAGTTCGATCAAGGATGTAACCGGCACGCCATCGCCGCGTCCGCCCGGCGCCAGCGCGACCGCGACCGAGTAGACGCGTCCGTTGCTGCCCCACGCGATCAGCGTATCCGGCGTGCGGCACTGGAACGCGGCGTAGAGCGCGTCGCCTGCCTTGAAGGTGAAGCCCGCCGGGTCAAGCCCGTGGCCCTTCAGCGCCCGCACCCAGCCCTTCTGCGAAACGACCACCGTGACCGGCTCGTCGACCACACGCACTTCGAAGGTTGCGCGCTTTTCCTGCTGGATCAGCGTGCGGCGCTCGTCGCCATATTGCTTCGCGTCGCCTTCGATTTCCTTGATGAGCAGGCGCTTCATGGCCGGTTCGCTGCCCAGCAGTTCTTCGAGCTTCGCCTTTTCGTCGCGCAGTTCAGCCAGTTCTTTCTCGATCTTGATCGCTTCCAGCCGCGCCAACTGACGCAAGCGGATTTCAAGAATGTCCTCAGCCTGACGATCCGACAGCGAGAACGCAGCAATCAGCGCGGCCTTCGGTTCGTCCGATTCGCGAATGATGCGGATGACTTCGTCGATATTCAAAAAGACGATCATCCGGCCTTCGAGGATGTGAATCCGGTCGTTGACCTTGGACAAGCGATGCTGGGTACGCCGCGTGACCGTTGCAAAACGGAAGCCGATCCACTCGTGCAGGATCTCTGCGATGCCCTTCTGACGCGGACGGCCATCGGCGCCGACCATCACCAGATTCAGCGATGCGTTCGATTCCAGGCTCGTATGGGCGAGCAGCGTGTTGACGAAGTCAGTCTGGTCGATACGGCTCGACTTCGGTTCGAACACGAGACGCACCGGCGCGTCCTTGCCCGATTCGTCGCGCACCGCGTCGAGCAGCGCGAGCATGGTCTGCTTGGTCTGCAACTGCTCGGGCGTGAGCGTCTTCTTGCCGAGCTTGATCTTCGGATTGGTCTGCTCTTCGATTTCCTCGAGCACCTTTTGCGCGGCCGTGTTTGGCGGCAATTCCGTGATCACCAGTTGCCACTGGCCGCGTGCGAGTTCCTCGATCTTCCAGCGCGCACGGACCTTCAGGCTGCCGCGGCCGGATTCGTAAGCAGCGGAGATTTCCGCTTCGCTCGAAATGATCTGGCCGCCGCCCGGGAAATCCGGCCCGGGGACAAGCTGCATCAATTCGGCGTGCGTGAGCTTCGGATGACGGATCATCGCCACCGCTGCCGCCGCGACTTCGCGCAGGTTATGCGAGGGGATTTCCGTCGCGAGACCCACGGCAATGCCCGATGCGCCGTTCAGCAACACGAACGGCAGGCGTCCGGGCAAGAGCCTCGGCTCATCGAACTCGCCGTCGTAGTTCTTCATGAAATCGACCGTGCCCTGGTCGATCTCGTCGAGCAGCAGTTTGGCGATGGGCGTCAAACGCGCTTCGGTGTATCGCATGGCCGCGGCGCCGTCGCCGTCGCGCGAACCGAAATTCCCCTGCCCGTCGATCAACGGATAGCGCATCGAAAAGTCCTGCGCGAGACGCACGAGTGCGTCATAGGCGGACTGGTCGCCGTGCGGATGGTACTTACCGAGCACGTCGCCCACCACGCGCGCCGACTTCACCGGCTTCGCGTTGTCGGATAGGCCCATGTCGTTCATCGCGTACAGGATGCGCCGCTGCACCGGCTTCTGGCCGTCGCACACATCCGGCAGTGCACGGCCCTTGACCACGCTCACCGCATAGTCGAGGTACGCGCGCTCCGCGTAGTTGCCGAGCGTCAGAAAATCGCCCTCGGGCGGCGGAGGCTCGGTGAAAAGGTCGAGAGTGTTATCGTCGTCCATCTAGATTCCGTATCCGTGTTTGGCTAAAGCGGCTGGGTATAACGAGGCGCGAAGAGCGCGCTCAGATATCCGCTTCCACTTCGTTACCCTTTTCTTCCAGCCAGCTGCGCCGCGACGCCGCTTCGCCCTTGCCCATCAGCATCGTCATGCGCGCCACCGTGGCGTCGTAGTCGAGTTCGCCGAGCGCCACCGGCGTCAAACGCCGCGTATCGGGATTCATGGTGGTGTCCCACAGCTGTTCTGCGCTCATTTCGCCCAGACCCTTGAAACGGCTGATCGACCATTGGGTGTCGCGCACACCGTCCTTGCGCAGCTTGTCGAGAATCGCTTCGAGTTCGCCTTCATCGAGCGCGTAGAGTTTTTGCGCCGGCTTCTTGCCACGCGCGGGCGCGTCGACACGAAACAGCGGCGGACGCGCGACACACACATGGCCACGTTCGATCAGTTGCGGGAAGTGCTTGAAGAACAGCGTGAGCAGTAATACCTGGATGTGCGAACCATCGACATCCGCGTCCGACAGAATGCAGATCTTGCCGTAGCGCAGGTTCGACAGATCGACCTTGTCGTCCGGGCTATGCGGATCAACGCCGATCGCCACCGAAATATCGTGCACTTCGTTATTGGCAAACAGTCGATCGCGCTCGGTTTCCCATGTGTTCAGCACCTTGCCGCGCAGCGGCAGGATGGCCTGATATCCCTTGTCACGACCCATCTTCGCCGAGCCGCCCGCCGAATCGCCCTCGACGAGGAACAGTTCATTGCGGCCGATTTCGGTCGATTCACAATCGGTCAGCTTGCCTGGCAGCACCGCGACGCCAGAGCTCTTGCGCTTTTCGACTTTCTGACCGGCACGCGTACGGGCCTGAGCCTGCTTGATCACGAGGTCCGCAAGTTTCTTGCCGTGCTCGACGTGCTGGTTCAGCCACAATTCGAGCGCAGGACGCGCGAACGACGACACCAGTTTCACCGCATCACGGCTATTCAGACGCTCCTTGATCTGCCCTTGAAACTGCGGGTCCAGCACCTTCGCCGACAGCACGAACGAGACGCGTGCGAACACATCTTCCGCGAGCAGCTTCACGCCTTTCGGCTGCAGGTTGTGCAACTCGACAAAGCTCTTGACCGCCTGGAAGAGTCCCTCACGCAAGCCGGATTCGTGGGTGCCGCCAGCGGGCGTCGGAATCAGATTGACGTACGACTCACGCGTGAGCGTGCCTTCTTCGCTCCACGCGACGACCCACGTCGCGCCCTCGCCTTCAGCAAAGGTTTCTTCGTTCGAGCGCGAGCTTTCCGCGTAACGTTCGCCTTCAAAGAGCGGGATCAGCAGATCGCTGCCATTCATGCCTTCCAGCAGATAGCCGCGCAAACCGTCTTCGTACTTCCACGTTTGACGCTCGCCGGACTTCTCATTGATGAGCGTGACCTCGACGCCCGGCAACAACACGGCTTTCGAGCGCAACAGACGCTGCAGTTCGCCGAGCGGCAGGTTGGGCGAATCGAAGTACTTCGGATCGGCCCACGCGGTGACGCGTGTGCCGGATTTTTTCTCGCCCTTGGCCGCCGCACGCACGGTGAGCGTTTTGGCGACATCCCCGCCGGCAAAGCCCAGTTCGGCGACCTTGCCATCGCGCCAGACCGTGACGTCGAGGCGCGTGGACAGCGCGTTGGTCACCGATACGCCCACGCCATGCAGACCGCCCGAGAACGTGTAGGCGCCGCCCGCGGCCTTGTCGAACTTGCCGCCTGCATGCAGGCGGGTGAATACGATTTCGACGACCGGCACGCCTTCTTCCGGGTGCAGACCGAACGGAATGCCCCGGCCGTCGTCTTCGACCGACACCGACTGGTCCGCGTGCAGCGTGACCGTGATCTGCCGGCCGTAGCCGCCGAGGGCTTCGTCCGACGCGTTGTCGATGACTTCCTGAATGATGTGCAGCGGGTTCTCGGTGCGCGTGTACATGCCGGGCCGCTGCTTGACCGGCTCCAGACCCTTCAACACCTTGATCGACGCTTCGCTATACGCGGCGTTTGGCTTTTTCGTAGACATGGCTTACTCGGGTGCGTCGGTTCATCGTTGTCCACAGATCCTGTGGACAGGTCCGTGGACAATGCGTTGAGTTTTCAAAAAAAGCGAAACGAAACAATGGGGTGAGTGGGGTGCCCGCACCGCGGGCGCTCGCTTTCGTGGCCTGCGTCTCCCCGGCCCTCGCGAACGACCGGGGCAGGCCCGTTCGCGGGGTATTTTACTGATTTCGATACGGGGAGCAATTTGGCCAATGCCGGATTGGCTGTCTGGATGAGACGGGTTCGATTATTTGCGCTTGCTCTCCAGCTCGTCCCATCGCTCCAGCGCGACCATCAGCTCTTCGTCAATCGCGCCGTAGCGCTCCGTGAGCCGCGTGCCTTCGGCCGCGTCCTTCGCAAAGATCGAGCCGTCTTCGAGTTGCGCACCGATGGTCTTCTGCTCCGCCTCCAGCGCGGCAATCTGCGCCGGAAGTGCTTCAAGCTCGCGCTGCTCCTTGAATGAGAGTTTCACCGTGCGTGAAGCGTTACGGCCCGTGGCGCTGTCTTTCGACGCAGCGTCGCGCGCCGCTTCTTTTGGCGCTTCCTGCGCCATCTGCCGCGAACGCGCGCTTTGCACCTGCCAGTCCGAGAAGCCACCCACATACTCGCGCCACTTGCCCTCGCCTTCCGAAGCGATCACCGACGTGACGACGTTATCGAGGAATGCCCGGTCGTGGCTCACCAGCAAGACAGTGCCGTCGTAGTCGGCGAGGAGTTCTTCAAGTAGTTCGAGCGTTGGAATATCCAGATCGTTGGTCGGTTCGTCGAGCACCAGCACGTTGGCCGGACGGGCAAACAGACGCGCCAGCAACAACCGGTTACGTTCGCCGCCCGACAACGACTTCACCGGAGAACGCGCCCGCTCCGGGGCGAACAGGAAGTCGCCGAGGTAACTCATCACGTGCTTTTTGGTGCCGTTGACTTCGACCCACTCGCTGCCGGGGCTGATCGTGTCGGCCAGGCTCTTGTCCAGATCCAGTTGGGCACGCATCTGGTCGAAGTACGCGACCTGCAGGTTCGTGCCGATCCGGACCTTGCCGTCATCCGGTTGCAACTCGCCAAGAATCAGCTTCAGCAGTGTCGTTTTGCCCGCGCCGTTCGGACCGACGAAGCCAATCTTGTCGCCGCGCATCACCGTGGCGGTGAAGTGGTCGACCACCGCGCGCTCACCATAGCGCTTGGTCACATCGGTCAGTTCGGCGACAATCTTGCCGGACTTTTCGCCCTGCCCCACGTCCAGCTTGACGTTGCCCAATACGTTGCGGCGCTCGGCGCGCTCGTCGCGCATCTGCACCAGCCGCGCAATGCGCCCGACGCTACGCGTGCGGCGCGCTTCGACGCCTTTGCGAATCCACACTTCTTCTTGTGCCAGCAGCTTGTCGGCCTTTTCGTTCTCGATCCGCTCAACTTCCAGTTGTTGCGCCTTGCGCACCTGGTAAGCCGAGAAATTGCCCGGATAGGAAAGCAGGCGCCCACGATCCAGTTCGACGATGCGCGTGGCGACGCGGTCGAGGAAGGCACGATCGTGGGTGATGAAGAGCAGACCCGCGCGCTGCGAGATCAGTAGCTCCTCCAGCCAGCGAATGCCGTCGAAATCAAGGTGATTGGTCGGTTCGTCCAGCAGCAGCACGTCGGGCTGCACGACCAGCGCACGCGCCAGCGCGACGCGCTTTTG
>FTKM01000696.1_pt1 | contig 18207 bp, 16 predicted proteins | sample 1658051 | NCBI WGS metagenome assembly FTKM01 (sample SAMEA3914794, study PRJEB12502) | metagenome | biome: forest; material: soil | place: Canada | collected 2011-07-05 | depth 0.1 m | reverse complement strand
TGAGGACGGCCATCGCACGCTGCCGTGGTGACGATCGTTTCGTGAATCATGGATAGGAACGCGTGTCCTGGCAGCGCCGAAAAGCCGGCCGATCAGCTAGGGGTTAACACACTAATCCGCAGAAGGGCCGCGTGACGCGGCCCGCGCGGGCTTAACGCGTGGCGATATACATCGTGACTTCAAAGCCGAAACGCATATCGGTGTAGCTCGGAGTCGTCCATTGCATAGGTGCTTCCTCCATGTGTGTACAACGTTGCGCCGTCGGCCCGGCGTAATGCCAGGCTTCGTAGGCGATCAATACTACGCAAGCTCCATGCCGGGACGTGGACGGCACGGCAGGAGCAGCGTATGGGCGCGGCGCAATGCAGCGTTTGCCGAATTACGCCGCTTCAACAAGGGCGCGAGCCGCACACCGGGCTCAGGCAGGGCACTGTTCCGGGAATGCAGCAAAGTGTGCCATCAGCACAGGCGGTTTCTGTTCCCTGTCACGCAGTGCGAAGGATTCCGATGCAGTTCATTCTCCACCGAACGTCACCCTGTGTGTTGAAAATTCACTTCACGATATGCGATCGATAACGGATCGGTTAAGTCAGCCAAATAAAATCGTGAATTCTCAATGACTACGTTCGTGCCTACAGTGCCAACAAGCGCTTCGTTCTTCCGGCAGCGCGCCTGTTCACACTTGAGGATACGTCATGAACGATTTCAGTCAACCGGTGATCGAGCCCATACATAAGCCGCGTAACGCGGGCAATCCTCGCGAGCGGTACGCGGCGGGCGTCATGAAGTATCGCGAGATGGGCTACTGGCAACCGGATTACACGCCGAAAGAAACGGACATCATCGCGCTCTTTCGCATCACGCCGCAGCCAGGCGTAGATCCCGAGGAAGCGGCGGCGGCCGTGGCCGGCGAATCGTCGACGGCGACCTGGACTGTGGTGTGGACCGACCGGCTGACCGCATGCGACATGTATCGCGCGAAGGCCTACCGCGTCGAACCGGTGCCGGCCTCGAACGCCGCCGAGCCGCAGTACTTTGCCTACATCGCGTATGAACTCGATCTGTTCGAAGAGGGTTCGGTTGCCAACCTGACCGCGTCGATCATCGGCAATGTGTTCGGCTTCAAACCACTCAAGGCGCTGCGTCTCGAGGACATGCGCATACCTGTTGCTTATCTGAAGACCTTTCAGGGTCCGCCGACCGGAATCGTGGTCGAGCGCGAACGGCTCGACAAGTATGGACGGCCGCTGCTGGGCGCAACCGTCAAGCCGAAACTCGGTTTGTCGGGCAAGAACTATGGCCGCGTGGTCTATGAAGGATTGCGCGGTGGCCTGGATTTTCTGAAGGACGACGAGAACATCAACTCGCAGGCTTTCATGCACTGGCGTGACCGCTTTCTGTTTGCGATGGAAGCGGTGAATCGCGCGCAGGCGGAAACCGGTGAAGTTAAAGGGCACTACATGAACGTGACGGCCGGCACGATGGAAGACATGTACGAGCGCGCCGAATTCGCGAAGCAATTGGGCTCATGCATCGTGATGATCGATCTGGTGGTTGGCTGGACCGCGATTCAATCGATGGCGCGTTGGGCGCGCAGAAACGACATGATCCTGCACCTGCATCGTGCAGGCCACGGCACCTATACGCGACAACGCAATCACGGCATTTCGTTTCGCGTGATCGCAAAGTGGCTGCGCATGGCAGGCGTAGATCATGCGCATGCGGGTACCGCGGTTGGCAAGCTCGAAGGTGATCCGCTTTCGGTACAGGGCTATTACAACGTGTGCCGTGAATCGCACAACGAGGTCGACCTGTCACGCGGGATTTTTTTCGATCAGCCCTGGGCGGGCTTGCGCAAAGTGATGCCGGTGGCCTCGGGAGGCATTCATGCGGGACAAATGCATCAGTTGCTCGATCTGTTCGGCGATGACGCGATCTTGCAGTTCGGCGGCGGGACGATCGGCCATCCTGCCGGCATTCAGGCGGGCGCGGTGGCGAACCGCGTCGCGCTCGAAACGATAGTGAAGGCGCGCAACGAGGGCCGCGACATCGCGCACGAAGGACCGGACATTCTTGAAGCCGCGGCGCGCTGGTGTACGCCGCTCAAGCAGGCGCTCGATACATGGCGCGATGTGACGTTCAATTACGCGTCGACGGATACGCCGGACTTTGCCGCCACGCCGACGGTGGCCTGAGTGGCGCAGGTAGCTTGAGTGGCCGGCATTTGAAGCGGGCAATTCGAAATTCACAAGGCAGGTCTTATGAGCAGTGCTGCTGCACCGCACGGGAGAGTGCTGGCGGCGCTGCGATCGTTAAACCTATCAATGGGGTACGTCATGCGTATTACACAGGGCACCTTTTCCTTTTTGCCGGAATTGACTGACGACGAGATCAGCTTGCAAATCGACTATGCGCTGGGCCAAGGCTGGGCCTGTTCGATCGAATTCACCGACGACCCGCATCCGCGCAACACCTATTGGGACATGTGGGGCCTGCCGATGTTTGATCTGCATGACGCGGCAGGCGTGATGCAGGAAGTGAATGCGTGCCGCGCGGCACGTCCACAGCACTACATCAAGATCAATGCATTCGATTCAGTGCGTGGCTTCGAGACGATGCGCCTGTCGTTTATCGTCAACCGGCCAACCGAGGAACCGGGTTTCCGTCTCACGCGTCAGGATGGCACGGGACGGGTGCAGCGCTATGGGTTGTCGAGCTACGCGAGTGATCGGCCTTCGGGTGAGCGGTACGGACCGGCGCGTTAAGAGCCGCACTGCAACGCGAGGCCCAATTAATCGCTACAAGCAGAGGAACGCTCATGCCCGAAGCTGCCGCCATAGACGCCGTACTCGCCACAGATGCATCCGGCGCCGCCGCGCCGCCGTTCGTTGCGCGGGACACGTTCGCGGTCCCCGCGCAGGACCGCTCCGCGCAAACGCCGCATGTCGATCTCGCCGCGCTCTACCGCGACTCAGGCATTGGCGACGTGCTTGCCGAACTCGATCGCGATCTCGTCGGTCTTGCGCCCGTGAAGACGCGCATCCGGGAGATCGCGGCGCATCTGCTCGTCGAGCGCGCCCGCGATTCGCTTGGTCTCGCAGGCGGCACGCCGACCCTGCACATGTGCTTTTCCGGCAATCCGGGCACCGGCAAAACGACGGTCGCACTACGTATGGCCGAAGTGCTGCACCGGCTCGGCTACATTCGCCGCAATCATCTGGTTTCAGTGACGCGTGATGACCTGGTCGGTCAGTATATCGGCCACACCGCGCCGAAAACGCGCGACGTCCTGAAGCGCGCGATGGGCGGCGTGCTCTTCATCGACGAGGCGTACTACCTGTATCGCCCGGAAAACGAACGTGACTATGGACAGGAAGCGATAGAGATCCTTCTGCAAACCATGGAAAACCAGCGTGACGATCTGGTGGTGATTCTGGCCGGCTACGCCGCACGTATGGAAGTGTTCTTCGAGAGCAATCCGGGCTTTCGTTCGCGGATTGCGCATCACATCACGTTTCCCGATTACGACGATGCGGAACTACTCGACATTGCTGAGCGCATGCTCGCAACGATGCACTACCGCTTCGACGCCGATTCGCGGCGCGCGTTTTCAGACTATCTCGCGCTGCGTCTCCGCCAGCCGAATTTCGCAAACGCCCGTTCCGTGCGTAACGCGCTCGATCGTTCGCGCCTGCGCCAGGCCAATCGCCTCTTTGCTACGGCGATGCAAGGCGGCGCACCCATCGACGCCGCCGCACTAACCTTGATCGACACCGCCGACATCCGCGCGAGCCGTGTATTCGCCGAGCCGCTCGCGGCCAGCGACGCGGCCTCTGCGTCCTCTCACGCGGTGCGCGCCATGCTGGCGCCGCCAGGCTGACCGAAAACAATCCCTGTGGAGATCGCCATGCAAGACGGACGTACGACCCTCGCGAAGTTTTTGATCGACACGCTGGACCGCCAGCCTTGTGCTGCAGGGACCGCGCAGAACGCGGGCCTCTCAGCGCTGCTGATCGACGTGGCCGCCGCCATCAAGTCGATCTCCGCGACGCTCACCAAGGGCGCGCTCGGCGGCCACTATGGTTCGGCACAAAGTATCAACGCGCACGGAGAGGAACAGAAGAAGCTGGATGTCGCGACCAATGAGATCTTCGTGCAGCAGTGCGAGTGGGACGGATTGCTCGCCGCGATGGCGTCCGAGGAAATGGAAACCGTCTACTCGATTCCGCCAGGCTACCCACGCGGCGAATATCTGCTCGCCTTTGATCCGCTGGACGGTTCGTCAAATATCGACATCAACGGCGTGGTGGGGTCGATCTTTTCGGTGCTTCGTCATAACCCTGTGAATAGCAACGGCGAAGTTGGCGAGTCCGCGTTTCTGCGGCCTGGCTATGAGCAACTCGCAGCGGGCTATGCGGTGTACGGCCCGTCAACCATGCTGGTGCTTTCGGTCGGCAACGGCACGCATGGATTCACGCTGGAGCGAGACATTGGCAATTTCGTGCTCACACATTCCAACATTCGCATTCCTGAAGACACCGTCGAGTTTGCGATCAATGCATCGAACGAACGCTTCTGGGAACCGCCCGTGCGTCGCTACGTGCAGGAGTGCAAGGATGGCCGCAGCGGTTGCCGTGCAAGCGACTTCAATATGCGCTGGATCGCGTCGATGGTCGCCGAGGTGCATCGCATCCTGATGCGCGGCGGCGTGTTCATGTATCCGCGCGACTCGAAGACGCCGGCCATGGAAGGGCGCCTGCGGCTTCTGTATGAAGCCAATCCGATGAGCTTTCTCATTGAACAGGCGGGCGGCCTATCGATCACCGGACGCGAGCGCATTCTTGATGTCGTGCCGCACGCACTGCATGGACGCGTGCCGGTGATTCTCGGCTCCAGAAACGAGGTGGAACGCATTCGCCGCTATCACGGTGAATACGACCGCGGCGAGGATCAGCCCTTCACGTCGCCGCTTTTTAGCCGGCGCTCGCTGTTCCTGCCGGGTTTTACGGCCTAGCCGTCCGGACACCGAGGAACGAGCGGATCAGAACACCCACCATCCGGAGACAAGCGCATGTCAGTCAAACACCCGATCATCGCGGTGACCGGTTCGAGCGGCGCCGGCACTACGACTGTGATGAAGAGTTTCATGCATATTTTCAGGCGCGAGAAGATCAATGCGCAGATCGTCGAAGGTGACGCTTTTCATCGGTTTGACCGAAATGGGATGCGTGAAGCGATGAAGCAGCACGAGCGCGACGGTGCTCCAAACTTCAGCCATTTCGGACCGGAAGCGAATCTGCTCGAAGAGCTTGAGGCGCTGTTCGCCTGCTACGGCGAGAACGGCTCCGGCAGGTTGCGTCACTACGTGCACGACGAGCCCGAAACGCGGCTGTACAAGCAGGATGCCGGGACCTTCACGCCGTGGGAGGAGGCCACGCCCGGCACGGACCTGATGTTCTATGAAGGCCTGCACGGCGCGGCAGTAACCGAGCGCATCGACGTTGCACGGCATACGGATCTGCTGATCGGCGTCGTACCCATCATCAATCTCGAATGGATTCAGAAACTGCATCGCGATCAGAACATGCGCGGATATTCGCACGAGGCGGTGGTCGATACGATCCTGCGGCGCATGCCTGACTACGTGAATTACATCTGCCCACAGTTTTCGCGCACGCACGTGAACTTCCAGCGCGTGCCAACCGTGGATACATCCAATCCGTTCACGGCCCGTGAAATTCCGCAGCCGGACGAGAGCTTTGTCGTGATCCGCTTCGCACGACCGAAAGGAATCGACTTCCAGTATCTGCTGACCATGCTGCACGACTCGTTTATGTCGCGCCCGAATGTGATTGTCGTACCGGGCGGCAAGATGGGTCTCGCGATGCAACTGATTTTCACGCCGATGATTCTGCAGTTGATCGACCGGCGAGCGCGCGCCTGAGGTGTCCTGCAATGCAGTGGGTTGAAGCACACGGCGTCGCCACAGCATGACTGATTGAATCGATGCGACCTTTGAGGAGTTTGCGATGGCCTTCATAGCACTGCGGCAACTATTGGATCACGCGGCGGAGTACGGCTACGGCGTGCCCGCGTTTAACGTCAATAACATGGAGCAGATCCACGCCATCATGCAGGCGGCCGAGACAACCGCGAGCCCGGTGATCCTGCAGGCATCGGCGGGCGCTCGCAAGTATGCGGGCGAACCGTACCTGCGCCATCTTGTGCTGGCCGCGCTTGAGGCACATCCGGATATCCCGCTTGTGCTGCATCAGGATCACGGCGCGAGCCCGGCGGTGTGTCAGCAGGCAATCCGCTCGGGCTTCACGTCGGTGATGATGGATGGCTCGTTGCTACCCGACCAGAAGACGCCCGCCGCGTACGAATACAACGTCGACGTCAGCCGCAGGGTTGTCGAGGCCGCACACGCGGTTGGAGTTTCCGTCGAAGGTGAACTCGGTTGTCTCGGTTCGCTCGAAACCGGCACAGCGGGCGAGGAGGATGGAGTCGGTGCTGAGGGGCAGCTCTCACGCGACGAGCTGCTCACCGATCCGGGCGAGGCTCAGATTTTCGTGGAGGCAACCGGCGTCGATGCGTTGGCGATTGCCATTGGTACTTCGCATGGCGCGTATAAATTCAGCCGCCAACCGACCGGCGATATTCTGGCCATCGACCGTATCGTGACGATTCATGAGCGTATCCCGAACACGCATCTCGTGATGCACGGCTCGTCGTCCGTGCCGCAGGAGTGGCTCGCGGTGATCCGCGAATACGGCGGTGAGATTCCCACCACCTATGGCGTGCCGGTCGCAGAGATCCAGCGCGGCATTGCGCACGGCGTGCGCAAGGTGAATATCGACACCGACATCCGGCTCGCCATGAGCGGCGCGATGCGCAAGTCGCTGGCGAACGCGCGCTCTGAGTTCGATCCCCGCGCCGCATTGAAGGCAGCGACGGCTGCGGCGAGCGCACTTTGCATCGAACGGTTCGAGGCGTTCGGCTGTGCGGGTCAAGCCTCACGCATCAAGCCGCTGTCGCTCGATGCGATGGCGCGCCGTTATCACTAAGCCACTGAACTGTTTGCGAGGAGACGGTCATGCGTGATTTCCTGATTGCCCCGTCGCTGCTATCCGCAGACTTCGCCCGACTCGCTGACGAGATTCGCGACGTCACGGCGGCGGGCGCCGACTGGATTCATCTGGACGTGATGGACAACCACTACGTGCCGAACCTCACGGTCGGTCCGCTCGTATGCTCGGCGATTCGTCCGCATACGTCCGTGCCGATCGACGTGCATCTGATGACGACGCCAGTGGACCCGCTGGTGGTCGCGTTTGCCGAGGCAGGTGCGGATACCATCAGCTTTCATCCGGAGGCGTCGTTGCATGTGCACCGGACTATCGAACTGATCAGGAAGAGCGGCGCGCGTGCTGGGCTCGCACTCAATCCGGCGACGCCGCTTGCGGTGCTCGATCACGTCATAGAACGCCTCGACGTGGTGCTAGTGATGTCGGTGAATCCGGGTTTTGGCGGACAGGCGTTCATTCCTGAGACGCTCGATAAGTTGCGGACCTTACGCGAACGGGTGGATGCAACGATGCAGCGCACTGGAAGGCGGTTGCTGATCGAGGTGGATGGCGGCGTGAAGGTGTCGAATATCGCGCAGATCGCGGCCGCGGGCGCGGATGTGTTGGTGGCCGGTTCTGCCGTGTTTGGTGCTGAGGTCTACTCACGGGCAATTGCGGAAATGCGAAGCGAGCTTGAGCGGGTGAGTAACGATGGCGAAGGTATCGACGCCTTGGCGGTGGCCCGATAAACGCACGCGCCGCGCATTTAGCCGCGGCGTTTGCGCATCGTCTCCCCCGGCGCACACCAGGCGGTCAAATCCTGCGCATCCCGCTCAAGCGCGCAGCCCCAGTCGAGCGCCTGATCCTGATCGAACCGCTTGCCCAGCCGCCAGGCAATTTCCGCGCGGGCCAGTTGAACGCCCATATAGAAGGCATGCCCCCCGTCGCTTTCCAACTGCAACTGCGGATAGAGTACAAACGGGTCATGGCCCTTGCGATGTCCATCGCGGTTATAAACATGAATGCCATCGGCGCTGACCTGAACGCGAAAGTTAGGATCCCGTACATCACGGGCAACCTCGTCGATTTCTGCCGCGCTGTATGGAAATGGACGTTTGGCATGCACGGTCGCGAGATCGCTATTAATGCCTTTCGGCAGTACTTGCGCCTCGCGGGCGGCGTGCATCACCCGGCGTGCAACGTCGGCTTCGCGCACCGCGCGTCGCGCATGCAGGCTGACTGACGTGGTGAGCACCGCGCTCACATGAAGCTCTGCCGCCATGCCCAGCAGCACCGCGTTGATACCGCTGGTGTCGGCCTCGGTCAGCTCAGTCACGTTGCCAATGCCCATCATGATGCCGATATCCGGGTAGCGTTCGCGCAACTGGACATAACGTGCGATTGACCTGGCGAGGCCGAACGGAATCGGATCGAGAATCGGGTCGGCGAGAAACGCGCGGCCGCTTGCGACGAGCTGGTCGATCGCGGCATCAAGCGAGGCCGGGTCCGCTGGTTCGCGGGCGACGAGGATTGGCGTGGACGGTACCTCGTCAGCAATCCATAACGTGTCGAGGTTCAAACTCATCAGATAATCGGCGCCCGCGCGGCCGCCACGCAGCAGTTCCTCGCTGTGCATCGAGTCGACGCTCACGCGATAGCCTTCGGCTTTCAGCAGTCGAACCGCGTCCTCAAGATGCGGAAACGGCGTTTCGGGCAGGCATCCAAGGTCGATCACGTTGGCACCCTGGACGGCATAGTCGCGCGCACGCGCGGCGATGCCATCCAGATCGAGTCGTGGCGCATCGACGATTTCCGCAAAAATCTCGGTCTCGTAACGCGTCAGATCGAACGGCTGTGCCTCTCTTCCTAGATATTGCGGCAAATCCTTGACCTCCTCGGGACCGCGCTCGAACGGCACGCCGTAGTGCTCGGTCAATGCGGCGAGATCGCCACGGCAACGGCCGGGCACAATGACCCGCTGCGCCGCGAGCGGGGCAGGCACACGTCGGCGGATCATGTCAGCAGTCATAAGCGCCGCTACCTGCAGGCCGATTTCGCGAATCTCCCAACTAAACGGCGTCGGCGCCATGCTGTCGAGCACGCGGATCAGGCTCCTTTCGGCGAGCCGGCCAGTCAGGAAGACGATGTGGTCCATGGCCGCGACCGCAAGGAGGTTGAGGGCTGGTTCATGCCAGATCGAGTGTTGACACGCGTTCAGCGAGTGCTGCTTTCAGTTCATCCAGCGAGCGGACGAGCGTCGTGAATTCGAAGCGCGACAGACGTTCAACGTTGTCCAGTTCGATCGCCCGCGGACGCAGTTCGACCCATTCGTTCGGGCTCTGTGTCACGACGGTCGGTTCCGTGTCGCAAGCAAAGACGATGCCGGGAATGCATTGCTTGCCAGCTTGAGCGTACATATTGGTGGGTAGCGTATCGGAAATTCCGAACACACATTTGGCCACGGTATTGCTGGTCGCCGGCGCGATCACGACCGTGTGATACATGCCGTGATACAGCATGCCGACCGGCACGCCGCTGGCACTGTTGTCGCGAAACACGCGGAAATGCTTGCGCAGCTTCGGCAGGGGCCAGCCATAGAGCGGCAGGACTTCCTCTGCGGCTGAGGAAAGGAACAGGTCGGCACGCGGCAACTCGAGCGCGAGTGCGATCGACTCTTCGAGCAAGTGACCGGAGCCAGTCACGCACCACGCGAAACGCGCATCGGGCTTGAAGTCGGCGAGATGTCGAGCAGGCGCCTGGGTCATGCCTGAGCGACGGGCGGCATTCTGTCGGGCGGCACGTCGTCGTCGGCATCATCGAGCGCCGAGCCGTCGTGCGACAGACGGATATGCAGCCGGCGCATCTTCCGGTACAGCGTGTTGCGGCTGATGCCCAGCGCCTTCGCTACATTGCTGACGTTCCAACGGTGCTCGTCGAGCAGGCTCAGCACCGTCCCGCGTTCGTTCAACTGGATTGCATTGAGTCCGGAGAGGTCCGCTTCTTCGGCGGGATGCGCGTCGAGATCGACGGTTATCGCTCGCAAAGCCGTCGGCAGTCCGTGCTCCGGCAGTCGTTCCGTGATTTCGACGGGCAGATCCTCGCAGCGGATGGGTTGTCCATCGCAGAGCGCGATGGCCATCTGCAATACGTGGCGCAACTGGCGGATATTGCCGGGCCACGCATAGGTCAGCAACGCGTGTTGGGCCTCTGGAGTCAAATCAGGCGGATCATTGCTGGTTTCGTTTTCGAGCAGATGATGAATCAGCGCCAGCTTGTCGACCCGCTCGCTAAGCGGCGGCAAATTCAATTCAACGCCCTTGAGCCTGTAATACAGGTCTTCGCGGAACTGTCCACCATGCACGAGTTCGAGCAGATTGCGGTGACTGGCGCTAATGAGCTGAAAATCCACCTTGATCGTGGTTTCAGCGCCAAGCGGTGTGACCTCGTGTTCCTCGATCACGCGCAGGAGCCGGGCCTGCAACGCGAGCGGCATGTCGCCGATTTCATCCAGAAAGAGCGTGCCCGCGTTGGCCTGCACGATCTTGCCGCGTCGTCCTTCACGCTGCGCGCCGGTAAACGCGCCGGCCCGATACCCGAACAGTTCGCTTTCGATCAGGTTTTCAGGCAGCGACGCGCAATTCACCGGCACGAATGGGCCAGCCGCGTGCGGGCTGATGCTATGCAGCGCTTGCGCGAAAACTTCCTTGCCGGTACCCGTTTGCCCTCTGAGGATGATCGGAATCTTGCGTTGGACCACGCGCGCGGCAAGCTGGATTTGCGAAGCCATACGCGGGTCGCCGAATTCGAGGTGCGCGATCTGATCGAGTCGGGCCGGCGGTGGCCGTTTCTCAGGAGCACTGACGCTGGCGCGGGCAGCGGGGGCGGTCACGGCGATCCGTGTGCCGCGATTCGCAATGTTCTGCGGCGTCTGCGCAACCAGGAAGAAGCGGTTCGTCGCGTTGGTGCTGTACACGGTGACTGGATGGAACGATCCGCGTATGCTGCGCGCGATCATATCTTCGAGCGATGCGTTGAATGCTTCCTCGATACGCCGGCCGCGCAATTCGCTGAGCGAGCGAAAGCCAAGCTGGAAGAGCGCGCTGCGATTCGCCGCGAGCACGGTGCTGTCGTCCGCGACTGCCAGTTTGCCGCCGTGCAGCGTGCCGACGAATTCCGGGCGGCTGTGAAAATGGATCATGTTCGCATGCCGGTAACGCGCGTCCAGCAGACGGTTCTCGATCATCTGCCGCGACATGCCGACCAGCACCAGCGAATGCTGTTGCAGCAGCTTCGAGCGGCTCGTCACATCCAGCACGCCGGCAATTTCTCCGCTGTCGTCGAAAATCGGCGCGGCGGAGCAGGTCAGCGACGTGTAGCGCGGATAGAAATGCTCGTGCTGGCAGACCGCGATGCAATCGCGTTCGGCCAGACACGTGCCCATCCCGTTCGTGCCGGCGTCGCGCTCGCTCCACAAGGCGCCGACGCGAAAACCATCGGCAGCAACGGCTTCGGCGAATGGTACTGAGGAAACCTGATGGACGATCATGCCGCCCGCGTCAACCAGCACGACCGCGAGTTCAGGATCGGCGAGTTGCTGATAAAGCGTGGTCATCTCGAGCTTCGAGCACGAAATCAGATCGCCCATTGCATCACGGCGTGCACTGAGTTCGTAGTCGGTCAGGACGGGAGGGGCGACAAAACGGGAAGGGTCGAGCTGGAATTCGTTCATGCAGCGCGCCCACGATTGCGCGACGGGCTCGCTGGTCGGACGCGTCGCCAATTGATGATTGACGACATTCAGAACTTCACGGACGTGCAAAGTGCTGTCTGTGAGCAACGACATGAGGATTGTCTCCGTTGCGTCAGCTCATCCGCGCTGGCTCACATTGCGTCGCGTCTACTCTGCTTCGCCATGCGCGTAACGAGTGCCGCTTTATCGATACCGTCTCGGCCTCGCGCTTCGGTTTGTGAGTCCGTATGCGCGGTGAATGTTCGCTTTTGTACGCCAAGCATTGGCCTAAAACTCTACGCTGTATGTCGCTTCCGTTCAATAAGAAGTCGCCATAACACTACAAGGCGTGCCCGATTTTTGCTTTTATCAACGCCAGGCCGTTTCGGGCCCCGCTGGTCCGGGGGCGGCGAGAAAGTGTTGCAGGTACGGCGCAGAGTGCTGCGCATCGTGTCACGTTTGTTGTCCTATGCGTTTACCCGTATCTGGCCTGCCAGCTCTTTTCTAACAGGTTTGCTAATTAATTGCCGCGCTGCGGCGGAGTGCACCATGGACCGTATCGATGCCGTTCGCTTCGCCAGTTTCTCCGCCGCCGGTGGCGACGCCAGCGCGCCGGGCAACGCTGCTCCGTCCGCTTTTCGTGGGACGGGTACGCTGCCCGCGCGCATGGACATCGTTTTCATCGAAAACTTTGTCGGTCAGACGATCATCGGGATTGATAGCAGCGAGCTGCACGTTCCCCAGCCGGTGCGAATGAATCTGGCAATCGGAGTTCCCGGCATCCGCGCGTGCAGTACCGATCGCATCGAGGACACGATTAATTACGCGGCAGTACGCAGTGCGCTGCATGCGCTTTTCGCGTCGCACGGCGTGCGTCTTCTGGAAGCGCTTGCCGAAACGGTGGCACGCATGCTGATTACGGAGTTTGGGGCTCACTGGGTGCGCGTTTCACTGGCCAAGCCCGCCAAGTTCGACGATGTGTCCGCCGTTGGCGTGCAGATCGAGCGGCAGCGCAGCGACTTCCCGCAAGCGGCCACTGGGGTCGCGGGTTATGCATCGCTTGGCGCAGGGTTGATTCCGGATTGAGCCGCCGGGCAACGTAGCGCGGCGCTGTTGCCAGCGCCGTGTGGCTCACGTGGTGCGCCGTGCAGCGCATCAAATACGCGTAACTACTTCGCCGCAGTTTTGTCGTGTCCGAGGCCGCAGCTCCGGTATGCGTCGGTCTGCAACGCGCGGAATTTCTTCGTCTGCGCCTTCGCCTGATCGACCCGAAACTCCGAGCCGCCTTCGCCTCCCAACGTGGCGTACTTCGAGAAAGTCGCCTGATCGACGAAGTCGTCATAAGGCAGCACGATAGCCATTTTGTCGATCACACACGAGCACTTGTAGACATTCGCAAAATCGTGCCCGTTATCGTCGAGGCAACCCAACACGTATTCGACGCGTCCCTGCGTCGGGTAGTTATAGCCTCCCGCCGGGGGCGCCGCATTGGCTGCGTCGCCGTCCGCACGGGCAAGCGGTATCGTTAGCGCCAGGCAGGCACAGGCCGCCAGCGCACGACATCGTATCGTCATCATGCCCCCTATATAGGGGTTCGCGCCACGGCGAAAGGCCGCGTAACTGCGGCCCTCGTCGGACTACGCGAACCCGCACACCATTAGTTCGGTGCAAACGGATGCGCAACGGTGCCCTTTTTCGCCACGACCTCAGCAGCGCTCGGTTCGCCTGCCACGGCACGCTGGATTGCCTCACGCGTCGCCTTGTAGTTGTACTCCTGAATCTTCTTGTCGTCTTCCGCTTGCCAGTGAATGAAAACGCCGACGCACAGGAACAGATCATCTGCCTCGTCCTGCGGGATCGTGCCGTCCTCGACGCTGTCCGCGACCGCCAGTGCGACCGCATGCTGAGCAGGACCAAACATCTGCACCGCCTGCTTGGCACCCTTGATCGTCACCTTGTTGAACAGAATCGTGTTCGGTTTGGTGAGCAGGTTTGGGGCGACGACGGCAAGCAGCGATGTGAAGCCATCCTTATTGTTGGTGAGCGCATTGCAAAATGCGGTTTCCGCAGCCGAACCTCGCGGTCCGATCAGCAAGTCGATATGTGCGACCTCGTTGCCGTCGCCTACGAGCGACTCTCCTATCAGGACGCGATTGATCTTGGCCATTCTGTTCCTCCGATGAGTGGAATAGTGACTTGACGACTGACTGACTGGCATGCTCCGGCGGCGATTGAGTCGCGCTTGTCCGCTGGCGTGTCGATGCGCAGTGGGACTAACTAACAGGATCCGTGCCAATGTGCAGTTCGAGCGTCTGCAGCGGCGCTTGCCGTGAACGGCGCGCACTGCTGGCGACTGCAAGGCATCCCGCGATGAACAGCGTCGCGACGGTCAGATCCGCGCTGGTGCCGGGGTTGATGGCGTTGCTCTTCAGTTGCGCGTCCCATGCATCAAGCGGTTCATGCGCGGAATCTATGCGGTTCTGTGCAAGCGCGTGACGCCATTGCGCGTGCCGTTCGCGTGCCGCAAGCGTGACACTCTGCGCCACGTCCATCCCCTGCTTACGCACAATGTGAGCGTCGGGCCACCTGCCGAGGAACGTGAGAAAGACGTTGAGCGTGGCAATCTGCGGCTGATCGGGTGGCACTTCGCGGAACGCGGTGAGGCCGGTCTCGAAGATGTCGCGAAAGCCTTCGGCGTACTGCCGGGCGATGCTGTCGCGTCCGGCGGCGAGCGTCATGGCGTCGCGCAGGCCGACCGTGGGCGGCATGTGAACCGATTGCTCCGGCGCTTCGCCAAGACCGCCGGGATTCGCAAGCGCAATCGCACGGTAGGCGAGGCGCGCATCGTCGATGCCGAGTTGATCGAGCACGCGCCCGGTCGTCGCGCGCCAGTGGTGAGCGGATAGCGGCAACGTGAGGTTCTCCAACGCCGCGGCCAGCGGCGCGATGAGCAGCACTATGCCAAGGTTCGTGTTGCAGCCAACGGCGTCGCGCGTGCGGGTGACCGCATCGAGCACGCGCTGGCCGACCGGCGCACCGCGTGTGAAGAGCGCGTCGGCGGACACTTGCGCGCTGGTGATGAACTGGGCCGCGTGCATGCCATGCCCGGCACTTTGCACGCTGACGTTGCCTGGCTTGGGCGTTTCCACATCGAGCCGGCAAGCCGCGAGAAAAGCTGCCTGAGCCTGACCGGAGACGAACGGATTGACGAAAACCGGCGGCTCAGCCATGACGTTCGCGTAGCGCCAGCACAGCGCCTTCGGAAGTTTGCGCAAGCCCACCCGCTTCGTGACGTTGCGCGGGCAGCTTGCGCAACAGCAAATCGTCGACGAGCGCCGCCGCGATGTCGATCGACGTGACCGATTGCAAGCCGCGCCACGCTGCCACGCCATTGACTTCCAGCACGAGCGGCCGGGTGGCGTCGTGCGGATCGGGAATCAGGTCGACGCCCGCATAGTCGAGTCCGAGTGCGTCGGCGGCGCGCACCGCGGTTTGCGCGAGCGGCGCGTCGAGTGCAGTCGCTTCGCAGGTGGCACCTTGGGCGAAGTTATGAATCCATCCCTTGCCGCCGACCCGTCGCATCGCCGCCACGGCGCGACCGCCAATCACCAGCACGCGCCAGTCGAAACCCGGACGGGCGCCGTCGATATAGCGTTGCAGGTAAGCGACTTGCTGATAGGGCTTGAGCGAAGGCAGAGGCGTCAACGCGGCACCCCGCGCGCCGCCCGGACCGAGTCGTTTCAGCCCGTGGCCTTGCGAGCCGAATAGCGGCTTGAGTACGACCCGGCGTCCCGCTGCCGCTTCGCGCATCAGCACGCGTTGCGCAAACGCGGCCGATTCGCCGGCCCATGTCGCGGGTGTCGGTACTCCGTTGCGATGCAGCAGAAAACTCGTCATCGATTTGTCGACGCTGCGCTCAATCGCGCGCGCGTCGTTGTAAACCGGCACACCGGACTCGCGCAACGCGTGCAGGATGCCGAGGCGCAGCGTGACCTGCTCGAAGGTGCCACCGGCGATGCCGCGCACGAACACCGCATCGGGCAGGCTGTGGCCGAAACCCGGCAGCATCAGTCCATAGGGTTCCCACGTCGTGTCGATCCGGCAGTCCGCGAGATCGATGCAGCGTGCCTCCGCGCCCCTCGCGCGAAAGGCTTTTTTCAGGCGCGCGGTGTGCCAGCCGGTTTCGTCGGTCATGATCGCGATGCGCAAGGGCGCGGGCAGCTTGACCGGGTCTACATCAGGTACAGAGCCCGCTGAGGCGGCAGACGACGAAAGGCTCATAGCTTGCCGTTCCATTGATCGCGCAGCAACGCCGTGTCGAGCTTGCCGCCGTGATAAGTCGCGCCGCTTTCGAGGCTGCTCACCCACACTTCGGCCGGTGCGAACAGCGCGGGATCGATCTGGTAGAAATCGTAGTTGAACGAGGTAAAGACATCAGCGAACGGGCGGCCGTAATCGCGCGAGGTCGAAGCGGGCAATTCGGCGGCGAGTTGCTTCGCCACCGCGTCGTGTTTCACGGTGAGATGCACGCGGCCGCCATAAAGGATCGCATCGTTCGTGCGGCCCATCGCCTGGATACCGTCAGGCGCGGGCGGTGGCAAGGGCGCCGAGCCGCCGCCTTCCACGACTTCGTCCAGCGGTATGCCGAGCACATGCGTTTTGTGCAATGCAACTTCGACGACACGCGCCACCACCTGTACCGTTCCTGCGACAGAGTGTGTCGGCGTGGTGATCAGTGTCAGCCGCTCGGGCGCGAGGCCGCAGTCGTGCAGCACCTTGTCGATCACGACCTGGGGCGCCATGCGATCCACTTCGAGCACCAGAACACCGCTCGCGTGCCGGTCGCGGTAGCCGAGTTCGGCGAATAGCGGTTCTTTCACCGCCAGTGCGCGCGCCGGGCCTGAGCCGAGCGAGAAGAACTTCTTCCCGCCGGTTTGTTCTTTGGTCGCCGACAGGCTCCATCCGGCGTACTGGCTGGCGAGGCAGGCCAATACAGGCCACGAGGTGCGGACCTCGATCATGCTGGGCCACCACGACTGCGAATCCAGGCTCTCGCGCACGGTCACGTGGCCGAGCCCACCCATGCAGATGCGCGCGATCAGCACGCCCGCCGCGACACTGCCCGGCGCCATGACGCCTGCATCCACCAGCACAGTGCCCTTTTCCGCGTGGCTGACGGTCGCGCCGAAGCGCGCGGCATCGTCGACCAGACGGCTGACGAGGCGCTCCGAGAGCGCGTTGACGCTTAGCGCAGCAGCATTGTCGAGCGGCAGCGGCGGCTGGGACGCATCAGGAGTGGCATTGGATGAAGGCATAGTCGGGCTCATGGCAGGTTTCGATTCGCTCCAGAACAAGCGTGTGCTGCGCTTCGAGTGCGTGCCGCACCTCGTCTACCGAAGCATCACGCACGAGCAGCGTGCAGACTGGCTGGCCGGCTTCGATCCAGGTGCCGGGCATGGGCACATCGCGGCAGCGCGGATCGCGTAGACACGCGTCGCTAAAGCGTTGGGAGACAGCGAAAGGACGTGGGGCGAACAGCACCTTTTGACCTGCACGGCATGTCGCGGAAGCAGGCGCCGTGCCGATAACCGGCGCGTCATGGGCTGGCAGGCGGCCGTAGCGACAGGCTTCGATATGACAGGCGAGCAGTCCGCGCGGCCACGCATCAGGTGACGCGCTTTCGTACAGCGTCATCGTCGATGAGGGGCGGGTGTTGATCTCGAGCAGCTCGAACGCGTCGCCGTCGAGCAGAAAGTCGCAGCTATTGATGCCGCTCAGGCCGGTCCGCGCGCAGAGCGCAGCAATCGCCGCACGCACACGTGCTTCGACGGCGGGCGGCAGATCGATAGGGCCGATTGATCCGGCATGGACGAAGGGCAGATTACCCATCCGGCAAGTCAGTTGCTCAGCGAAACCGATCACCCGCGCGTTGCCCCGAGCGGCGACAAACAGGGCCGACAGCGAGCGGCCGCTGTGGTGCCGCTGGAAATAAGCCCGCGCTGGAACGGTTGACTCGCGGAGCGCAGTGGCCAGCTCGATATGCGTGCCGCCACATCCGTCCGCGTGTTTGACCAGCCAGCCTTGAGCGTCGTCGGGCCGGGTAAACGCGACCGGCGGATGCGGGATCTCAAGTTCATCCAGCAGCGCAAAGAACCGCTGCGGATCGCGCACCGCGGCGCTGGCTTGCACCGGATTGCCGATGAAGCGCGGCAGGCCAGGCTCGCGGCACAACTGCGCGACGAACGGTTCGAGCCCGCTGCCGTCAATCCAGCCCATCAGGCCGGGCAGACGCCCGGCGCGTTCGAGCGCGGCAACGAGGCGTGCGTAGTCAATTGACAGTTGACCGGTGCCGATGTCGAACCACAGTGCGGCGGCCTCTCGGGTATCGCGGTCGCCGAACACATCGAGCGC
>FTKM01001320.1_pt2 | contig 19287 bp, 17 predicted proteins | sample 1658051 | NCBI WGS metagenome assembly FTKM01 (sample SAMEA3914794, study PRJEB12502) | metagenome | biome: forest; material: soil | place: Canada | collected 2011-07-05 | depth 0.1 m | reverse complement strand
TCACCTGGCTATCTCACCTGGCTATCTCACCTGGCTATCTCACCTGGCTATCTCACCTGGCTATCTCACCTGGCTATCTCACCTGGCTAATTCACCTGGCTAATTCACCTGGCTATTTCACCAGGCTATTTCACCAGGCTATTTCACCTGGCTACTTCACCAGGCTATTTCACCTGGCTACTTCACCAGGCGCTCTCCGAGACCGACGCCGTCCGCGCAACAGGCTGAAGCGGGAAGCTCATCAGGATACGCAGGCCACGCCCGCCGTGATTGCCGATTTCCCACTCGCCCCCTGCCCGCCGCACCAGCCGCTCAACAATCGCCAGCCCTAACCCGCTATGGCCGTTGCCGCCGCGCGCCGGATCGAGCCGCACGAACGGCCGGCTCGCATTGACCAGATCCTGCGCCGCGATGCCCGCGCCGTTGTCTTGCACCGACAGCGTAAAACCGCCCGGGGTACGGGCCGTTGCCACGACAATCGGCGCTGCGCCGTAAGCGTGAGCGTTATCCAGCAGATTCGACAGGATGCGATCCAGCGTAGCCGCCGGCAGCAGGAAGCCCGGACCGGCCTTCAGATCGGTCAGCACGCTAGCGGCGTTGGCCGCCACCGCCCGGTAACTGCGCACCACCCGCTCGCACTGCGCGTCCACTTCGACGGTTTCGCTGCGGTCAGCGCCGTCGTGCGCGAACACCAGAAACTGCTCGACGATATGCGTCATGGAGTCGACATCGCGCACCACGCCGTCGCGCACCTTCGCCTCATCCATCATCTCGGCGCGCAGTCGCAGACGCGCCAGCGGCGTCTTCAGATCGTGCGCAACGCCCGCCAGCATCACGGCGCGATCGTTCTCGGTACGGGCGACCTCCTGCACCATCTGATTGAATCCGTGGGTCAACTGGCGCAACTCCCGCGGCCCGTTCTCAGGCACCGGCGGCACCGGCTGGCCGCGGCCGAAACGCGCTACGGCATTGGCCAGCGAGCGCAACGGCTGCTGCAACTGCCACGCTGCAAAGAGCGCCGCCACCACCCCGAAGGTGAAGATGATGGTGAGCCACAGCACCATCCGGTCGACCGACCGCGGCGGGCGCAGCGGCTGCACCGGCACCACGATCCAACTCGGATCGTTCGGCTGACGCACCCACAGCACCGGTGGCTTGCCCGGCTCGCCGAGGCGTACCTGGGTGCCAGAAGGCATGCGGTCGCGCACGTCATCGAGGAAGTGATCGAGCGCGGTGTTCTCATCCGTCGCCGCCGGCGGCACATCCTGACTGGCCGGATCAACCAGGCGCACCCGCGATGGCAGCGGCTGCCCCGGCGAATGGGCGACGTGCTGGCGCACCGCGTCGACGAGGAAGGTGGCCTCTTCTACTGCATAGCGGTTCTGGAACTGGCTGCGCTCGAGCCGAAACAGCAGATACCCTGCGAAGTGCGACAGCAGGAGCACAAGGACGACCAGTAACGCCAGCCGCCCGAACAGGGTATCAATGGGTCGGCGCATGTTGTTCGCCATCCGGCACGAACACGTAGCCGCGACCGCGTACGGTCTGAATAAAACGCGGTGTGGACGGATCGGTTTCGAGAATGCGGCGCAGACGCCACACCTGCACGTCGATGCCGCGATCGGTGCCGTCGTATTCCGGACCATGCAGCAATTCGAGCAGGCGTTCGCGGGTCAGCGTACGCATGGGGTGATTGACGAAAATCTTTAGTAGCGCGAATTCACTGCCGGACAAGGTCAGCGGCTTGTCCTCCAGATTGAGCGTGCGCGACTGGAAATCCAGCGTGAAGCGGCCGAACGTGAACGGCTCGCGCTGCTCCGGCGCGGCTGCCGACGGCAGCGTGCGACGGCGCCGCAGCACCGCTTGCACACGCGCCAGCAATTCGCGCGGATTGAACGGTTTGCCGAGGTAGTCGTCCGCACCGAGTTCGAGGCCGACGATGCGGTCGACGTCGTCAGCGCGCGCCGTCAGCATGATCACCGGGATGTCATCGCCCGAGGCGCGCAGTTTTCTCAGCGCCGTCAGGCCGTCCACGCCCGGCATCATCAGATCGAGCACGATCAGGTCCGGGCGCTCGCGTTCGAGCCTGCGCTCGAGCGAGCCGGCGTCGTGCAGCACCGACACTTCGATGCCCTGACGGGCCAGATAGTCGCGCAGCAGGTCGCGGAGTTCGACGTCGTCATCGACGACAAGTATTTGAGTAGCCATGGCTTGAAGTTTAACGCGCAGCAGTTGGGGTTTCCGGGCCGGAGACCCCCCAAAGGGTTACCGGGTGTTACGGCGAAAGGCGCACGTAATGTCGCGTAATAGCCACGGACCGTCGCGTAACACAGAGCAGGTCACAGATCTCTACGCTGTGTCTTACCGAATGCATCCCGTCCTGTGTTGCCGTGTTTGCATCGTCGGCTATTCCATTACAAGGAGCCATTCATGTCCACAAAAATGTCACGCTTTGTCGCCGTCGCCGCAGCATCGCTTTCTATTGGCCTTGGTGCAGCATACGCTGCCCAACCGTCCGGCCCCGGCGGTCCTGGCGGTGCGGGAGGCTGGCACCATGGCCACTTCATGCAGGAAATGAACCAGTTGCATGGCCAACTGAATCTGAATGCGGATCAGGAAAAGCAGTGGCAGACCGCCCTCGACACGATGAAGCAGAATCGTGAAGCCGAACGCGCCAGCCACAAGCAGATGCACGAGCAGATGAAGTCCATGCAGCAGCAACCCATCCTCGATCTGAACGCACTGCACGACATGCATCAGAAAGCTGAAGAGCAGAACCATCAGTTGCATGAGCAGACCGCGGCTGCGTGGCTGACGTTCTACAACGGTCTCGACGACAAGCAAAAGACCATCGTCAGCACCGCGCTCAAGCAGCATTGGGCCAAGATGGAAGCGCGTCACGAAAAGATGCACGAGCATTGGGAGCATCGCAATGGCGCGGCATCGGCGCCGGCTGCTAACCAGTAAGCGCTGCCAGCACAGCAGGCACGCTCAGAAGGTTAGACGCGCACGGTCTGGCGGGCTGCGGCTCGCTGTCCAGTGCTCCGCAAGAAAAAAATGCCACGGAAGAAACTTCCGTGGCATTTCAGTTTTTGCACTGGGCTCGTGGCGCTTGTCCGTTTCCTGCTCGCTTGCCTGCTTGCCTGCTTGCCTGCTTGCCCGCGCCTGCCTGATGGACCGCCTGATCGCTCAACCGCTTTACCAACAAACCGGAAAATCAAGCGACAACCAGACTGTCCGCTCAACCATTCAGCGAGCCAAGCTCGAACACCAGCACCTCGGCCGCCGCGCCCTTTTCGAGCGTTACCTGATCGGCATCCGTAATCATTGCGGCGTCACCCGCGACGAGCGCCTCACCGTTGACCGTCAGTGCGCCGCGCGCGACGTGGACATAAGCCCGCCGCCCTGCTCGCAGCGGCAATGTGGCCTCTTCCACGCCGTCTATCAACGCCGCATAAATCGACGCGTCCGAATGAATGGTCACTGATCCGTCGCGACCATCCGGTGAAGCAACGACACGCAGACGGCCGCGCTTGTCAGCGGCATCGAAGCGTTTTTCCTCATAGCCCGGCGAGTTGCCGGCGCGCTGCGGCAGTACCCAGATCTGCAGCAGGTGAACCTCTTCATCCTGCGACGCATTGAACTCGCTATGCATAACGCCCGTACCGGCGCTCATGCGCTGCACGTCACCGTGGCGGATCGTCGAGCCGTTGCCCATGCTGTCGCGATGCGCCAGCGCGCCATCAAGCACGTAAGTGACGATCTCCATATCGCGATGGCCATGCGTGCCAAAACCCTGGCCGCCGGCAATACGGTCCTCGTTGATCACGCGCAGCGGTCCGAAGTGCATGTGTTCCGGATCGTGGTAATCGGCAAAGGAAAAACTGTGATACGAGTCGAGCCAGCCGTGGTTAGCGTGGCCGCGTTCGGCAGAGCGGCGAATCTCGATCATGAATAACTCCTGGTCAATGCGTTGCGGTGACCAGAATGTATGGGCGAGCGGTCTCTGAAACAATCCGCACAAGCGCACTTGAGCGTTCCATAAATGCGGGCAATGGGCTGCAAGGCCCCTGCGTCCGTTGCCCTGTCAAATGATGTTCGCAACGCGGGTATGCTCGCCGCCATCGCGGCAGACGCTCTACGGAGCCTCGGCCGGTACTGCAGTGGCACGGGTCGTCTGATCGGGTAAAATACCGCGCTTTTCTGGCGGACTCAGTCATGTCACCCTTCGGAACAGGTCGTCGATCCGGCTGCCCGGATCCGGCACGACAATATTGACCGCCTAGAATAGCGACGGCCGTTCAAGGCCAAATCGTGGGCTTCGAGGCCAACTGGACCTCAACCGGCACCGAAGCCGCCTGATCGTCACACCCCGAAGCATCCGGAACTCGGGACGGACCCGCATGGGCCTGCCGCGAGCTTCGTTATACAGTCGGAAAACGCGCGGAGCAGGTCAACCGCGGCTTTCGCGGTCCGCACCTCACGCATCGTCAAGGACCTCATATGTCCCTTCAAGGCTACGGCCCGCTGCTTTTAAACGGCACCTGGCAGACCGTCAAACTGGCGGTGCTGTCACTGGCGTTCGCTTTTGTGCTGGGTTTGCTCGGCGCAGGGGCCAAACTGTCTAAAAACCGCGTGACGTATGGCGTCGGCACGATCTACACGACCCTCGTGAGGGGCGTGCCCGATCTCGTGCTGATGCTGCTGCTCTTCTACAGCCTGCAGATCTGCCTGAACAACCTGACTGACCTGCTCGGCTGGGACCAGATCGATATCAACCCGTTCGTGGCCGGCGTCGCGGTGCTCGGCTTTATCTACGGCGCATATTTCACCGAGACTTTCCGCGGCGCGTTCCTCGCCGTGCCGCGCGGCCAGCTCGAAGCGGGCGCCGCCTACGGCATGAGCGGCTGGCAGGTGTTCACACGGATCATGTTCCCGCAGATGATGCGCTTCGCGCTGCCGGGTATCGGCAACAACTGGCAGGTGATGGTAAAGGCCACCGCGCTGGTGTCGATCATTGGCCTCGCCGATATCGTGAAAGCCTCGCAGGACGCCGGCAAAGGCACACTCCGGTTCTTCTTCTTCACCCTGTTCGCCGGGGCCATTTATCTCGTCATCACCACGGTTTCGAACTTCGTGCTGATGTACCTCGAAAAGCGCTACTCGACCGGCGTACGCAAGGCGGATCTATGATCGAGATCATTCAGGAATACTGGCGCAACTATCTATATAGCGACGGCTACCGCCTGACGGGCGTCGTCATCACCCTGTGGTTGCTGGTGGTGTCGATTGGGCTTGGCTTCTGCCTGTCGATTCCGCTGTCGGTCGCACGCGTCTCGAAGAAGAAGTGGCTCTCGCGCCTCGTGTGGCTCTACACCTATGTGTTTCGCGGCACGCCGCTCTATGTGCAACTGCTGCTCTGCTACACCGGCCTCTATAGCCTGGACGTGATCCGCAACCACGAACTGACCAACGCGTTCTTCCGCGACGGCATGCACTGCACGCTGCTCGCCTTCACGCTGAACACCTGTGCGTACACCACCGAGATCTTCGCCGGTGCCATCCGCGCCACGCCTTACGGAGAAATCGAAGCCGCCCGTGCGTACGGCATGTCGCCCTTCACGCTGTATCGCCGCGTGATCCTGCCGTCGGCGCTGCGCCGCGCGCTGCCGTACTACAGCAATGAAGTGATCCTGATGCTGCACGCCACCACGGTTGCCTTCACGGCCACCGTGCCGGACATCCTCAAGATCGCCCGCGACGTGAACTCGGCTACCTATCAGTCCTTCAACGCATTCGGCCTCGCCGCCCTGCTCTACCTGATTATCTCTTTCACGCTCGTGTGGCTGTTCCGCCGCGCCGAGCGTCGCTGGCTCGCTTATTTGCGGCCGCAAGGCAAATAAGCCGTCAAGGACCCAGATGAACACAAAGAAGCAAAAGCTCTTCGTCGACGAGCTCCATAAACAGTACGGCGACAACGAAGTGCTCAGGGGCGTCTCGCTGCAAGCCAATGCAGGCGATGTAATCAGCGTGATCGGCTCGTCCGGCTCGGGCAAGAGCACGATGCTGCGGTGTATCAACTTTCTCGAGCAACCCAACTCGGGGCGCATCTTCGTCGACGGCGAAGAAGTCCGCACGCAAAAAGCGAAGAACGGCGCGTTACGCGTCTCCGATACCAGACAGTTGCAGCGCATGCGCACCAAGCTGTCGATGGTGTTCCAGCACTTCAATTTGTGGGCGCATATGAACGTGATGGAGAACATCATCGAAGCGCCGGTACACGTGCTTGGCCTGCCGCGCCGCGAAGCGGAAGAGCGCGCCCGTCAATATCTGGAGAAAGTGGGCCTCGCGCCGCGCGTCGAGAAGCAGTATCCGTCGCACCTGTCGGGCGGCCAGCAGCAGCGCGTGGCCATTGCCCGGGCGCTGGCCATGCATCCCGACGTGATGCTGTTCGACGAACCGACTTCCGCGCTCGATCCCGAACTGGTCGGCGAAGTGCTGAAGGTCATGCAGACGCTTGCCGAAGAAGGCCGCACGATGATCGTCGTCACTCACGAGATGGCCTTCGCGCGCAACGTGTCGAATCACGTGATGTTCCTGCATCAGGGACGTGTCGAAGAAGAAGGTCATCCAGATGAAGTATTCAGGAACACGAAAAGCGAACGGCTTAAGCAATTCCTTTCGGGCAGCCTTAAATAGCCTTTAGTAGAACGACCTGTAGTTTCCTGTAGTTCATGCAGTATTACAAGGCGCTTACAAAAGCGCCTTTTTCTTTTCTACTTCGTGTTTTGAGATGCCTGGCATCCCAAAATATGCGCGAACGTCCCGACTTTTAGTCCTACTCCGGCCTTTTTCCACCGTCAATAGTGGCAATCCTTAACGTTGCCACATAAGAAGCATGATTCCCTTGCTACACAAGGCTTTCATGGTGTTTTAGGCACGTCGCTCAGCTTCCATGCTCATACCACTATTGCAATTTGGAGACACCTGCCCGACCCGGGACCAATTTCTTCTCACATTCAAGTGTATTTTTGATAAATTAGTAACCAAAGTACCAAAACAAAGTTCATTAAAAGTAGTTTCACTTCAAAACGCAGAGGAGATACGGGCCGACGAGGGACGGACAAGACGCACAGATAGCTCCACGCTACATCGTCATGACCACGCGCCCCGATCGACCCAATCGTCTCCCTGGTACGGATTTCTGTTCGGCGCCTCTGGCGACCGGACACCATTCGCAGTACTGGGTTTTTCTTTTGACAGGGTATGGAGGAGAAGATGAAGAAAGCATTGCTCGCCGCGGCGCTGATGTCGGCCGGTGTAGTTGCGCACGCACAAAGCAGCGTGACGCTGTACGGTCGTCTTGATGCGGGTGTCGAATACATCAGCGGCCTTCCTAATGCCAGCTACACGAGCTCCACATCGCGTTGGCGCATTGAAAGCGGCGACTGGGGTACGAGCCTTTGGGGTATGAAGGGCGTTGAAGACCTCGGTGGCGGCAACAAGGCGCTGTTCCAGTTGGAAGGCTCCTTCAGCACCGTAACCGGCGCAGGTCCTGGCGGTGGCGGTCTCTTCAATCGTTGGGCAACAGTCGGTATGTCGAACGATCAGTTCGGTACGCTGCTGCTGGGCCGCGAACTGTTCATCTCCAACGGCGTGTGGGACTTTGACCCGTTCGGTCAGTCGAACTGGTCGTCGGCATCGCTGGTGCGTGGCCGCAACTGGCCGGCATCGAGCAACAACGTTTCGTATCAGTCGCCGAAGATTGCTGGCTTTGACGTGTACGGCCAGTACTCGCTGTCGAACTCGACCAGCTTCAACGGTGGCCCGGGTGCAGCTCAAGGTCGTGAAGACGGCCTGCAGGTGACCTACACGAACTCGCTGTTCCAGTTGCGCGGCCTGTATGACGAAATCCGCAACCCGACCACGGGTAGCCTGGGCGACGTCGCTCCTGGCTCACCGAACGGTCCGTTCAGCTTCGGTCGTGAGTACTTTGCTGGCGCCAACGTGTTCCTCGGCCAATTCAAGATTCAGGCCGTGTACCAAGGTGTCCGTACTTCGGGTGAAACGAATGTGGCTTTCGGCACGCCGACCACCACCGACCAGGAATGGGGCGGTATAACGTGGCAAGCCACGCCGGCTGCTGCGCTGATCGCTGCGGTGTATCACGTGAACGCCAACAACGGTGGCGGCAACGCGAACATCTACACGATTGGTGGTTCGTACAACCTGTCCAAGCGTACGTTGCTCGACATCCAGATCGCTTCAGCACGTAACAGCAAGACCGCTAACTTCGGCCTTGATGCAAACGCTGCGGGTGCTGGTGGCGAAACGTCGTCTGGTTACAACGAAAACCCGACGCTGGGCCATGCTCAGACCGGCTTCTACGCTGGTATCCAACACTCGTTCTAATCGAACGGTGTAACGTAAAGATCAAGTCTTAGAATTTTTTTCACGCTGCTGCGAGAGGCGCGTATCGGTGCGATGTCCGAAAGGGTATCGCACCGTTTTTTATTGGCGCGAGCGGATCTGCGTCCGCTGCCGTTCTGCTGTCTGCGCGGTTGTTCTTACACCGCTGCTTCGTTTTCCTCACCAGTGCGGATGCGGATCACGCGTTCGACTTCCGCCACGAAGATCTTGCCGTCACCAATCTTGCCGGTGCGTGCCGCGCCGATGATGGCGTCGATCACCTGATCGCATTGATCATTGGCCACCACGACTTCGATCTTCACCTTTGGCAGAAAATCCACCACGTATTCCGCGCCGCGATAGAGTTCCGTATGACCCTTCTGGCGCCCGAAGCCTTTGACTTCGGTGACCGTCAGGCCCGTCAGACCCACTTCCGCGAGGGCTTCGCGCACTTCGTCGAGCTTGAACGGTTTGATGACTGCAGTAATGCGCTTCATGGCTGCCTCGTCTCTAGATTGGATAGTTTGAGAAAGTCGAAAGGGAAACGATAGGTTTGATTCTACGCTGCGTGCGCTGCCCGCGCGAACGCTTACTCTACCGGCTCGGTATACCGCGACGTAATCGGATAACGCCAGTCGCGGCCAAACGCGCGGTGCGTCACGCGAATGCCGATCGGCGCCTGACGCCGCTTGTATTCATTGATCTTGATCAGGCGTGTGACACGCTTCACGTCGTCCACGGCATAGCCCGCCGCGATGATTTCGGCAAGCGAACGATCTTCTTCCATGTACATACGCATGATGGCGTCGAGCACTTCGTAAGGCGGCAGGCTGTCCTGGTCGGTCTGGTTATCGCGCAACTCCGCGGACGGGGCGCGCGTCAGAATGCGCTCAGGAATGATGTCCTTGCTGGCGAAGGTGGTCGCCGCGTTGCGGTAGTGGCACAGGCGGTACACCAGCGTCTTGGCAATGTCCTTGATCACCGCGAAGCCGCCGGCCATGTCGCCGTACAGCGTGCAATAGCCAACCGCCATCTCGCTCTTGTTGCCGGTGGTCAGCACGATTGAGCCGAACTTGTTGGACAGCGCCATCAGCAGCGTGCCGCGAATGCGCGCCTGGATGTTTTCCTCCGTGGCATCTTCCGCGCGGCCCGCAAACTCTTGTGCAAGCGACGAGCGGAACGCATCGAACATCGGCGCAATGGCGATTTCGTCGTAGCGCACGCCAACCCGGCGCGCCATCTCGGCGGCGTCGGTGGTGGAGATGTCCGCGGTGTAGCGCGACGGCATCATCACCGCACGGACGCGCTCGGCGCCCAGTGCGTCGCAGGCTACGGCCAGCACCAGCGCCGAATCGACACCGCCCGAGAGGCCGATGATCGCGCCCGGGAAGCCGTTCTTGTTGATGTAGTCGCGCACGCCCATCACGAGCACCGCATAGACCTGTGCCTCCAGCGACAGTTCAGGGGCAACCGTGCCGGGCACGGGGCGCGCGCCGTCAAATTCGACGATTGCGTGGCCTTCCTCGAACTGCGCCATCTTCGCGACCATCTCGCCATTGCCGTCCAGCACGAACGACCCGCCGTCGAACACCAGTTCGTCCTGGGCGCCGACCATGTTGACGTAGACCATCGGCAAGCCGGTTTCGCGAATCCGCGCGCGAAGAATGTCGACCCGTACCACTTCCTTGTTCAGGTGGTAAGGCGAGCCATTCGGGATCAGCAGCACCTGGGCGCCAGCCGCCTTGGCCTGCTGGGCCGCCGGCGAATGCCAGACGTCCTCGCAGATCACCACGCCGTACTTCACGCCATCCAGTTCGAAGACGAACGGTTGCGGGTCCGAGGCGAAGTAACGCTTCTCGTCGAATACCTCGCTGTTCGGCAGATCCTGCTTGAGATAGGTGCCCATTACCTTGCCGTCGACGATCAGCGACGCGGCGTTGAAGGTATCCACTGGCGGCACGCCGCGCTCGATTGGCGCGTTTGCTTTACCATGGCCGTGCGCGGCACCGCGGTGCGGATGACCGACCACCACATGCAAGCCGGTGAACGGCTTCAGTTGCGTAGCGAGATCGGCCAAAGCGGCGGCACTTGCGGCATAGAATGCCGGGCGCAGCAGCAGATCTTCCGGTGGATAGCCAGACAACGCGAGTTCTGGCGCGACTAGCAGCTTCGCACCATCGTTGTGCGCCGCGCGCGCGGCGGCGACGATCTTGGCGACGTTGCCGGCGAAATCGCCGACGGTGACATTGATTTGAGCAAGAGCGATTCGGGTCTTCATGGCAGGATCGAAGGCAAGCCGCGCGGCTTGCCGGTTGCGTCGGCGAGCGTAGCTCGACGTAGGTGACAAACTCGGACAAACACGGACAAACAAACGGTGCACTGCCAGAAGCGGCGCCCCGTTCAGATCGGAACAGTCAAAAGATTGAACCAGCAACGCTTTGATTATCGCACGGGCATTCTGGCCTCGCCCTCCGAGGTGGACGCCGCCGAATGGAACGCCTTGCTCGCCCAGCAGAACCAGCCCACGCCGTTTCTGCGGCATGAATTCCTGAGCGCGCTGCATACCAGCAAATCGGCGGTCGCCGATACCGGCTGGGCGCCGCAGTTCGTCACGCTGACGGACCCGCACAGCGGACGCCTGGTCGCTGCCGCGCCGGTGTACCTGAAAGGGCACTCATACGGCGAGTACGTTTTTGATTGGGCGTGGGCCGATGCGTACAAGCGCAACGGCCTGCCCTACTATCCGAAGCTGCTGTGCGCGGTGCCGTTCACGCCTGTGCAAGGCAACCGTCTGCTTGCAAGTGATCCGCACGCGCTGCGCCATCTGGCTGCCACGGTGATGGCCTTTGCCGAGCAGGCAGACGTGTCGTCACTGCACGTGCTGTTTCCGACCGCCGACGAGGCCGATGCGCTGACCGGCCTTGGCATGATGCAGCGTGAAGGGGTGCAATTTCACTGGCTGAACGACGGCTATCGCGACTTCGAGGACTTCCTCTCCACGCTCGAACAGAAGAAGCGCAAGAACATCCGTGCCGAACGCCGCAAGGTGCACGACGCGGGTATCACGATGCGGCGCGTGCGCGGCGAAGACATCCGCGACGAGGAGTGGCGCTTCTTTGCCAAATGCTACAAGCAGACTTACCGCGAGCATTTCTCGAGTCCGTATCTGAATCTCGAGTTTTTCCGCACGATTGGCGCGACCATGCCGGAAAATCTGCTGCTAGTGATCGCGGAGTACGACGGCAAACCGATCGCGAGCTCGCTCGTGATCTACCAGCGCGACGACGTGACCGGCGGCACGCTCTACGGCCGTTACTGGGGTGCGCTCGAACACGTGCCGTGCCTGCACTTTGAGACCGCTTACTATCAGCCGCTCGAGTTCTGTATCGAGGAAAAGCTTGGCGTGTTCGAAGGTGGCGCGCAAGGCGAACACAAGATGGCGCGTGGGTTTCTGCCCACCGTCACGCGCTCGACTCACTGGCTTGCGCATCCGGCGTTCTCCGACGCGGTGGCGCGCTTTCTCGACAGCGAAACGAACAGCATCCATGCGTACGTCGATGAGTTGCGCGATCACAATCCGTTCAAAGGCTAGCTCGCACTCATGGCATGGTTTCTCTACCTGGTCGAATGTGCTGACGGCAGCGTTTATACCGGCATTGCAGTCGACGTGCAGGCGCGCTTTGAAAAGCACCTCAATGGCACGGGGGCGCGTTATACGCGCTCGCGCAAACCGCTGCAGGTGCTAGCCTCGTTCGAACTGGCCGACCGTTCGAGCGCATCCAGTGCGGAGTACTGGGTCAAGCGGTTATCGGCGGGTGAAAAGCGTGCGCTGGCTGCGGGTAGGCGGACGCTGGAGTCGGTATTGCCGGTCGTTTCCGTTGAGGCTGACGTTGGGGCTGACGTTGGGGCTGAAGTTGGGGCTGAAGTTGGGGCTGAAGTTGGGGCTGAAGTTGAGGCTGAAGTTGGGGCTGGCGTTGAGGCTGAAGTTGCGACTGACGTTGAAACTGAAGTTGAGGCCGAAGTTGGAGCTCAAGCGGAAGAATCGGACAGGGCCTGATGCACGGCAGGCCGAAACCCACGCATCTTTCATACGTCATTCGAACCCGTGATTCTCGTCTGCGCACCGCCCGCTCGCGACCCATAAAAAAACCGCGCCGCCCTTTCGGGCCGGCGCGGTTTTTTTGCACGTGGACGTCTGAACCCGCTTACTTCTTGTAGTTCGCCACGCCTTCGCTGATTTCCTTGTGAGCGGCATCCATGTCCGCCCAGCCTTCGACCTTCACCCACTTGCCCTTCTCCAGCGCCTTGTATTGCTCGAAGAAGTGCTTGATCTGGTCTTTCAGATACGCCGGCACGTCGTCGATCGACTTCAGCGTTGCCGTCATCGGGCAGACCTTGTCGTGCGGTACGGCGATCAGCTTGGCGTCGACGCCCGACTCGTCCGTCATCTGCAACATGCCGAGCGCGCGGGCCCGCACAACCGAGCCTGCCAGCAGCGGGAACGGCGTGATCACGAGGACGTCGACCGGGTCGCCGTCGCCCGACAGCGTCTGCGGGATAAAGCCGTAGTTGGCCGGATAGCGCATGCCCGTGCTGATGAAGCGGTCAACGACGAGCAAGCCCAAATCCTTGTCTGCTTCGTACTTCACCGGATCGCTTTGCGCGGGGATTTCGATGATGACATTGAAATCTTGCGGAAGATCTTTGCCTGCGGGGACGTGATTGAAGCTCATGGGCGCTCTCTAGTCAGGATGGAATTCGGAACACAGCGCGCGATACGGCGCCTAACCCTGTGAGGCCTGGGTCGGCACGGCACGGCGGGCCGGAAGTGCGGAATGGGCCATTATAGCCAATCGGCCGATGGCACTCGCGCCAGGATCGGCGCGATAATCGTCGCACAGTCTTGTTGCAGCGTCTTTTCAGCCAGGAGCATGTGTGGAAGAAGCCAAACACTTCATCGGCGGCGAATGGGCCACTTCTGCGGGTGGTGAGACGATCCCGGTGCTCGATCCGTCTGACGGGCAGCCATTCACCCAGTTGGCGCGCGGCACCGCCGCGGATATCGACGTGGCCGTACGCGCCGCGCGCAGTGCTTTCGAGGGCGCGTGGGGCGCGGCCAGTGCGGCCGAGCGTGGCCGCGTGCTGTACCGCCTCGCCATGCTGGTCATCGCCCGCGGCGATGAACTTGCGCAACTGGAAGCACGCGACACCGGCAAACCCTTGCGTCAGGCCCACGCGGACGCTGCGGCGCTCGCCCGCTACTTCGAGTTCTATGCGGGCGCGGCCGACAAACTCCATGGCGAGACACTGCCGTATCAGACTGGCTATACGGTATTTACTGTGCGCGAGCCGCACGGCGTGACCGGCCACATTGTGCCGTGGAATTATCCGATGCAGATCTTCGGCCGCAGCGTCGGTGCGGCGCTCGCGGCGGGCAATGCCTGCGTCGTCAAACCGGCCGAAGATGCGTGCCTGTCGGTCCTGCGAGTGGCCGAATTAGCCACCGAGGCCGGCCTGCCCGCTGGCGCGCTGAATATTGTCACCGGCTACGGCCACGAAGCCGGTGCGGCGCTCGCGCAGCATGCGGGGATCGATCACATCTCGTTTACCGGCTCGCCGCAGACCGGCAAACTGGTCACTCAAATGGCCGCGGAAAATCACGTGCCCGTCACGCTCGAACTGGGCGGCAAGTCTCCGCAAATCGTGTTTGCGGACGCCGATCTGGACGCAGCCGTCCCTGTGCTCATCTCCGCCATCGTGCAAAACGCCGGGCAAACCTGTTCGGCGGGTAGCCGCGTTCTGATTGACCGGGCCATTTACGAGCCGCTGCTGGATCGGCTCAGCACCGCTTTTCAGGCGCTGAGGGTCGGGCCGTCGCATGCGGACCTCGACTGCGGCCCGCTCATTAGCGCGAAGCAACAGCAGCGCGTCTGGGACTTTCTTTCCGACGCGCATCATGACGGCGTTGCCATGGCCGCTCACGGCGAAGTCATTCCCGAGGCACCCGAAACCGGTTTCTATCAAGCCCCGGCCTTGCTGCGCGATGTGCCTTCGGGCCACCGGCTGGCGCAAGAGGAAGTGTTCGGCCCGGTGCTGGCGGCCATGCCCTTTGCCGATGAAGACGAAGCCGTAGCGCTCGCTAACGGCACGCCCTACGGCCTCGTGGCCGGCATCTGGACGCGCGACGGCGCGCGCCAGTTGCGGCTCGCTCGGCGGGTCCGCTCCGGCCAGGTGTTCATCAACAACTATGGGGCGGGCGGCGGCGTCGAATTGCCGTTTGGCGGCGTCAAACACTCAGGCCATGGCCGCGAGAAGGGCTTCGAAGCGCTGTATGGCTTTACCGTGTTAAAGACGGTAGCGATCCGGCACGGCTAGCGGACAAGGCGACGAAGCCCGCAATGTGTGGGCATTTATGGCACTAGCGGGGCGGTGACCGCCCCCGCACGGCGGCGGTGCCATAACGCGCCGGTGTTGTGACAAGACGAAACGCGGCGCCAATCGAACTCACCACGGACAACAACGGAGACATCATGCGGTTGACAGGTAAAACAGCCATCGTCACGGGTGGCGGCTCGGGTTTTGGCGAGGGCATTGCAAGGACCTACGCCCGCGAAGGCGCGAACGTGGTCATCAACGATCTGAACGGCGCAGCGGCCGAGCGCGTCGCGAGCGAGATTGCACTGGCGGGCGGCAAGGCCATCGCGGTAGCTGGCGACGTCACCCGCAGCGACGACTGGCAAGCCCTGCGCGAAGCCGCGCTCGAAGACTTCGGCAGCGTGCAGGTCGTCGTCAACAACGCGGGCACCACGCATCGAAACAAACCCGTGCTCGACGTGACCGAAGCCGAGTTCGATCGTGTCTATGCTGTCAACGTGAAGAGCATCTATTGGAGCGTGCAGGCGTTCGTGCCGTACTTTCGTCAGCAGGGAGGCGGGGTGTTCATCAATATCGCGTCGACCGCAGGGGTGCGGCCGCGGCCAGGTCTCGTCTGGTACAACGGCAGTAAAGGCGCAGTCATCATTGCGAGCAAGACGCTCGCCGCGGAACTCGGTCCGGACCGCATCCGTGTGAACTGCGTGAACCCCGTGATCGGCGAAACCGGCTTGCTGTCCGAGTTCATGGGCGTGGAAGACACGCCGGAGAATCGCAAGCGTTTCCTTGCCGGCATTCCGCTTGGCCGCTTCTCGGTACCGCAGGACATTGCCAACGCCTGCCTTTACCTCGCGTCAGACGAAGCGGAATTCATCACGGGTATCTGTCTGGAAGTGGACGGCGGCCGCTGCGTGTAGCGGCCGCATGTTCCGTCAAACTCACACCACGTTCATCGCCAGCGCACTTTCGCGGTAGTGCTGGCTCGCCTTCGCGCTGTCGCCAAGCTGCTCGTGCAGACGCGCCAACGCACGATGCGAACGGATCTTCAGTGTCTCGTTGTCGGCCAGCTTCAGCGCGGTTTCGAGGAACGACTGCGCCTTGCCCCACAACTGCTGATGCAGACACAGACGGCCCAGTGCGAACAGCAGATCGGCGTCTTCGGGACGCTCCTTCTGCCACGCTTCGGCCTTCTGGATCAGCGGCAACGCATCGCCGCCGGCGGTATCCGGATAGCGACGCAACAGACGCGCATCCCAGTTCTGCGCCAGCGCTTCTTCGACGATCTTGCGGGCTTCCTGCGGACGGTTCAACGCGACCAGCAGTTCCGCTGCAACGTCGGCCAGACGCGGCGAGTGACGCTCGGTCGGCGTCAACGATTGCCACAACTGCAGCAGCGCGTCGGCATTGTGGCGCCGGTCGCGCAGCAGGTTTTCAGCGGCCAGTTGGCGCAAGCGCACCGCCACCGCAGGGTGAATCGCTTCACGCTTTTCAAGCATCTTGACGAGCTTGAGCACTTCGCCCCAGTTCTTCAATTGCTGTTGCGCACGCAGCATGATTTGCTGCGCATGAATACGACGGCTGCCCTGCGACTGCATCTCGGTCAGCGCAGTCAGCGCGCCGTCCGCGTCACGACCGTCGGCCCGCATGTCGGCGGTGGCCATCAGGCGAGCGTCCTGCCAGTCAGCCTCGTCAATCTGCGCAAGCCATTCGTCACGGCGGGCGTACTCGCGCATCCGGTGCGCCGCCGTCGCTGCCACGAGGCCCGCTGCGCCCTTGTTGTCGCCATTGGCGAGCGCGTCGCGCGCCGCCTTTTCAGCACGGGTAAAACGCCCGGCGTACAGGTTGCCGATTGCATCACGCAGCGCGGCATGCGCCTTGGCCACCCGCGAGCGGGCGCGGTACGCCGCCACCCGTTGCGGCATGCGCCAGATATTGCGGGCAATCCGCAGCAGCGCATACATCAGGATGAACAACACCACCAGACCGACCACGAACAGGTTCAGCGACACGTCGACCCGATACGGCGGGTAGACGAGCATCACCTGCCCTGTATCGAAACGGCCAACTGTCGCCAGCACCACCGCGATCACGAACAGGAAAGCAAGCCACAAGAGTCCCCGGATCGCCATGATTAACCCCGGCTCTTGTACTGGTTGACCGCATCGAGGCTCGTGTTCAGGTTCGGCAGTTCAACCGCCGCCGAGCCGTCATCCACTTCCTTGACCAGATCCCGCACCGTCTGTGTGCGCTTCGACGAGTTGTCGAAATAGCGCGCCAGTGCTGCGTCGGCCGCGTGCAGGTCGGACTTGAGCGTGGTCTGATTGCGCGAGAGCAGCGCAAGGCGCGCCGACAGCAAACGCAGCTTCAGGTTTTCACGCAGGAAGTAGCCTTGATCCGGCGCGATCAACATCGAATCGGCGTTGTCGATCCGGCGCACTTGTACCAGGCTCTGCAACTGCTGGCCAAGCCCCGTGTAGAACGCCTGCCACCACACCTTCCAGCGCGGCTCGCCGGTGGCCGTGGCGACCTTCCCGCTATCGGCAGGCGTTTGCGCGCCCGGCGTGGTGTGGCCGATCAGCGCTTCGCCGTCGAGCGGCAAGGTGTCAACCTGATCAATGGCGTTATCCAGTTTGATGGCGAGCCCGGTGAGATCGGTCGAGGGCGCGGCCTTCAGCTTGTCGATGTCTTGCCCGATCGCCTTGCGCACCGCCACCGCCTGCGCGCTGTCCGACGCCGCCAGACGCGTATCGGCGCTTTGCAGCGCGAAAAGCGCGAGTTGCGTATTGCCGGTCAACTGTAACTGCTCGCTCGCGCTGGATAGCATCTGCGCCACTTCAGCGAGGGTCCAGTCGTCGCGATTGCGTGCGAGGTCCGCGTATTGCTGTTGCAGTGCCTGCTGGCCCTGCTGCGCGTCGGTCAGCTTGCCTTGCAGTTGCGATAACTGCGAATCAAGCTGATGCACGGTCGCGACCGCCTGATCGGTCTTTACGCGCATTTCGGCGGTTTGCGCATCGTTCACCTGTTGACGTTGCGTCAGTTGCTGATCGAGCCGGATGACCTTGCGATTTAGCGCAAAGGCCCCCACCCCTGCCGCACAGGCAATGATCACGACGACAAACCACAGCAGCGGTCCGCTCGCACTGCCGCGCTTTTGTTGCGCTTCGTAGGGCGTGAAGGGGGGATTGGGCGGCAACGCGGTGGTTGCGGCCGGCTGGGGGGAAGCGTTCGTGGAGGCGTTCGTTTCTGTCATGCGTGCGTGAGCCGGGTTGGTCTGTACCGGTTGAACAACGGGAGGTATAGCGGAAAGCAGCGTGCGGGCAATGCGCTCATCACCCGCACCGGACACCGTAATGCTATCAAAACCCAGTCCCCGCGCGGTCTGCGCGATACGTGGGTGAGGTGTGACCAGGGTCGCGCGTTTGAGCTGCGCAATCTCGCCAGCATTCAGATGCTCCCGGGCCAGTTCGTCCAGATTGCGCACGCCTTCGGAACTGGTCAAAAGCCAGGCATGCGGCTCGCCGGCCAGCAACGCGTGCACGCGTTGCCATGCAGCGACCGATGGCTCTGGCACGAGCCGCCGGTATGCCGCGACCGTTTCTACTTCGACGCCCGCTTCACGCAGACGCTCGGCGAGCCACTCGCGGCCGCCATCGCCGCGCACGATCAGCACACGCTTGCCTTCGAGCGTAGCCACATTCATCGCGGCGTCAAGCTCGGCGAAGAGTGCCTCCGAATCGAAGCGCGCCGTGTCGTCCTCGGGCGCCGCAGCTGGACTGATTATCTTGTAGGCAGGCGCCTCGACGCCGTGACGCGCCAGCGCCGCGACGCTGCCGGGTCCCACCACGCCGACGGGCAACGCATGCGGCCAGATCGCCTTGTATTCGGAAAAGGCGTAATCGACGGCATTCGGCGAGACGAAGACCACTAGCGCATAACGCTCGAGCGTGGCTAGCGCCGCATGCAGCGGGCCGGTATCGTCGGCAGGGGCGATGTCGATCAGCGGAAAGTCGAGCGTGGCGACACCGGCTGCGGCGAGTTGTGCCGCAAGCGCGTCCGACTGCCCCGCCGGACGTGTGATCACAACCGTATACGCCACCTTGTCAGGTGAGTGAGGGGACGAGTTGACGCCTGTTTGCGCCGCCATCACGCGCCAGTCGCCGGGCCGCTCGCGGTGCTGAGCGAACGGACGATCTCGAGTGCGCCCTGGCTTTCCAGCGCGCTAGCCACATCGCGGCCCAGTTGCAGCGCGCGTTCGATAGTCGGCGCAGGCGCCGAGGCCTGCGCGCTCAACACCCGCTGACCATCCGGCGTGGCGACGATGCCACGCAGATGCAACGCGCCATCGTGCCAGGTGGCGTGCGCCGCCAGCGGCACCTCGCAACTGCCACCAAGGGCGCGCGACACCATCCGCTCAGCCTCTACCGCTGCGGCCGTATGCTCGTGATGGAGCGGCGCAAGCCACGCAGCCAGTTCAGGACGTCCGGCGCGAATCTCGATGCCGAGCGC
>FTKM01001694.1_pt3 | contig 19543 bp, 17 predicted proteins | sample 1658051 | NCBI WGS metagenome assembly FTKM01 (sample SAMEA3914794, study PRJEB12502) | metagenome | biome: forest; material: soil | place: Canada | collected 2011-07-05 | depth 0.1 m | reverse complement strand
TGTTCTACGGCGGCAAGCTGAAGGGCATGCCGCCCAAGCTGCAATCCGATGATGGCAAGAACATCGTGATCCGGCCGCTCGCCTACGTGAAGGAAACCGATCTGGAAAAATACGCGGAGTTGCGTGAGTTTCCGATCATTCCGTGCAACCTGTGCGGCAGCCAGCCCAACCTCAAGCGCGCTGAAATGAAGGCATTGATCCGCGAATGGGACAAGCGCTTCCCGGGGCGCGTCGAGAATATGTTCAACGCGCTGTCGAACGTCGTCCCGTCGCATCTGATGGATCACAAGCTGTTCCCGTTCGGCAGTTTGCGCGCGACGGGCGAGGCTGATCCGCAAGGTGACATCGCCTTCGACGAGGAGCCGTGCTCGACTGACTCTGAGAATGGCGCGTTGCTCAACGGAGCGAAGCCGATTTCGATTGTCCAGTTTGACGATCTTTAAGCTCACACAGGGCTTACAGAAAGTCTGCTGAGCGCCTGCGGACCTCGGGTTTGCAGGCGTCTGCCTGGATTTGCGGCGCGCGGCGGGGCCCGACCAACGTGCTTCGCCGCGGTGTGCCACATGTTAGAATCATGTGCCACAAACTCGTCCCATTGCCGACGCCATGAACATCGTGATTTTGGCGGCAGGCACCGGAAAGCGCATGCGCTCGGCGCTGCCCAAGGTGCTCCATCCACTGGCCGGCCGGCCGCTCCTGTCTCACGTCATTGACACAGCCCGTACGCTCGCACCGACCCGCCTGGTGGTCGTCGTGGGCCATGGCGGCGATGCCGTGCGGGTTGCTGTGGCCGCGCCCGATGTGCAGTTCGCGGTGCAGGAACAGCAACTCGGCACGGGGCACGCCGTGCAGCAGGCCCTGCCGCTGCTCGATCCCACGGTGCCGACGTTGGTGCTGTACGGCGACGTGCCGCTCACGCGGGCCAGCACGCTCAAACGGCTTGTCGAAAGCGCCGCCGAAGGTTGCTACGGCGTACTCACCGTGACGCTCGACGATCCAACGGGATACGGGCGGATCGTCCGTGATCAGGCGGGTTGCGTCGTGCGGATCGTCGAGCAGAAGGACGCCTCGCCAGAACAACTGCGCATCGCTGAAATCAACACGGGCATCGTCGTGACGCCCACCGCGCAACTTGCCATGTGGCTTGCCACGTTGAAGAACGACAACGCGCAAGGCGAGTTCTATCTCACCGATGTCGTCGAGCGTGCCATCGAGGCCGGTTTCGAGGTCGTCAGCGCACAGCCGGACGAAGAGTGGGAAACGCTCGGCGTGAACAGCAAGCAGCAATTGGCCGAGCTCGAGCGAATCCATCAGCACAATGTCGCCGAGGCGCTACTCGTTGCAGGCGTCACGCTCGCCGATCCGGCGCGCATCGACGTGCGCGGCACGCTGGAATGTGGCCGCGATGTATCGATCGATGTGAACTGCGTCTTCGAAGGACAAGTCACCCTGGCGGACAACGTCACGATCGGGCCGAACTGCGTGATCCGCAATGCCAGCCTGGGTGCCGGCACGCGGGTTGAAGCGTTCTCGCACATCGAAGGCGCACAGGTCGGCGCGCGGGTGGTGATCGGCCCGTATGCGCGACTGCGCCCAGGCGCATCACTGCTGGACGAATCGCATGTGGGCAATTTCGTCGAAGTGAAGAATGCGGTGCTGGGCCACGGCTCGAAGGCCAATCACCTCACCTATATCGGCGACGCGGACATTGGCGCACGCGTGAATATCGGCGCAGGCACTATCACGTGTAATTACGATGGTGCGAACAAATTCCGCACCGTCATTGAAGACGACGTATTTGTCGGCTCAGATACCCAACTGGTCGCGCCGGTGCGTGTCGGGCGCGGTGTGACCATCGCGGCGGGTACAACGGTCTGGAAGGACGTCGAAGAAAACATGCTGGTGCTGAACGACAAGACCCAGACGAGCAAAAGCGGCTTTGTGCGCCCCGTCAAAAAGAAAAGCTGAACGACATCGGGCGTGTGTGCAGCGCACGTCTTGAAACCGAACACCTGCAAAGGATCAAGAGTTTATGTGCGGCATTGTTGGCGCAGTTGCGCAACGTAATATCGTTCCGGTCCTGGTCGAAGGACTGCGTCGCCTCGAATATCGTGGCTATGACTCGTGCGGCGTCGCGGTGCTCGCCAACGGCGAGCCGCGCCGCGCGCGCAGCGTCGCGCGGGTGGCCGATCTTGACGAACAGGTGCGCGAGAGTCATCTGGAAGGGGTCACGGGTATTGCGCACACGCGCTGGGCAACGCACGGCGCGCCCGTGACGGACAACGCGCACCCGATCTTTTCGCGCAACGCGCTGGCGCTGGTCCACAACGGCATCATCGAAAACTACGAAACGCTGCGCGAAATGCTGCGCGGTAAAGGCTACGAGTTTGTTTCGCAGACCGACACGGAAGTGATCGCGCATCTGGTGCATAGCCTGTATCAGGGCGATCTGTTCGACGCTGTGCGTGCGGCCGTGCAGCAATTGCACGGCGCGTATGCGATCGCAGTGCTGCATAAGGATCAGCCGCATCTCGTGGTGGGTGCGCGGCAGGGTTCGCCGTTGGTCGTTGGGCTGGGTCAGGGGGAGAACTTCCTCGCTTCCGACGCGCTGGCGTTGGCGGGCAGCACCGAGCAGTTTATTTTCCTGGAAGAGGGCGATGTCTGCGAACTGTCGCTCGAAGGCGTTCGCATTGCCGATCGCGATGGCAAGGATGTGCGGCGCGATGTCCGGCAGGTTGCAGCTTACGGTGGCGCGGTCGAACTCGGCCCGTATCGTCACTTCATGCAAAAGGAAATTTTTGAGCAGCCGCGCGCGATAGGCGACACGATCCCGCAAGGCGACTCGTTTGACGCGTCGCTGTTTGGTGCGGGCGCCGGGAAGGTGTTCGCGGACATCGACAATCTGCTGATCCTCGCCTGCGGCACAAGCTCTTACGCGGGGTTCACCGCAAAGTATTGGCTTGAATCGATCGCCAAGATTCCGACGCAGGTGGAGATTGCAAGCGAATACCGCTATCGCGAATCGGTACCGAATCCGAAGTCGCTAGTGGTGGTGATCTCGCAGTCGGGCGAGACGGCAGATACGCTCGCGGCATTGAAGCATGCGCAATCGCTTGGGCATCAGCATACGCTGGCGGTGTGCAACGTCGCGACGAGTGCGATGGTGCGGCAGACGGAGTTGTCGTTCCTGACGCATGCGGGGCGCGAGATCGGCGTGGCATCGACCAAGGCATTCACCACTCAACTGGTCGGTCTGTTCGTGCTGGCAGTGACGCTCGGCAAACTGCGCGGTCATGTGAGTGCAAGTCAGGAAGCGGACTATCTCAAGCAATTGCGCCATTTGCCCGCGGCGCTGAACAGTGTGCTGGCGCTGGAGCCGCAGATCATTGCGTGGTCCGAAGAGTTTTCGCGCAAGGAGCACGCACTGTTCCTCGGACGCGGGTTGCATTATCCGATCGCGCTTGAAGGCGCGTTGAAGCTCAAGGAAATTTCATACATCCACGCTGAAGCTTATCCAGCGGGTGAACTGAAGCACGGGCCGCTCGCGTTGGTGACCGAGGCAATGCCGGTGGTGACGGTGGCTCCGAATGACGCGTTGCTTGAAAAGCTGAAGTCGAATATCCAGGAAGTGCGCGCGCGTGGCGGCCAGCTTTATGTGTTCGCGGATGCGGACACACGCATCGTCAATGATGAAGGGCTGCATGTGATCCGGATGCCTGAACACTACGGCTTGCTCTCGCCCATCCTCCATGTGGTGCCGTTGCAGTTGCTGGCGTATCACACAGCCTGTGCGCGTGGGACGGATGTGGATAAGCCGCGCAACCTGGCCAAGTCGGTGACCGTGGAGTAACGCGTTGGGCGGTGAGGTTGGTGGGTGGGTAACCAGCTTCACTCGTTTTGCATTGTGTGGACACCTGTCGTTCAGCTTCAGATCCGGCTCGCCGTAGAGAGCGGCGACGAAGAAGCAAGGTCGCGGAAGACGTTTCCTAAGACAAATAGATGCCTTGTTTTCGGGCATCGGTATAATACGGAGCTTCTTCTCCTCCAACGCCACCTGACCATGAGCCGGATTCTCTGTCTGATCATGCTTTCGCTATGCCTCGTGCAGGGCGCAGTGGCCGAGGAGAGCGACCCAAGCCACGATCAGGTTTCGACCTACCTCACGCAGAAATTCGGTCTCGCCAAGATCAAGGCCGAGCAGATCTCCGATGCCGTGCAGTCCGCGGCGGCCAAGTATTCGCTCCCGCCAGCGCTCCTGCTGGCCATCATTTCGATCGAATCCCGCTTCAAGGAAAAGGCAAAAGGGCCGCGCGGCGCCACTGGCCTGATGCAGGTTGTGCCAGCCGCTCACCGTGGCCTCCTGAAAAACGTCAAGGATCTGACGGAGCCGGACGCTAATATCGAAGCAGGTTCGGCCATCCTGCACGGGTATTTGCAGTCGGCAGGCGGCGATCTGAGTCTCGCGTTGAAAAATTACGGCGGCTCGATGGCATATGCGCAGAAGGTCAGCATGCGGATCGAGACTTTCGCGCCAGTAGTGGCGAAAGGCGACGCGGGAGCTTCCACGGTGCAGGCCAATGGGTGCGATACGCGTGCCACCGATACCTGTCCAGAGCCCGCCAGCGGCGCGCGGACATTCTTCATTCCGTCGACCAGCGCCGTAGCGAATCCCGCTTCAATCGGCCTGTCGGCCACTGTGCCGGCTGCGGCACCTTAAGACGACCTGGCAAAATCGGGTCACACGGCACCTTGCGACGACCTGGCAGAATCGGGTAAATATGTCCGGGCAGTCGGCGTAGGTGGTTTGTCCCCCGGTGTTCGACGCTTTACGCGTCACAGCCGGCGCACACCCCCTCACAGCGCCTCACGGTTCCTCACACTTCCTCACGCCTCTTCACGCCTCAGGGCCTGCCCGCGCGGCTCGCAGGTCTCTACCGCTCATGTCCCGTTGCCCAGATCAGGCCGTTTACGTCCCCACGCTGACGGAAGACATACAAAGCGTTGTGTATCAACGTGTTACCGCATGCCCGCTTGTTTTAGGATCGTCAGGCAACCGCTCTACAATGCATGCCATTCGATGTTTAGAAGTCAGCCTTCCGGAATTATGCGCACCCTATTTTCTAGATCCACCGCAGCCTCGCTGCTCGCACTGGCGGCGCTTGCCGCCTGTTCGAGCACACCGCAGCCCAAGTTTCAGCAGGAATTGTTCGACACGGGCGCGAGCCCCTTCGCCCGCAATTTCAACGCAAGCACCACCGATACCTGCGAAGCCGCGCGCCGCGCGCTGCTGAGCCAGGGCTATATGACGACGTTGACGCATCCCGATACCGTCGACGGCACGAAGAATTTCCAGCCCAACGGCGATTCGCACGTCGTCGTGGAGTTTCACGTCGTCTGCACGGCTGGCGAGGAAACCAGCGATACCAGCATCGTCTACGTGAACGCTGTGCAGAATGGCTATGCGCTCAAGAAGAGCGACACCTCGGCGAGCGTCGGACTGAGCGTGCTCGGCTCTGTGTCGCTGCCAATCCGTTCGAACAGTGACGAGATGGTGAAGATATCCAGCGAGACCATCCCGTCCGGCAAGTTCTACGACCGGTTTTTCTCGCTGGTGGATCACTATCTGCAAACCGTCGTGCGGACCACACCAGTGACGAACAGCAGCGTCTCGAGTACGCCGCTGCCGCTGCCGTTGCCGTTGCCGTTGCCGGAACCGGTGCCGGTTCCAGTGGCAGCCGCAATGCCCACGGCTGCGCCGGTGGCAAAGGCGGCAACGGTTGCGCCGGCTGCACCGGTGGCAACGGTGGCACCGGTGGCACCGGTAGCGGGCGGAACTCCGGCTTCCACGCCTGCGGCGGCACCCGTGCCCGTTGTACCGGCGCCGGTGCTGGCGCCTGCTCCGATGCTGGCGCCTGCGTCGGCCTCATCTTCAGGACTGGCGGCGGCGATCACCAAAACGACCACGCCGACCGTGTTGAACCTCGCAGCGCCTGTACTTTCCACTGCAGGCGCCGCGCCCGCTCAAGCGGATGCGGCGCAACCCGCCAGCGGAAGCGCTATCAGCCAGTAGTTTCGCGTGATTATTGGCTAGGCCGGGCAAGGCAAGGCAAGGCCTTGCGTTGCCGCGCCCCTGACTCGACCGGCCCACTCCGGCTGGACGCCCGCAAATACTCGCCACATCCAGAGAAATGCACCCGAATGTGCGTTACCGCATGCCGTTGCTCGCACTGCGGCGGCAACCGCACATACTGCACCGCGCCAACGCGCGCAAATTGAAGGCAGATGGTGTCGGCGGACAGACCACGCCGGTTCTAAAGAAACTGTTGCTATTTCGTCAAAAACCATACAGCAGCGCACCATCCAGGCATAAAGTTAAAGTGCTTTATCAAGTTAATGGTGCAGCGCGGGGGTGTGCGATGAAACGCAGAACAGCACGACAGCTTGTCCGTCTAATTTCAGACATCAGACATTCTGCCCATTGCCGTACGCTGAGGGCCGTGGCCGTCAACCGTACTTTGGAACGGGCGGCCACAGAAGCCGATGAGCAAGAGGACTTGGACAGCCCCGACGAAACGCGCGGAACGGCTCAGGACGAACGGCTCTGGAGCGGATCATGAGGACGGCGAGCGAGAGATCCCTGCGGTTTCTGGTAGATAAATGGCTGGCGCCAGGCCCGTCGATTCCGGTTCGGGTCACCGAATTCAGCCGCACGCGTGATGGCGGCAGGCGCTACGTGCGGGTCGAGACCGCTCACGCGGCAAACGCACGCGGACTGTTCTTCTTCCGTCACGACGACGGCTGCTGGTGCGTGTTCCCGCCCACAATCGACAAAAAGCCGTTGCAAGGCGAAGAACTGGGTGGCCGGCTGGGCCTCGCGCAATCCTGGTGAGTCCGGTGTCACCGACGTGCCGCGCACGTCGGCCACTTGCCCGCGAAGCAGCGGTTTTGCCATCAGCAGAAAGATGTGGCAGCTGCTCAGCGGCAGCGGCGCCATACAGCGTGGACGAACATCACGGTTCGCATTGGCGTTTATCCATCGTTTCCTGTCCAACATGACCTGGCGCCCTGCGCGATAATCGCGCGGGCGACCCATTCCATTCGAGGATGGCGGCGTCAGAATCTTCGGGCGGACAGCATGGACGAAAAGGACTGGATCGCCGGCGCTGCGAAGGCGCTGGCCATCATCGAGGCATTTGACGAGGAGCATGCGCGCATGACGCCGACGATGGTCGCGTCGCGAGCGGCACTTTCACGCACGGCGGCGCGCCGTTACCTGCTGACCCTACGTGAACTCGGCTACGTGGATACCGACGGCAAGCTGTTCTGGCTTGCCCCGCGCGTCCTGCGTCTCGGCCAATCGTATCTGGATTCGGCGCGCTTGCCGCGCACCGTGCAACCGTTCCTCCAGCGCATTACGGCTGCCGTGCAGGAAACCGCGCTGGTCGCGATTCTCGACGAACACGACGTGGTGTACGTCGCGCGCAACGGCGTGAACCGCGCGATGGCGGTCGGTTTCGTGCTCGGCTCCCGCGCCCCGGCGCCGCTGTCGTCGGCGGGTTTGATCCTGCTCGCGTTTCAGGCACAGGAGGACATCGACCAATGGCTCGCATCGTATGAGATCAAGGTATTCACGCCGCAAACCTATTCCACTATCGCGCAACTGCGCGAGGTGTTAGGGGAAACGCGCCGCAACGGCTATGTCGTCACGGATCAGCAACTGGAACTCGGCATGCGTGGCGTCGCGGTGCCATTGCGTGACCGGCATGGCGCCGTGGTCGCGGCGATCAGCGTCAGCATGCCGATCGGGCAAGAATCAGCCAATGCGGCCTTGCATCGGGTGCTGCCGACTCTGCAGGAAACCGCCAGCTTGCTGCGTAATCTCGTCTAGATCTGGCTAGCACAGGCCACGATCGTGGCGGTGAAAGGCTTCTGAACAGCCTGTTGAACGGAGCTGTCTCGCAGAAAATACAGATCACGTTATCTGGGTGACAAACGCCCTACGCTGCGTGATACTCCCCGCGGGGAGCCGCCAGGCGCCGCGTCGCCGTGTCTCGCTCACCATGTTGTTCTTATTCATTCACATCGACAAAGTTGTTCAGGTTTGGGGATTAACACATGAAAAAAGTCATTGCCTCGCTCGCAACTGCAGTCCTCGCGCTCGTGTCGGTTCAAGCATTTGCTCAGGCATCCGACGCAGCCGCGCCGGCCGCTGCCAGCACCACGAAGCATCACAAGAAACTGAAGACGCATGGCAAGCGTGCCGGCGTGTCGGCGGCCGCATCGGCGGCTGGCACGAACGACAAGGGCTCGCCGAACTAATTTGCCCTTTGCGTTCGCCGCGAGCCTCGCCGGTTCGTGTCCGCGTTCATCCGCTGAGCGGGGCGGAATGCGGGATCGGTCAGGGATCGCAGTAGATAAGGCCAGAGCTGTATGCTCTGGCCTTTTTCATTGGCAGTCGGGCGCGGGTTGTCCAGGAGTCCTGTGTGTCGGCAGGGTGGCTGCGCCGGTACGGGCAGATTTGCCAAGGCCGTGGGACGGTGGGCACGCCAGCGCCCGATGAGGTGATCCGACAGCGCGGGCGATCGACCCGCTCGCTCGCCTGGCGAGGTTGTGCACGACACGCTTTGCCGCGCGGAGAGCGTGGCGCGAGTGGCGTAAGTGGGGCGAATGCCGTGAGCGGGCGCGAACGGTATATGAAAACCGGCTCAGATGCGCTGCGCCGCCTCGGCTTTATGACGCGTCCGCGGCGAGGCCGCGCTTGATGATCTCGGTCAGCAACCCCGTCATCCCTTCTGGGTGACCGGCGGCACGCTCTTTCAGCTGTTCGACGAGTTCGTCGTTGAGCTTGCAGGCGAACGGCACCAGTCCTTGCGCCTGATCCAGCTTGCGTTGTTCCCGGCGATCCACCACAGGTGCGGCAGCGGATGCCTTGCCGAAGCGATCGGCGCTTGCCAGCTTCATCGAATTGTTGAGCTTTAGGGCCTTGTTCTTTTCAAGGTCGGTCTTTTTCATCGCCATACGGAGTGCCTCTGCGTCATAGGTAATCCCGCATTGTACGCATCGCGCAGCCTCGCCAGCCGGACCTTGCGTCGCGCTGGGCGCGTGAGTGCGGAATCTACGGGTCAGGCGTGCTCTCCGGCCACGCTGTCCATCAATGCGCGCATGCGCTGCCAATGCGTGCCCTCCCAGAAGACACGCTGGCAGACGTCGCAGGTAACGAACCGCGCATGTCGCTCAAGCACACCTTCGGGGGCGCGGCCGGACACTTCCTCTTTGGGGATGCGCCGCAGCGGCGCGTTGCATGTAAGGCACAGGCGAAACGGTCGGGCACTGCCCGAAAGATCCAGCCGGTCAAAAATTTCCCGCAGTTGAGCCTTGGGTTTGAGCGTACGCACGTAGCAACCATGCGTGATCGTTCGGCGCTTGAGCAGTTCGCGATCACGCGTGAGGACGATCCGCTGTTCCGCGGCGGCCAGTTCTTCGATGTCGGCATCCGGGTAATGGTTGTCGTACAGGGTGTCGAAACCGGCGAGCCTCAGCAGTTGCGCCAGTCCGCCCAGATGAGCATCTGCGATGAAACGCATCACGCGCAACGGACGTTCGCGTACGCGCAGCAGCGGCTGGATGTCCAGCGCCTCGAATTTCGGATACACCGACACGCGATCGTCGTCGGCGATCTGGCGCTCGAATCCGACGGATTCACCGTTCACCAGAATCAGCTCGACTTCCGTATGCGGCACACCGAGCGCTTCGATCATGTGCTTGGCGGTGGCCGCAGGCGGACAGACGCAACTGAACGCGCGCCGACGCAGCGGCCGGGCGAGAAAGTCGTTCAGTTCCTCGTAAAAGCGGAATGTCGCGGTGACCATGGCATCAGTATGGCACCGTGTTTCGTGCCGTGCTTCCTGCAACTGTCGCAAGGCTGTGCTCTACTTTCAGTTCTTTTGAAGAGTGGAGCGACAGATGGACATCGGTTTTATCGGTCTCGGCGAGATGGGCGCCGTTATGGTTGAAAACATCCTGAAAGCTGGCCATCAGGTGCGCGTGTGGAACCGTTCGCCAGAACGCGCCGCCGGACTTGCTGCGGCGGGCGCGCAGGTGGTGGACTCGCCGGCGCAGGCGTTCGCCGGAGATGCGGTGTTCTCCATGCTTGCCGATGATGCCGCGCTGCGCGCCGTGATCGACGCGCCGTTGCTCGAACATGCGCCGCGCGGGCTGATTCACGTCAACATGGCGACGATCTCGGTCGCGCTCGCCGAAGAACTGGCGAATGCACATGCATCGCGCGGTCTGAACTACGTGGCCGCGCCGGTGCTTGGGCGTCCGGATGCCGCGGCCGCCGCCAGGCTGACCATTGTCGCCGCTGGACCGGCCGAGGCGATCGACCGCGTGCAACCGGTGTTCGATGCGATCGGTCAGAAGACCTGGCGTATCGGCTCGCTGCCGCAGCAGGCGAACGTGATGAAGCTGGCCGCCAACTTTATGCTTGCCGCGGCCGTCGAAGCGCTGGGTGAGGCCGCGACGCTGATCACCAGTCACGGCGTGGCGATGCAGGACTTCCTCGATGTGATCACAGGCGGCCCGTTTCCGGGTCCGGTCTATCAGGGCTACGGCAAGATGATTGCGGAGCAGCGCTACGAGCCGGCGCTGTTCAAGGCGCGTCTGGGTCTGAAGGACGTGCGCCTCGCGCTGGCCGCAGCGGACTCGGTATCTGTGCCGATGCCGGTCGCAAGCGTGGTGCGAGACAGTCTGATCGACGCGGTTGCGCACGGTGACGGGGAGAAGGACTTCGCTGTCCTCGGAGCGGTGTCGGCCCGGCGGGCGGGTCGCTGAGCCTGCGCGGGATGCGCGCGGCGCCTGCGGGCGCCGCATGACGGGGGCATAATGCGTGTTCGGTCATTTTTCTCGCGTGTGTTACATGAGCCTGCATACCTGGTGGCTGTTCGTCGCCACTGTCTTCGTCGTTTCTGCCATCCCCGGTCCGAACATGCTGCTCGTCATGACGCATGGCGCGCAACACGGCCTGCGCCGTTCGAGCGCGACCATGGCAGGCTGCCTGTCGGCACTGATTCTGATGTTGTCCGTTTCGGCGGCAGGTCTCGGCGTATTCCTCGAAGCATGGCCAGCCATGTTCAACGTGCTACGGATGGCAGGCGCGGCTTATCTCATCTACCTCGGAATCAAGGCGTGGCGGGCTCCTGCGGACGAAACCGCTCTCCAGCAGACGGATGAACCGGTCACGAAGCCCGCGCGGTCCCGATTCGCGCTGTTTCGCAACGGGTTTCTGGTGGCGGGCAGCAATCCGAAGGCCATTCTGTTTGCAGCGGCACTGCTGCCCCAATTCATCGACGCTGGCCACGCGACGCTGCCGCAATTCGGCATTCTCGTCGGCACGTTCGCGGTGATCGAGGTGAGCTGGTATCTCGTGTATGCCGGCTGCGGCACGCGGATCGGCTCGAAGCTGCGCAGTCGCAATGTGGCGAGGGCCTTCAATCGTCTGACTGGAGGCGTGTTTGTGGGATTCGGCGCAATGATGGCGCTGGTGCGTCACTGAGTGCCGTGGAGGACATTTAATCGTACTTAAGCGGCTAGCCCGGCTGGACGGGCTTTTGCCCATCCAACGGCTGTTGCGTCTGCGCAAATTCGAGGGTCTACCCTAATATGGATGTTGCGCCGCACCAAACGCTTTGCTATAGTTTGTTTTGTCTCCTCCATGTCTCCTCTGATATGGATTCAGCCCGCCCACTTAGGCGGGCTTTTTTTTGCCTGCATCTTTCGTCCCGAATCAAAACCTGTACGACACGGCCAGGAACGAAATAAGCGGATCCGCTTTCAGCTCAGCCTTGCTCACGGCAAGCTCAGTTCCATCGGCGGCTTTGATGATGACCGACGAAGTCGTCTTCAGCGGGATATACGTGACCGACGCGATGAGTCCCCAGTGATTCGTGATGTTGTATTCCGCGCCGGCATTGAACACCGGCTGCCATGACGACGAAGCCTTCGCCGAGACCTGAGTCTGACCAGGCTTTCCCGCACCCGCCGCGAGTACCGCACCGAGATTATCCTGCGTGGATTTGACGAAGTTCGGATTCAACTGGATGTCGGAAAACCAGTTATACGACGCGCCTATGCCCACGAAAGGCCGGAATTTGGCGTTTGGTTGTCCGAAGTAATACTGCAGGATAGCTGCCGGACTCCATTGATGGACGCTCTTCACGATTGGATTGCTCGACGGGTCGCCAAGGTTCTGGCTGCCGAGCGCGCCTGCCGGTCCGGGTGGCATGATCGTGCCGTGGCCATAGATCTTGAACACCGGCGGCACGCCCGCGACCGATGTCAGCGCGATGTGGTCAGTGAAGAAGTGACTGAAGACGAGGCCAGCCGTATCGGCGTTGTTCGACGACAGACCGGTGCCCGCCGACGTGAACGAATTCGGTAAGCGCAGCGGCGTGTTGATCGGCACAGGTGCGACGGTGGTCGTGAGCGGCGTGCTCGATTTTTGTGTTGTCACGTGAAACCAGCCGAGCACGGCGACGTCGTCGCCTGCCTGCTGGGCGTGCGCGCTGAGCGACAGGCACGCGGCCAGCGCTGCGATCCATATTCTTTTCATCATGTTCCTCCTGAGCGGGCGTACCTGCTACGCACGACGGAGGGCGAGCCCCGCCGGTTTGCGTTCTGGACAGACCCTGGCTGCATCAACGGCTGATGCAGCCAGAGGGTGGTCGCCTCGTTACGTGGTGAAAGTGTTCGCAGCGCGTATTACTGGACGAACGCGCCGATCGTGAAGTAGGGCGACGCCGGCGTCGTCAGATCGAGGTAGCCGAACACGCCACCGCTGAAAATCATCTTTCCGGTCGGGGTTGTGCCCGTGGATGCGTTCACCTGAGTCGTCGTCACAACGCCCGGGATCGCCTCGGTGAAGTTGAGATTCAGCGCGGTCGCGAGCGACGCCTGCGACGCGTTGAACGGATCTAGCAGCGTGGCCTGGGTACCTTCAAGCGCCGTCGTGCGATAGTCGAACTGGCTGTCGACGCCGATGTACTCACCGTTCGGCGAGTTCACCGCGATCGCGGTTTGCGGCGCGAGAATCGAAATGCCCGATTCGTCGTCTGCCTGGAGCGCAGATGGATTGGCGTAGCCGGTCCGCACGAGAATGGGCACCAGTTGATTGCGCAGCTTGCCAACAATCATGAAGCCCTTGGCCAAGGGGGTAGTGGCGAGCGTCGGCTTGGCTTGTCCCTGGAAGTTGTCCGTTTCGAACGCGCCGCTGCCGTCCGGTGACTGCGCGAGGTTGCTCCCGGGCTGTTCGCATTTGCCGGCGTTGATTCCGCTGTTGTCGCACTCGCTCCACGAGCCGTCAGCGTTGATCGTGATCTTTGCGTCGACCGTGACCGGCAAAAAGTCTTGCGACGGAATCTGGTGATAGCCGAGCTGGTTGTAGGTGCCGGCGACGTTGGCAATATTCGTTTCAATCGACGAGAACCCGATGAACGGGTAATACGGGAACGTTGTGTCCGGCACGGCGCCGACGCCCAGCACGCCGCCATACTGGATCTGCGCACCGGGAATCGTGCCGCCCGCCACGCCTTCGCCCACGAAGACACGTGCGGGACGGGCCGGGTCGAGGCTCGCGCCGTTCAATCGATAGGCGCACTGGTTGAGCTTCGCGGTCGGCAATGCGGTTTCCTGCGTCAACGTGCCGCTCGCAGTCATGCCTGCCCGGGTCGGAGTCACGGTGCCGGTGGTTTCAGGAATGGGCGATTCGACGTAAGTGACCTGCCAGGTCATCTTGGTGGTATCGAGCTGCAGCTTGGCGAGCTCGCCGTCGCCGCCGCCGCCTGTGTAGACCGTGCTGTAGTCAAGCGTGGTGGGGCATAAGGCCGTTGGCGGCGGTGCCGCCGGGGTGCTGCCGCCACCGCCGCACGCAGTGATCAACGGCGCTGTCATAGCGATTGCCGCGAGGAATTTCCATTTCATACCGCCCCCTTCAGAATGTTCTCGTTGTGAATGGCCTGCTCTCAGTCCAGCCATCTCTTGCTCTAGTCGTGTACGCGTCCCACGTGCCGTCATTTGCTGATCTGTGCGCCGATACCGAAGTACGGTTGATTGAGCGTGTCGCTATTGGCTGAGGTCGCGGTAACGCCGCCGTTTTCCTCACCATTGATAAAAATCGCGTACAGGCCGCCCGCAGAAATCAGGTTGCCGGTGTCGCCGTTCTTGTCAGTCACATTGATGAGCCCGCTGTGCTGTTGCGTGTAGTCGAGGGCGAACTGGCTTTCGGCGCTGGACGTGGTCGGGTTGACGAAGCTGCCGCCCGCGCCCTCCAGTAGCGTCGCGGTGTAGTCGAAGTTCGAATCAGCGCCGACATAACCGCCATTGATCGCACCCGACTGGATCTGCGTTGCAGGCGCGAGCATCGCGATACCGGATTCGTCGTCGACCACCAGGTTGTTGGGATTGACGTCGCCGGTACGCACGATCAGCGGGATCACCTGACCGTTGAGATTGCCCAGGATCATGTTGGCGCTGGCTGCGATCGGAAAAGGAATGCCTAAAAGCGAAGGCGCCGGCATCAGGCGAGGTGCGTCCGTGCTGGTGAAGTACGAAGCCCCGGATACGGCCGTCCAGCTTCCCCCGGTCGACTCGCACTGGGCATTGCTTGCGCCGGATGGCACTGAGCAGTTGCCCGCGCCGTCGAACGATTCCTGAGCGGTGCTTGCCGTAGTCGCGTACTTGTTGGACGGCTGGAGGTGATAGAACAGCGCGTTGTAATCGCCCTTCATATCGCCAGGATTCGTGTCGACACTGGCGAAGCCGAGAAACGGATAGAAGTCGAAGTTGCGCGCGGCAACGGGAAAGAGGTTGATGCCAAGCAGCGATGAGAACGTCGAACCCAACAAGGCAGCGGTCGGCTGAAAGCCGTTGTACTGGATCGCCGCGCCAGGAATGCCGCCGCCCGCGACACCCAGGCCGATTAAAACCATCGGCGGGTTCGCCTGGTTGAAGGTGGCCGCGGTCGAGTAGGTGCTGCCGTCAACGGCGGCAGCGCCGGTGCCGGGCGTCAGGATGAACGCGCAACGGATCTGTTCAGCCGTGGGTAGCGCGCCTGTAGGTGGATGAACGACCGCGCCGGTGATCGTGACGCCCGCACGCGTCGGCGTGACTTCGCCGGTATGCAAAGGAATGGGCGACTGCAGCCAGGTCAGCGAGTAAGTCATGGCCGTCGCGTTGATGTTCAGCCTCACCACTTCGCCACTGCCCGCACCACCTAGATACGTGCTGTTGCCGATATCGGCCGTGGCGGGGCACAGCGACGCCACCATTCCCTGGGGCGGAGGCCCTTGCACGGGACAACTCGATCCTGAACATTGCGGCGTGTTGATTGCGGATGGATTGCTAGCGTTTCCGCCACCGCAAGCGACTAGCAGAGGGGCCAAGGCAATGGCCAGAGCCAGCCCTCGGTTTGTGGCTTCCGACATGCTGCTGTCTCCCTTCCTGTTATTGTGCGGTGTAATTTCGCTGCCCGCTTATTGGCTGTCAATTGAAAGAACCGTCTAAAAATGGCGATTCAAACAGCGTGAAAAAAGCAAAACTCACGCTACTCGGCGATTCACGAGGTTTTTAAACAAAAAATGATTTTTAGGTACAGGGGCAAGACCCGTTGCTTTGCTGCACGCCCTTACCTGGAAGGCGTTTGAGCAAAATGGCTCTATCATCTGCGAACGACCGTTCGTTAAAGAATCAGGTGTTTCCCCAGGCGGAAATCCATGCGCATTGGCAAGCGGCCACGAATGATTTACCGATTGATTGAATAACGGCAGTATTTCTTTTAAAAGTAATCGGGGATATTACTGATGAGCAAAGCGGTCTGAAACTTTAAGCGGAAGTTTGAAACAAAAAAAGCCGGCGTTTGAAAGCCGGCTATTTTGAGGCGGTAACGGCGAGGCGCCGTACCCGGAGACGATGGACTAGCGTTTTAATCCACTGTCCTCGGCCGCACCGATGGCGAGGTTCATACATTGGATCGCAGCGCCTGACGCACCTTTGCCGAGATTGTCGAGACGCGAGACCGTGACGAAGCGTTCCTCATTGCCGAACACAAACAGGTCGACGCGGTTCGTGTCGTTATTCGCCTGAACGTCGAAGAAGCCGCCGTCCAGATTGGCTTCAGTATCAAACGGTGCGACGCGCACGAATTGTTCATCGCGGTAGTACTCGGCGAAGAGGCCCAGCAGGTCTTGCGGCGAGGCCTTCTTGGCCAGTTGTTCCGGCGAGAAGTAGGTCGTCACAGACAGACCTTTATAGAAATCGCCGACGATAGGCGTGAAGATCGGCGCCGACTTCAAACCGGTGTGAGCGGCCATTTCCGGCAGATGCTTGTGCGCGAGACCCAGTGCATAAGGGCGCGGGCTCTTGAGCCTGTCGTTGCCGCCCGCTTCGTAGTCCGCAATCATCTTCTTGCCACCGCCGCTGTAGCCGGTGATCGAGTAGCTGTGCGCAGCAAACTCAGGCGCGACCACGCCAGCCTCGACGAGCGGGCGCATGGCCAGCACGAAAGCCGATGCGTGGCATCCCGGCACGGCGATGCGCTTTGCCGTACGCAGCCGCTCGCGTTGCGAACGGGCCAGTTCCGGAAGACCGTAAGCCCAGTCGGCGCTGGTGCGGAAGGCGGTACTCCCGTCGATTAGCACGGTGTGGTCGTTAGCGACGAGCGAGGCCGACTCGCGCGAGGCGACATCCGGCAGACACAGGAACGTGACGTCCGACGCGTTGATGAGACGGCGGCGCTCCTCGAGGTCCTTGCGCTTCGCGTCCTCAATACGCAGGATCTCCACGTCGGGGCGTTGTGACAGGTACTCGAAGATCTTCAGGCCGGTCGTGCCTTCCTGTCCGTCGACAAAAACTTTCGTGCTCATCTCAATCTCACTAGCTACGGAATGCGGGATACGGAGGCGCTACGGTGCGCCGGAACGTCATTTTAAGACCGTATGGCGGCACGCGTGCGCAAAGATCGTCGAAAAATGACGATGCGCCTCTGAAATGACATTGAGATGACGCTTTTATGCTGCAGATGGCATCCGTTGACGGCGGGTTCGCAGCGCTTGCTGGCGCATCCGTGGCGCGCGCTAGCGCCCGTAGGTCACAACCATCCGCGCACTCCCTAATGTGGCCGTGCTGATCTCATGATCGAACATCAGTGCCGGTCGGCCCTGGGCGAGCCGCAAATCGGTCGTGTTCAGCGCATAGATCGTGATGACGTAGCGGTGCGGTTTGCCCGGTGGCGGGCAGGGGCCACCGTAGCCTTCTATGTCGAAGTCGTTGCGGGCTTCGACTGCACCGAGTTTCTTAAGGAAGCCCGATGCGCTGGCGTTTTCCGGCAGATGCGTGACGTTGACGGGGATTTGCGCCACCGCCCAGTGCCACCAGCCGGGGCCCGGCGCATCCGGGTCGAAGATCGTCACGGCAAAGCTGCGCGTGCCAGACGGCGCGTCATGCCAGGCGAGCTGCGGGGAGCGGTTCGCCCCTTTGCAGTCGTCCTGATCGAACACCTGGGCGGCGTCGACCGTGCCGCCGTCGTGGAAGGTCGTGCTCGTCAGCCCGAAGGCTCCGTCGGCAAACGCCCTGGGGCCGTTCACCACGGCTAGCGCCAGACATAGCATTGCGATTGCAAAAGACTGCGTTCGTGAACGGGGCGAAGCAGGCGAAACGACCAGGCAACCCGAGCGCATGTGCCGATTCTCCGATGCAAGATGGTTACGTCAGGGACGTGAAGCGATGAGAGCCATTGTGATTATTGTCCCTATTTTGTGTCCTGAGGTCGAATCAAGTCTACCATTCGGTCTATAGGCCTTTTGGAACCACAGCGGAAGGGCCGAGGCGACGCGAAATCGGCTATAGTCGGACCAACTGTCTGCATAGGCTCGAGCGCCTGCAGGCCCACAAATTTATAAATTAGAACGTTGCACGTCTGTGGTTTCGGAGCGCGTGTTTTAGGAAGAGGGAGTGCAATGCCAGATCCAGTCAGGGTCGTAGTGGCTGATGACCATCCAGTAATTTTGTTTGGTGCAGAGCATGCGCTTCTCAAATTTCCCGGCATTCAGGTTGTTGCGCGCGCGCGGCAGTCAACGGAACTGATCAAGGTGTTACAGAGCGTCCCCTGCGACGTACTGGTCACCGACCTCGCCATGCCTGGTGGGCAGTATGGCGATGGATTGCCGTTGATCGGCTATTTGCGCCGCAACTATCCGAATCTGCCAATCGTGGTTTTGACGATGCTCGAGAACGCTGCACTGCTCAAGCGGTTGCAGGAACTCGGTGTGACATCGGTCGTCAACAAGGCCGACGATTTAAGCCATATCGGGCTCGCGGTTCAGCACGTCGCCCGCAATCTTGGGTACATGAGTCCGTCGGTCAAGGCATCGCTCGATACTTTGCGCATGAACGCCGGCGGCAAGAGCGATGAGGTGATTCTGTCCAAACGTGAGCTGGAGGTCGTGCGCCTGTTCGTGTCCGGCATGACCATCAAGGAAATCTCCGAGCAACTGAACCGCAGCATCAAGACGATTAGTACGCAGAAGAATACCGCGATGCGCAAGCTCGGCCTCGGTCGCGATTCCGAACTGTTCCAGTACGCCCAAAGCAATGGTCTTCTGAACCTGTCGTCGAACTCGGCGGGGGATCAGAGTCCGCCCGACTGATTGCGCGCTGGGCGGCGGTAAGGGCAAGAAGGCAAAGGGTAGAGGATAAAAAGAAGGCCACCTGTCGGGAACGACACGTGGCCTCTTTTAATGCAGATGGAACGCGGCGGCGACCCGCTTTTGAATGTGCGGTCGCGACGCCGTTTGTGTCAGCTTACTGCGGTGCCGACGTAGCGCCGCCATGCGCTGCCGACCATTCGGCCGGCGCGTGCAGGAATTTCTCAACTTCGTCGAGTGTCTTCGAGTCGAAGTAGGCGTTTTCCTTGGCGACGCGCAACACGTCCCACCAGGTGGCGAGCGCGTGCAGTTCGACGTCGATGTCTTTCAGCACCGAGACGCTTTCCTTGAAGATGTTGTAGTGGAACAGCACGAAGCAGTGATTCACCGTGGCGCCAGCGGTGCGCAGCGCATTGATGAAGTTGATCTTGCTGCGGCTGTCGGTGGTCAGATCTTCCACCAGCAGGACGCGCTGGCCTTCCGTCAGGAGGCCTTCGATTTGTGCGTTGCGGCCGAAACCCTTCGGCTTCTTGCGCACGTATTGCATCGGCACCATCAGGCGGTCGGACAGCCATGCCGCGAACGGGATGCCGGCGGTTTCGCCACCGGCGACCGCGTCGATCTGTTCATAGCCGACGTCGCGCAGGATGGTGGCCTCAGCCATTTCCATCAAGCCGCGGCGCACGCGCGGGTACGAAATCAGCTTGCGGCAGTCGATATAAACCGGGCTCGCCCAGCCGGACGTGAAGATGTACGGTTTTTCCGCGTTGAAGTGAACTGCCTGCACTTCCAGCAGCATCTTGGCGGTCGTGTCGGAGATCGTCTGGCGATCGAAGCCTGTCATGGGC
>FTKM01000382.1_pt3 | contig 19565 bp, 18 predicted proteins | sample 1658051 | NCBI WGS metagenome assembly FTKM01 (sample SAMEA3914794, study PRJEB12502) | metagenome | biome: forest; material: soil | place: Canada | collected 2011-07-05 | depth 0.1 m | reverse complement strand
CAAAAAACCGCACCCCGCCCCCTTTCCGTTAAAATCCAAGGTTTAGCACTTTGCTCCACTGCCGCCTCGCGCGCCCCGGCCCCTGCGGCGCGGCCACCATGCCCGAAAGGCACTTCATGCTCACGTTTCAGCAAATCATCCTGACGCTGCAATCCTATTGGGACAAGCAGGGTTGCGCGCTGCTCCAGCCAATCGATATGGAAGTCGGCGCGGGCACCTCCCACGTCCATACGTTCCTGCGCGCGATCGGCCCTGAGCCGTGGCGGGCAGCCTACGTGCAGCCGTCGCGCCGCCCGAAGGACGGTCGTTATGGCGAGAACCCGAACCGGCTGCAGCACTACTACCAGTATCAGGTGGTGCTGAAGCCTGCGCCAGAGAACATCCTCGACCTGTACCTGGGCTCGCTCGAAGCGCTCGGCTTCGACCTGAAGCAGAACGACGTGCGCTTCGTCGAAGACGATTGGGAAAACCCAACGCTCGGCGCATGGGGTCTTGGCTGGGAAGTGTGGCTGAACGGCATGGAAGTGACCCAGTTCACCTACTTCCAGCAAGTCGGTGGGCTGGACTGTAAACCGGTGCTCGGCGAAATCACGTACGGGCTCGAACGTCTTGCCATGTATCTGCAGAAAGTCGAGAACGTCTACGACCTCGTCTGGACCGAGTGGGAAGAGCAAGGTCCGAATGGTCCTGAACTGCGACGCCTGTCCTACGGCGACGTGTATCACCAGAACGAAGTCGAGCAGTCCACCTACAACTTCGAGCACGCGAATGTCGATCTGCTGTTCACGTTCTTCAACAGCTACGAAGCGGAAGCCAAGCGCATGATCGAGGCGCAGATCGCGCTGCCGGCTTACGAACTGGTGCTGAAGGCGGGCCACACGTTCAACCTGCTGGATGCACGTGGCGCGATCTCCGTGACCGAGCGCGCGGCGTATATCGGACGCATTCGCAATCTGTCGCGCCAGGTCGCGCAAGCCTACTACGACTCGCGCGAAAAGCTCGGTTTCCCGATGCTCGGCAATCCGGTGCACGGTGTGCCCGGCCTCACCACCGACGAACAGGACGCCGCGAAGCCCGCCTGGGCGCCGCCGCTCAAAGTCGAACGCAAGATCGACCCGGACTGACGAGAACACGAACACATGACTCATCCCCAACACGCCACCCTGCTCGTCGAACTGCTGACCGAGGAATTGCCGCCCAAGGCGCTCGCGCGCCTCGGTGATGCATTCGCCGAAGGTATCGCCCAGCGCCTCGCGGCGCGCGACCTGATCGAAGGCGAGCTGTCGTTCGAACGCTATGCGACGCCGCGCCGTCTCGCGGTCACCATCAAGAACGTGCGCGCGGTCGCGCCGGAAAAGCACGTGCGCGAAAAAGTGCTGCCGGTTTCCGTCGCGCTGGACAAGGACGGCCAGCCCACCGCGCCGCTCGCAAAAAAACTCGCGGCGCTTGGCTTCCCTGACTTCTCCGTGAACGACCTGGAGCGCGCCTCGGACGGCAAGGCCGACGCCTTCTTCCTGCGCTATGCCGCACCCGGCGCCACGCTCGCTGAAGGCCTGCAAGCCGCGCTCGACGAAACGCTGAACGCTTCGAAGCTGCCTATTCCGAAGGTCATGACGTACCAGCGCCCGGACGGCACCAACATCCAGTTCGTGCGCCCCGCGCAGCGTCTCACGGCCTTGCACGGCGAGCAGGTCGTTCCGGTCTCGGCGCTCGGCGTCGACGCGGACGACACCACGTTGGGTCATCGCTTCCTGTCCGAAGGCTTCGTGCAGATCCAGCACGCCGACACGTACGCGGAAACGCTTCGTCACAAGGGCCACGTCGTGGCGAGCTTCACCGATCGCAAGGAAACCATTCGCAAGCAACTGCTCGCGCAGGCTGAAGGCGACGTGGTGGTGATGCCCGAGTCGCTGCTCGATGAAGTCACGGCGCTGGTCGAATGGCCGGTGGTGTACACCTGCCGTTTCGAGGACGAGTTCCTGCAAGTGCCGCAGGAATGTCTGATCCTGACGATGCAGACGAACCAGAAATATTTCGCCCTCACCGACGCGGCAGGCAAGCTGCGCTCACGCTTTCTGATCGTCTCGAACATCGAGACGCAGACGCCGGGCGACATCATCGAAGGTAACGAACGTGTGGTGCGTCCGCGTCTGGCCGATGCGAAATTCTTCTTCGAACAGGACAAGAAGAAGTCGCTCGCCGACCGCGTGCCGCTGCTCGCCAACGTCGTGTATCACAACAAGCTCGGCTCGGCGCTGCAACGCGTCGAACGGGTCGAAGCGCTGGCCGGCTCCATTGCCGGACTGATGGGCGCCGATGTCGCGCTCGCACAGCGCGCCGCGCGTCTGGCCAAGGCCGATCTGATCACCGACATGGTCGGCGAATTCCCCGAGTTGCAAGGCACCATGGGCACCTACTACGCTCGCCATGACGGCGAGCCGGAAGAGGTCGCGCTTGCGTGTACCGAGCACTATCAGCCGCGCTTCTCTGGTGACGCTTTGCCGTCCACAGCAACCGGCACGGTCGTGGCCCTGGCCGACAAGCTCGAAACGCTGGTCGGCATCTGGGGCATCGGCCTGCAACCCACCGGCGAGAAAGATCCGTTCGCGTTGCGTCGTCATGCACTCGGCGTGCTGCGTATCCTGGTCGAAAAGCAACTCCCGGTCGACCTCATCGAACTGCTGCGTGCCGCTTACGCGCAATTCGCCACCGTGCCGAACGTCGCCGGATCAACCGCAGCCATTTACGAGTTCTGCATGGATCGCCTGCGCGGTCTGCTGCGCGAGCGCGGCTATTCAGCGGGTGAGATTGACGCCGTCCTCGCGCTCAATCCTTCGCGTCTAAATGACGTTGTTGCCCGCCTCGATGCAGTGCGCGAGTTCTCTTCGCTAGCCGAAGCGGCATCGCTCGCGGCAGCGAACAAGCGTATCTCAAACATCCTGAAGAAGTCGGACGGTGCTTCGGTGAGCGGCGTGCAGCCCGCCTTGCTGATCGAAGCGGCAGAAAAAGCGTTGTACGCGCAACTCGAGCAGGTCGCTCCGCGCGTGCAGTCGCAACTGGCCGCGCGTGACTACACGGGCGCGCTCACCGCGCTCGCAGCCTTGCGTGAACCCGTGGATACGTTCTTCAACGATGTGATGGTCAACGCGGAAGATCCGGCGTTGCGTGCTAACCGTCTGGCCTTGCTCGGCGCGCTGCATCAGCAGATGAATTGCGTCGCCGACATCTCCAGACTCGCTGCTTGACCGGATCCAAAGCCCAGACTCAAAGTGCGCCCCCGAACCCGGACTCAACGTCCGGGCCTAAGAGTCACACTTGAAGTACATACGCAAAAGCGCCCCTACGAGCCACACCAACCAGCAGCCGAACCATGCCGACCAACCCGAAGAAAGTCGTTGTCCTCGACCGAGACGGTGTGATCAACGTCGATTCCGACGCGTTCATCAAATCGCCGGACGAGTGGGTCGCGCTGCCGGGCAGCCTCGAAGCGATTGCCCGGTTGAACCAGGCCGGCTATCGCGTCGCGGTTGCGACCAACCAGTCGGGCATCGGGCGTGGACTGTTCGATATGAACGCACTCAACGCCATGCATCTGAAGATGCACCGGATGGCGGCGGCGGTAGGTGGGCGTATCGACGCGGTGTTCTTCTGTCCGCATACCGCGCAGGATCATTGCGAATGCCGCAAGCCAAAGCCCGGCATGCTGAAGATGATCGCTGAGCGCTTCGAGGTCGATCCAGAAGATACGCCGGTGGTTGGCGATTCGCTACGTGACCTGCAAGCCGGTGCAACACTCGGCTTCGCACCGCATCTGGTGCTCACCGGAAAAGGCCGCAAAACGCTAGAAAAAGGCGGTCTGCCAGAAGGCACCATCGTGCATGACGATCTGCGCGCTTTCGCCCTCGACTTCCTCGCCGCAAAACACGACTGACGCGCACGTTCGCGCGTTTAACCCAGACTGATCCCACCCGATGCGCTTTCTCCGTTCGCTGCTGTTGCTGGTCTACTTCGTGGTCTACACGATGCCGTACGCAACCGCCTGCTTCATTGCGTTCCCGTTTCTGCCCGCTAATCGCCGCTACTGGATGGCGGCAGGCTGGTGCAAATCGACCCTCACCGTGGTGCGCTGGCTAAACGGCATCCAATATCGGATTGAAGGCTTCGACAATCTGCCCGACGGTCCAGTGGTCCTGCTTTCCAAGCACCAGTCGGCCTGGGAAACGCTCGCGTTTCCAGCGCTGATGCCGCGGCCACTGTGCTACGTGTTCAAGCGCGAGTTGCTCTATGTGCCGTTCTTCGGCTGGGCGCTTGGTCTGCTGAAGATGGTCCACATCGATCGCAAGGAAGGCAAGTATGCGTTCGAATCGGTGATCAGACAGGGCAAGACGCGCATGGAAGAAGGTGCGTGGGTGATCATGTTTCCCGAAGGCACGCGCACGCCGACCGGCAAGCAAGGCAAATACAAAACTGGCGGCGCACGCTTTGCCGTGGCTACAGGTGCACAGGTGGTGCCGATCGCGCACAACGCGGGACGTGTGTGGCCACGCAACTCGTTTCTCAAATATGCGGGTATAGTCACAGTGTCGATCGGCAAGCCGATTGATACGAAGGGGCTCACGCCCGATGAAGTGAACACGCGCGTCGAAACGTGGATCGAAGCGGAAATGCGTCGCATCGACCCAGCCGCGTACAGTGCTGAAGCAGGCACGTCCGCCGCCGCCCATATCTGACGCGCCCACGCCCTTGATGGCGTATTTGCGCCGGGGCGTATTGCCCGAAGCCGAAACCGATGCAGAAGTCTCCCACGCCGCAGCCTGCTGCGGCGCTCGATAGCCGGCAACTCGATCTGCCGCTCTTCGCCGAGCCGGCCCTCCCGCCGTCCTCGCCCTTATCGCCGTCTTCACCGCAGAAGCCGGGCGTGCCACGTGCGCCCGACGGCTCGAAACTGCGCAGCCTGACCATCGGCCCGCAGACGCTCCACTATCAGCTCAAGCGTTCGTCGCGTCGCTCGATCGGCTTTGCGATCGACAGTAGTGGCTTGATGATCACTGCACCACGATGGGTCACGCTGGCCGACATCGAGACTGCCATCACTGAAAAGCAGCGCTGGATTTTTGCCAAACTGATTGAATGGCAGACGCGTGTAGAGCAACGCGCGCTGCCGCGCATCGACTGGAAAGATGGCGCCGAGGTGCCTTATCTTGGCCAGCCGGTACGCGTGCATCTCGGCTCGCCGCAAGGCACTCTGGCGTTCGATCAGCAGCAGGCAGCACTGGCGTTGCCGCTGCCGCTGCAAGCCGATCCGCAGCAGATCAAGGACCGCGTGCAGGGTTGGCTGCAAGGCGAAGCCAAACGGCTCTTCGGCGAACGGCTTGCAATCTACGCGGAGAAACTCGGCGTGAACTATCGCGCCTACGCGCTCTCATCTGCGGCGACGCGCTGGGGCAGTTGTTCGAGTGACGGCAAGATTCGCCTGAACTGGCGACTGATTCATTTCCCGTTGTCGATTATCGATTACGTCGTCGCGCATGAGCTCGCTCATCTGCGCGAGATGAACCACAGTCCGCGTTTCTGGGAAACGGTTGAATCGATCTTTCCGGAATTCCGTGAGGCGCGGCAGACGCTCAAACATCATCCGCCTGAATTGCTGCCCACGCTGTAAGCGGCGAGGTAGGGATGCTTCGCTTCGACGTGAGAAGCTCATGCGGTTCGTGCGGGGCAAACTCAGCAGAGGCATTAGAGTTAGCCGCCGCGAAAGCAAAACGCGAGCACGATGGCCACACACGAATGCGCATCAGCAGACTCAGCGTGACTCACTCCGCGCAGAACGTTTCCTGCAGATGCCGCCACATCACTTTGCCCTGCGCGTCGAGTTCGAGCACCGCAGTCGAGCGGCGCAGTGTGCGCGTGCCATGACCATCAGACTGATGTTCGTTGTAGGTCACGACAGCACCGGACGGATAAGACGCAAGCACTGCCTTGCCGGTGATCGCAATCTCGAAACCGGGGTACTGTCCGCCATTTTTGGCGAATATCTCGTGCAGCGTCGCGTGGTTCAACGTCTCGCCGTTCGGCAGGATCATCGAGAAATCGGCTGAGAATCGCCCCGTCAGACGTTCCAGTACACCCATATCCGCCGCGCTGTTATACCAGGCCTGCACGAGGGCGATGGCGTCCTCGATCTCGGCAAAGTAGCGATTCACTTCCTGCATGCTTCGGTCCTCGGATACGGGCCATCTAGGTTTATTCTTTAGTGCGATGCGCGACTGTGACGTCATACCGCACGGCGCCACGCAGTGAACCCCTATGACCTGCAGCAGAGTGGCAGAGCGCGCTGGACATCTCCTTCGCGCATCCGGCAGATCTGCTACGTAGCTTATTTTTTCTTCTGGATGAACTCGATCTTGTAACCGTCCGGATCTTCCACAAACGCGATCACAGTGGTGCCGTGTTTCATCGGACCGGCTTCGCGTACGACGGTACCGCCCTGCGCCTTGATCTTGTCGCAAGCTGCATAAGCATCCTCGACTTCGATTGCGAGATGGCCAAAAGCCGTGCCCAGGTCGTACGAGGGAGTGTCCCAGTTGTGCGTCAGTTCAATGACGGTGCCGTCACTTTCGTCCGTATAGCCGATGAATGCGAGGGTGAATTTGCCGTCCGGATAGTCCTGCCGACGCAGCAATTTCATGCCGAGCAATTCGGTGTAGAACTTGATCGAACGGTCCAGGTTGCCTACCCGGAGCATGGTGTGTAGCAGGCGCATGGTGTGCTCCTAGTTGCGTAATGTCGAGGACGTAAATGTACCCGGAAACGCGCGTCACTGCTCGCGGTGACCGCGACTGGACAGCGCATCATGGCCTGTTTGTCTGGCACATGAACGTGCTCACTTCGGACGCGCTCAGTTGCACCGACATCAAGTTCCAGGTTTCGTTGAAGAAGGCGCTAACGCTCGACATCGCGAGCAGACGCAGGTGATAAAGTGATTGAACGCACGTTCGCCGCATTTGCTATCGTGCGGTGTGGAGTTTGCGCAGTACTATCAGCGAGAATCAACGCGCCTCGGCTCGCGACCATGATCGAGGCCGTCCTGAGGAAAAACCAGCACCTTCTGCTTGCGCGAACGTCCCGCTGATGTCGCGAATCTTCCTGCATCTGGGCGACGCATTCCAACCAACAACGATCCGATGAGCACCACTCCAGCGCTGCCCGCACGTCGCACACCCGACGGTTTCGCCATCCTCACAATGATCGCGCTATGCGCGATCTGGGGCTTGCAGCAGGTCGCGATTAAAAGTACCAACTCAGCGCTCCCGCCGATCTTCCAGGCAGGCCTGCGCTCGGCGATGGCCGCGATACTCGTATGGGCTTGGGCACGCGCACGTCGCACGCCCCTCTTTCGTGACGACGGCACGCTTGGTGCGGGACTGCTTGCAGGCGTGTTGTTCGCCTCGGAGTTCGTCTGCATCTTCCTCGGTCTGACGCTGACGAGCGCATCGCGCATGGCCGTGTTTCTTTACACGGCGCCTTGCTTTACAGCCTTGGGACTGCACTGGTTCGTCGACGGGGAACGGATGCGGCGCATGCAATGGATGGGCATTGTGGTTGCGTTTGCGGGCATGACGCTCGCGTTCGCAGATGGCTTCACGCGTGTTCACGGGCCAACCGGCATCGCCACCCAGGTCTCGACACTCGCGGCCGTGACAGGGGACGCGCTGGGTGTGCTCGGCGGCATCGCGTGGGCCGCCACTACCGTGGTGGTGCGCGCCTCACGGCTCGCTGAAACCAGCGCCAGCAAGACCTTGTTCTATCAACTGGCAGTCTCGGCGGTGGTGTTGCTCGCGCTGGCGGTGGGCCTCGGTCAGGCCAAAGTCGACACGGTCACGCCCATCGCGATCGTCAGTCTGGGTTATCAGGCGGTGGTGGTGGCGTTCGTCAGCTATCTGATCTGGTTCTGGCTGCTGACGCGCTACATCGCCTCGCGCCTGTCCGTGTTCTCATTTTTGACGCCGCTCTTCGGTGTCACCTTTGGCGTGCTGCTGCTAGGCGAATCGTTCAGCCTGCGTTTTTTGCTCGCAGCGTTGATGGTGCTGACCGGCATTGCGTTGGTGAACGCGCCGAGTCGACGCAAGACTATGTGAGCAAAGCGCCGCGACGCGCCCCGCCGTCGGACTCGGACTCAGACTCAGACTCAGACTCAGGCTCAGGCTCAGGCTCAGGCTCAGGCTCAGGCTCAGGCGTCAGGCTCAGGCTCAGGCTCAGGCGTCAGGCTCAGACTCAGGCGTCAGGCTCAGACTCAGGGGTCAGGCTCACGCTCAGACTCAGACTCAGACTTAGGCGTCAGGCGTCAGGCGTCAGGCGTCAGGCGGTGCCGAATTTTGCTGCGCCGATGAGGCGAGGATTTGCGCAACCTGCACATACTCAACGACCGGCACATCTTCAGCACGGCGCTGAAGATCGAAGCCTAGCGCCTCAAAATCCACCTTGTCGCGAAACGCAGCCAGCGTGTTGCGCAACATCTTGCGCCGCTGCGAGAACGCCGCTGTGACCAGTTCGCCCAGCACGCGTTCATCGACGGCAGGCAGTTCATGCGGCGCATACGGAATCATCCGCACGATCGCCGAATCCACCTTCGGCGGCGGCTGAAACGCTTCAGGCGGCACATCGAGTTGCTTGTCGATCACGTAGCGGTACTGCAGCATCACCGACAGGCGACTGAACGCCTTGCTGCCAGGCTCGGCCACCATGCGCTCGACCACTTCATTCTGCAGCATGAAGTGCTGATCGATCACGCAATGCGCAAAAGACGTGAGGTGAAACAACAGCGGGCTAGAGATGTTGTACGGCAGATTGCCGACAATACGCAGCGATGGTTTGCTTTCGGGTGAACCGGACGCTGCCAGGGTGCTGAAATCGAAGTCAAGCGCGTCGCCCGAATGCAGTTCCAGCAGATCGCCGAATTTCTTCTTCAGACGCACGATCAGGTCGCGGTCCAGTTCGACCGCGTGCAGCGGCGCCTCGGGTGTGGCGAGGCGTTCGATCAACGGTTCGGTGAGCGCGCCCAGCCCCGGTCCGATCTCGACCATGCGTTCGCCACGCTGAGGACGAATCACGTTGACGATCGAATCGATCACGCCCATGTCGACCAGAAAGTTCTGACCGAAACGCTTGCGCGCGAAATGACCCTGGTGCTGTCTGCTAGTGGACATCGAAAGACACTACAAAAGAGGAACGAAAAAAATCAGGCGACGCGACGGTGGCGCGCCATCGAAACAGCGGTGTCGATTGCGGCAATCATGCTGCCCGCGTCCGCGCGGCCGGTGCCGGCCAGATCGAGCGCCGTGCCGTGATCGACCGAGGTACGGATGATCGGCAGCCCAAGTGTGACATTGATGCCTTCGCCGAAGGTTGCGTATTTCAGAACCGGCAAGCCCTGATCGTGATACATGGCGAGCACGCAGTCGGCTTCGGTCAGATAACGCGGCTGGAATAGCGTATCGGCCGGGTACGGTCCCGGCGCGTCGATACCCAGCTCGGCTGCGCGCTTTAACGCCGGGCCGATCACGTCGATTTCCTCGCGTCCCAGATAGCCGTTTTCGCCCGCATGCGGGTTCAGGCCGGTCACGAGGATGCGCGGCGCGGGCAGGCCGAAATGGTGACGCAGGTCGTGGTCGACAATGCGCAAGGTCTCGACAATACCGTCGATCGTCAGCGCCGCGGCCACGTCTTTCAAGGGCAAATGCGTAGTGGCAAGCGCGACCCGCAGCGGCCGCGATCCCGTACCGGCAAGCATCATCACGACGTGCGGGGTATGGGTGCGCTCAGCCAGATATTCGGTGTGACCGGTGAACGGTACACCCGCATCGTTGATGGTGCTCTTCTGCAGCGGGGCGGTGACGATGGCGTCGAACTGCCTGGCCACGGCGCCGTCGATCGCGTCATCCAGCAAACGCAGCACATATAGACCGTTGGCTGCATCGAGCTTGCCCGGCAACGAAGGCACACCGAGCGGGTGATGCTGCACCCGCACCCGGCCATTGCCGGCACCGCACAGTGCCGCCCAGTCAATGCCAACACCCTTGGCGCGGGCGGCGAGCAGATCGCTGTCGCCCAGCACCGTGAACTGGGCGCCGGGCCAGTGTGCGGCCGCCCCCGCCATCGCCTGCGCGGTCAGTTCGGGACCCACACCGGCGGGTTCGCCGGTGGTGATCGCGATCTGCACCGGGGCGCGGGACGGTTGGGCGGCGCTTGTCATGACGTTATTGCAGGTTGGGCTTGCCGATCTTGACGTCAACATACGCCGTGTCGCGCAATTCGCGCAACCAGTCCGCGTAGGCCTGTTCCGCCTTGCGTTGGCCGATGGCCTGGCGCGCCTGATCCATCTGCTGCGCGACCGAACCTTGCGACTCGCGGCGGCCCATCACCTGGATCAGGTGATAGCCGTATTCGCTTCGCACCGGATCGCTGATCTGCCCGTCCTGCAAGCTGTTCATGGCACGCTCGAACTCCGGCACGGTCTCACCCGGGCTGATCCAGCCGAGGTCGCCGCCTTGCGATGCCGAACCGTCCTGCGAATACGTGCTGGCGAACTTCCCGAAGTCGCCGCCTTCGGCGATTTCACGCTTGATTTCGAGCAGCTTCTGACGCGCCTGCGGCTCCGACACGCCTTCGCCGACGCGCAGCAGAATGTGGCGCACGTGCGTTTGCACGACCTTGGTCGAATCGGCGCTGGCAGCGCCTTCGCCCGCACGACGCTCAACCAGACGCATGACCTCGAAGCCGTCCGCGGTGCGGATCAGATCCGGATTCACCTGCCCCGGGCGCAACGCCGAAGCGGCCTTCACAAATTCCGGGGACAGCGCCGACGGAGTCTGGAAGCCCAGGTCGCCGCCCTTCGAAGCGTCCGCTGCCTGCGAATCCGACTTCGCCAGTTTCTCGAACTTCGTGTCGCCAGTCAGGGCCTGTTGCAGGATGGCCTGAGCTTTCTGCTCGTCGGAGAGAATCTCGTTTTCTGCGGCGTTGGCCGGAACCTTCACGAGAATGTGCTCGATATGCAGGTCGTTGGTCAGACCGACGTTCGGGCCACGCTGGCTGGCAACATAGTTGGCCACTTCAGCGTCCGACACGACCACCTTGCTGTCCACTTCCTTCTCGCGCAGACGCGACAGCGTCAGCTCCGTGCGGGCGTCACGCGTAAAGGTCGACCAGGGCACGCCTTGCGCCTCGATCTTCGAGCGGTACACGTCGAGCGACAGGTTATTGGCTGTAGCAAGCCGTTCGAGGGTTTTCTGCACCGCCGCGTCGTCGATGGTAATGCCGTCTTCCTTGGCCTTTTGCAGCTGGATGCGCTCCAGCACCATCTGGTTGAGCACCTGCTGGCGCAACTGGTCGGCCGGCGGCACCGGCGCGTTTTGCTGCTGCAGACGGTGTGAGATCAGCCCGGTGCGCTCGTCGAGTTCACGCTGTGTGATGACGCCATCGTTGACCACGGCGGCGATCGTATCGACCGTCTGACCGTTGCTGGGTGCAGCCTGAGCCGCTTGCGCGGCCGCGTTGGGCAGATCTTGCGCCTGTACTGGCGCGACCGACAGGAAAGTGGCAACAGCAGCAAGACCGGCCGCCATCAAAGCCAAGCGAAACTTTTTCATGATTCCCACAGATACTCCAATGATGTCGGGCGCGCCCCGCCCGTCTTTGCGCAATTTATAGATGATCGGCCAACCGTCAATCGTAATTGGTGAAACGCGCCTCCGGCGCCGCTGGCGGCGGCAGAGGCGTATACCCCGGTACACCTGAGCGGAACGCGGAGATCAAGCCGTTATCCACGCTCGACAAGCCCTTGAACGTGATCTGCGCGAGCAAACGCGTTCCCTGCGAAGGCAGACCCAGGTTGTTCACGCCATCCGCGTAACGCTGCACGCCGATGCCCAATACCCAGCAGTCCGCGTCATATTGCAGACCAATCAGGCTGTCGACGACCGCGTGCCCGTTCAGATCGTAGTTAATGCGCGCCACACTATACACGTGGTGCGTGAGCGGCCACTGGGCGGATATGGTGATCTGGTTGACAGGCGTGTTGTCCAGCGTCGTATCGGCACGCGTGTAGCGATAGGCGACGTTGATAACCTTGCCCGACTCCGGGCTAAAACCAAAGCCAATACTGCTCTGGGTTAGCTGGTTATTGTCTGCATTATATTGGACGGCGGTTTCCGACGCGAAACCAGCCCCCAGCTTGATCGACGCCCCGGCGATCAAGTCCGAGTGCGTGGCCTGAGCCGGGGTTTGCGTCGGCAGCAGCGTGACCCGCTGGTCCTGGAAATAATACTGCTGCGCCAGCACGAAGCGCGCACGTTCATCGCCAGTGGCCGGGTTGATGAAGCGCGTGGTGATGGCCGCGGTCAGCCGGTTCGCGTCGGCAACCCGGTCGTCGCCGACGAACGTGTTCGGCGTGAAGATTTCGGCGAGGCCGAAATCCGCATCGGCCGTGTCGAACAGCGGCGCAAAGCTCTGATTGTGATACGGCGTGTAGACGTAGTAGAGGCGCGGTTCAAGGGTCTGGATGTAATCCTGACCGAACAGCCGCACCGAACGCTCGAAGATCAGCCCGGTATCGAACGAGAAGGTCGGAACCGATTCTGTGAAATCCTTCGGCTGGCCGGCGGGCGAACCCGTGCCGATATTGCTCAGGTCATACGACGCGAAGTGCCACTGCACTTTCGGCGTGACGAAATAGCCTGGGCCCACCACCGAATACGACACGTACGGATCGAAGACGACGCGGTCGCCCTCGGTCGCATTCGCCGTGGTGATACGAAAGCGCGTGACGTCGGCCATCGCGCCGTAGTCGAAACCGTCCACGTTGTACTGCGAGTACTTGACGTTCAACTGCGGCTCACGCCCATACGGCGCCACCGACGGCTCCAGCGTCTGCCAGTGCTGCTCGCGCGCAAGCACGGACCACGGGCCGTTGTTGTACGTCAGACCGGCTTCCTGCTGATACAGCAGCTGCGTACCGTTGAGAATCTGACTGGAGGCTGAACCAAGGTCTTCGGGAAAGGTATTGTCCGAAACCTTGTTGTAATAAATGTAGCCGCCGAACCCGTTGCCGAAGTTCTGGTTGTGCTGGATGAACAGCGCGTAGCGGTTGGTCTTCGTGATCGCGTCGTCCGGCAGGAAGATGCCGGTGATCGAACCGGAGTACGTCGGCGACAGATAACGGAACGTCGCATCCGTCTCGAGACCGCGCCGCGAGATGATCTTCGGCGTCAGCAGCAGGTCGCGGTTCGGCGCAATGTTGAAGTAATACGGCAGATCCAGCTCGAAGCCGTTCGTCGAGCCGAGCGAGAACGTGGGCGGCAGAAAGCCGCTACGCCGGTCACCTGACAGCGGAAACGACAACCAGGGCGAAGCGAAGATCGGCACGCCCTGGAAGAACAGCACGCCGTTATGCGCCACACCTTCGTCGGCGCCCGTATCGAAGTCGAACTCACTGCCGCGGATGTACCAGGCCGGATTGCTCTCGCACTGACACGCGGTGTAGGTGCCCTGGGTAAATACCGAGCGCTCGTTGTCGAGCATGTCCACACGTGCCGCGCTGCCCGATCCGCCCGTCACATTGAAACGGTACTTCGGCGAGGTCATGTAGCCTTCGCTCGAATCCACCTGAATGTGCGCTTCGGGCCCAACGAAGGTCGCGCCGTTGTTGTCCACGTGCACCTGGCCATAGGCATCGGCCACGTCGGTGTCCTGATCGAAGTGCAGCGCGTCGCCCTTGATCGTGAAGGTGGGACGGCGCACTTCGGCAGAGCCCTTGGCGGCAATGTCCTGATCAGCGGTGCCATTGGTCGAGTCGCCGAGCACGAACGTCGCCGGCCTCTGGTCCGCATGCAACGGATGGTCTTCGAGCTGCGGGGCAAGCCGCATGCCCCACGGTGCGTCGATTGGCTGAGCCTGCGCGGCGTCGCCCGACAACTGGGCGTGCGAAAGCGCGGGCATCAGGCCCGGCACGGCGATCAACGCCGCGACGAGCCGCCTTTTGCGCGGCACGCCGCCACGAGAGGGGGTCGTTTGGGAAAGCTGTCTTGGCGGCATGTATCGTTTGGCGAATCGGCTCAACCACCAGCTTTTGCAGTCACGCTCGTCCGCCAAAGCAGTCAGACCATCACGGTCAGGCGCTCAACAATATTGACAATCTGTCGAAACGATAAGGCAGGCGGTAAAACGCGTTGAGCGAAAAACTAGCGTGAGTCGCGTCAAAAAAGTCGTGGGGTATTATATGGCAAGACGTTGCCCCCAAGAATTTGCCTTCCGGTTTTCATGACGCTGCCCTCTGCCCCGACTTCCACTGACGCCCGCCTGGAATTGCTGATCAACTGGCTCAATAGCCACGCGAACCGTTATGCCCTCGACCTGGCCACGCTTGTGCCCGCCTCTAGTGACGCCAGTTTCCGGCGCTATTTCCGCCTCGCCGGTAAGGATGCGCAAGACGCCGGCATCGGCACGCTGATCGCCGTCGACGCCCCGCCGCCCGAAAAATGCCGCGAATTTGTGCAGATTGCGCAGTTGCTGAGCGCGGCTGGCGTGAATGTGCCGCGCGTGCTGGAGGTGGATGTCGAACAAGGCCTGATGCTCGTGACCGATCTGGGCACCTCCTCGTACCTCAGTGCGCTGAACCCGGAGACCGCGCGCCCGTTGATGCGCGACGCCCTCGACGCGCTCATCCGCTGGCAGCTCGCGTCGCAGCCCGACGTCCTGCCGCTGTTCGACGAAGCTTTCCTGCGCCGTGAGATGGAGCTGATGCCGGAGTGGTTTATCGGCCGTCATCTGGGGCATGAGGTGGACGACAAGACCCGCGGCGTGCTCGACCGCACGTTTGCGCTGCTGATCGCCAGTGCAAAGGCGCAACCGCAGGTGTTCATGCTACGGGACTTCATGCCGCGCAACCTGATGGTGGCCCCTGCCCCCAATCCGCAGAACCCCGGTGTACTGGACTTCCAGGATGCGGTGTATGGCCCCATCACGTATGACGTCGCCTCGCTGCTGCGCGACGCATTCCTGAGCTGGGACGAGGAATTCGAACTCGATTGCTTCGTGTACTACTGGGAGCGCGCGAAAAAGGCCGGCCTGCCGGTCGACGCCGACTTCGGCGAGTTCTACCGTCAGCTCGAATGGATGGGCTTGCAGCGCCATATCAAGGTGCTGGGCCTGTTTTGCCGGATCAACTACCGGGATCACAAGCCGCACTACATGAAGGATCTGCCGCGCTTTATCGGCTATGCACGCAAGGTGGCCGAACGTTACAGGCCGCTCGTGCCGTTCGCGAAGCTGCTCGACGAGCTGGAAGGCCGCGCCGCCGACGTCGGCTACACATTCTGAGCTACCCGCCGATGACGACGTCTCTCACGAAAGCGATGATTTTCGCCGCCGGGCGCGGTGAACGGATGCGTCCGCTAACTGACCACACCCCTAAGCCCCTGCTCGAAGTGGGCGGCAAACCGCTGATTGTCTGGCAAATCGAACGGCTTGCGCGTGCAGGCTTGCGGACCATCGTGATCAATCATGCGTGGCTCGGCGAGTGCATTGAAGCGGCTCTCGGCGACGGTTCGCGCTGGGGCGTGCAACTGCGCTATTCGTCGGAGCAGGAAGCACTCGAAACCGCCGGCGGGATCGCGCAGGCGCTGCCGCTGCTGGAAGACGGCGAAGCTGGCGAGATCTTTGTCGGTGTGGCGGGGGATGTTTATGCCGACTTCGACTACGCCAGCCTGCATGCACACGCGAAGCGACTCTCCGCGCAACCGGAAGCGGGCATGCATCTCGTGATGGTGCCGAATCCATCGTTCCATCCGGCGGGCGATTTTGGCCTCGTGGATGGTCTGGTTTCGCTGGATGCGCAAGCGCGGCTGACGTTCGGCAGCATTGCCCTTTACGACACCCGTATGTTCCGCGGGTTGCCGCGCGGCACCCGCCGCGCACTGACGCCGTACTACTTCGAGACGATCGGACGCGGCCTCGCCACAGGTGAGCTTTATGACGGACTGTGGGAGAACGTCGGCACCCCCGCGCAACTGGAAGCGCTGAATGCGCAGCTAAGGCTGACAGACGCTTAGCTGGACCCTTCCCCGTCAACGCACCACAGCCGTCGCGGCGCCCGCCGCTTCCGGCGCCGTCTCCCCTTGCGCCGCACGCTGCTGTTGCAGCGCCCACATCTGCGCGAACAGTCCGCCAGCGCGAATCAGTTCGGCATGCGTGCCGCGCTCGACGATTCGTCCCTTGTCCATCACGATGATCTGTTGCGCGTGCACGACCGTCGAGAGCCGGTGAGCGATGATCAGCGTCGTGCGTTCGCGGGCAATCTGATCGAGTTCGTGCTGGATGGCGCGCTCGGAACGCGAATCGAGTGCCGACGTCGCTTCGTCGAACAACAGAATGGGCGGGTTCTTCAGGATCGTCCGGGCAATCGCGACGCGTTGCTTCTCACCGCCCGACAACTTCAAGCCGCGCTCGCCAACCGGCGTGTCGTAGCCCTTCGGCAAGCCTTCAATGAAATCGTGGATATGCGCTGCGCGTGCCGCCGCAATCACTTCGTCGCGCGTCGCCGTGGGACGGCCGTAGGCGATGTTGTAGTAGATCGAATCGTTGAACAGCACCGTATCCTGCGGCACGATGCCAATTGAGGCGCGCAGTGAATCCTGCGCCACGTCGCGGATATCCTGGCCATCAATGGTGATCGCGCCACCGGTCGTGCGGTCCAGATCGTAGAAGCGGAACATCAGCCGCGCGAGCGTCGATTTACCCGAGCCGCTATGACCAACCACTGCCGTCGTGGTGCCGCCGGGAATCGTGAAGCTCACGTCATGCAGAATCTGCCGCGCCGGTTCATAGGAGAAGTTCACGAGTTCAAACCGCACTTGCGCGCCGCGAACGACCAGCTCGGGTGCATCCGGTGCATCCGGCACTTCTTGCGCCGCGCCGAGCAGCGTGAACATGCGGTCCATGTCGGTGAGGCTCTGCTTTAACTCGCGATACACCACGCCAAGAAAATTCAGCGGGATATATAGCTGCAACATGAAGGTGTTGATCAGCACCAGATCGCCCAGCGTGAGACGTCCTGCCATCACGCCTTCGGTTGCACGCCACAGGATGAACACCAACCCCGTGCCGATGATCGCCTGCTGCCCGAAATTCAGCACCGACAATGAGTTCTGCGACTTGATTGCCGCCGCACGGTAGCGCCTGAGGTTCTCGTCATAGCGGCGCGCTTCCCATTCCTCGTTACCGAAATACTTGACGGTTTCGTAGTTGAGCAGCGAATCGATCGCACGCGAATTGGCACGCGAATCCAGATCGTTCATCGTGCGGCGAAAGTGCGTGCGCCACTCCGTCATCTTCACGGTGAACGTGATGTAAACCGCCAGCGCGACGAACGTGACAATGGCGTAGTACGCCTCGTACTTGACGACGAAGAACCCCAGCACGAGGCCCACCTCGACGAGTGTCGGCAGAATGCTGTACAGCGAATAGGAGATCAGTTGCGTAATGCCGCGTGTGCCCCGTTCGATGTCGCGCGACATGCCGCCGGTTTGCCGATCAAGGTGAAAACGCAGCGACAACGCGTGCAGATGACGGAACACTTTGAGTGCAAGCTGGCGCACCGCGCTTTCGGTGACCTTCGAAAAGAGGATTTCGCGCAACTCGGTGAATAGCGAAGTGGACAACCGCACCACGGCATACGCGACCACCAGCAATCCGATACCGCCCAGCAGGACGATAGCGGGCGCATGATCCGCGCGGCCGAGTGCCGTCAGATGCCGAACCGACGCCAGGCCGTCGACGATCCGCTTCATCACGATCGGCACGCCGAGATTGGCGACCTTGGCGCCAATCAGGCAGGTCAGCGCGAGCGTGACGCGCCCTTTGTAAGTGGCGAGATACGGCAGCAGCGACAGGATCGTCTGCCAGTCGTTGCGCGGCTGGGTCGAGATCGGCGAGGGTTCGGAGGAAGCGGAATGGCTGCGCATGGGATCGGCTGGGTGGGGATGGAAAAGACGGAGGCAACGACGGCGCGCGCAGCCGCTGACGGCTATTGGCTCGCCGCCGGTCAATCCAGTCAGCGGCGGCAGACGTTTTGGCGCGCGACCCGGTTGGGCGCTTTCCCGTACAATTCCTGATCTTTCTATTGTCGCAGAAGCTGGCTGGCGCCGCTTTTCACGGGCAAGCCGGTCATGGGTTGCGAAGCTGTCACAACCTTGCCGCCGTTACCGCGAAGTTGCCGTGAAAAACCGTCCGCAGGCCGAGCCAATCCGTTTCTCATGGGTGTCCCGATGACCGATCAGCTTCAACTTCCACAAAAATCATGTGCGCTGCGGGTCGTGCCACAGCCTTCGGACGCCAATGTGCACGGCGACGTGTTCGGTGGCTGGATCATGGCGCAGGTCGACATCGCCGGTTCGATTCCCGCCAGCCGCCGCGCGAACGGCCGTGTGGCCACCATCGCGGTCAACTCATTTGTGTTCAAGCAACCTGTGTTCGTGGGCGATCTGCTGAGCTTTTATGCCGACATCGTCAAGACCGGCAATACGTCCGTCACGATCGAAGTCACGGTGTATGCCCAGCGGATGAGCCTTGCCGAAGAAGTCGTGAAGGTCACCGAAGCGACCCTCACCTATGTAGCCACCGACAGCGACCGCCGTCCCCGCGCCCTTCCTGCACTGGACTGAACCCGTAGAGGGCGGGGCTGCTTCTGGTTCTTGCGGCCGGCAATGTATGGAAGATGGTTGGCCTCATCCCGCCTTATTTTGCCTTGGCCCGCTTGCTTGCGACGAGTCAGGCAAGCGGCCAATCCTGATGCAACAGACCGAACTGCAAGAGATCGTGATGCTGGCCCTGCCAGAAGCCGGCCTCACGCGCCCGTCCCTCCTGAACGAAACCCAGCACGCGCGCGAGCTTCAGTGACGCGGTGTTCTCGGGATGAATCTGCGCCTCGATCCGATGCAGTTGCATGGACGCAAAGCCCCACGTCAGCGCCGCACCCAGGGCTTCCGCCATCAGGCCCGCGCCACGCGCCGTGCGTGCCAGTTCATAGCCCACCGTGCAGGTCTTCCAGCCGCGATTCCATTTGAACAGTCCGCACGTGCCGATCAACTGGTCAGTGGACTTGCTGTGCAAGCCCCAACGCACACCGGGATTGGGCATCGCGCGCCAGCCCGCGAATACTTCGATCAGCCTTTGCGCCTGCCGGACGTCGATCATCGGATCCGCGCCGTACCAGCGCATGGCCTCGGCGTCGCCGTGAATAGCGAAGAGCGCGGAGGCATCAGCAGCGACGAGTTCACGCAGGAGAAGTCGCGGCGTTTCGAAGGTGGGGAAGGCGCTCATTGAATACCTGGCGGGGACCGGAATCGCGACGGCCATTCTACATGGCCATCCGGTGTTAGAAGCCCTCGGCCTCAGCCTCAGCCTCAGCAGAGTTGGCGTTGGCGTTGGCGTTGGCGTTGGCGTTGGCGTTGGCGTTGGCGTTGGCGTTGCCGTTGCCGTTGCCGTTGCCGTTGCCGTTGCCGTTGCCGTTGCCG
>FTKM01001956.1_pt2 | contig 19805 bp, 17 predicted proteins | sample 1658051 | NCBI WGS metagenome assembly FTKM01 (sample SAMEA3914794, study PRJEB12502) | metagenome | biome: forest; material: soil | place: Canada | collected 2011-07-05 | depth 0.1 m | reverse complement strand
CCCCGATGGGGGTCGAGGCGTATACGCCGAGGGGACCGCGAAGCGGTGGAGGGGGCCTGGCCGCGCCTGAGGCCTTGCCGGACACTCGCCCCCTCAGTCGGCTTCGCCGACCCTCGGCGTATACGCCTCGACCCCAGCGGGGGAGCAATTAAGAGCCGTAGCCCTACTTCAGCTCCAACCGCCAGGTCTCGCCCAGTTCCGGCTTGCCGAATTCCTCGTGCATCTCTGTATCCGTGATCTCGAACCCGTGGCCGGCGTAGATCTTCCGGGCGCTGGTCAGCACCGCGTGGGTCCACAGGGTGATCGCGTCGTAGCCGAGCTCGCGGGCGAAGGCGACGCAGGTTCCGACCAGGGCGTCGCCGATGCCGCGGCCGCGGGCGAAGGGCTCGACGTACATCAGGCGCAAGCGCGCCAGGCCATCGCCCTCGTCGGTGAGCATGACCGAGCCGGCCATGGCGCCCTCGGCCTCGGCGATCCAGCATTGCTCGCGGCCGGGCTTGAACGCCTTCAGGAACTGGGTGGTGTATTCGCTCTCCACCAGTTCCAGGCCTCGGCCCCAGCCATAGACCTCGTCGTAGAGGATCGACTGGCGGGCGGCGAGCATGGCCAGATCGCCGATGCGGAAGGTGCGGATCGTAAAGCCCTGGCGCTGCGCCGGCGACAGCATGGCGGTGGTCATGCCGAGGGCGGCGATCAGGTCGCGCTGTTGCTGGGGCGCGAGACGCTGCAGCATAGAGGTGACCTCGGCGCGCTGGCGCTGGTTGATCAGGTCGAACATGGCCCGGCCGGCGCCCGTTGGCACGATGGGCCGGCGGCGGGCGTCGGCGCCGCCGCGCTCGCGTACAACCCAACCCCTCGTCTCGAACCGGCGCAGCAGCCGGCTCATGAAGCCGGCGTCCATGCCCAGGCTGGCCTGCAGCTCGGAGGCGACGGGGCGGTCCGACTGGATGATCTCGAACAGCAGCCGCGCCTCGGGCAAGGTCAACTCGGCGCCGAGAAAACGGTCATCCAGCACCCCGATCAGGCGGGTGTAGAAGCGGTTGAATTCGCGAACGGCTAAGATGGCGTCTTCCATGGGCCCTATGGTTTCATCAGAAAGTTGATGGAGTCAACTATCTAAGGCCGGCGCACCTAATTCGGTGACAGTGCACTTAATTGGCCTTCTAAGCGCCCGACCAAACCATCAACGCAGAGCCAATTAAGTGCACTGTCACCGAATTAGGGCTGACGCCACGTCACGAGGACAACCCGCCCCATCATCGCTAATGTCCGGCCAAACCGGCGAGGACTCGGCCGGATGGGGAGGACTGTTCGATGATCCAATCGCTTCGGCGCGCGGCGCCAGCCCTTATCGCGATCTGTGCGGCGCTCGCCTCATACCCCGCCCATGCCGACCCGGCCGCCGCCCTCACGCCGCCCATGGGTTGGAACAGCTGGAACCACTTCGCCGCCAAGGTGGATGACGCCACCGTGCGGGCCGAGGCGGACGCCATGGTCAAGAGCGGCATGCGGGACGCCGGCTATCGCTACATCAACATCGACGACACCTGGGAAGGAACCCGCGACGCACAGGGGGTGATCCACCCCAATGCCAAGTTCCCGGACATGAAGGCCCTGGCGGACTACGTCCATTCCAAGGGGCTGAAGCTGGGCATCTACTCCTCGCCGGGGCCGAAGACCTGCGCCGGCTATGAGGGCAGTCTGGGGCATGAGGTCCAGGACGCCCAGACCTACGCGGCCTGGGGGATCGACTATCTGAAGTACGACCTGTGCAGCCTGTCGGCGCCGATGATCGCCGCCGGCTCGATCGAGAAGGCCCAGGCCATCGAGCTGGAGGCCTACCAGAAGATGGGGGCGGCGATCCGGGCGACGGGGCGGCCGATGGTCTACAGCCTCTGTCAGTACGGCTTTGCCCAGGTCTGGCGCTGGGGTCCGCAGGTGGGCGGCAACGCCTGGCGCACCACCGGCGACATCGACGACCACTTCCGCCGCATGGTCGAGATCGCCGAGATGCAGGCGGGCCTGGCCAAGTATGCGACCCCGGGCCACTGGAACGATCCGGACATGCTGGAGGTCGGCAACGGCGGCATGAACGCCATCGAATACCGCACCCACATCAGCCTGTGGGCGATCCTGGCGGCGCCGCTGCTGGCAGGCAACGATCTCAGCACGATGACCCCGGAGACCCAATCCATCCTGACCAACCGCGAGGTCATCGCCATCGACCAGGACCCGGCGGGGCGCCAGGGCGACCGGGTGAAGGCCGAGGGCGGACTGGAGATCTGGACCCGGCCCCTGGCCGACGGAACCCAGGCGGTGGGGATGTTCAACCTGACCGACCAACCGGCCAATGTGGAGGTCAACTTCGCCGACCTGGGCATTGCTGGGGCGGTGAAGGCGCGGGACGTGTGGGCCGGGAAGGATTTGGGGCCGCTGACCAGCTACCGCCTGGCTTTGCCGGCGCATGGGGTGATGTTGCTCAAGGTGGGGTGAGGACTACACGCATCGCGTTGGACAAATCACCGCTCATCCCGGCGAATGCCGGGACCCAGATGACAAAGAGCCGGAGTTGGTTCGCTGGGCTCCAAAGGGTCTTTCTGGACTACCGCGCCATATGATCTGGGTCCCGGCATTCGCCGGGATGAGCGGATTTTGTTTGGGTCAGGTGCTTGTCCAGGCCGCCACGATCTTATCCGTCCCAACCACGATCGCGCAGTTAAGCGCCAGCGCCTTCAGCGCGCCGTCGTGCAGGTCCGCCTCGTAGGCCGCGCAGGCGTCCGAGGCGATGAAGACGTGGTAGTCGAGGTGGAAGGCGTCGCGGGTGGTGCAGTCGATGCAGCATTCGGTGGTCAGGCCGCAAAGAACCAGGGTGTCGACGCCCACCTCCTTCAGCACGGCATCCAGGTCCGTGCCGAAGAAGGCGCTGTAGCGGGATTTGGCGATCACCCGTTCGCCCCCCTTCGGCTGGGGGCCATGGAAGGCCGCGCCGGGCTGGCCTTCGCGGCAGAGGGCCTCGCCGCCAGCCTGGCCGCGCCGGTGCATCCATTCGCTCCAGGCGGCGGAGTCTGTGTCCTCCCGCGTCTGTAGCCCGGCGAAGATGACCAGCGTTCCGGCGGCCCGCGCGGCCTGCGCCAGGCGCTCGGCGGCGGCCAGGGCGGCGGGAACGGCGGAGAGATCGACGCCGGCCTTGCCGAGCGCGCCGTCCGGTGACGCGAAGTCCACCTGCATATCGACGATCAGCAGCGCCGTCCGCGTGGGCGCGATCCAGTCTTTGAGGCTGTCGCTCACGCCGCCGCCCTCAGGCCCGGCAGGATGTCGGCGCCGAACATCTGCAGGCCTTCCACATAGTCGGGGAAGATCAGCATCAGCCCGTCGAGCTCGCAGTAGTCCAGGAACCGGCGCACATGGGCGGCGCAGGTGGCCGGAGAGCCGACCGCGGTCTGGGTCATGAAGGCGCCCTGCGATTTCGCCACCTCGGTCAGCCGCTCCGGCGGGACGCCCCAGCTTTGCAGCATGGCGATCACCGCCCCCATATCGACGCCGGCCGCATAGCGCTCCGCCAGGGCCTCGGCCTTGGCGTCGGTCTCGGCGTAGATGAGGGTGCACATGGCGTAGGTCTTGATCGGCTTGCCCAAGCTGGCGGCCAAGGCCTTGGCCCGGCGGCTGGCGTCGCGGCGATCGTCCTCGGTGGCGCCGCCGATGAAGCAGGCGTCGGCCTCGCGCACCGCAAAGCCGAAACCCCGGTCGGAGGTCCCGGCGCAGATCAACTCGGGCCTTGGCCGGCTGAGCGGCTTGGGCTCCGACTGACAGTCCTTCATCGTGAAGAACCGTCCGTCGTGCGTCACGCTGGGTTCGGTCCACAGGCGTTTGACCAGGGCGGTCCATTCCTCGGCATAGTCGTAGCGGTCGTCGTGGCTGAGCGCCTCGTCCCAGGCGCCCATCTGGTCGAACTCGGCGCGGTAGGCGCCGGCGACGATGTTCAGCCCCGCCCGGCCGCCGGAGATGTGGTCCAGCGTCGTGATCACCTTGGCCGCCACGGCCGGGTTCTGCAGCATGGGGTGGATGGTGGCCCACAGCTTCACCCGGCTGGTGGCCTGGGCCAGGGCGGCCATCAGGGTGACGGACTCCATCTGCACCCCCCAATGGTTGGTCTCGCCGCCGAAGCCGCGCCACTTGCCCATGGACATGACGAAGTCGAGCCCGATGCGGTCGGCGGTTTGCGCCGCGGCCAGGTTCTGCTTCCACAGCCCGTCCAGCGGCGGGGTGGAGGACGAGATGATCCAGCCGCCGTTCGCCACGGGCAGGAAGACGCCGAATTCGGGGGAGGGGATGGTCATGCGCGTGCAGGTTACACCTCTCCCGAAGGGAGAGGGAACCATCCCCAGCGAAGCTGGGAGGGTGAGGGATTAGGGACGGTGCAGGATGAGGCGTTTAGTTCTGCGCCGTCCCTAATCCCTCACCCTCCCACGCCTACGGCGCGGGCCCCTCCCTCTCCCTCCGGGCGAGGTGTTTCAGGGTAGTCCTGCCCGCCTCGGCGGCCGCATGAACGCCACGGCCACCAGGATGACCGCGATCACCGCCGCGAAGGCCTCGAACGCGGGCGTAAATCCGCCCGATGCGTCGCGCACGGCGCCGGCGATGGTGGGGCCGAGGGCGGAGACCGCGCCGATCAGGCAGGTGAGGGAGAATATCTCCAGATTATGGGTGCGGCCGTAGTAGTTGAGCAGCAGCACGGTCACGGTGAGCAGGGTGACGCCGAAGCCGATCCCCGATCCCACCGCATAGAGGATCATCATCGGATAGGAGCTCGCCACCCCCAGCGCTGCCGAGCCGACCACCAGGGCGGCCAGGGCGATCATCAATAGGTAGCGGGGCTCGATCCGGTCGCCGATGGCGCCGGCGGCCAGGCGGCCGACCACCTGCATCAGCGCCTCGATGCTGAGCATGGTCCCGGCCACCGAGACCGCGACGCCGCGCTGGCTGAGGTGAGCCACCGAGACGGCGGCCACTGTCACGCCGATCAAGAGGTGGCCGAAGTAGGCGGCGAGCAGGACGTAGAATTGCGGGGTGCGCAGGGCTTCGCGCGTCGTCCAGTCGGTGACGGTGCGATAGACGCGGCGGTGTTCGGGGTGGGCGGCTTCGTCTGCGACCTCCTCCGCCAGCTCCTCGTCGGTGTGGCGCGAGGCTTCGGCGATCTGGCCCGCATTGCCCACCGCCAGGGCGCAGAGGGCGCCGACCACCACGGCGGCGATGGCCTGGACCATCCAGAACACCCGCCAGTCGCCATGGGCGATGTGCATGACCAGGAACACCACCGGCGGCCCGGCGACGCCGCCCAGGGCGCCGGCGGTGAAGTAGACGCCGAAGGGCAGGGCGCGGTGCTTGAAGACGGCGGCCAGGACGTGGGTCCCGGGGATGAGGGCCATCATCTGGTAGCCGACGCCGCAGAGGGTGGTCCCGAGGAAGTAGAGGACGATGGTGTGGGCTTCGGCGAGGCAGGCGAACCCGGCCGCCATCACGGCGGTGCCGGCCAGCAGCGTGGCGCGGACGCCGGTCAGCCGGATCAGGATCGGCGGGATGAAGGACGAGGCGCCCGTGGCCGCCCCCAGCAGGGTGAAGCCGAACCCGGCCTCGGTCCAGCTGAAGCCCAGGTCCTTGACCATGTCCGGCAGCACGACGCCGAGGGCGTTGTAGGTCGCCGCCGTGATCATGAAGAGGACCAGGGAGAAGGCGGCGACGAGGAGCCAGGCGCGGGCCGGTGTTGTCGATAGGACGGGGTGGTCAGCGGCGGCCATGGTGAAGGTGTAGCATTGGGCTGGTCAGCCGCGAAACATGGCTCAGTAGTAGAAATCGCAGCCGGTGCGGAGGAACTGATCGTCGTCTTTGGAGGAGTCGCAGAAGGTGATCAGACCGGCGGTGCGCTTCTTGTCCGTGGCGTAGCGGGCGATGACCTTGAAGGGTTTGCCCGGCCCATCACGCACCAGCGTGGCGTCACCGAGTAAGCGCCGCTTGCCATGATCGCTGGTCTGGAACAGGTCGAGCCGCAACCGGTTCGGCGACAGTTGGCGCAGCGTGCGGACATAGCGGAGGTGGTCGTCCATGGGATCAGACACCCGGGTCTCAAGTGCGAGGACGGGTGTGAGGCTCAAGTGCGGGCCGACCTCGAAATGGTGGTAAATCACACCGTTATAGAGGGTTCCGTTGTGAACCTGCTCCTGGAAGACGACGTCCGAACCCGGGCCGCCGAGCAGGTCGCCAGCAGAGGCGATCGGCGGCGTCACCATGCGATCGCGCGGGTCGAAGTCGTCCATCCACCTGGACCCGACCCTCGGCGGCCGCCGGGTGGCCTCGCCGGTCATGGGGTCGTAGAGCACCAGCACGAAGTCCACCCAGCCCACAGAGCCGTGAGCTTCCTCGACAAACAACTGCCGGCGGCCAAATCCGGTGATGCGGTAGACCGGCGCGAACAGGCGAGGGCAGGCGATCCCCTCAAACAGCTCGGGGTCTGCCCGTGCCATGGCCTGGACGACGGCCGTGTGAATCCGACGACCAACGACAGTCGGCAGCGGAACTGATGTCCCCTCGGGCCGGTGATCCCCCTCGACACGAAGGTCGTTGTCCTTGGTCGCGCGGGCGGTGAGTGCGCATCGGGCAGGATCGGCCGGCGGGGCTTGAGTCAGGGTGGCGCCGGTTGTTGGAGCCGCGAACGCCGGAGAACAACCGGCCGCCAAGATTGCAATCAGGAGCATCCGCCAAAAGGGCATTTGGCATTTATGCGGTCAGGGTGCGCGCCCCGCAATGACGTTGCCGGAATGGCGCGCCAACTCTTGAGACACCTCGCCTTGAGTTGCTGGAGGCGATTTTAAGAGGGAGAAGGATTCTTGAAATGGGCGCCCGGTTTCCGGCTAACCTCACCCAGTCACAGTTCACGATCAGACGGAGGCTACCATGGGCAGGGTGCGGGTTGCGGGTTTCAGTGTGTCCGTGGACGGGTTCGGGGCTGGGCCGGATCAGAATCTGGAGCAGCCGCTGGGCCTACGGGGCCAGGAGTTGCACGGCTGGTTCTTCCCGACCCGGGCCTTTCGATCGATGATCGGGCAAGAGGGCGGGACGGAGGACCGCTTCGCCAGCGCGGCGGGGGAAGGCTTTGGCGCTCACATCCTTGGCCGCAACATGTTCGGGCCGGCCGGCGACGAGTGGGGCGGGCCGGACTGGAAGGGCTGGTGGGGCGACAGTCCGCCGTTTCATGCGCCGACCTTCATCCTCACCCATCACGCTCGGGCGCCGATGGTGATGGAGGGCGGCACCACCTTCCATTTCGTCACCGACGGGATCGAGGCGGCGCTCGCCCAGGCCAAGGCCGCGGCGGGGGACCTGGATGTGAAGATCGGCGGCGGCGTTTCGACGATCCGCCAGTACCTGCTCGCCGGCGCCATCGACGAACTGCACCTGGCGGTGGCGCCTGTCGTTTTGGGCCGTGGCGAGTCTTTGTTCGCGGGCATTGACCTGCCAGGCCTGGGCTATCGGGTGGCGGAAGCGGTCCCGATGGAGTTGGCGACCCATCTGGTGCTGACGCGCTGAAGGGGCGTGGGCGTGGGCGGTATTGGGTGCGTGTCCCGAAGGGAGCGTTTCACCGAGACCTTGAGGCGGGTTGGACTACAGGACGGGGTCACCTGCGCGTTTCTCAAGAATATCGCTCAGCAGTCCGGACACCGCCGCGTGCTGCGGACTATCCGGGTCCATTCGGGCCAAGGCGGTGTTCAGGAATATTCCGCCATCGGCGAGCCGCTCCGCTTCGATCTCGTAGGGAATGACGAGCTCCTGTGCGCGCGACGCTGACAGATAGGCCATCCAGGACATGCCCCATCCGAGCCGCCATGGGCCGGTCTGGCTGTAGCTCGATGGAACGAGGCCGGGCGGAAAGCGCCGATTGAGATCGAGTTGCGGGCTAAGGCGGACGCTACCCCAGGTGCAATCCCAGACCGCGACGATCGCCAACAGCACCTTTTCAAACGCCGCGCCGTCGATCACTGTGGGGTCCGCCGCGACGGCCATGTTGCCGATATCGAGCTCGATCTCGTTGCCAAATTTTGATCCGGCGGCAACGGAAAGAGACGGCGTTCTGCTCAGGTCGTAGCCTGTAGAGCCATGATTTGAAGCCGCGTACAGCCGAAAGCCCTGCGCCGGAAAGGGTTCGCCTTCGTCCCTTGCGACATTGGCCTCCACCCAGGCCACAGGATTCTTCTCAACCTCGCTCAAACTCAATTCCAATTCCTGGTCGTCGGTGAGCAGGATCCAGTTGGTGAAGACCGGATCGACAGATTGGAGCCGACTGAGCATGTCCATGAATCTGCCGGCGACAGCCGCGGCCGTCTCCGACCGGCCAGGCCAGGCGGCCTTGAGCGTGTAATGATAGGGGGTCATTTTTTACGTGGCCTGTAGGGTGCGTAGACGACGTTGATGCGGGCTAGCGTTGGGTTGGCGTCAAACAGCTGACGCGCAAATTGGGCGGGGATGCGCTCCGAGAAGAACCAGGTGACAGGCCGCCCTTGGCTGGCGTCAATCTGCTTCGTCGCCTGCGCAACCCAGCTGTCGCTCAAGTTCGTAAATGGCCGTCGGAAGAGACTGGCTATGAAATCCGTATACCCCCACTTCATCTCAGCGAGCATGCCAGTGTTTCTCTGGCAATCGTCATAGTACACCAGTCCTCTAACTGCGAGCAGGCTGGGAAGTTGGACGCCTACGCGTCGAGGCGTCGGGGATAAAGGATTGAGTAGTGCCTTGATGTAATCCTCATATCTCAGTGAGGTTTCGGAACGACGACCTGGATAATCAGGTCCTGGCGCCGGACATTTCTTTGGCTCCTCCCGCTGCTTGAGTTCAAACGCCACGGCGGGATCAATGACGACCTTTTCATCCGGCAAAACCCGGCCAATCACGCGGCCTTTTTCATCGCGAAGCAGTTTGCCGTCAAAGTGAGCCTTGATCGTCTGCAGGCCGCCGTCAGGGCCCTGGTACCTTAGGTGAAGTCCAAACTCGTCTTTGTTCCACTGGTAGGTCATGCCGGGATAGCCGGGCACGTCTCCGGACACCCAAAGGCTCTTGTTGGTCGAAACTAACGTCAGACCCAGTGGCGCCCAGGGGCCTAAAGTCCGCGCTGCCCGGACAAATATCGGCCATGCAGACGGATGTTCGAGCACTGACTTTATTGGAGAAGTCGGCTTTCCCGGGGCATCCGCTTCCGACGGGAGCGTCGTCCATTCACCGCTTTTAGTTCCGTCGCCCTGGGGGTTGCGCGGCTCCCAGGTAACGTCACGCTTATGGACGGAGCCACTTTCGAGTGCTTCGGCCGCGAGTATTTTCAGAATCGTGGCCGGACCAATGCCAGCCTTTATAAGCTCTTCAGCGAGAAACAGTCGTTTGGCTTGCCGCTCGCCGCCGGACAGGCACGGAAATCCAGTGAGCGCTAGGTGCACATCGGCCCGCGCCGCATCGCCATGTGACCAGCAATCCGCCGCCCGCCGAATGTGTCGCAAGGCGCTCTGCGCTGGCATGGCGCCATAAGCCGCCGCCAAGAGGGCAGCCAACCGGCTGTCTTCCCAATCGGACACCGCTTGGTTCTTCGCAAACTCGGTGGCGGTCGCCGCGAGTACCGTGCCAGCGCCAAGCACCAACCCGTCGGTGCTGAACTTCAGGACGGTATCGATAGGCCGTCGAGCGCTACGATCGCGCCATTCATTTTCCAGTCGTTCCGCCAGCAATCGGCACCTCCCATCGCTCTTGCGCTCGCGGTGTGACCGCGAGCTTTCAGACGACGAGTTATGGGCAAATTTCGAGGCCGTGTCAAGAACAAAAAGAGAACTATTGGATGTGCATTGGGCCTTCGTCCGACCCCTTCGGGGGATGATCTTCTCCCGCTAGGAGGCGAGAAAAGGAAAAATGCGCCTAAGCCGCCGCCCTCGGCCGCATCGAGATCCACACCTGGTGTGCTCTCGCCATCAACTCGCCGTCCTTACTGAACATGGCGACGCCGGCGAACTGTTTGCGGCCGTCTTGTTCCAGGGGCCAGGCGGTGATGATCACGGGCTCATCGGCGGCCGGGCGACGGAGGATTTCGGCGGTCATGGTGCCCAGGAGGCCGCCGCCCTTGCCCAGGCGTTCGACCCAGGCGATGGAGCCGGGGCAGTCCAGGGCGGCCCAGACGATCTCGGGGCGTGCGAGGCCTTGGGCGTCACAAAAGCCGGGCGCGGCGCGCCAGACGCCGGCGACGTGGCCGGCGGGCGCCCCTTCGACGGGGCCGACGAAGACCCGGGCGCCGTCGCCTTCGTCCCGCTTGGGGCCACAGGTGAAGCAGATGGGATGGAAGGGCTGGCTGAAGGCGAAGTAGCGTTTGCCGGCGGCCTCGGCCGCTTCGAAGGACGGCGGCGCGGGCGGGGTGGGCAGCAGGTCGGCGCTGGCCGCCTTGGCTTCGCCGATCAGGGCGTCGGACGCGCCGGTGAGGGTTGAGGCCTCGGCGCCGGCGTCGAGGGTCAGGGCGGTGTCGAGGGGGATGATGGCGCGGAGCACCGCCGTGGCGGGGCCTGGGATGGACTGGGCCATGAGGCCGGAAACATAGCCGCCGTTACCGGAATTGGGCGGGCCGCAGAACTGACGCGCGACGATGACTTCAGACATGAACGCTCGAATCCCCCTTACTCAAACGCTTGTTCGATAGCGGGTCGGGGGGTGGGCGTCGAGGTGGGTTTTGAAGGAAGAAATTCACCACAGAGCACACGGAGGGCAAAGAGGGGACGTGCTTTCGTAGGTCCGTGGACGCGCGGGGCAAGAGGTTAAGGCGCGCGAAGCGCAGTCTGACTGGAGCCAGCGGGGCGGGATTCTTGCGGGCTGCGCCCGCCTTGGAGCGTTCGCGTCTTGCGGTCACTCCAGACCTGAACTCCGTGCGCTCAGTGTGCTCTGTGGTGAAATTCTTTCTTGGGGCTCGCGCGAACCTTAGCCGCTCAGGCTAGAACGCCTCAAACGACCTACGGAGCGAACCACATGTCCAAGCCGCCGATCTTTGACCTTTCCGGCCGCGTGGCCCTGGTGACGGGCGCTTCGTCGGGCCTCGGCGAGCGGTTCGGGCGGATATTGGCGGCTTCCGGCGCACAGGTGGTGCTGGGGGCGCGGCGGGCTGATAAGCTGGAGGCGTTGCGGGACGAGATCATCGCGGCGGGCGGCCAGGCCATAGCCGTGTCGCTGGACGTGGCGAACGAGGCTTCGACCATCGCTGCCTATGACGCGGCCGAGGCCGCCTTCGGGCCGGTGGATACGGTGATCGCCAACGCCGGGATGAACCTGGAAGGCGCCATCGTCGATCTGGCCATCGAGGACTTCGATGCGGTGATGTCGGTGAACCTGCGCGGCGTGTTCCTGACCGTGCGCGAGGGGGCGCGGCGGCTGATGGCGGCGGGGAGCCGCGAGCGCGGGCATGGGCGGATGGTGATTACGTCATCGGTCACCGCCAGCCATGTCTCGCCGGGCGTGGCGGTCTATTCGGCGTCGAAAGCCGCCGTGCTGCAGATGGGCCGGGTGCTGGCGCGGGACTGGGCACGGTCGGGCATCAACGTCAACATGATCTGCCCCGGCTATATCCGCACGGCGCTGAACTCGGACTGGTTCGACACCGAGTGGGGGCAGAAACAGGTCGATCGGTTCCCGCGCAAGCGGCTGATGGCGGAGGAGGATCTGGACGCCATGGTGCTGTATTTGGCGTCGGATGCGTCGCGGGCGGTGACGGGGACGGCGTTTACGGTGGACGACGGGCAGACTTTGTGAGGCCCCCTCATCCTCCCAACCGCTGCGCGGTCGGGCCCCTCCCTCTCCCACAAGGGGAGAAGGAAAGATGAGACGTCCTGAATACCTTCTCCCCTTGTGGGAGAAGGAGGGGCCCGCGTCGCGAAGCGGCGTGGGAGGATGAGGGCGCCTAGGCCGCCCGCACTGCTGCCGCATCCTCTTCCAGACTCACCCGCGGCATCCGGTTCCAGGCATCCAGCGCCGCCACCTTGTAGGCCTCCGCCAGCGTCGGATAGTTGAAGGCGTTCTCGATGAAATACTCGATCGTGCCGCCGAGGTTCATCACCGCTTGGCCGATGTGGATCAGCTCGGTGGCGCCCTCGCCGATGATGTGGGCGCCCAGCAGGCGGCGGGTCTTGAGGTCGAAGATCAGCTTCATCATGCCGGCTTCGAGTCCCATGATGTGACCTCTCGAGACCTCGCGGAAGCGGGCGATGCCGCACTCGTAGGCCAGGCCCTTCTCGCGCGCCTCCTCCTCGCTGATGCCGACGGTGGAGATTTCCGGCACGGCATAGATGCCATAGGGGAAGGCTTGCGGCGCGTGCGGCAGGGGCAGGCCGAAGGCGTGGCAGGCGGCGAGGCGGCCCTGCTCCATCGAGGTGGAGGCCAGGCTGGGGAAGCCGATCACGTCGCCGGCGGCATAGATGTGCGGGACCTCGGTCTGGTAGGTGTCGGGATCGACGGTGAGCCGGCCTCTGGTGTCGGCCTTCAGGCCGCATTCGCTGAGGCCCAGCCCATCGGTCGCGCCCACCCGGCCGGCGGTATAGAGCAGCATCTCCGAGCGCAGGCGGCGGCCGTCCTCCAGGATGGTGACGGGCCAGCCCTTTTCGTCCTGCTCCACGCGCGAGACGGCCGTGCCCAGGCGGATGGTCATGCCACGGTCGCGCAGCTGGTGGACGAAGTCGTCGATCACCTCGCGATCGACGAAGTCGAGGATGGTCGCGCGCGGCTCGATCAGGGTGACCGGCACGTCCATGGCCGAGAAGATGGTGGCGTACTCGATGCCGATCACCCCGGCGCCGATCACCGTCAGGCTCTTGGGCACGCGCGGCGTGGCGATCATGGAATCGCTGTCGATGATGTTGCCGTCGTTGAACGGGATGTGGGCGGGGCGGTAGGGCGTCGTGCCTACCGCGATCAGGATCTTCTCGCCGCGCACCAGATGCTGGTCGCCTTCGGGGCAGGTGACGGTGAGGCGGTGGGCGTCCACGAAACAGGCCACGCCGCACAGGGTGCGCACGCCGTTGCGCTGGAACTGGTGCTCCAGCACCTCGATCTCGTGGTCCAGGGTCTTGTTCAGCCGCATGCTGAGGTCGGCGCCGGCGATCTCCTTCTTGACCCGGTAGGCGCGGCCATAGAAGCCGCGCTCACGCCAGCCGGATAGGTTCAGCGCCGTCTCGCGCAGGGTCTTGGACGGGATGGTGCCGGTGTGGACCGAGACCCCGCCGACGCGGTGGCGGTTCTCGATCACCAGCACCGAGCGGCCGAGCTTGGCGGCCTGGATGGCGGCCCTGCGGCCCGCCGGGCCAGAGCCGATCACGATGAAATCATAGGCGTCCATGGACGATACCCCGAGAGTCCGTGGGAGTTCAGTGGGAGAGCGTAGCGGCAAAACCTTTCCAGTTTTGCGTCAGTGGGGCGGGGAGTTCGCGGGCCCGAAATCCTCTCAATGCTTCGACAAGCTCAGCATGAGGATTTCTGCTGGCCTTTCAGTCGTCCTCATCCTGAGCCTGTCGAAGGAGAGGAAGTGTCGCGACGCCGCCGCTGGCAAAGGCTTGACGCCGCCGCCGTCTCGCGGCCTGTGACGCCAGCTCAAGGGGAGACGCCATGCCGGCCTGTTACACCGATGTTCTGAGCGTGCGCCCCGGCGAGCGGTTCGCGCTGCACGCCTCGTCCGCCACGCCCGCCTGCACGCTGGAGATCGCCCGCGTCGGCGCCGGCCGCGAGGTGGCGCTGACCCGTGCGGTGACGGTGGGCGACCATCCGACGCCGGCAGAGGCCGACCGCAACGGCTGCGGCTGGCCTGTCGCCGCTGAGATCGAGGTCGGGACAGATTGGCGGAGCGGCTACTACGATATCGTGCTGACGGACGCCGCCGGTGAGGCGGCGCATCACTTCGTCTGCGTGAAGGCCGGCGCGGTGAAGGCCCGGATGGTGCTGGTGCTGACCACCAACACCCTGCACGCCTACAACTATTGGGGAGGGCGCAGCGCCTATTGCGATGTGGGCTCGCTGATGAGCCGGCAAAAGCGGCTGCCTGAAGCCATGGCCGGCGCCTTGGGGGTGCTATCGACGCAGCGGCCGTTCCCGCCGCTGTTGCTGGCCGCGCCGGAGGACATGCCCCGGCTGGTCAACCTGCGCAAACGCGGGTTCGAGGAGCCGAGCTGGGCCGGCGCCGATCCGGCCTGGTCGCGGGCGCACGGTCAGAGCCCCTATGACGGCTCGGCCGGCTATCTGAACAAGTGGGAACATATCTTCGTCCGTTGGGCGGAGGCCGAGGGGACCCGTTTCGACTACCTCACCGACTACGACCTGGAGACCGATCCCCACGCGCTGGACGGCTATGGCGCCGTGGTGCTGGTGGGGCACAGTGAATACTGGTCGATGGGGCAGCGGCAGGCGCTGGATGGGTTCGTCGAGGCGGGCGGGCGGCTGGCCATCTTCTCCGGCAACACCGCCTTCTGGAAGGTGCGCTGGGAGGACGACGGCCGCACCATGATCTGCCACAAGTGGAAGGGGTTCGAGGACGATCCCGCCGCCACGGTCGATCCGGCGAGTGGCACGCACCTGTGGTCTCATCCGTCGTTTGCGTGGCCGGAAGCCGCGACGACCGGGCTGAGCTTTATCTACGCGGGCTACCACCGGCTCGGCCTCTGCGCCGCGCGGGGGCAGGGCGGCTACACCATCTATCGCGACCAGCATTGGGCGTTGGAGGGCTGCGACCTCTACTACGGCGACGTGATCGGCGATGAGGTCCCGCTGCTGGGCTACGAGAACGACGGCTGCCTGTTCCAGTTCGGCGACGACGGCCTGCCGGCGCCGGTGAGCCGGTTGGGGGTGCCGGAAAAACTGGAGATCATCGCCCTGGCGCCGGCGTCGTTCGCGGAACAGCCGAGCCCGTACCGCCCGCTGATCCCCCCCGAGCAACTCGATGTGATCGCCGAGATCGCCTACGGCTCCTCATCGCCAGAGACCCAGGCGCGGGTGCTGCGCGGTCATGCGGTGATGGCGGCGTTCGAGAAGGGGCGTGGCGAGGTGTTCAACGCCGGCACGACCGAGTGGGCTCATGGGCTGGCGGCCAACGATCCGTTCGTGACGCGGATTACGCGCAACGTGCTGCGGCGGTTTGTGGGAGCCTAAGGACGGGATTCACCACCAAGCACACCAAGGACACCAAGGGGCCGGCGTTTTCGCCTGTTACCGCGGAGGGACGGCGGAGGGCGCGAAGCGCGATAGGCCTCGCAGCAACCTCAAGACTGCAACGCGGGCTATGCCCGCCTTGATGCTCTTGGTGTGCTTGGTGGTGAATACTGTTTCCGAGCCGCTCTAGCAGGCGGCAAGAAACCCCCGCACCAACCCATCCAGCGGCCCCAGCCCTTTGTAGTCGCGGAAGGTCTGGCCCTGGTCGGCCATCACCCGGTCCCAGGCTTGGGCGAACGCCTCCAGCCGCGTCGGCTGAGCGCACAGGTCCTCGAGCGGGTGGCGCCAGATGCGGATGGTGAAGATGAGGCCGCCGGTTTCCGGCAGACGGCGCAGGGTCTGGCGCTCCATGCGCAGGTGGAGCGCCAGGCCCGCGTCCTCCGGCGCGATCAGCGGCTCGCGGGCGCGGACCGGGGCGGAGCTGGGCAGGAAGAGTTCGCCGGAGGCAACCACGCTCCAATTGCGCCGCTCGACGATGGAGTCCGCGGTCAGGGCGTCGAAGATGCGGGCGACGCGGGGCAGCAGTTTGTCGCCGAAGCCGCTGACCGGGCCATGCAGCTCGGCCAGCGACTTGCCGACGGCCTCCTCGGCGCTGAAGAAGCTGGGCGCGCACAGGCTGGCGGCGGTGAGGGTCCAGCCGCCTTCGCGCCGCTCCATCAGGCAGAGGTCGTCGTCCACCAGGCCGGCGGCGCGGCGCAGCGGCGGGGCGCCGTCTTCGTCCCCAAGGCTCCGGCCGAAATGCGCCTGCATCATCTTCAGCACTTCGGCCTGGCCGGGCCGTGAGCCGTCGGTCTCGCGCCAGCACAGGTCGGGGCTCGCCGCGAAGGTCGCCGCCTTGCGGACGGCGGGGTCGCCATCGGCCCGCTCATAGGGGCCCTCGAACCAGTCGGCCTCGGCGATGGGGGCCAGGCCGATGCGGAACAGATGGGCGTCCGGGTGGTCGTACGGAGCGGGCGGCGCGAGCTTTGTCATCGCCGGCAATCTAACCGGCCCGAGCCTGACAAGGAATTCACTGGACCCGCCTTCGTGGGCGCGCCAAGTTTCGGACAATATTCGAACCCGAAGATCGGATCGGTCATGAACAAGTCCCTGGCGACCACCGCGGTCATCGCCGTCGCCGCGATCTCCCTGTCCGCCTGCCTGCCCTGGCATCGCCATCACCACGCCGAGGTCAACATCACCGACGGCGGCGGCGACACCGGCTGGACGTCGCATGGCGATCAGGTGCTGACGGTCAATCAGACTCTGGATTGCCCGACCACCGAGGGTGGCCTGACGCGGGTTTCCGCCGCCAGCGACGGCAAGTCCTGCGTCTACCAGCGCGGACCGGACGAGGACGTGACCCTGAGCCTGCTGCCGCTGAACGGCCAGCCGCCCCATGCCGCCCTGGCCTCCATGGAGAGCGACCTGAACGGCATGGTCTCGGTCTCGACCGCCAATTCGCCGGTGTCGATCGAGGCCGACAACAGCCCTGGTCACGACAAGGCCAAGATCGACATGCCCGGCTTCCACATCGACGCCGACGGGAACAAGGCCAAGATCAGCATTCTCGGCATGAAGATCGACGCCGACGGCAAGAACGCGGTGGTGCACACGGGCGCCGGCGGCGGTGAGGCGACCATCCATGCCGGTCCGGGCGGCGCCGAGATCCGCGCCGGACAGGTGGGCGCCAACAGCGCCAACCTGGTCTATGTGCTGGCCGGCGATCATGTCGGCCCCAGCGGCTACCGCGCCGTCGGCTACATCGCGCGCGGCCCGGTGGCCGGTCCGCTGGTGGTGGGCGAGTTCAAGTCCAAGACCGAGCAGAAGGGCGATCACCGAGACAACGATCTCTCGCACCTGATCGACCTGAATGTGAAGGCGGGGTGAGGTTGGAAGCCGCAGGCCGAGTGCGTGCTTCGACGCGCGCCCTTCGGTCGCGGCTCAGCATGACGTAAAATTATAGAGCCCACAAAACCACGTCATCCTGAGCCCGCGCGGAGCGGCGTGTCGAAGGACGCACCCGGCGAGAATCTAGGTCCACCCCACCAGCTTCTCCCGCTCCTCGGCGGTCAGCACGCGCCACCTGCCCTCGGGCAGGCCGGCGATCTTCAAAGGTCCGACGCGGACGCGGAACAGGTCGATGACCTCCAGCCCGACCAGTTCGCACATGCGCCTGATCTGGCGGTTGCGGCCTTCGGTGAGGGTGATGCGCAGCTGTTTCGGCTCGAGCAGATTGACCTTGGCCGGCTTGAGCTGGCGACCATCGAGTTCCAGGCCGTGGCGGAGCAGGTCGAGGGCTGCGGCGTCCACCGGCTTGTCGATGCGGACCAGATATTCCTTGTCCAGGGTGGACTCCGGCCCGATCACCGCCTTGGCCACCACCCCGTCCTCGGACAGGATCAGCAGGCCGTGGGAGTCCATGTCCAGCCGACCGACGGGCGCCAAGCGCGTGTCGCGGTCGGGAATCACGGGGCTCTCGCCGATCAGGTTGGCGCGGGTCAGCAGCCGCACCGCCGGGATCTGGCCCGGGTCCGGCTGGGCCGAGACTATGCCCACTGGCTTGTTGATCAGAACCGTCAGGGCCGAGGCCAGGCCCGATTGCGCGGCGTCGGCCAGGGTCAGGGTCTGGCCGGGGGATATCTTGTGGCCGGCGTCGGCCACGGTGACGCCGTCGATGGAAACCAACCCCCGCGCAATCAGCGCCTCCGCCTCCCGCCGTGAACAGACGCCGCTCTGCGCCAGCCAGCGGTTCACCCGCTGGGGGGTCGGCTCGTCGTAGTGGCGTGTCCAGGCCATGAAGTATTCCGCGTGCTGAAGGAGATGGTTCTAGCGTGACAGTGGCGGGTCCGAAATCCTTCCGTGCTTCGACAAGCTCAGCATGAGGATTTCTACGGCCTCTCATTAGTCGTCACTCTGAGTTTGTCGAAGGGGAGGCGGACCCTGTCAGACCTCAGCCGGGATGACGCGGGCTCCCGAACGCGGTACGGCGCGGCATGGAGACCTTCGACGTCATCGTGATCGGGGCCGGCGCGGCCGGGATGATGTGCGCCATCGAGGCCGGAAAGCGCGGCCGGCGGGTGCTGGTGCTCGACCACGCCAAGGCGGCGGGGGAGAAGATCCGTATCTCAGGCGGCGGGCGCTGCAACTTCACCAACACCCGCACCAGCCCGGCGGCCTTCCTGTCGGAGAATCCCAGGTTCTGCATCTCGGCGCTCAGCCGCTACACGCCTGCCGACTTCATTGGCTGGGTCGATCGGCATGGCATCGCCTGGCATGAGAAGACCCTGGGCCAGCTGTTCTGTGACGGCTCGGCCAAACAGATCATCGACATGCTGCTGGCGGAGATGCGCGAGGCGGGTGTTGTGCTCAGGCTCGGCGTTACGGTCACCCAGATCGACAAGGCGGAAGATGGCTTTCAGGTGAGCGCGGGCGGCGCGGCGCTGGCCTGCCAGTCCCTGGTCATCGCCACCGGCGGCAAGTCGATCCCGAAGATGGGCGCCACCGGCTTTGGCTATGATGTCGCCGCGCACTTCGGATTGAAGGTCACGCCGACCCGGCCGGCCCTGGTCCCGCTGACCTTCGAGATTGGCATGTTGGAACGGCTAAACCCCCTGGTCGGCGTCGCGACGGACGTACGGGTGGCGGCAGGCAAGACCGCCTTCGAGGAGGCCATGCTGTTCACCCACCGCGGCTTGAGCGGCCCGGCCATCCTGCAGATTTCGTCTCATTGGCGGGAGGGCCAGGAGATCGTGGTCGACATGGCGCCAGGCGTTGACCTGTTCGAGGTTTTGCGCGGGGCTCGCTCAGCCTCACCGCGCCAGGCGCCGTCCACGGTTTTGGCCGAGCATATGCCGCGCCGGCTCGCGCAATGGATCGCCGAACAGGAAGGCGCGGGCGGGACCATGGCCGAAGCGTCCGACAAGCTGCTGCGCCGTCTGGCCGATACCGCCAACCGCTGGCGGGTGAAGCCTGTGGGCTCGGAGGGTTACCGGACCGCCGAGGTCACCCTGGGCGGCGTCGATACCGCCGGCCTGGACCAGAAGACCATGGCCGCCCGGTCCGCGCCCGGCTTGCACTTTGTCGGCGAGGTAGTCGATGTCACCGGCTGGCTCGGCGGCTATAACTTCCAGTGGGCCTGGGCCAGCGGCTGGGCGGCCGGGCAGGCGGCCTAGCTTTGGCTGAATCGCTCCTCCGATGGAGGAGCTGTCAGCCTGCAAGGCTGACTGAGGAGGCCTTGCCGCTAAGCCGGCGTTTCAATCAAATCCTCTCCGCTATCGGCGCGGCCTTCTCTCGCCGCGTCTGCGTAGCGGCCAGGCCTCCTCAGTCCCTTCGGGACAGCTCCTCCATCGGAGGAGCGATTCAATCGTATTGGCTCGGCTTAATCCCAACATGCTCTAAGCTGAAGCCGCGCCTCAGATATCGAAACTAACCCCCTGCGCCAGCGGCAGGGTCTTGCCGTAGTTCAGGGTCGCGGTAGCGCGCTTCATGTAGGCCTTCCAGGCGTCGGAGCCGGACTCGCGGCCGCCGCCGGTTTCCTTCTCGCCGCCGAAGGCCCCGCCGATCTCGGCGCC
>FTKM01001286.1_pt2 | contig 19915 bp, 20 predicted proteins | sample 1658051 | NCBI WGS metagenome assembly FTKM01 (sample SAMEA3914794, study PRJEB12502) | metagenome | biome: forest; material: soil | place: Canada | collected 2011-07-05 | depth 0.1 m | reverse complement strand
GCGATGCTCGAACGCTGCGTGTACGACTTCGACAGTGGTCAGTTGCTGTCCGGCTCGTACATGGACTACGCCATGCCGCGTGCATCGGATCTGCCGAACTTCACCGTCGAAACCGCCAAGGGCACGCCCTGCACCCATAACCCGCTGGGCGTGAAAGGCTGCGGCGAGGCAGGCGCAATCGGCTCACCGCCGGCGGTCATCAACGCGATCCTCGATGCATTGGCGCCGCTCGGCGTGAAGGATCTGCAGATGCCGGCCACGCCGCATCGCGTGTGGTCCGCGATCCGCGCCGCCCAACAACCCTGAACGGAGCAGCCGACATGTACGCATTCGACTATCAACGTGCGGCCGACCCGAAAGCGGCGGTCGCCGCGCTCGCCGCCGACAGTGACGCAAAATTTCTCGCGGGCGGCCAGAGCCTCTTGCCGACCATGCGCCTGCGTTTGGCGCAGCCCTCGAAACTGATCGATGTGACGCGCATCGCTGCACTCAAGGAAATTCGCGTCGACGCGAATACCGTGACAGTGGGCGCTGCCGTCTGCCACGCGGATGTGGCCGAGCATGCCGAGATTCGCCGGGTTCTGCCGGGTCTTGCCAGTCTGGCGAGTCATATCGGTGACCGTCAGGTGCGCGCGCTGGGAACGATCGGCGGTTCGCTCGCCAACAACGATCCAGCCGCCTGCTATCCAGCCGCCGTACTCGCGCTGAACGGGACCATCGTGACGGACCGGCGCCGCATTACTGCCGACAACTTTTTCGTCGGCATGTACGAAACCGCACTCGAACCCGACGAGTTGATTACCGCCGTCGAGTTTCCAGTCGTCGAACGCAGCGCGTATGAGAAATTCCGCAATCCTGCTTCGCACTTTGCCTTGGTGGGTGTGTTCGTCGCCAGGCACGCGAGTGGTGTTCGCGTGGCGGTGACGGGCGCGGCGGCGTCCGTGTTTCGTGCGACGGAACTGGAAAGCGCGTTATCGTCTGATTTCACGCCGGCCGCTGCGCGAGCCGTCACCGTTTCCGAAGACGATCTGAACACCGATATGCACGCGAGCGCCGAGTATCGGGCGCATCTGATTCCGGTGCTGGCAGCGCGCGCAGTGACGACGGCGAACGGATAGCGCAAGGCGCGGTGAGGAGCAATATGCAGCCCGCTTCAATCGACGACACGCTCGCCCAACTCGCCGCCCAGGACTATTTTGCCAACCGGGAACTGGCGACCGCGCTGTTCCTCGCCTTGCGCATGGAACGGCCGCTGTTCGTCGAAGGCGAGCCGGGTGTCGGCAAGACCGAACTGGCCAAGGCGGCGGCGGGCCTGCTCGGTACTTCGCTGCTGCGGCTGCAGTGCTACGAGGGCCTCGACACCGCAAGCGCGCTGTACGAATGGGACTACCCGCGCCAGATCATGGCGCTGCGGCTTGCGGAAGCATCCGGTGAGCGGCCCGGCAACGACACCCTCTACCGCAGCGAATTCCTTCTCAAGCGCCCGCTGTTACAGGCGCTGATGCCTGACGAACAGCATCCGGGCGCGCGCCGGGTGCTATTGATTGACGAAATCGACCGCGCCGACGAACCGTTCGAAGCTTTCCTGCTGGAACTGCTGTCGGATTTCCAGGTATCGATTCCTGAATTCGGGACGGTGCGCGCCGATCAGCCGCCGCTCGTCGTGATGACCTCCAACCGCACGCGCGAGGTTCACGACGCTTTGAAGCGCCGCTGCCTGTACCAATGGATTGGCTATCCCGAACGCGACCGCGAACTGGCCATCGTCGCGGCGCGCGCGCCGCAAACCAGCGCGGCATTGCAGCGGCGTGCCGTGGATTTCGTGCATCAGTTGCGCGGCATGGATCTGTTCAAGGCACCAGGCATTGCTGAAACGATCGACTGGTGCCGCGCACTGGCAGCCTTGAGCGTCACCGAGCTCGATCCGCAGTCGGTACAGAACACACTCGGCGTGCTGCTCAAGTATCAGGACGACCTCGCTCGAATCGACGCGGCGCAGATCGCCCAATGTCTGTCCACGGCCCAATGATGGCGATGAACACCCCTTGCGCTGACAATCAGGCGCCCATCCTCGCGCGCAACGTCGTGCATTTCGTCCGGATGCTGCGCGGAGCCGGTCTGCCCATGTCGCCCGCGCAGGCGGTGGACGCGATTGCCGCGTTGCAATGGATCGACCTCAGACGCCGTGACGACGTGCGGGCCGCGCTTGCTGCGCTGCTCGTGTCCGCACCGGACGAACAGGAGATTTTCAACGCCGCATTCAATCTGTTCTGGCGCGATCCCGATTGGGAAGGCAAATTGCGAGCGCTGTTGTTACCCAAGGTGCGCAACGGCCTGCCACCGCCCAAACGCAACAACCGCCTTGCCGATGCCCTCGCCGCGCGGCCCCTCGCCAACGACGCGCGAGCCACACCTGAAACCGCGCAGCATGAACTGCATGCACACGTCACGTTCAGCGCGGAGGAGCGTCTACGACATCGTGACTTCGACACGCTTACTTCGGACGAGTGGCGAACGCTGCGTCACGTGATACGTGCCCAGCGCCTGCCGCTTGCCACCGAACCGACACGCCGCCTCAAGGCCGCCTCGCGCGGCACCCACGCGGACCTGCGCGCGAGCGCGCGTTATGCGGTGCGTGCGGGTGGCGACTGGACGGTGTGGAAATATCGCGCCGTGACCGAACGCAAGCCACCGCTCGTGTTGCTGCTCGACATCTCCGGTTCGATGAGCGCCTATTCACGCGCCGTGCTGTATTTTTGCCATGCGTTGCTGCAATCGCGCGAGCGCCTGCAGGTGTTCCTGTTCGGCACACGTCTTACCAATGCGACCCGCGCGCTGCACGAACGCGACCCGGACGTGGCGATCAGCACGCTCGCCGACCAGGTGGCGGACTGGTCAGGCGGCACGCGTATTGGTGCGACGCTCGCCGAATTCAACCGTCGTTGGGCACGACGCGTGCTGACCGGCAGGGCAACCGTGCTACTTGTCACGGACGGCCTCGATCACGAATCCATTCCTGTGCTCGACGCAGAAATGGCACGGCTGCGCCGCTTCGCCCACCGCATCATCTGGCTCAACCCGCTGCTGCGCTACAGCGGCTTCTCACCCAAGGCGCGCGGCGTGCAGGCGATCCTGCCATATGTGGACGCGCACCGACCGGTTCATAATCTCGACAGTCTGGCTGCGTTTGGCCGCGATCTTGCGCAACTGACACGCGCATCGCGCACCGCCATGACGGCCACGGCGGCCACAACAGGAGCATCACGATGGAGTTGACCGAGAGTTATACGCTGCCCGTTTCGCAGCAACGTACGTGGGAAGCGTTGAACGATACCGCCGTCCTGCGTGCGTCCATCCCCGGTTGCGAGAGCATCGAGGCAGACGGCGAGAACGCGTACGCGCTGTCGATGAGCGCGGCGGTCGGGCCAGTCAAGGCACGTTTCAAAGGCCGTATGGTGCTCACCAATATCGACGCACCGCATACCTATACGATCGTTTTCGAAGGCCAGGGCGGTGTGGCGGGCTTTGGCAAGGGCGAGACCCGGGTAACGCTGGAGCCGGAGGGTGCCGAGGCGACCAGACTCACCTATACCGCTAGCGCGCAGGTTGGCGGCAAGCTCGCGCAGGTTGGCTCGCGGCTCGTCGACGGTGCGGCGCGTAAGCTGGCCGGCGAATTTTTCAAGCGCTTCACCGCTCAGGTGACCGGTGAAGGCACCAGTGCGGTTGCAGAAGAAACGGACACTCATGCGTCTGCGGAAGCTTCAGCGTCCGGCGCAGCGGATTCCGAATCCGGCGGCGCCCAAACCGATCAGACTGGTCAACCGGATCAAGTAAAAAGGAAGAAATCATGGACAGCGTGGATCTCGAAGTCCTGAAGTCCAGCGCACGCTGGCTCGAACAGGGACATCGCGCGCTCTTGGTGACGGTGGTCAAGACGTGGGGCTCGTCGCCGCGTCCTGAAGGCGCAATGCTGGCCGTGCGTGACGACGGTCTCGTGGTGGGCTCGGTGTCGGGCGGCTGTATCGAAGACGATCTGATCGAACGGGTCAGGCAACGCGGCATCGAGCAGACGCGGCCCGAAGCGGTCAAGTACGGGATCACTGCGGAAGAGGCGCATCGCTTCGGGCTGCCCTGCGGCGGCACCATCCAGCTAGTGCTCGAACCGCTAGGTCAGGACAGCGATATTGCCAGGTTATGCGATGCGGTCGAGGACGGCCGCCTGATCGCCCGGCGCGTCGACATGGCCACGGGCGCGGTGCACCTCGGCCCCGCCCAGGCCACCGACGGCGTCGACTTCGACGGCGAACGGCTGTTGACGATCCACGGCCCGCGTTACCGCATGCTCGTGATCGGCGCCGGGCAGTTGTCGCGCTACCTGTGCCATATTGCCGTCGGCCTCGACTACCAGGTGACGGTCTGCGATCCGCGCGAAGAATACACCGACGAATGGGACGTGCCCGGCACGAAGATCGTCCGCACCATGCCCGACGACACCGTGCTCGAGATGAAACTCGACGAACGCTGCGCCGTCATCGCGCTGACGCACGATCCGAAGCTCGACGACCTCGCGCTGATGGAAGCGCTCAAGACACCTGCGTTCTATGTCGGCGCGCTCGGCTCGCGCCGCAACAACGCAGCCCGGCGCGAGCGGCTCAAAGAGTTTGATTTGAACGATACCGAACTGGCGCGACTGCATGGTCCGGTGGGCATCTATATCGGCAGCAGAACGCCACCCGAAATCGCCGTGTCGATTCTCGCGGAAGTGACGGCGGCAAAAAACGGGGTGTCGCTGCCAACGTTGCTGCAGGTCGAAGGCGCGAAGGCGGCGCGGGAGATCGCAGCGAGCGGTGGGACGGCGTGCAGCGTGTAGTCGTTTCTGGCTTGTTGCACGTATTGCAGAAATCGCACGATGAAGGTTGACGTCGGCTGACGTCAACCTTTGCATCGTCTTACACACCCTCTCCTGGTTCGTATTCCTCTTCAGCGCTAACCATCTGGTTTATGCGTGGACTCCGCTTGACAACCGCCTTCTGTCAACCGACTCTGAGCGGTGCACGTCACTCACATAGTCGTTCGGATGCCTGAACCTTCCCATGCGCCACGTCCGTCACGTCCGCCTTATCTGCGTTGTCCTTACGGGCTGCCTTGCGAGCGCATGCGCTGTCAGCGCCGACATCTCAAGCAAGCCGGACGATCCCTACACAAACGAGGGTGAAACCCAGACTTTTACCGTCAATGCGGATGGCTCGTACACCCGGCTCGATAGCATGACGCTACGCGTGAACAGCGAAGCCGGTGTGGCGCGCGCGGCGCAGCAGTACATCTGGTTCAATCGCAACATGGCGGATGTCCAGATCATCGAGGCGTACACGACCGGCACGGACGGTGTCCGGCATGACGTGCAACCCGATCAGATCCGCGACGTGCAGGAAGCCCGCTCATTCGATGCACCCATGTTCCAGGACATCCAGGAAAAGGTCATCGTCTTCCCCGCAGTGGAACCCGGCTCGCGCGTGCATCTCACCTATCGCAAGATACAGAAGGTGGCGATCGTCGCAGGGCAATTCAGCGATTTCACGCCGCCCGATCTCGCACCGACGCATAACTTCCGTCTGATCTACGACCTGCCCGCAGACAAGCCGCTCTACGCCGATGCACGCGGCTTCACGGTCGAACCACCGGTAACGCACGACGGCCGCACCCGTTACGAATTCCGCTACGACCGGGCGCATTTCAGCAGACTCGAACACGGCTCGGTGGCTTACGTATCCTACGGTGACCGGCTGATGGTCTCCACCTTCGCGGACTATGCGGCGTTTGCCGCAACTTATCGCGCGTCGGCGGCCGATCCGAGCGCGCACGATCCCGCGCTCATGCAACTTGCGCGCTCACTCACCGCGCATGACCCGTCACCGCGCGCGAAAGCCAAGACGCTCTACGACTGGGTGCGCCGCAACGTGCGCTATGTCGCGATCAACGTTGGACGCGGCGCTGTGGAGCCACATCGGGCCAGCGCGATCCTCGCGGATCGCTACGGCGACTGCAAGGACCACGTCGCACTGTACGGCGCGTTGCTCGACGCCGTGGGTATCCGCAACGAGCCGGCATTGATCAGCAACGGCACGATCTACACCCTGCCGAGCGTGCCGGGCTACGGCGTGATCAATCACGTCATTACCTGGCTGCCGGACTTGCAGTTGTACGCTGATTCGACTGCATCGAATGTGGAATTTGGCTTTCTGCCGTCATCGGACATGAACCGTCCCACGGTCCTCGTCAACGAGGGCACGCTGGCACAGACGCCTCCGACCTCTGCGATGGCGCACCAAACCGATCTGTCGATTACGGTCGCGCCAGATGGCTCCGCGAGCTTCGTCTACCGGCTCGAAGCGTCCGGCTGGTCAGCCGAGCAGGGCCGCGCGATGTTGCGCATGCAGACGCCCGCGCAACGTGAGGAGTCCATTCAGGCCGAGTTGCACAGTGCGAACCTGAACGGTACCGCCACACTGTCCACGAGCGACCTCACCGCAACCGACGGCCCGCTAACGGTCACGATGAAAGGCACGCTCGAAAGTCTGGTGGTGCCGGGCACCGCCGCCTCGATTCCGGCGCTAACGAGCCTCGCGGGCGGCTTCAGTGCCGATGCGAAATACTGGCTGGGCGAACGCGAGCGCACGCAACCCTTTGTCTGTCGCAACCTCGAAATGCACGAACGCGCACGGATTGCGCTGCCACCCAATTTCCGCGTGCTCGACATGCCCGAGTCACTGCAAACGCAGGACCGCTACCTGGATTTCCATTCGCAGTACACCTTCGATCCGCAAACCAACCTTGTGACGATGACGCGTGACGGCAGCACCCATTTCGCCAGTGATGTCTGCACGCCAGACGACTTCGCCCAGATGCGTCCCGCCATCGAAGCCTTGGGGCGCGATGTGCGCGCCGAGGTGATCGTCAAGTCGACGCTCGTCGAAACGTCGCATGTCGCGTCGTTTGGACCGGGCGCACAGAACTTACCGTCTTCGCCGTTTGGACAGTAGGACCGCGAGCCGTGCTTGGCACTCAAGTGAGAGGAAACGCGCTTTAGCTTAGGTGACGTGCTAAACCGGCCAGAGCGGCCCTTCCTGCATCGCGCCCAATTGCTCGCGCATCTCAAGAATGCGGTCTTCCCAATAGCGCTGCGTGTTGAACCACGGAAACGCCGCCGGAAAGGCCGGATCGTCCCAGCGCCGCGCGAGCCACGCCTGGTAGTGAATCAGCCGCAGCGTGCGCAAGGCTTCGATCAGATACAGTTCGCGCGGCTCGAACTCGCAGAAGTCCTCGTATCCGGCCAGCAGATCGGCCAGCGCGCGTGATGCTTCAACGCGCTCACCCGGCAGCAGCAGCCAGAGATCCTGCACGGCCGGTCCCATGCGACTGTCGTCGAAGTCGACAAAGTGCGGGCCAGCGTCGGTCCACAACACGTTGCTCGGATGGCAGTCGCCATGCATGCGTATGGCGCGCACTTCACCGGCTCGCTCAAACGCCTGTTCCACGCCTTCGAGCGCGAGATTGACGACCGTTTCCCATGCGGTGCGCACATCGTCAGGCACAAAGCGTTGAGCCAGCAGAAAGTCGCGCGGCTCATAGCCAAACGTTTGAATATCGAGTGTGGGGCGCGCTGTGTAGTTCTGCGTTTGGCCCACCGCGTGGATGCGGCCAATGAAACGGCCGAGCCATTCGAGCGTATCGCGTCGGTCCAGATCAGGGGCGCGGCCACCGCGCCGCTCGAAGATCGAAAAGCGAAATCCGTCGAATGCATGCAGCGTGCGGCCTTCGAAAACGCGTGCGGGCACCGCCGGAATTTCGCGCGCGGCGAGTTCAGCGACAAACGCGTGCTCTTCGAGAATCGCCTCGTCCGTCCAGCGCTCAGGGCGGTAAAACTTCGCGACGACGGGCGGGCCGTCCTCGACACCAATCTGGTAGACGCGGTTTTCGTAGCTGTTCAGAGGCAGCATGCGCCCATCGGTGCGCACGCCAACCGTACTCAGGACGCTGTCGATAGCGTCGAGCACACATTCCGGCCTCAGCCGGGCAAAAGGCACGGCACCGGAGGCCTCGCCCTGCAGATCGTGGGTTTCGTCGTTCATGCCCGCATTGTGCGCCGCGCCGCCGTCAAAGACGAGCGCCGCAGCGAAACCAGCGGGCGTGAGCCGCGTTCTTCAGTGCACCTGCGCACTGGACGGGCGCACGAGTTCGCCCGTATCGATCAGGTCTTCGAGGAAAAAGGGTTCAGTGTTTAGATGCAGCGAAGTGCCGGGCTCGCCGGCGTACCACGCCACCATCGCCATGTCGCCGAGAATACGCATGACTATCCCGCGCGCACCTTGAGGTACGGCGATATGCACCGAGCGGACGATAGAACCGACTTGCATGATATTTCCCCGTTCTCCCATTGCCGGCTATATGAAAATCGTGCCGGTCGATGTGATGATAAAAGCGCCGCTTCGCCGAAAACGTTGCGAACGCACCTGATTCTCTCCGCGTCGCACGCGGCGGTGGTCGAGTTCATTGTTGCCGTTTTGCCGATTAAGGGAAAGCGAAAACTAACGGGATATAAGCGCCCTTTTCGGCGAATGACCCTCATTAGCGGCAGCAAAACAACAAGCGGATGACCTCACTGTACCGCATGCCGACAGCCAATCATAAACCCTGCCGCAACGCCGGATCGAAATCTCGCGCTTCGGCTATGTGTGCCACCCCTCTTTATGCCTCCGGGACAACGGCATGGCACGAATCTGCACGATTGGTGAGGCGCGCTCGTTGCCGGACTGGAAGGCGTGATGCGCGCAATCCGGGTATCGTTGAGTCCTTTGCCATGGCGCAAGGAGATCCTTTCGTGACTGCATCGCCGGAACCCCACCGGACTGGTTCTTCAGCTGTTCCCCCGTCTCTCGCTGCTTCCACCGCTTCGTCCGCCGCTGTGCCCTACCTGGAACGCGGCACGCCCGCATACTGGCGTGCAAGCCTCGCGCTTTTATTCGCAGGTTATGCGACCTTCTCGCTGCTCTACTGTGTGCAACCGTTATTGCCCGCATTTTCTAGCGCGTTCGGTGTGAGCCCTGCGCAGAGCAGTCTGTCGCTTTCGGTGACGACGGCCGCACTTGCGCTCGCCGTGTTCGTCGCGGGCTTCGTTTCTGAAGGCTGGAGCCGTCACCGGTTGATGACGCTTTCGTTGACCGTCTCCGCGCTTCTCACCTTGGGGGTCTCCGTCGCGCCACAGTGGCACCAGTTGCTGGTATTGCGCGCGCTCGAAGGGCTGGCGCTCGGCGGCGTACCGGCTGTCGCGATGGCGTACCTCGCCGAAGAAGTGCATCCGGACGGCCTCGGCCTCGCGATGGGACTGTACGTGGGCGGCACGGCGATTGGCGGCATGGCGGGGCGCGTGATTACCGGCGTGGTCGCCGATCTGTTTTCCTGGCGCGTCGCCATTGGCACGATCGGCGTGCTGGGCATCCTCTCAATGCTTGCGTTTCGCTCTCTCCTGCCACCTTCGCGCCACTTCGTACCGCGTCGCGGACTTGGCTTCACGCATCATCGATCAGCGCTGGCGCGGCAATTCACGCGGGGCAGCCTGCCGGCCCTGTTTCTGATGGCGTTCGTATTGATGGGCAGCTTCGTCACGCTGTACAACTACATCGGCTACCGGCTGCTCGCGCCCCCCTACAATCTGAGCCAGACGGCGATTGGCGGTATCTTCGTCGTGTATCTGACTGGCGTGGTTGCGTCGCCCTGGTCCGGCCGCATGGCCGATACGTTTGGCCGCGGTCGCGTGCTGACGGGCGGTGTCGTCATCATGCTGATCGGACTCGGACTGACGATGCTGCAATCGATTGGAGCCATCGCGGCAGGCATCGCCTGCGTCACGTTTGGCTTTTTCGCCGGCCACGCGGTGGCGAGCGGCTGGGTCGGACGGCTTGCGAAAGAGGCCAAGGGACAAGCCGCCGCGCTGTATCTGCTGGCCTATTACCTGGGGTCGAGCATCATCGGCTCGTATGGCGGGCGCTTCTGGACCGCACACGGCTGGAATGGCGTTGCGGGACTGGTCGGGATGCTGCTGGCGTTGGGCCTAGCCGTTTCACTGTGGCTACATAAACGCGAACGGATCGGAGTCGCCTGACTGCAAGACTCTCATCCGAAAGCGCATAGTAAGCGGACCATTCATTTGTTCACACCTGTACGGCGACCGGCGCGTCGCCGCACAGCCCCGTCAGGCAAGGTTTCGGTGCGCTGCACAAGCTCGCTGCAGCGCCGCAAGCTGTCTCCACACCGGTCAAACTGTGGCCTATACTCGAATCAAGCGTGACAGCCAAATTACTCCAGAAAAAGCTGCTGCCACCGCGAGGACACCATAAGGAGACGAGCATGACCTACTTCACAATCGCCGATTTCATTCTGGTCATTCCGATGGCGCTAGCCGGCGCATTGTTTGTCGGCGCGTTGCCTTGCAAGACGGAGTTACGGCACAACGTGTTCCGCCTGATTGGCGCGCTTCTGGGCGTCGGCGTCGCGGTTCTGCTCGTGGAAGGACTCCCCGCGCTGGTTTAGCGGGCGTTTGCTGGATCATTCAAAGGCGCTGCCGCGTCGAGTGCGCCCGGTCCTTTGAACTGACGCAGTGCACTGCTGAAATAGGCGAGCGGGTTTCGCTCGCCTGATGCATTGCGGAGTTCGTGCGCAAGTGCGGGCAGCGCGGTCCACGGCAACGTTGGATGCTGATGATGCAATCGATGCAGATGATGATTCATCAGCACACCTTGCCATCTGCGCGACACACGGAAATTGCGCGCACGTCCAGGCTCGCCGAGCCCGACGCCGTGATGCGGCAGATTGTCAGCAAGTGAGAGCCAGACGCCCCGCAGATACATCGTCGCGGCCAGCACCGGCCACCAGCTTCCGTAGAAATGAAATGCTGCAGCGAAGAGCTCGAGCGCTAACAAAGCGTCGCGTCGGATTCGCGCACGCCGCTTAGGATCAGCAGCGAAACCGCCAAAGAGCCGTTGCACGTCAGCACCGACCGGTCCTTCTGCGCCGATTGCACGCGTCACCATCGAACGCGCGACGTTCGCCGGAAGAAAAGCGAGCAGCGGCAATGCAAGTTCACCCACATACAGGCCGCCCAGCAAGCGCGCGTAATAGCTGAGTTGCGTTTGCCACAGAGGCCGCGTCGGATCCGCGACGTCCGGGCGGTCGAACGGTTCACGGGTAAAGCGATGATGCATCAGGTGTCCGAAACGCACCGCGTCGAACGGCAGCGCGAAGGCGATGGCCAGAGCCCGAGCAACATGCTCGTTCAGATGCCGACCGGCAAACAACTGACCGTGAATCGCTTCGTGGATCAAGCCCCAGTGCGTGGGCGTCAATGCCACGAGTGGCACGATCAGCAGCAACGCAGGCGCACCCCAGTCACGTAGCAAGAAGGGCAGCCCGAAGAGTTGCAGCGCCAGCGCAAACGTCACCACAACCAGCCACGTGAGATTCGCGCGCACATTGATGGCGGCGCGGCGCGGCGGGCGCCGCGCGTGTCCTGCGGCAGGCGTTGTCGATCCAGTTTGAGCGGCGGCACTTCGATCCATCCTTCCTCCGTCGAGTCGTAACCGGAGGCGACCATAGCAGCGCTATATGACAGCGGGAAGAATCGCGTTTGTGGTGGAAGCAGTCTCGCCTGCATGCCCACGCGCATCACGAAAAAGCCGCCTTACGGCGGCTTTCCAAACCTCTCTTCTGAGGCAAGAACCACGTTGCCTCATGCAGCGTTTAGACGGCCTGATCCGTGGACGGCTTTTCCCACAGGTTCACGCCACCTTCGATCGCAAAGCGGTCAATCTCGGCCAACTCCTCTTTCGAGAACTCGAGATTCTTCAGTGCGCCAACGTTTTCGATCACCTGTTCGGGCTTGCTTGCGCCGATCAGTGCCGACGTGATGCGCCCACCGCGCAGCGTCCATGCCAGCGCCATTTGCGCGAGGCTCTGGCCGCGTCGTTGCGCGATGTCGTTGAGCTTGCGGATGTGCTCGAGGTTCTGCGGGTTCAGATGATCCTGCTTCAACGAGCCGCCACCCGGCTTGTTGACACGCGCGTCCTGCGGCACACCGTTCAGATACTTGCCGGTCAGAAGCCCTTGCGCGAGCGGCGTAAATGCAATGCTGCCCGTGCCCAGTTCATCGAGCGTGTCGAGCAGTTCTTCTTCGACCCAACGGTTCAGCAGGTTGTACGCCGGTTGATGAATCAGCAGCGGCACCTTGTACTCGGCCAGCAGCTTGGCCATCTCGCGAGTCTTGGTCGCCGAGTACGACGAAATACCAACGTACAGCGCCTTGCCCTGTTGCACGATGCTCGCCAGCGCGCCAGCGGTTTCTTCGAGCGGGGTGTCAGCGTCGAAACGATGCGAATAGAAAATATCCACGTAGTCGAGGCCCATGCGTTGCAGGCTCTGATCCAGACTCGCGAGGATATATTTGCGCGAACCGCCGCCCTGGCCGTACGGACCCGGCCACATATCCCAGCCCGCCTTTGACGAGATCAGCAGTTCATCGCGGTACGGCTTGAAGTCGTCCTTGAACAGACGGCCAAAATTGGTTTCGGCGCTGCCGTACGGAGGACCATAGTTATTCGCCAGGTCGAAGTGCGTAATACCCAGATCGAACGAAGTGCGCAGAATTTCGCGTTGCGTCGAGATGGGCGTGGTGTCGCCGAAGTTGTGCCACAGGCCGAGCGACAGTGCCGGCAGTTTGAGACCCGATTTTCCGCAAACGCGGTATTGCATGTCCGAATAGCGTGCTGAAGCTGCTTCGTAAGCCATTGCTTGAGTCCTTGATGAAAACGAAAGAGTGCCGACCCGGCGTGGTACCGGTCATTGTTGTTTCGTGCGAGCTTGCGCGCTTCGAGGTTGCGCGAACAATTTTGAGCGAGACGAACCCGTTATCTTAGCCAATCGGCGCGCCTCGCGCAGGCGCCCAGTATGCGGGACGCGCATGGACGCCGCCGCGCCGCTCCCCTACACTTCGACGACCCTTTTACTGGAGGCAGTACATGACCAAAGCGATTTCGATTGCCCTGATTGTCGGCGGCGTGGTGTTGCTGTATTTCGGCGGCCAGGCATTCCACTCGCTGAGCAGCGATGTGTCGCGCGTGTTCACCGGTTCACCGACCAACAAGGCCATCTTCCTGATTGCCGGTGGTGTGGTGGCATCGCTCGCAGGTCTGATCGGGATCGCTACGTCGGGCGGCAAGCGCTAAAAAAACACAGTGTGACTCGCGCTTGCGGGGAATCCGCTCTCTGATTCCCCGCGCGGCCCGCTCGGAATGACGCCGGCCCGCGCCAATCAGAATGTCACTTCCGGTTTTGATGCCGAACGCGACCCCGGCAACGGCACATTGCTCGCCCCGTGGTACGTGTACACCAGTGAAAATTTCACGGCATCGCTGAGGTTCTTGCCGGCCGAGTGCAGCGTGTTGCAGTGAAAGAACACCACGTCGCCCTTGTTCAGTTCCGGTGACACGGCCGTTTGAATCTGCGCGACGTTCTCCGGCAAATCGGAGCGGAAAAACTTCGCTTCATCGAAGCGATCCGACGTAAAGGTCGCGTTATGCGATTGCGGCACGAACCACAGCCCGCCGTTATCCACGGTCTCCGATCCAAGCGCGAGCCACGTGGACACCAGATCATCCCGCTCGAATGACCAATAGCGCGCGTCCCGATGCCAACCGGTCAGGCTCCCGTACGCGGGGTGCTTGGTCATCATGCAGTTGTGATGCGCGCGCGACAGGCGCGGCTCTTCGCCGAAATACAGTTCCATCCAGCCGCGCACGTCTGGCGCGGTGGCCCACTGGGCGAAACGCGCGTGACGCGAATAGGCGTCGAGCAGGCGGCGCACGGTGTGACCACCCGGTGCATGTTTGGACTCTGGCGCGCCCGGATAGCGCAAGTCCGCTTCGAACTCGATCGGCGCGGCCGCTTCCTGCAACTGCTGCTGCGCAATCTGCTTCAGTTCGTCGCAACGCTCGGGCGCAACCAGCCCCGGCACGACCACAAAGCCCTGCTCCCGCAACATCTGAACCTGTTCTTTTTTCGAATGAAATGACATGGATCTTCCGATACCTTCCACTAGCCGATGCTCGATTGTAAAACGGGCGCGATCGGTGTGCGGCGCTTTCCTGCGCGACGATGCTAGCAAGCGTGTGGCCATCGCGGAAGCTGCGAAGCGCTGAATCCGCGGTTCGGGTTGCATTTCAGTTGCGCTCCGATTGCCCTCCGGTTGCGCTCATCGCGTCGCAGCGCCTTGGCGCATCTGCTGCACCTGGCAAGGGCAAACTTGCACGTCAAATGGACACAAAGGGCGCATTCCAACCGGCATCTTCGGTCAAATGACCCGGTAAAAACCCGTAGAAGATCGGGCTAACACCGACTTCCGTGCGTCACGATTCACGTGTAGCCTCCCGGCATGTTGAATGTACTTGCGGTTCTTTCCCTTGGCGCGCGGCCCACTCCGGCCCATGCCGCCTCTCCCGTTGAATTTTCAGGCGCGCCCGTCGATACCGCTGGCATGTTTGCTGCATATTTTTGCAGCACATCCGCCCTGCGATCCGCTGTTTATCCTTGAAGCCATGCACACTCTTCTGAGCACCCGTTTGACCCGCGCCGCCTTCAAGGCAGCGCGGCCCGCCCGCCGTCACGTGATGCGGGCGTTGCGCCACCACGCCACCCGTACTCGCGCGCTCGCTGGACAATGGCGCGAAGCCAAACCGGTCGACGGTATCCGCACGTGGTTCCAGGCCTTTTTCACCGCCTTGCGCACCCAGGCCGGCTCGCGCCGCTTCTCGCTGCGTACGCTGCTGCGCAAGCCGACGCCGTTGCGCGCACTGCCCGCGCCACGCGTGATCGCGCAGCACAGCACCAGTCGGCGTCCGCGCCGCATGTCGTTCGGCAACGAGGGCTGGTTCGGCTTTACGAGCCACTGAAAAGAAAAACCCCGACCGGCTCGCGCCGGCGGGGTTTTTTGCTGAAGCAGGCGAACGCGCTTAAGCGATCGCGGCAACCGGTTCCGTGCCTGCGGCTTCGGCAAGCGCCAGAGCCTTGTCCGTGGCTTCCCACGTGAATTCCGGCTCTTCACGCCCAAAGTGACCGTAGGCCGCGCTCTTCTCGTAGATCGGGCGCAGCAGGTCCAGCATCTGGATGATGCCCTTCGGACGCAGATCGAAGTGTTCCTGCACGAGACGCGTGATCGTCGCATCCGAAACACGGCCCGTACCGAACGTGTTGACCATCACCGAAGTGGGCTGCGCCACACCAATCGCATACGACACCTGGATCAGGCAACGCGACGCCAGACCAGCGGCGACGATATTCTTCGCGACATAACGGCCAGCATAAGCCGCCGAACGATCGACCTTCGACGGATCCTTGCCCGAGAACGCGCCGCCGCCGTGCGGAGCTGCGCCGCCGTACGTGTCGACGATGATCTTGCGGCCTGTCAGACCGCAATCGCCTTGCGGACCACCAATCACGAAGCGGCCAGTCGGGTTCACCAGGAACTTGATGTCGCCCTTGATCAGCTCTGCCGGCAGCGTCGGCTTGATGACTTCTTCGATCACGGCTTCGCGCAGCGTCGACAGTTCGATGTCCGGCGAATGCTGTGTGGACAGCACCACGGTATCGATGGAGTCCGGCTTGCCGTCGACATAGCGCACGGTGACCTGCGACTTTGCATCCGGACGCAGCCAGGGCAGACGGCCATCGCGGCGCAGGTTGGCCTGGCGTTCGACCAGACGGTGCGACAGATGGATCGGCAGAGGCATGAGTTCCGGCGTTTCTTCGCATGCGTAGCCAAACATCAGGCCCTGGTCGCCGGCACCCTGATCGAGGTTGTTGTCATGCGCGCGGTCGACGCCTTGCGCGATGTCCGGCGACTGCTTGTCGTAGGCGACCAGCACCGCGCAACCGCGGTAATCGATACCGTAATCCGTGTTGTCGTAGCCGATGCGCTTGATCGTATTACGCGCGATCTGGATGTAATCGACGTTTGCAGTGGTGGTAATTTCGCCCGCCAGCACGACCAGACCCGTGTTGCACAGCGTTTCAGCGGCAACGCGCGAATACTTGTCCTGGGTCAGGATGGCGTCGAGGATCGCGTCGGAGATTTGGTCCGCGACCTTGTCCGGATGGCCTTCGGAGACGGATTCAGAGGTGAAGAGATAGTCGTTTGCCACGTTGCAGACTCCTGTTGTGTGGTTACGGTTGAGTTTCACGTAGCCAGCTTCGGGAGCCTGAAGCGGCGACGCTTTAGCGGATTTCCTGACTGTTCGGCGCGAATCGCGTGATTCGCACCGCCCAGCTTCGCCCCGCAAGTTGTCTATTAACTCGGCGAAGCCCTTATTATAGCGACTTCCTACAATTGTCACAGAGTACCCACGCGTGCTGTATCACGACTCCTTTGCCGTTTTCCTGAACACAGTGTTGGCAAGCGCACACTGCGGAGTCGCCGCATGCTGAGCCACCTTGGACCGAAGCTGGCCATCGGGCTGCTGAAACTGTTCGCGCTGCTGCCGTACGGCCTCGTTGCCCGCATCGGCGACGGCCTCGGCTGGCTTCTGTATCAGATCCCCAGCCGGCGCAAACGCATCGTTCATATCAACCTGAAGCTGTGCTTTCCCGAATGGAGCGACGAACGCCGTGAAGACGTCGCGCAGAAGCATTTCCGGCACGCAATCCGCAGCTATCTGGAGCGCAGCGTCCAGTGGTTCGCGCCCGCAGAGAAGCTCGAAAAACTGATCCAGCTCGACAGCGCAATCGACCTCACCGATCCGAACCTGCCGCCCACCCTGTTTCTGGGCTTCCACTTCGTCGGTATCGAAGCGGGTTCGATCTTTCTGAACTATTCGCTCAAGCGGCAATGCGGCTCGCTCTATCAGCCCATGTCGAACCCGGAACTGGAAGAAGTCGCCAAGTCCGCGCGGGCCCGTTTTGGCGCGGACATGGCGAGCCGCGCCGACAGCGCGCGGATCGTGCTGCGCTGGCTGCGCGACAAGAAGCCGGTCATGCTCGGTGCCGACATGGATTACGGCATGCGCAATTCGACCTTCGTGCCGTTTTTCGGCGTGCCGACCTGCACGCTGACTGCCGTGGGACGGCTTGCCAAGGTGGGCCATGCACAGGTGGTGCCGTTCATCGGCGAGGTGCTGCCCAACTACAAGGGCTATCGGCTCAAGGTGTTCAAGCCATGGGACAACTACCCCACTGGCGATGACGACGCCGACGCGCGCCGAATGAATGCGTTCCTCGAAGAGCAGATCCCGCTGATGCCTGAGCAGTATTACTGGGTCCACAAACGCTTCAAGACGCGGCCGCCGGGCGTCCCCAGTGTCTATTGAGACGTCTGGAATCGTCCCCATGATTAATCGCAAGGCAATTCAAGCGGGTTCGGCGCACCACTGCGCCTGTCCCTTACAATAGCGGCATGAAACTGAAATTCACCAAGATGCACGGCGCGGGCAATGACTTCGTCGTGCTCGACGGCTTTACGCAGCCGCTCAACCTGAGCGCCGCGCAGGTGCGCGCGCTCGCGGACCGTCACTTCGGCGTCGGCGCCGATCAGCTTCTGCTGGTCGAAAAGCCCACTATCGAAGGCGTGGATTTCAGATACCGCATTTTCAATTGCGACGGCGGCGAGGTTGAGCACTGCGGCAATGGCGCGCGCTGCTTCGTCAAGTTTGTGCGCGATACGCGTCTGACCAGCAAAAGCAGCGTACGCGTGCAGGTGCAGAACGGCATCATCACACTCACCATGCAGGAAAACGGCGACGTTACCGTCGACATGGGCACGCCCGTGTTCGAGCCGGCCCGCGTGCCGTTCGATGCAAGCGGGCTCGAAGGCCGCAACGAAGGTGACGACACGCTGTGGCCGCTTGAAGTCAACGGATCGGTGCGCTGGATCTCGGTGGTGTCGATGGGCAATCCGCACGCGGTGCAGATCGTCGACGACGTCGAAGCGTTTCCCGTACTCGTCGACGGTCCGGTGATCGAAGCTCATCCGCGCTTCCGGCAGAAGGTGAACGCGGGCTTCATGCAAATCGTTGCACGCAACGAGGTGAAGCTGCGCGTCTACGAACGCGGCGCCGGTGAGACGCTCGCCTGCGGCACGGGCGCCTGCGCCGCAGTTGCGGCCGGCATCCGGCGTGGCTTGCTCGACTCGCCGGTGAAGGTGCATACCCATGGCGGCGTGCTGACAATTTCCTGGAACGGCGAACGCGACCCTGCGCCGCTCCTGATGGCTGGCCCCGCTGCGACCGTCTTCAAAGGCGAGATCGAGCTGGCCGACTGACCCCATTGACCGATGCGCCCACGTGAGGGCGTAGTCCTTTAGCCGAAACCATGAACGATCGCGAAGTCGCCGAATACCTGCTCGCCAACCCTGATTTCTTCGCTGAACACGCGGAAATGCTCGCCACCATCCGGCTCGCGAACCCGCATGGCAAAGCCGCGGTTTCGCTCCAGGAACGGCAAATGGAAATGCTGCGCGACAAGAACAAGCATCTTGAGCGGCGTCTCGCTGAACTACTGCGTTACGGGCACGAGAACGACAGCATTGCCTCCAAGTTCAATCGCTGGACGACCCGCGTGATGGCCGAACGCGATCCGTACGCGCTGCCGCGCACGATCGCCAACGGTCTGCGTGACGTGTTCGAAATGCCGCAAGCGGCCTTGCGTGTCTGGGATGTCGCTGAGCCGTACGCTCAGGCCGAATTCGCGCGCCAGGTGGGTGAGGAAGTGCGGATCTTCGCCAATAGCCTCACTACGCCGTATTGCGGTGCCAACACCGGCTTCGAAGCGGCACAATGGCTCGCGCCGACGCTGATGGCCGTATCCGTCGAAGGCGCCGCTGCGGCAGACGGCGAACAGGCGACGGAATCCATCGCGCTGCTCCCATTGCGCGATCCCGAAGGCAACGAAGGAGCACCCACCTTCGGCCTTCTCGTGATGGGCTCGTCCGATCCCCGCCGCTTTCACGAAGGCATGGCCACCGACTTCCTCACGCAGATTAGCGCCCTCGCCAGCGCTGCGTTGAGCCGGCTACTGCCGCGCTAACACAACTGGACGCCCCTCAGACCGTGAGCGAAGCCGACCCGATCGCCGACTACCTGTCGCATCTGGAACACGAGCGGCGGCTCTCGGCCCATACGCTGCGCGGCTATACCCACGAACTGGAAGAACTGAAGCTGCTCGCCAAAGGGCGAGCGCTTGAAAGCCTCACTGCGATCGATATTCGCGGCGCGGTTTCGCGCGCTCACGCGCGTGGAATGACGGCACGTTCAATCAGCCATCGCCTGTCGTCGTGGCGGGCGTTTTACCGCTGGCTGGCCGGCCGGATCGATCTGCCGTCCAATCCGGTCGCCACAGTGCGCGCGCCGAAACAGGCAAAAACGCTGCCCAAAGCGCTCTCAGTTGACGACGCCAACCGCCTGATGGAAGCGCCCACCGCCGGTACCGCTGAAGGGCTGCGCGATCACGCGATTCTCGAACTGTTCTATTCGTCCGGTCTGCGTCTGGCCGAACTGGTCGGGCTCGATGCCTGTTTTGCGGACGCCGACGGCTACCGCTCTGCCGGCTGGCTCAAGCTGGATGCCGCCGAAGTCGAGGTGCTGGGCAAAGGCAACCGCCGCCGTATCGTGCCGGTCGGCAGCAAGGCGCTCGACGCCCTGCGCGCCTGGCTCGCGGTGCGCGGCGAGTTTGTCAAACAGGACCCGCATCCGCTGTTTCTCTCGGTGCGCGGCAACCGGATGTCACCGAACGTCGTACGTGAACGCGTCAAGCGCATGGCGCTCGTCGCCGGTGTACCCGCCAACGTTCATCCGCACGTGCTGCGCCACTCGTTCGCCACCCA
>FTKM01649202.1_pt1 | contig 20173 bp, 17 predicted proteins | sample 1658051 | NCBI WGS metagenome assembly FTKM01 (sample SAMEA3914794, study PRJEB12502) | metagenome | biome: forest; material: soil | place: Canada | collected 2011-07-05 | depth 0.1 m | reverse complement strand
GCCGTACAGGCCGAGCCCGAGAATGCCGGCGGTCATGGGTTCCAGCGTGAGTCCGATGGACGGGCCGCCGTAGTAGAGGAGGAAGAGCTGCACGAGAAACGGCGTGCCGCGGAAAAGCTCGATATAAAAGCGCAGCAGGCCGCGCACCCAGCGTCCGCAAAAGAGCTGCAAGACCGCAATCAGAAAGCCGACCAGAATGCCGATCACTACGCCCGCCGCCCACGTACCGAAGGTGGTGGCGAAACCGGCCGCGATTGGCTGCAGGTTGTGAGTAATGACGGTGGGGTCGAATTGCTGCATCGCGCGCCTCAGGCCTGCTGCAAGCGGTGCTCGGCGCCATGCGCGACCAGCGCGAGTGCCCCGCAAATGACGAAATAGATCAGCCCCGCCGCGAGATACGCTTCGAGCGGTCGATACGTGCTGGCAGCGATGTTCTGCGCCGTGCGCGTCAACTCCGCCACACCGACCACTGAGATCAGCGAGGATGCCTTGATCAATAGCACCATCTCGTTGACGAGCGAGGGCAGCGTCAGGCGAAATGCCTGGGGTACCTGAATACGGCGCAGCATGTCGAAGGGTGACAGTCCGAGCATGCGGGCCGCTTCGATATGTCCGGGAGGAATACTGAGGAAGCCGCCGCGCAAAATCTCCGCAATATACGACGCGGAGCATAGCGACACCGCGCTGATCGCGGCAACAAGCGGCGATACGTTGATGCCGACGAAAGGCAGCAGGTAGTACACCAGCAGCAACTGTACGAGCATCGGCACGCCGCGGAAGAAAAACACATACGCGCCGCCGGCCATCCGTGTGGCGCGATGCGCCGAGAGCCGCGCGGCACACACGCCAATCGCGACGAAAAAGCCGATCACGAGCCCGGTGAGCGAAATACCCACGGTGGCGATAGCTGCGTGCAGCAGCAGCGGCAGACCTTGAAGAAAGACAGGGATGCTGAACATATGCCGGTCACCTGCTGGAACTAACCGCTCAACGATGCCATGCGCAGATTACGCCGGCATCGCCGATGCGGAACGCGTCAATAGTTCGGCGTGGGCATGGTGGTGGGGGCGTCCATTGCGACACCGAACCATTTCTTCTGCAACGCGGCGAGGCGCCCGTCGTTATGCATCTTGATGAGCGCCGCGTTGAATGCGTCGGCGAGCGGCTTGCTGTCCGCGTCCTTGCGCAGGCAATACGCGAAGTACACCTTGGCACCGAACGGCGGTTGCACGACGGCGAAGGTATCGGGACGCTGTTTCGCCACATAGGCGATGTTTGTCATGGAGTTGGCGACGGCGGCAATACGTCCCGCAGCCAGATCGGCATACGCCTGATTGTTATCGACGTATTCGCGCACTTCAGGCGGCTTCGGCAGCGTCGCGATGTAGGCTTTCAACTGGTCGAGTTGCGCCGAGCCCTTGCCTGCGCCCACCGTCTTGCCGGCGATATCCGATGATTGCTTGAGCGAGGTGTCGCTTGCGCGCTTGAGCAGCGCGTCGGTGGCATCCGCGACGGGCAGCGTGTAGGTGTAGCGGTCCATACGCGCCTTGGTCACCGTGAGCGGGCCGCCAACCATGTCGAACTTGCCCGCTTCGAGACCGGGCAGCACGCTGGGCCAGGGGAGATCGATAAAGCGCACCTTGACGCCGAGTTCCTTGCCGACTTCAGCAAACAGGTCCTTGTTGAAACCGGCTTGCTGACCGTTCTCGAGGAAGTCGAACGGTGCGAATTGCATCTCGGTGCCGACCACCAGTTCGCCCGCCTGCTTGACCTTGGCAAGCTGATCATCCGCGTGCGCCGCGACGCTTGCCGCACACAACGCTAACATCACGAAACGACACTTCCAGCCTGCAAGGATGCTCATGAGATTCTCCAGTTGGCGATGCGGTGCCGCGCGAAAACCAGCGTTGGCGCGAGGTATGCGAGGCAGTATATACCGCAGTTTTTGTGCGAAATAAATAATCCTGTTGTGCGCTGCAAGGGGCGCTTCAGATGGGTGCGCAGGCATGGCGACACGGCTTGCGAATGCGCTTTTGGCGGTATATACAACTGATGAAGCACGCCGCGTAGAGTTGCTTTCAACCTGCATTGATAGAGCGGATCGTCACGTTAGCGTCGTCGCGTATTGACTCATGCAGTAGTGCTTATTTGTCAGTTGATTCTTCAGTTGGGTCCGCCGTTCTTTCGGGAGCATTGCGATGCAGCCTGTCACCCGTATTCCGATCATCGACCTCGCGGGCGTGCGTGCCGGCGAGCCCGAAGCATTAGCGCGCGTTGGCCGCGAGATTTACGACGCCTGCACCGCGATCGGGTTTTTCTACATCATCAATCATGGCGTCCCACAAAACGCCATTGATGCAGCCGAACAGGCGGCGCGCAAGTTCTTCGCGTTTCCGGTCGAAACCAAACGGCGCGCAGCGGTGAACCGGCGGCATCGCGGCTTCAATGCACTGGGCGACGCAACGATGTATCAGGCCACGCGTCCTGACTACAAGGAGTTTTTCAGCATCGGTCTGGAGTTGCCCGAGGACGATCCAGATGTGCTCGCAGGGCAGGCTCTACGCGGCCCGAACAACTGGCCTGATTTCATGCCCGAGTTGCGTCCCGCGTTGTATGGCTATTACGAAGCGGTGGCCGCGTGCGGTGCGGATTTGCTGCGTGCAGTTGCCGTGAGCCTTGGGGTCGGCGAGCAGTTCTTCGCGCCGCGTTATACGAAGCGCATGCAGCGCACGCAGATGGTCTATTACCCGCCGCAGCCGCCGCAACCGGACGAAGATCAGTTCGGCGTCGCGCCGCACACGGACTACGGTTGCATTACGCTGCTGTGGCAGGATCAGGTCGGTGGTCTGCAGGTGCGCGAGATCGCGAACCATACGTGGATCGATGCGCCGCCCATCCCGGGAAGCTTCGTGGTGAACGTCGGCGATCTGCTCGCGCGCTGGACCAATGACCGCTTCCGCTCGACGCTCCACCGCGTGATCAATGCATCGGGCCGCGAACGCTATTCGATTGCGACGTTCTACGATCCGACCTATGGCTCGCTCGTCGATCCGCGCGAGCTTGGGACGAGCGAAGCGGATCTCATCTATCAACCGGTCGCTGCAGGCGACTACATTCTCGGGCGGATCAACGACTCAATGGGTTATCGCAAGAAGCTTGCTGGAGAAGAGCCGAAAGCAGGCACGAAAGCCGGGACAGCAGCATGACGCCGGGCCAAGCGGCGCCGCTTTCGCAGACCCTCGCAGCGCTACGCGACGCGTTGGGTGTTGACGCGGTGCGCGTCGGTGATGAGATCAGCGAACGGTCGATGACCGACTGGACGCGTCACGAGCCTACCCGTGCAGCGGCGTTGCTGTTGCCGCGAACCACGCAAGAGGTGGCGCGGGCGCTGGCGATTTGTCATGCGGCGCAGCAACCCGTGGTGCCGCAAGGGGGCATGACGGGGCTGGCCGGTGGCGCGATCCCTCGCGCGCTCGACATCGCGCTGTCGCTCGATCGTCTGACCGGTGTGGAAGAAATTGATTCGGCATCCGCAACGATGACCGTGCTCGCCGGCACCACTTTGCAGACGGCGCAGGACGCTGCCACGCAAGCGGGTTTCGAACTCGCGCTCGATCTCGGTGCGCGCGGCTCCTGCCAGATTGGTGGCAATCTCGCCACCAACGCGGGCGGCAATCGCGTGATCCAGTCAGGTACCGCACGCGATCAGGTGCTCGGTCTCGAAGTCGTGCTGGCCAATGGCGACGTGCTGAGTTCGCTCGGAAAAATGGTCAAGAACAATACCGGGTACGACCTGAAACATTGGTTCATCGGTTCGGAGGGCACGCTTGGCGTGATCACACGCGCTGTATTGCGCCTGCATCCCCAGCGCGCGGCGCGGCATACGGCGTTGGTTGCGCTCGACCATTACGACGCGGCAGTGGCGCTGCTAAGACGATTGGGGACGCGCTTTGGCAACGACATCGGCGCGTTTGAAATCATGTGGCCGGACTTTTACGACTTCGGCGTGGCGCTGACCGGCACACGCTCACCGTTTGTGGAATCCCACCCGCTGTATGCGTTGATCGAGCACGCCAGCTTCGACGCCACCGACGATGGCGAGCGCTTCTCTACAGCACTGAACGAGGCGCTGGAAGCACACGCCATTCGCGATGCAGTGATCGCGCAATCCGTGGCCGACACGCGCGCATTGTGGGCGGTGCGTGAGTGCACCGCGGAGTTTCCCGTGCGGCTCGATCCAATCAACTTCGACGTCAGCTTGCCGATTGGCAAGATAGGCGCGTTCGTCGACGTGTGCCGCGCCGCGCTCGATACGAAATGGCCGGGCAACCAGTCGTATTTCTTCGGCCACATTGGCGATTCGAATCTACATCTCACCGTGGATGGTCATTCGGTGCCCGGTGTGGAGCATCACGCGGTCTATGCGTTCGTCTATGACATGCTTGGGCCGTTGCACGGTTCGGTGTCGGCGGAGCACGGAATTGGTTCGCTCAAACGGGAATTCTTGCCAATCTCGCGCTCACCGGAGGAACTGGCGGCAATGCGTGCGATCAAGCAGGCGCTCGACCCGCATGGGATATTGAATCCGGGCAAGCTGTTCTGAGCGTGGACCCAGGACATCTGATGGTTCGTTCAACGCACCCGCGTTGAACGAACCGGCCCCGCCACTATGTGCCGGGCCATTACCCCTTACTGGGCGAGCGTGTCTCGCAACTGGTTCGCATAGCGCCGGTAAAGCCACGACACGGCTGCGGCAGCGAGGACGATGAACAATGCGCTCATGAGTGCGTCGCTGAGCGCCAGCCCGATTGCAAATCCCGATGCGGAGTTCGTATCGCCCGCCTTTGCATGGCGGACTGTCACGATAAGGACGGGCACAAAAAGCACCAGCATGGGCAGCAGCGAGGTGACGAAGCTCACCGCCCATATGCTCCAGACGTGCCCACGGCTATCGTTCCATGCTGCACGCAGCTTCAGCCGGGTGCCGAGCGCAATGGCCGGATAGAGCAGGCACAAACGCATTGCGATGAACCCGTATACAAAAAGGAGCGCTGCGATCATGGCGATGAATCCGAGCCTCGTTTCCATGTGCTGGCGCGCGAGATAGAGCGGGAGAATGAAAACCAGTGCAACCAGCATGCCCAGGAACACCTGACTGAAGGCGAAGAAGGCGTAGCGGGCAAGCGGTTTTCCGCCAAGCGGCACAAGCGGTTGACTGCGTTCGCCAAGCAGAACGAAACGATGGACCTTGATGGTCAGGCAGCCCGATACGAGCAGCTGGAGAATCGATAGGGCCATGTGAATCATTGCATGGCTGGTTCGCGTCGCGGCATCGAGTTCGGCGGATTCGGCGGCCGTATGCTGGAACGAGCCCGACAACAAGGTGATGCAGGCAAAAACGGCACAGGAACCAAGGAGAAGGCCCGGCATCTGCACAATGGCCTGCCAGGTGCTGCCCCAGCTTTTCTTGACGCATGCGCTAAAAGTCAACTGTTCCATAACGTGATTGAGTTGTTCTAATAGGTTATTGGACTGCTGCCGCGCCAGGCGCTTCGTGCCGGCGCGGCTCCCCGGTCATTCGATCCGGCGTGCCATCTGCGATACGACCGCGCCGCCGGGACATGACGCGCACCATTGTAGATAATTTCGAAGCCGTTTGCCTTGACTATTCTTTACAAACAAATGCCTGGGATTGCTTGAGGTAGTTTGAGCGACTGCGCGATGGACACCGGAACAATGTCCATCCAGATAGCGCACTGACCGGATATAAAGCGGCCACCGCGTCCCTGGCCGCGATGCAGTCGAGGTGTCCGTATCGCTCGGTCAATACCATTCGTTCTGTACCGCCGCCGCGAAGCACTCCTGCCATTCGCGCTCATGCTCACAACATCAGGAGTGCCAGACAACGGCCGCATTAGTCAGCGTAATTGGAGTCAGGCGGCTTCATCGTTGCTTTCGCTTTCGCCCGATTCGGCGGCGAGCAGGTTCAGTGCGACCAGAATCGCGGCGCGGTTGTCGGGCAAAATTTCGATGCCAAGCGCATCGGATAGCCAGTGGCCGATCTTCGTATTCGAAAAATCGACGGCATTGGCCGTCTTTTTCATGGTCACGCCGAGTTTGACGGCGCGATAGTGATAGGAGGGCACGCGATGCTGCGCCGCCACGGCCGACAAACCGCCTTTGGATTCCGAGCACCAGCCGAGGCTGCCGGCCAGCACGATGCGTTCGGGTTCGTCGAGTTGCTCGATGAAGATGCGTGCGGCCGCGCGCACGTGGGCTTCGTCGAGACCGTATTGCATCAGCACGCTTTCGATCGGGTCTTCGAGTGCGTGGGCGCGCAGATCGATTTCCTGCTGGATGCCTTCGATTTCCATCGAGACGTTGCGTTGATGTCCTGCGCTGCGCAGGCAGTCGATCAGATAGCGGCGGAAATAGGCGCACAGCGCGTAGCCGTTGGACGGTGCGCTTTCGGGGCAGGCGTGGGTGTCGGTATGGCCCGGGGCGAGCCGTAACACCTTGGCGAAGATGAACTGGGCGACCAGTTCTTCCTTGTCGTCGCCGAGCGCTTGCAGTTCAAGCGGATGATAGGTGCGCAGTGCCCGCTTGACGAGATCGACCATCGACACCATTTCGTCACTGGACAACTGCGTGCGGCGACGCCACAGCTCAGGCAGGATTGCATCATCGAGATTGCGGACGAACTCGCGGCTCGGTACGGCGCCCATGTAAACCTCCGGAAAGGATGGGACACAGAGAGCGCGGAGTGGCTTAAAGCCTGGTGATGAAACGGTCTCGAAGACCTAGGGCCGCGCAGGAAGTGAAGGCAGTATGGTTTTCGCAAGCCGCTTCGCATATATGGAAGAAGTGGTAGCTGGCGGATAAACCGGTGGGTAAGCCTTCGCTCGACCGGCATGGGTCGGCCGCGATAAACCCTTATCTGACGGGGCTTCCGGCGTAGCTCGGGCCAGAGTTAGTGACGCGGCTCTAACTGCGGCTCGACATAGACACCCGATCTGCGCCGGCGGCTGAATGGGATCGGCGCGCTGGCGGCATCGGGGAACGGGTCAAGCGGGTGGTCAAACTGATGGGTGGTAAATCGCGTCCGTGCCTTGCGGGGGGGCGGGACTCGCCATTTCGATTTCCGGTGCAACCGGGCGAACCGGGCCGGATTGTTTCGAATCCGCGCGACACCGTGATGGGCGCGCTGGTATGCCGGACACGGATGGCGCCTCCCCTATGCAACGCCATCCGCCCCGACGGGCCGCCCGTGCAGGCGTGGCCCTGTGTGTAGACGCGCGCCCCTTTATCCCCCGAGGCTGACGCTTTACGGCCAATACTCCTTCAACCCGATGTCGCGATCGTATGGCCGATCGTCGACACCGGCGACTCCCTGGTGGCCGGACCTGCGCTTCGCGCGGCCGGCTCGTATGTGCAGATCCCCTTATCGGCATGGCAAACAGTGAAGGCGTGCGAACTGGTCTCCTGCGCTACCGGTCCCGCATTATGTTGTTGTGCGCACGCCTGTTTCTGTGCTGGTATCGAATCGCTGTTAGTGCCTCAGCCTGCTACATAGACGCGGCAAGCCGTCGATTTTTAAAGCGCCATCGCAAGGTTTGACAATTGACGGCTGCTGGGCAGCGAAGCGAAGTGGCTGCGTGGTGGCGGTTACTTCACGGCGAACAGTGTGAGATTCATCAGGATCCTGAACGCGAAGCCAAGCGACATCGCGCCGCCCACGCCCGCGCACCACAGCGCGATAAACCAGACCCAGCCGGAAAGCTTCGGGCGCGCGGGTGCGTCGCCATGCCTAGTGATAGTGATGTTGGTCGCCATGGCGCACCTTGCCGCGAAATACCCAGTAGCCCATCGTCGTATAGGTCAGGATGATGGGAAGAATCACCGCTGCGCCCGCCAGCGTGAACATCTGGCTTGAACGCGGCGCGGCGGCTTCCCACAGCGTCATGCTCGACGGGATCGCATACGGCCAGAGGCTCACCAGCAATCCGAGGTAGCCGATCAGCACCAGTGCCAGCGCAAGCACGAACGGCGTCTTGTGGTGTCGCTCGCGTACCGCCTGACGCATGAAGTACGCACAGATCGCCACGAGGAAGGGCTCGGGCAGCAGGCGATAGAAGAGGCCCGAGCCGAACCAGCGCTGCGCCATATTCGGGTCTTGCAGCGGTGTCCACAGGCTGACGAGCGCAATGAAGCCAAGCAGGATCAAAGTCATGGGCCACACCACGCGATGCAGCCGTCGTTGCAGATCGCCCTCGGTTTTGGCGACCAGCCAGCAGCAGCCAAGCAGCGCATAGGTGACCACGAGTCCGAAACCTGTCAACAGGCTGAATGGCGTGAACCAGTCGAACGCACCGCCACCGTAAGCGCCGTTGACAACCGGGATGCCCTGCAAAAACGCGCCCAGTACGATGCCCTGGAAGAACGCCGCGCCGGTCGAGCCGCCGATAAACGCCAGATCCCAGAGGTGCTTCGTGCGGTTTGCTTTCGCGCGCAGTTCGAACGACACGCCGCGAAATATCAGGCAGGCGAGCATGAAGATCAATGGCAGATACAACGCCGACAACACGGTTGCATACACCACCGGAAACACGGCAAAGAGCCCGGCGCCCCCGAGCACCAGCCACGTCTCGTTGCCGTCCCACACGGGCGCCACGGTGTTCATCATCAGATTGCGTTCTTTCTCATCGGGGAAGAACGGAAACACGATACCGATGCCGAGGTCGAAACCGTCAAGCACCACGTACATGAGGAGGCCCAGCGCGATGATCGCGGCCCACACTACGGTGACATCCATTTTGCTGCCTCGTCCGGTTGACGCGTTGCGGGTCAGGTTGAGAGCCGGGTTATGACCTGGTTGAACCCCGGCTCTTGAGTCCGGTGATGAACTCAGGCTGCATCAATGAGCCGGTCGGCGGCCGACATGGGGCGCCGGCCGCTGTGGCCGGGCGCGCCGTCCACCACACGGTCCGGCACCCCGTCCGGCGTCAGACCCGGCAAGGCCGGTCCGGAGCGCATCAGCTTGAGCATGTAGTAGATGCCGGTGCCAAATACGAGGAAGTAGACGATCACGAACGCCATCAGCGAGATTCCCACCTGCTGCGTGCTAAGCGGCGACACCGCCTGCGAGGTACGCATCACACCGTAGACCACCCAGGGTTGACGGCCCGCTTCCGTGGTGACCCAACCCGCCAGCAACGTGATGAAACCAGTCGGTCCCATCGCCACGACGAGCCTTTGAAACCACTTCGCGTCATACAGCGTGCCGCGTCGACGCAGCATCCAGGCTGCAGCCGACATCACGATCATCAGCACGCCGAGACCCGCCATCACGCGAAAGCTCCAGAACACGATGGTTGAATTGGGGCGGTCCGCTGGCGGGAATTCCTTCAGACCGCGAATTTCTCCATCCCAGCTATGCGTGAGGATCAGGCTGCCCAGATGCGGGATCGAAACAGCGTAGCGCGTCGTCTCGGCCTTCATGTCAGGAATGCCGAACAGGTTGAGCGCGGTGCCGCCTTTTTCGGTGTTCCAAAGTCCTTCGATGGCGGCAATTTTCGCCGGCTGATACTTACGTGTGTTCAGGCCATGCTGATCGCCGACGAACGCCTGGATGGGCGTGAGGATCAACAGCAGCCAGAGTGCCATCGAAAACATCTTCTTTACGGCAGGATCGCGGCGGCCGCGTAGCAGATGCCATGCACCCACCGCTGCGACCACGAGGCCCGCGACGATGAATGCGGCGAGCGCCATATGAGCGAGGCGGTACGGGAACGACGGATTGAAAATGATCTTGAACCAGTCGAGCGGCACGACGTGACCGTTGACGATATCGAACCCTTGGGGTGTCTGCATCCAGCTATTGGAGGCCAGAATCCAGAAGGTCGAGATCAACGTGCCGATGGCGACCATCAACGTCGCACCGAAGTGCGCGCGGGGGCTCACGCGCTGCCACCCAAACAGCATGATGCCAAGAAAGCCCGCTTCGAGAAAAAACGCCGTCATGACTTCGTACATGAGGAGCGGACCGGTGATCGGGCCGGCGAAACTCGAGAAGCCCGACCAGTTGGTGCCGAACTCGTAACTCATCACGACGCCAGAGACGACGCCCATGCCGAAAGCCACTGCAAAGATCTTCGACCAGAACAGACACAGATCTTTGTAGTACGCCTTACCAGTTTTGAGCCAGCGCCACTCGAGTACTGCGATAAAACTGGCGAGGCCGATGCTGAGCGCTGGAAATACGATGTGAAACGAAACCGTGAACGCGAACTGGATGCGCGCCAGGTCGAATGCTGAAAGTGCGGAGTCCATAGCTTTGATGCCGGAAACAACCTACGCGCGCAGACCGCTGTCAACGCGCACTGCCGTGTGCAGATGGCGCAAGAGTAGGGGAATGCGCTGGATTTTGCTGCGTCGCTCTGTGCGTCGAAAGGCCGCGCAAGAATCGGCGCGGCGTCTGATTTACGGCGCTAAACCATTGATGTGTATCAGAAGTTTTTTGATGTACTCAAGTTGCCGACGGCGCTGGTCAGGTCGAAAACTGCGTCAATACACCGCGCTGCAGCAGTGGGATGCGAGGGCTCTGGCCTGTGGCTCAAGTGGTGGCTTCGCTTACGTGGCAATTCAGTGCAGGTTGCCGCGTTGCTCAACCGGTGCGGCTTGATCCGGGCACGCGGCGCTGTGCTCCGGGGGCAGTAATTTGATCTGCTACACAGCCCGGCTCGTTAGCTGTGCGTTGGCGTATCAACCGTTGCACGCTCCATGTGGCGACGACGAACGGTGCCGTCATGACCGGGAACGGCGCTTCTCGTGCGAGTAGTTGCAGAGCAACCGACAGCAGGATGCCGACGAGTACGGTGGCCCACGTGCCTTCCGCGAGCGCGATAGCCGTTAGTGCACCATTGAATCCACTGAGCCCTGCATCGAACGAAGCAGGACTTGCGCCGAGCAGCAGAAGAGCACCCCCGCCGATAGCAGAACCGGCCAGCGCCCACATTGCGTGGTGGCGCGATGAGGCCGCAATCCCTGCCAGCACCAGCAAGCCGGGGAGCGCGCCGTGGGCGAAGCCGGCCTGCGCGAGTCCTGAGAGCACGCCAGCAGGCAGTAGCGCAAGCGGGACGACGTGGGCGCCAGGCGCGGTCGTTGCGCCGCCGTTGACGAATGGCAGCCAAAGCCCTGTGACGATCAGGCAGGGAAGCGAATACGCGGCCAAACCGCGAGCGCGCAACCACGTCGAGCACGGTCGCAGCAGCCATACGGTGCTGAATCCGGCAAGGATCGCCAGTGCGGCTGCGGTGGCGTTGTCAGGGACGAAGGTGTAGGCGGCGAGCCCGGCGAGCGCGCCGTTGAAACCATGCAGACCGTTACGCGTATCCTTCTCACAATGACCGGCCAACAGCGCGCCGATATTCGCTGCAATCGCACCGGTCAGCGCTGCACAGGCGAGCCGTGGGTCGCATATGAGCCAGGCCGCGAGCAGGAATGCGCCGGTGCACGCGTTAGGCTGCAGAACGATCTGGCCGAGACTGCATAACAGTGTGCGTAGCGCGGCGGATTCGGTTTGATTGGATGCGGCGTGCATGGTAGCGAGGTGGTACGGCGGTTGTGCATCGTGCGAGGCAGCCACGGTGAGTTCGTAGTGAACCGGCAGCATAGGGCACCTGTGCCAGGCTGGGCATCGCGGGTGATGATAGTGATTATTTGCGACGCGGCCCGCGGAGATTCATCGGAAAGGAGGCAAGGACATGCGCGAAGTTCGTTGGGTATCCGAAGAGGGCGAGGGCATCGAACATCTTGCATTCGATGCGCGCGCTGAAGGCTTTTTCGTCGAAAGCGCCCTGGTTGGGCAGCGCTATGAAAAGGGCTATGGTCTCTATTACCGCGTGCATTGCGATCCGCGCTGGCGGGTCATCCACGCGTTCCTGAAAGTGGTGGGCGGCGGCGAGCTGGAGCTGCATGGAGACGGTGAAGGTCACTGGCGCGACGGCCAGGGCGCGACGCTAAACGCGATTGAAGGTTGTATCGACATTGATATCGCCGCTACGCCGTTCACGAATACGCTGCCGATCCGCCGTCTTCAGCTTGCACAAGGCGAGCGTCGGCCGATTTCGGTGGCGTATATCGCCACGCCGGATCTGGAACTCACGCGGGTCGAGCAGGCGTATTCATGCATCGAGCTGAACCGCGAATACCGCTACGAAGGGATATTCCGCAGCTTCGCCGCTAATCTGAAAATCGATGATGACGGCCTCGTCATCGACTATCCGACCTTGTTTACGCGCTTGCCGCGGACTTCGTGATGGCGCGGTTGCCCGCTTTGCAGCGGGCAACCGGATGCAGGGCCGCGAGGCGGCTGCACGCGTTCGGTCAGGCGCAGCAATAGCGGCCCACGCACGCGGCGGCTTACTGCGTGACTGACCGGGCAATGGCGACCGGTGTCAATGAGGCGCTTACGGGCGCGATTGGGGCAGCGTCGCTGCTTTGCACGATGTGCAGTTCGCGGGTGCGAACGGGCAAGCCGCATTGTGCATCGCTGAGCGTCTGACGAACCTGACGGGCGAGATCCCAGCGCATGTCCCAGAAGGTGTCGAGATTCGCCCAGATGCGCATGTTCAGCACCACGGTGCTGTCGTCGAAACGGGCCACCATCACTTGCGGCGCAGGGTCCGGCAGCGCTCGCGGGTCGGCCGCAGCGAGGGCGCGTAATGCCGCAAGCGCGTGGTCGACGTCGTCGCGCACGGAGATTTCCACTTCGAGATCCAGGCGACGCGTCGGATTGCGACTGTAGTTGCGAATCGAATTGCTCCACAGCGCACTGTTAGGCACGTATTCGCAGATGCCGTCCGACTTGGTCAGGCGTGTCGTGAACAGGCTGATCTCTTCGACGCTGCCCGCGACCGTGCCGTTACCCGATTCGATCCACTCACCCACCTTGAACGGGCGCAGCAGCAACAGCATGATGCCGGCCGCAATATTCTGCATGGTGCCTTGCAGCGCGAGGCCGATGGCAAGGCCCGCCGCGCCGAGTACGGCGACGATGCTGGCGGTCTCGATGCCCAACTGCGACAGTGCGCCGACAATCGCGACGACACGAATGCCCCAGAGGGTTGTATCGCAGAGGACTGGGCGCAAAGTGGCGTCCATACGTGACTGACTCGTGAGCAGGCGGTTGAGCGAGCGGGCGACACGGCGCGCAAACCACCAGCCCACCACGAGGATGAGCGCAGCGGCGCAAAGGTGCATCGAGATGGCGGTAAGCCCAGCCCAGAGGGAGGTCCACTGAGTGGGGTGGATCCCGGCGGAAAGATTCTGCATGGCCTTGACGGTCCTTGATTACTGGCGACGGCGCACAGGGCGCCGCGCGATGGGTGAGATATTGATTGGGCACCATGCCTTTGCATCAGCCGGGTGCGAGACCGCGGCGGCAGGTACCCCGAAGAAAAAGACGCGATTAAACGTGCGGAGGAGGGACCATGCAAAAAAGAGAAAGTTCTACCGCATTAACCTTTTTGACAGTTCAAATTACCGGGGTCGGAAGCAGCGAGTCCGCTCGTAGCGGCCTGGCGTATGCGCTGATGCAAAACGCGCCCCAGCGATTGCCCCGTGGCGGCCACATTCATTTGACGTGCGAAAATGGCAGCGTTGCATCGCCCGCGCCGAGCGCGCGTTGCATCAAGGTGGTATCGAGCCATCGCCCGTGCTTGAACCCCACTGCCTTGAGCGTGCCGATCACCTCAAATCCAAGGCTGCGATGCAGCGACGCCGAGCCGCCGCTACCGCCGTCTGCGATCACCGCCACCATTTGCCGCCACGGACCTGTTTCGCAGCGCTGGATCAACGCCTTCAATAGCAAGCGGCCAATGCCGCGGCCGCGATATGCGTGGTCCATGTAGATCGAATCTTCAATGGTGTTGCGATATGCCGCGCGTGGCCGGTACGGCGTCGCGTAGCAATAGCCTGCAATCCTGTCTTCAACCTCGGCAACCAGATACGGCAAGCCATGACTCAATACCGAAGCGTGACGGCCGCGCAGGTCGTCGACCGTGGGCGGTGTTTCCTCGAAAGAGGCCACGCCATGCAGGACATGCTGCGCGTAGATGGTCTGAATGGCGGCAAGGTCGGCATCCGTTGCGTCGCGCACCACGGGGAGCGCGCTGGCGCCGGCTGATTGATTCGTGATGATCTGGCTGGAGGTGCTCATGCGCAATCCTGTCGTTGTCCGGAGCTTCTCCGGAAACGCTTTACTATGCCTGCTGAGCGCCGCGAATTGAAGCTCTTCAAAAAACCCGCGGCACCGGCGTTGCTCTGCCAAAACGCCGTGCTCCCACCACGCACACCACCACGATTACCGTCACGGCGATCATCGCTGCCGGGACCTGTTCATGCAGCAGCAGCGCGGCCAGCAAGAGTCCAAAGAACGGCTGCAGCAACTGCAATTGTCCGACGCTGGCAATGCCCCCCAGCGCCAGGCCGCGATACCAGAACACAAAGCCGATCAGCATGCTGAACAGCGAAACATACGCGAGTCCCCACAGTGAGGCCTGGCTGACGTCCGCGAACGAAGCGGGCCAGGCCCACCACGTGAGCGGCAGCATCAGCGGCAACGACAGCACCAGCGCCCACGAGATGACTTGCCATCCGCCAAGGTGCTTCGAAAGACGCGCGCCTTCCGCGTAGCCGAGGCCGCAGACCACGATGGCCGCCAGCATCAGGCTGTCGCCGAGCGGCGACGCGTGCACGCCATTGCGCAATGCAAAGCCCACCACGACGCTGCTGCCCAGCGCGGAAAACAGCCAGAAGGCGCGCTGCGGACGCTCTCCGCCGCGCAGCACGCCGAAGATGGCGGTGGCAAGCGGCAGCAGTCCAATGAACACGACGGCGTGTGCCGAGGTGATGTGGCGCAAGGCGAGCGCGGTCAGCAACGGAAATCCGATCACCACGCCAAACGCCACGATGACGAGCGGCAACAGTTGGCGCCGCGCCGGCCGGGTCTGACGAAACATGAGCAACAGGATCAGCCCGAGCGTGCCCGCAATGGTGGCGCGTGCAACGGTCAGGAAGATCGGGTCGAGCCCCTGCACGGCGATGCGCGTGGCAGGCAGCGAACCGCTGAAGATCAGCACGCCCAGCAGACCACTGAGCCAGCCGTCGGTGGTACGGCGATGTGGCGCATTGCTGGTTGAATTGAGTTCCATAGGGTGTTCCGAACGGCGACGAGGAAGACCTGCAGCATGCTTCATCCGGAGAAAAAGTGTAAGCTACAGAACAGTACAATCCGTGCAAACTGTACGGTACATGGAGCAGTACAGATGGTGAGTATTTCCAGAAGCAAGGTCCACTTGAATGACAGCGACGCCGCCTCGCGCACGCGCGTCGAAGCGGTCATGGACGACTTGCGCGAGCGGATTGCCAGCCGCTCTCTGATGCCCGGCGCGCGCGTGCCGTCGATCCGGGCGATGAGCGAGAGCCTCGATGTGTCCAAATCGACGGTCGTCGAAGCATACGACCGCCTGGTCGCCGAAGGGGTGCTTCTCGCGCGACGCGGCTCCGGGTTTTTCGTCTCCGGGCATGCGCCGCCGCTCGCGCTGGGGGATCTCGGGCCGCGTCCGGATCGCGAGGTCGATCCGCTGTGGCTGACCCGGCAGTCGCTGGAGGCGGGGCAGAAGGAACTCAAACCGGGGTGTGGCTGGCTGCCGGCATCCTGGATGCCCGAAGCGGGGCTGCGCCGCGCTTTGCGTGCAGTGGCGCGCGATCCGCATATGCCGCTCGCGGACTACGCAAGCCCGCCGGGCCTGCCTGCGCTGCGTCAGCAACTCGCGTGGCGGCTCGCCCAGCACGGCGTCGACGCTACGCCCCAACAGATCGTCCTGACCGACGGCGGCACCCATGCACTCGACCTCGTCTGTCGCTTTCTGCTGGAACCGGGCGACACGGTGCTGATCGACGATCCCTGCTACTTCAATTTTCAGGCGCTTCTGCGGGCGCACCGCGCGCGTATCGTCAGCGTGCCGTACACACCGTATGGACCGGATCTGGCGAGCTTCGAGCGCGTGCTGGCCGAGCATCGCCCGCGTCTTTATGTCACGAACTCTGCCATCCACAATCCGACTGGTGCGACGCTGTCGCCCGCTATCGCGCATCGTCTGCTGAAGCTCGCGGGCGAGCACGATCTGCTGATCGTCGAGGACGATATCTTTGCCGATTTCGAAACCGAATCCGCACCGCGCCTCGCCGCCTTCGACGGCCTTGCGCGCGTGATCACCATCGGCAGTTTTTCGAAGACGCTGTCAGCGGCGGCGCGTTGCGGTTATATCGCGGCGCGTGAGGACTGGATCGAGCCGTTGATCGATCTGAAGCTTGCGACTTCGTTCGGCAATGGGCAACTGGCCGCGAGCGTCGTGCATCATCTGCTGGTGGACGGCACCTACCGGCGACATCTCGAAGGCATGCGCGCGAAGCTTGCCGACGCCATGGGCGAAACCATCCGGCGCGTGACGCAGGCGGGCCTCGAGGTGTGGACCCGGCCGCGCGCCGGGATGTTCGTCTGGGCGTGCTTGCCGGACGGGCTGGATGCCGCGGAAATCGCGCGGCATGCGCTGGCCTCGAATATCGTGCTGGCGCCCGGCAACGTGTTCAGCGTGACGCAATCGGCAACGGGGTTTCTGCGCTTTAACGTTTCGCAATGCAACCGGCCGAAGGCTTACGAAGTGCTGCAGCGGGCGATGGATCTCGCGCAGTCGCACGCCTGAAAGCAGCGTACGTCTTGCGCATACCTATGCAATTCAAGCGGTAGCGCGCGGGCGTCTGCGTCGCTTCACGCAGGAGGCGCCATGACGTGTGAACCACGGCAACACAGCACCCCCAGGGGGCTCATTTGCACAGCATCAGAACCCGCGCCTCATCCGAACAATTGCTCTTGACGGGTGCCTTGTCCGCAGTTTCCGCAGGCGCGGCCGTATTGACACCGGCAGCCCGGTGAGCGACACACGAGCGCAGCCGCTTTTCCACCGGCCCGTAGTACTGCCAGCCGTGGCCGAGGTTGGGTAATTCCAGCTTTACCTGCTTCCACTTCGGATGACCGTGCTCCTGCAGGTTATCGAAATTGGTGCATAAAGAATCGGCGAAGTGATCGAGGTTGACAACGGTATCGCGCAACCCGTAGTCGTAGGTGACGAGGAAGGCCTTGACGGTGAAGGTCGGCACGTCGTCCTTGATCCAGTTCGGGTAGCTCGCGGTGTGGATGATCGCCGGAAAATACACTTGCTTCGCGCGGGCGGTTTCCGGTGCAGCAGGGTCGACGCGCAGCAACCGGACTTGTTGCAGCAGATCAGGGTTCATATCGGTGAAGAGCTTGGCCGGCTGCCCCACCACGATGATCGCCACGTCGATTTTCTTCACGATCAAGGCAGCGAGCGCGTCTTCATTGCTCAGGTGCTGCACGTTCTGATCGGGAATGGGCTGGCCGAACATCAACCGGTAGATCGTGTTGGCAGACTGTGCAGTGCCGCTGCCAAGCAAGCCCACGCTAATGACCTTGTCCTTGATCTCGTTGATGTTCTTGATCGGGGAATCGGACCGTACGACGAAGTTAATTTCTTCGTCATAGAGCGGCATGATGAGGCGTAACGGCCGGATCGCAACACCGGCATCGGCATTGCCGGCGTTGGCCATATCGACATACGCCTGATACACGTCCGACTGCACCAGCGCGAGTTTCACGCCCGGTTCGAAGCGCATGCGCTGGACATTTTCCGCCGAGCCTTTTGAGGGCAAAACCTCCAGGTCGATGCCGACCGGCTCGGCCACCCACTTCGCCAGATCGGCGCCGATCTGGATATAGGTTCCGCGTTCAGGGCCGGTGACGATCTTGTAGTGTGCCGGCTCGGCCATCGCCATCGAAGATGCCAGCAATAATCCAAGCCACCCCGCGAGCCACCCCGCCAGAATTTTCTTGAGCATGGTTTTTCACCTTTCAGTCTCGATTGAACAGTCTTGCGCGATGAGGCGCGCGAAGCATCGCTGAGTCAGTTTTCTGTTTCGGTTTTCTATTGCAAGGTGTTGCGTATTGCGGGACTTCTGAGCATGTGTCCGGCACCGCGAGTTCACTGACTTGCGGCCGCCGCCGATGCTGGCGGTGTGCCAGGTGCCGGTGAATCTTTCCAGCCGTATTGCGCGATCGCGCGTTCCTGCGCGTCCACGCTGTTTGCGGCTGGGGTAGTTGGCGCGGTTGAGTCGGCCGGCGCGGTTGGGGCGACCTTCGCAGCTGGCGCGGCTGGAGCAGGTTGCGCTGCCGCCGGCGGCAATGGAGGCAGCGGCGGCAAGAGTGTTTGCGTTCCTGCAGCCTGGGTGACCGGCGCGGCGTGGGCCACCGGCGCCGGTTTGTTGCGCAGCGGCGCCCAACCGGTTTCGACGATCGCACGTTCAAGCAGCGCTTTCGCTTCCACACTGCCAGTGTCGATGGCCAACGCGTCGCGCGCGCTATGTTCCACGCAATTCCACAAGTTGTCCTTGACGCATACCAGGGCGGTTTGAAGCGCGGCGTTGCGCCGCTGTTCGAGGGGCGCCAGTTCGTGCTGGATCAGCTGAGCATCGGCACTGTTGGCTTGCATCGCAAACGCCGCATTGACTGCCGCCTGGGCTCCTGACACATCATTCGCATCGCGATGCACGCGGGCCGCATGCAGGCTTTCAGACAGGTCACGATAGTGCGGCACGGGAGCCGGTTGCACCACCACCTGAGGCGCGGGCGCCGCGTTATTGGCGGGCTGGTTTGTGCCACCGGCATGGGGCTGTGCGTGAATCGATCCGCCAGATGACGTGTTGGATGAACTGCCCGGTGTATAGGCGGCGACGGTACCGCCGGTCGATTGCGTATCTTCTTCGTTGTCCGCCGGTGCACTCGAGTGACCACCGAATAGTGTGTATGCGCCATAACCTAGCATGAGCACGACAATGCCAATCAGTCCGCGCGTGACGAGCGTGCGTGTGCCGTTGGTCGAACCTGGCGAGCCATGGCCCAGCGGTGGAATGGGTGTGTCGGGTGAGGCGAGATCGGGCGGTGCGCCATCGGTTTGAGTGTCTGGTCCGAACGGGTGGTGTTGTGCGCCAGCGGTTGCGGTGGCCGCAGCAGCCGAGGCGCCGAAGGGCGCAAGGGGCCGGTCATCGAGCGGATGCGTCGTGCCACAGTAGGGACACCTGTCGGCATGCTGATACAGCGCGCCTCCGCAGCGTTTGCAGGGCGCCGGGAAACTCTGGTGAGGAGTAGTCTGGGTGGACATGCTGTGACCCATCTGCGATAGGCTATGCCGTTACGGCATGGTCCTGACCGTGTTCCGCGCAAGTTGCACGGTCCGCGTGAATCACGATCGACATGCGCTGGAGAGCGGCCGCCGTGATTCGAAAATGACGGTGCCCCTGGGAACAATATGTGGGCTTTCGAGGTGAACGTCAATCGAAGTTCACACCTATCTGACACAGTGTGCGCTAACGCACGTTCAGATATTTTTCGTTGCTGCACATGTTTGCAGAACGAACTAAGAAGGGAGATTTTGCACGGCGTGTCGGGCGCGCGGCATTGATCGGATCAAACGCCTGAACAATGGTGCGATCAAAGGCAAAATGAAACAGAAGATGAAACAAACGCGCGGCCAGCAACGTATGTCATTACCGGCCGCGTAACTTCATTCGCTGGCGATCAATGCTTGCGCAATGGGTGATCCTTCAGCAGCCACGACAGCACGAACGCGAACACGACCACGCAGGCGGCAGACAGATATACGGTATGTAACGCACCGGCGAAGGCCTGCAGGTAATCGTCGTGCAAGGCGGCAGGCAACTGATGAATGGCAGCCGGTCCGAGTGCGTGCGGCAATTCTGCATCGGATGGAATCAGCGTCTGCAAGCGGGCGGCGAGCCCGTTCGAGAACACTGCACCAAAGGCGGCCACGCCCACTGAGCCACCGATCGAACGGAATAGCGTGGCGCCCGAAGTGGCCACGCCCATATGTCTGAATTCAACGGTGTTCTGTACCGCGAGAATCAATACCTGCATCACCATGCCGAGGCCAAATCCAAGCAGGCCCATATACAGATACATCACATGAATTGGCGTGCTGATCTGCAGGCGCGCAAGCAGCATCATCGCCACGGCGACGAG
>FTKM01002275.1_pt1 | contig 20308 bp, 23 predicted proteins | sample 1658051 | NCBI WGS metagenome assembly FTKM01 (sample SAMEA3914794, study PRJEB12502) | metagenome | biome: forest; material: soil | place: Canada | collected 2011-07-05 | depth 0.1 m | reverse complement strand
GCTTAGCGGCAAGGCCTCCTCAGTCCGCCTTGCAGGCTGACAGCTCCTCCATCGGAGGAGCGATTCAGCCAAGGCCCGCGTCGCCCTACACGTCCGTGAACACCGGCGCACGCTTCTGCATATTGGCCATGACGGCTTCGACCTGGTTGGGCGTGCCGATCAGGGCGGTCTGCTCCAGGCTTTCAGCGAGCAGGGTCGCATGTTGGTCGCCTTGGTTCGCGACCGCGATCAATCGTTTCGCCCCACGGATGGCGTGGGGGTTCTTGGCGGCGATCTCGGCCGCATAGGCCAGCGCCTCGGCCCGTGGATCGGCGCAGACCCGGGTCGCCAGGCCCAGGCCCAGAGCCTCCTCACCAGTAAATTGGCGGCCGCTGTAGATCAGGTCGCGGGCGATGTCATCGCGAACCAGCCCCTGCATCAGCACCATGCCGGCCATGTCGGGGACCAGGCCCCACTTGATCTCCATCACCGACAATCGGGCGTCGGGGGTTACGAACCGCATGTCGGCGCCGAGGGCGACCTGGAAGCCGCCGCCGAAGGCGACGCCGTGGACCGCCGCGATCACGGGGACCGGGATTTCCCGCCAGACCATCACCGCATGCTGGGCGCGGTTGGAGCCGCCCGGCGTCCGGTCCGGCGTCAGCAGCGAGCCGCCCGCGGAGGACTGACCCGGCGCTCGCGCGCCCGAGGCCATGGCGTTGAAATTGCCCGTGTCGAGACCGGCGCAGAAGGCCCTGCCCTCGCCGGACAGCACCACCGCCCGCAGGCCGGCCTCGGCCTTCAGCCGCTCGCCGGTTTCAATGAGCGCCGAAAACATCTTGTCGTCCAAGGCGTTCATCTTGTCGATGCGCACCAGCCGGACGTCGGCGACTCCGTCCTGAATGTCTACGGTGATCCGGTCCTGCACTTGGCGTTCTCCCTGACGGCGTATTTCAACCACGCTAAGCCAGTCAGCCCGGCGGCGCCACGGTGACGCGACGTCGCCCGTTCAAGGCGAGAGGCCGCCAACCGTCGTGCGGGTCAGACAACTTGCCGGGCAACTTAGTCGACCAGTCCACGTTCTAGGACCAAGCGACCGAACTTTGGCGTCCAGTTGAGCTCGCCTCTCTCGCGACCGCCCGGCCTTTGGCTTTCACCCTGTGAGCCTCCGGTTCTACCGAAGGCTCCGAATGACCAGACTGAATGGGAAGACCGCCGTGATCACTGGCGGCGCAACCGGCATCGGCCTCGCCGCCGCAAAGCGCTTCGTCGAAGAGGGCGCATTCGTCTTCATCTTCGGCCGCCGACAGGAGGTGCTCGACGCCGCGGTGGCCGAGCTCGGAGCGAACGCCCGCGCGGTGAAGGGCTCGGTCTCGGATGAGGCCGACCTCGACCGACTTTACGCGACGGTGAAGGCCGAGCGCGGAACCCTCGACATCGTCTTCGCCAATGCCGGGGTGGGAAGCCAGCTTGCGCTTGGCAAGATCACCGCCGAGCACATTGACGAAACCTTCGACACCAACGTGAAGGGGACGATCTTCACGGTCCAGAAGGCGCTGCCGCTGATGGGGCCAGGCGGTTCGATCATCCTGACCGGGTCGAGCGCTGGGACCACGGGCGCCCCGGCATTCACCGCATACAGCGCGAGCAAGGCGGCGGTGCGCAACCTCGCGCGGACCTGGGTGGAGGACCTGAAGGGCAGCGGCATCCGCGTAAACGTCCTGTCGCCCGGGGCGATAGCGACCGAACTCGCAACGGCGGCGCTGGGCGACGAAGGCCTGAAGGCCTACGGCGCGATGACGGGGTTCAACCGCATGGGCGATCCGGCGGAGCTCGGGGCGGCGGCCGCCTTTCTCGCGTCGTCCGACAGCAGCTTCATGACCGGCAGCGAGGTCGCCGTCGACGGAGGCCTGGCGCAAATCTGACCCGCCACGCCCGACCGGGCGCTCCAGTGATCCGATGTTGCGGACACCGGCAGAGCCACAAAGCGCAGATCTGGTCAGGTGCGATCCGATACGTCCGAAACGGAGAAGTTCCCATGAGCAGTGAGAAGAATATCCAGACCGTGAAGGATTTCTTCGCCGCGATCGGCCGCGGCGACAGACAGGCCCTGCTGGCGCTGGTCGCCGAAGACATCGAGTGGATCATTCCGGGCGAGGACTGGCCGCTGGCCGGAACGCGCCACGGACACGTCGGCCTGGCGGATTTGCTTGAGACGGCGTCCAAGTCGATAGAAACATCCACGGAACCCCGGGAGTTCGTCGCGCAAGGAGACCGGGTTCTCGTCGTCGGCTTCGCGAGGGGCAAGATCAAAGCCACGAACAAGACGTTCGAGGACGACTGGATTTTCGCCATCACGGTCCGGGACGGTAGACTGACCAACATCCGGGAATACGTCGACACGCAGGCGTTGGCGCGGGCCTCGCAGATGGACATGAACCCGAGGCCCTCGCCCATCGATACCGCTGCCGCGCAACGGGCCTCGTAAAGCCCGCGAAGAGCCGACGCGCGCCGCCTCCCACGCCGGCTGCTCGTCCAATGCCCACCGCAAAGGAGATCCCGATGTACGACCAATCAACGAAATCCGAGTTGATCCGGCTCGCAGGCGTAGAGGCGGGCTCGACCGTCATCGACGTTTACCCGGGCGATGGCGATTGGACGCGTCTCTTCTCCGACATCGTGGGACCAGAAGGACGGGTCTACAGCTTCGTGCCGGCTGAAGTCGCCGACTTCAAGAACGATCCAGTGGGCCGCATGCGGACGCTTGCAAAGGAGCCGGGCCGAGAGAACGTCGAAGCCGTCTCGGCAAACCTCGTCGCCATGCCGGAGGTCACGCAGCCCGCGGATGTCCTGTGGCTGCACCTGTTCTACCACGATCTCCACACCGCGCTGATCCAGGCCAAGGGCGCGACGGCGGCCGACTTCAATCGAGCCGTCTACGGGCGACTGAAGCCCGGTGGGGCGTATGTCATCGTCGACCACGCCGCCGCCGGAGGGTCGGGCACAAACGACACTCAGGCGCTTCATCGGATCGATCCCGCGTCCGTCCGCGATGAGGTGGAGGCGGCCGGATTCGTATTGGACGCGGCAAGCACCCTGCTCGCGAACAAGGACGATCCGCACGCGATGAAGGTGTTCGACCCCTCGATCAAGGGCAAGACCGACCGTTTCGTCTATCGGTTCGTGAGGCCCTGACCATACAGGTGGCGACTGATACGAGCGGTCGCAGGCGGCTGGCCAAATAAAGCTGGGCGATCCCACTGGGATTATTTTGCAAGCGCTAGATCGCGAGCGCCTGCAATGGATCGGACTCGTACATCACCCGCCTGCTCGATAGCCCCGTCTGCCTAGTTGACAACTCGCTCCCTAGAGCTTCTCGTCCAGCAGCCCCTGCACGAACCCCTTCAGCCACGGGTTGCGCGAGCGCTTCAGCCGCTCGGCGTGATAGATATGGGCCAGCTCGGCGTAGGCCACGTCGAAATCCTCGTTGAGGATGACGTAGTCGTACTCGCCCCACATGGCGATCTCGCCATAGGCGCGGCCGAGGCGGCGCTGGATCACGTCCTCGGCGTCCTGGGCGCGGGCGTGCAGACGGCGGCTCAGGTCCGCCATGGTGGGCGGCAGAATGAAGACCCGCACCACGTCGGCGGGGGCGGAGGCGGCGATGCTCATCGCCCCCTGCCAGTCGATGTCGAACAGCACGTCCTTGCCCTCCTCGATGGAGGCCATCACCGGCACCTTGGGGCTGCCGTAGCGATGCTCGTGCACCTCGGCCCACTCCAGGAAGGCGTCGTCCTTGATCAGCCCGGCGAAGGCCTCAGGGGTGACAAAATGGTATTCGCGGCCGTCCTGCTCGCCAGGGCGCGGCCCTCGCGTCGTGGCGGAGATCGAGAGGGCCAGGTCCGGGTGATCGGCCACCAGGCGGCGCGACAGCGAGGTCTTGCCGGCGCCGGAGGGGCTGGAGATCACCAGCAGAAGCCCGCGCCGGGCGCCCCGCGCTTCACTCGACATTCTGCACCTGCTCGCGGAACTGATCGATGGTCGCCTTCAGCTCCAGGCCGATGGCGGTGAGCGCCGTCGTCGCCGACTTCGAGCAGAGGGTGTTGGCCTCGCGCATGAACTCCTGGGTCAGGAAGTCGAGCCGGCGGCCATTCGAGGCCTCAGCGCCGGCCAGCAGGGTCCGCGCGGCGGTCACATGGCTGGCCAGCCGATCTAGCTCCTCGCGCACATCTGCCTTGGTAGCCATGACGGCGGCTTCCTGGACGATGCGGTCTTCCAGACCCGTCCGGTCGGCCAGCAGCTCGGCCATCCGCTTCTCGAACTTCTCCTTCAGCATCGTCGGCACGCTGGCCGCTTCGCTTTCGGCCTGGGCGGTCAGTCCCTCGACCTTATCGATCAGGCCGGACAGCACCGGCAGCAGCGCCGCGCCTTCGGCCAGTCGCGAGGTCTTCAACCCATCGAGCGCCTCGGCGATTGAGGCCGCCATCACCGCTTCGATCGCCCCGCGAGCCTCCGCATCGTCCGACTCATCGCTGGCCTCCAGCACGCCCCTGAGGCCCAGCAGGGCCTCGATCGACGGCGGCGCGGCCCGGCCCTTGGCGGCGTAGCCATTGGCCAGGTCCAGATAGCGCTCGAGCTGTTCGGTGTTCACCCGCACCGCGCCGGCGCCGTCCGCCCGCTTAGCCTGTACCGTCAGGCCGATCTGACCGCGCTGAAACCGGCTCTGCGAGCCTTCCCGCGCGACGCGGTCCAGGCTGTCGAATCCGGGCGGTCCGCGAAACCGCGTCTCCAGCCCGCGCCCATTCACCGACCTGGCTTCGACCGCCCAGGTCCAGGCCCCCGCCGCGCCGTCGGCGCGCGCAAAACCGGTCATGCCTGACAGTGGCATCTCAGTGCGCCCCTTGCAGCTTGGCCTGCCGCTCGACCTGCCGGTAGTGGGCGACGTTGGTGTTGTGCTCGTCCAGCGTCGAGGCGAACACATGGCCGCCGGTCCCGCTGGCGACGAAATAGAGTTCGTCGGTCTTCGGCGGGTCGAGCACGGCGGCGATGGAGGCCCGGCCCGGATTGCAGATCGGCGTCGGCGGCAGGCCATTGATCACATAGGTGTTGTAAGGCGTCGGCTCCTGCAACTCCGACTCCCGCAGTCCCCGCCCCAATGGGCGGCCTTGCGTCAGGCCGTAGATGACCGTGGGGTCGGTCTGCAGCCGCATCCCCTTCTCCAGCCGATTGATGAACACCGCGGCCACCCGGGGCCGCTCGCTGGCGACACCGGTCTCCTTCTCGACGATGGAGGCCATGGTCATGGCCTGCTCTGGGGTCTGGAACGGCAGGTCGGCGCGCCGCTGAGCCCACAGGGCCTTCAGCAGGTTGTCGCGCGCCTCCATCATCCGCTGCAGCACCGCGCCGCGATCGTCGCCGCGGCGAACCTCATAGGTCTCCGGCAGGATCGAGCCCTCGGCCGGCACTGGCGCGGATCCAGTGAGGACGTCGCTGCTGGACAACACCTCGACCGCCGCTTCGGAGGTATAGCCTTCGGGAATGGTGATCCAGTGGTGGACGATGTCGCCCTTGCGGATCTTCGCCATCACCAGGCCCATGGAGGCCTTGCTGGGAAATTCGTATTCGCCGGCCTTCAGCTTCTTGCCAGCGCCGCCCACGCGGGCCGCGATAACGAAGACGGTCTGCGAGCGGATCACCCCGGCATGGGCCAGGTCGGCGGCGATCTCGCTGACCCCCGCCCCCGGCTTCAGAATCAGGGTGGTGGAGGCGCCGCCATGGGCCGCCGGACCGGGACCCTGGTAGAGCCATAGGAAGCCGACCACCAGCAGCATGAACAGCAGGCTTAGGGTGGCGAAGGCGCTGCCGCCCATGATGGTCAGGCGGCGCCAGAGCGGCAGGTCCCCCGACCCCGCCTTGCGATCTTGAGGATCGCCCGCGGTCACGGCGCCTTCTTCAGGATCAGGGAGGCGTTGGTGCCTCCGAACCCGAAGCTGTTGGACAGGGCGTATTCGATCTTCATCGGCTTGGCCTTGTTGGGGACCAGATCGATCTTCGTCTCAACCGACGGATTGTCGAGATTGATGGTCGGCGGCGCGATCTGGTCGCGCAGCGCCAGGACCGTGAAGATCGCCTCCACCGCGCCAGCCGCGCCGAGCAGGTGGCCGATGGCCGACTTGGTGGACGACATGGTCGCCTTGCTGGCGGCGTCGCCCAGCATCCGCTCCACGGCGCCCAGCTCGATCTCGTCGCCAAGCGGCGTCGAGGTGCCATGGGCGTTGATGTAGTCGATGTCGGAGGGCTTGATGCCGGCGTGGCTGATGGCCGCCTGCATGGCGCGGAAGCCGCCGTCGCCGCTCTCGGCCGGGGCGGTGATGTGGTAGGCGTCGCCGGCCAGGCCATAGCCGACCACCTCGGCGTAAATCTTCGCGCCACGGGCCTTGGCGTGTTCGTATTCCTCCAGCACCAGAACGCCGGCGCCCTCGCCCATGACGAAGCCGTCGCGGTCCTTGTCATAGGGACGCGAGCCCTTCTCAGGCGTGTCGTTGAAGTCGGTGGACATGGCGCGGCAGGCGATGAAGCCGGCGATGCCGAGCTTGCAGATGGCCGCCTCGGCGCCGCCTGCGATCATCACGTCGGCGTCGCCGAACATGATCAGCCGGGACGCGTCGCCCACCGCGTGGGCGCCGGTGGCGCAGGCGGTGACCACCGAGTGATTCGGCCCCTTGAAGCCGTAGCGGATCGACACCTGGCCAGAACCCAGGTTGATCAGGGCCGAGGGAATGAAGAAGGGGCTGACCCGACGAGGGCCTTTTTCATGCAGTTCGACCGCCGTGTCGGCGATGGAGCTGAGGCCGCCGATGCCGGAGCCGATGATGACGCCGGTGCGCTCGCGCTCGTGCTCGTCCTCCGGCGTCCAGTTGGCGTCCTTCACCGCCTCGTCGGCGGCGGCCATGGCATAAAGGATGAAATCATCGACCCGGCGCTGGTCCTTGGGCGACATGGTCTGGTCGGGATCGAAGGAGCCCGGCACGTCCGGACCGCCGCCGCCGGTGCCGTCAACCCGCGGAACTTCGCAGGCGATCTTGCAGGCGTAGTCGGTGGGATCGAACCGGGTGATGCGGCCCGCGCCGGACTTACCGGCCAGGATCGCCTTCCAGGTCGTCTCGACGCCCGTACCCAGGGGCGTGACCATTCCAAGACCGGTAACGACAACTCGACGCATGGATCAGCACTCCACTCTTGCGGAAAAGCATAAGCCGCCGGCCGCGATTATGCACGCGTCCCGACGGCTCATGACGGCCAGCAGATATGGCTATTGGGCCTTAGGCGCCCAAGCGTTCGTCGATGAATTTCACCGCGTCGCCGACCGTCTGAATGTGCTCAGCGGCGTCGTCGGGGATTTCAATGTCGAACTCTTCTTCGAAGGCCATGACCAGCTCGACGTTGTCGAGGCTGTCGGCGCCCAGGTCGTCGATGAAGGAGGCCTTTTCGGTGACCTTCTCCGGATCGGCGTCCAGGTGCTCGATCACGATCTTACGGACGCGTTCGAGAGTGTCGGACATACGAAAATCCTTTTTGTTGTTCCGCGGCGGCTACCCGCCCAAGTCTGGAAGTGGAAACCGCAAGGTCAACGCTGGTTGCGCCTCCCTTTCCGGTTCCGCCTAGCACGTTCTTTTTGGCCCGACCAGCGGCGCCTACATCCGTCCCAAGATCGCTTAAGGCATCGCCATGCCGCCGTTCACGTGCAGGGTCTGCCCCGTGACGTAGGCGGCCTCGTTGGAAGCCAGATAGACACAGGCCGCGGCGATTTCATCCCCGCTTCCCAACCGTCCGGCTGGAATCCGGCCCAAAATGGTCTGTTTCTGCTGCTCATTCAGCGCATCGGTCATCGGGCTTTCGATGAAGCCGGGGGCGATGCAGTTGACCGTAATGTTCCGGCTGGCGACTTCCTGGGCGAGGGATTTGGAAAAACCGATCATGCCCGCCTTGGACGCCGCATAGTTGGTCTGGCCCGGATTTCCGGTCACCCCGACCACCGAGGTGATGCCGATGATTCGCCCGAACCGGCGCTTCATCATGTTTCGCATCGACGCCCGCGAGAGGCGGAAATAAGCTTCCAGATTGACCTTCAGGACCGTATCCCAGTCCTCATCCTTCATCCGCATCAGCAGGCCGTCGCGGGTGACGCCCGCATTGGCCACCAGCACGTCGATGGGTCCGCCGCAGGCCTTCTCCGCCAGGGCTAGCAGGCCATCGACCGCCGCCGGGTCGGACAGGTTGCAGGGCGCCTCAGAGACCCGCTCCTTCAGCTCGTCCGCCAGGGCGCTGATCGCGTCCGCGCGGGTGCCGGACAGCACCACATGGGCGCCCTGGGCATGCAGGCCACGGGCGATGGCCCCGCCGATGCCGCCGGTGGCGCCGGTGACCAGGGCGGTCTGGCCGGTGAGATCAAACATGGTGGGTCTCCAACGATTTCGCCTTCCATCGGCAGGAACACGGCGCCGCCTGCGGGTCCGAAATCCTCTTATGCTTCGACAGGCTCAGCATGAGGATTTCCACAGGCCTCTCATTAGTCCTCATCCTGAGCTTGTCGAAGGAGAGGACGCTTCTGCGAACTTGGCAACAGCTACAACGACTTGGCAAACGCCTCGAGGTCGGCCGGCGCTCCAACCGCGCCGGCTTCCGCATCGGGCGCGATGCGCTTGGCCATGCCGGTCAACACCTTGCCCGAACCGATCTCGGCGAAGCGGGTCACGCCGCCCTCGCCCACCAGCCATTCCATGCTCTCGCGCCAACGCACCCGGCCGGTAACCTGATCCACCAGCAAGCCCCGGATCAGATCCGGATCATGCACCGGGCGGGCCGTCACATTGGCCACCAGCGGAGCCTTGGGCGCGACAATGATCGCTGCGGCCAGGGCCTCGGCCATCTCATCGGCTGCGGGTTGCATTAGTGGACAGTGGAAAGGCGCCGAGACATTCAGCGGGATCGCCCGGGCGCCCAGCTCCTTGGCCTTCTCAATGGCCTTGTCCACCGCAGCCTTGGCGCCGGAGATGACCACGTTGCCGGTATTGTTGTCGTTGGCCACAACGCAGACACCCACCTCAGCCCCGGCGGCGGCGGCGGCTTCCGCCAAGGCCACATCCGTCTTCGGCCCGATCAGGGAAGCCATGGCCCCCTCGCCCACCGGCACCGCCCGCTGCATGGCCTGGCCGCGCCGCTTGAGCAGCCGCGCCGTGTCGGCCAGACTGATCGCGCCGGCGGCGCAGAGGGCGGAATATTCACCCAGGCTGTGGCCGGCGACGAAGCCGGCCTTGGTCACCGCGACGCCGAAATCGGCCTCCAGGACCCGCATCACCGCCAAGCTCACCGCCATCAGCGCCGGTTGGGCGTTCTCGGTGAGGGTGAGTTGATCCTCCGGCCCTTCGCGCATCAGCTTGAACAGCTTCTGGTTCAGCGCGTCGTCCACTTCCTGGAACACCGCGCGGGCCGAGCCGAAGGCGTCCGCCAGTTCGCCGCCCATGCCGACGGCCTGGCTGCCCTGGCCAGGAAAGATGAAGGCGAGAGTCATGGCTGCGGCCTCCCTGCCGCCTGAAACGAGTGCGGGAGGGGTAAGGGAAAGCGGATCGCGCGGCAAGCGGCGCAACCTATCGCTCTAAACCCACGACTATGGGATATTGTTCGGGAAAGCCCGTTGGAGGAACGCCATGAAGAAGACCCTGCTCGCTCTCGCTGCCGCGAGTCTGCTCGCCCCCTTGGCGCTTTCGGGACCGGCCGTCGCAGCCCTGGCGCCCGGCGCGTCCGCCCCGGACTTCTCGACCGAGGCGACCATGGCCGGCAAGGCCTACCCCTATCACCTGGACGCCGAGCTGAAGAAGGGTCCCGTGGTCCTCTACTTCTTCCCCGCCGCCTTCACCCCCGGCTGCACCACCGAGGCGCACGAGTTCGCCGAGGCCACCGAACAGTACCACGCCCTGGGCGCCACCGTGATCGGCGTCACCGCCGGCAACGTCGATCGGCTGAAGGAATTCTCGGTCAGCGAATGCCGCTCGAAATTCCCGGTCGCGGCCGACCCGGACATCAAGATCGCCACCAGCTATGACGCCAAGCTGGCCATGCGCCCCGGCTGGTCCGACCGCACCTCCTATGTGATCACGCCGGATCACAAGGTGCTGGCCGCCTATTCGGCGCTCAACCCCGACAAGCACGTCTCGACCACCATGGACGCCCTCAAGGCTTGGCGCGCCGCCCACCCGCAATAGGCGACGTCCGCTGACCCCAAATCAGCCCTCGTCCCTGATCCGGACGAGGGCGTTTTTGTATCTGGTTGAAGAGAGCGATGGGCGAACCTGTTTCGATAAGGCTGGCGAATGAGGCCGACGCCGGCGTCATCCATGACCTGACCCACGCGGCCTACGCCAAATGGATCGAGGTCGCCGGCCGCTCGCCCCTGCCGATGACGGTGGACTATGCCCAGGCCGTCCGGCAGCATCGCTTCGATCTGCTCTATGCCGGCGAGGTCCTGGCCGCCCTGATCGAGACGACGCCGGATGGGGACCAACTCCTGATCGTCAACGTCGCGGTCCATCCCGGCTTCCAGGGCCACGGCTTCGGGGTGCGCCTGCTCAAGCTGGCCGAAGACCTAGCCGCCGGCGCGGGCCTCGCCGGAACGCGCCTCTACACCAACAAACTGTTCGAGCCAAACATCCGCCTCTACGCCGCGCTGGGCTACCGCATCGACCGGGAAGAGGTGCTGGAGCGGGGGACGGTGGTGCATATGTCGAAAGCGCTGAAAGGCTGAGCGCAGAATTCCGTTCGCTCAAGCCGATTTGTGACCACGCTGACCCGGCGTCAGGGCTTGCGGCCCTACTTTCCGCAGCCCACCATCCTCGCCAATAGGGTGGAATAAAAATGACGGACGACAATGGGCTCGCGCAAAGCGAGGGGCTCGCCGTAGGCGGCCGGGGCGATTTCGTTCCGCCCACGCACGTCAAGCTGTTCTACAGCCTCGGCCAGATCGCCCAGAGCGGCGCGTTCGACGCCGCCCTGCCCTTCGTCTTCTTCTACTACACTGCTGTTCTTCGCCTGCCTGGTGGGCTGGTGGGCCTGGCCATAGCCATCAGCCTGGTGTTCGACGCCGTGGTCGATCCGCTGGTCGGCTCGTGGTCTGACAATATCGGCGGTAAGCTCGGCCGGCGATTGCCGCTGATGATCGTCGGCACACCGCTGATCTGTATCGCCCTGGGCCTATTGTTCTCGCCGCCGAGCCACATGCCGACGATGGGGCTATTGGCGTGGCTGACCGTGACCTCCGTCGCCGTACGCAGCGTGATCTCGGTGTTCAACATCCCCTATATCGCCCTGGGCGCGGAGATGGCCGACGGCTACGCGGAGCGATCCAGCGTGGTCGTGTGGCGCACCCTGGCCGGTGTCGTCGGGGGCGTCCTGGTCGGGGTCCTGGCCTACAACATTTACTTCGCCAAGGCGCCCGGTCTCCGCAACGGCCATGCCTATCCGGGCTTCGGCTGGGCGGTGGCGCTATCGGTGCTGATCGCCTGCGCCGCCTGTTGCGCCGGAACCCTGCGTTACGCCGCAGCCCTGCCCCAGCCAGCCAAGGCCTCAGGCTCGATCCTGCGCCGGCTGCCCGCAGAGGTCGCCGAGGTGTTTCGCAATCCTTCGTTCCGGCTGCTGTTCGCCACCTGCGTGATCTTCTTCGTGGCCATCGGGGTCAATGCGACGCTGAACAATCATGTTCTGATCTTCGTCTGGAAGTTCGCGCCCTGGATGATGCAGGTCGCCGGCTTCTGCCTGATTGGCGGCGTGCTGGCGGGGATCGCCACGGCCCCGCTGCTGGCCAGGTTCGTGGAGAAGAAGACCATGGTGATCGTCGGACTGCTGTCGATCATCGCGGTCTGGATCCTGCTGCCGGCGCTGCGCGTCACCGGACTGGTGACGCCGACAGGGCTGGCGGCGCTGCCTTACGTCGGCTTCGTGGTTTTCGTCGCCGGGATCGGGGTCGGGTTCGCCGCCATCGCCTTCCCATCTATGATGGCCGACGTCGCCGACGAGCATGAGTTGATGTTCAACGCCCGGCGCGAGGGGCTCTATTTCGCCGGCCTGGGGTTCGCCTCCAAGGCCTCGGCCGGCTTGGGCGCCCTGGTTGGGGGCTTTGCGATCCAGTCGATCGGGTTTCCGCAGAACGCCGCGCAGGCGGGCGTGGTGGTGCCGCCGGTGATGCTCAATGAACTGCTATTGGCCTGGGGTCCCGGCGCGGCCCTGTTCGCCATCGCCGGCACCCTGGTGTTCTGGCCCTATTCCATCACCCGCAAGCGCCACGAGGTGATCGCGGCGGAGCTGAAGGCCCGGCGAACGGAAGCGCTGGCGTTGGCGAATATCGCTTAGGCGTCAGAGCCTGTAAGGCGCGCGCACTCCTGGGTCGGAAACCGGGAAATCTTTCTCATTGCGGGTGACAAGCAGCCGATGCTCGATCCGGGCAGAGGCCCAGATAATAGCATCGGGCAGCTTCATCCGATGCCGGCGCAGCAATTCCACCGCTTCGATGGCGACGAGGTCGTCCAGCGGGACAACCCGGAACCGAGACAGAACGGCCTTCGTCGCATCGGCCGTCGCCGGCGCCGCGCCTACCATCACCTCCATCCACGTAACGATGCTGATCCCCAGGTCGTCGTACCGTGCAAGCTCCTCGTGCGCTTCCCGGGCGCCGTTGAAAAAGTCGATCAGGATGTTGGTGTCGAAGAGGGCTTTCACCACTCTTCACGAGCCTTCCGCTGAAATTCGAGGCCGTCTATCGCTTGATCGCGCCAGAGCCCGAAACCAGCCTCGATCTCGCCAATGGCGTTCCGCGCGAGGTATTCGCCCACGGCCTGGCGGATGACTTTCGCCCGCGACACCCGACGTCTGCGGCCGATTTCATCCAGAGCGTTCACGTGGGGTTCGGGAAGGTCAACAAGAGTGCGCATTTGCTAGTCCGATATATGATATCGTCTACCGATATCACAATTGCCGACCCACCGCTATCTCAAGATCGCTTGAACCCCAGCACCTTTCCCTCGGTCGACGGGTAGCCGGTCGGACAGTCGAACCGGGGCATGTCGGAGAAGATCAGGTCGTAGTATTTCATCTGCTCGACCATCAGTAGCCTGAGCAGGAATCGTCCGACCTCATTGGGCTCTTGGGCACGTTGGCGCTACCGGAATAACCATAAGCCGTCCGGCTGCTCCACTTCATGTTGAGGAAGTGGGTCCGGCAGGTGTCCAGCCCCTCGCCCAGTTGCAGCCGCAGCGAATGGCGCTGAATGAAGAAGTCCTACGCCCCGCCCGACACCGGCTTGATCTGATCCCGCCCCCAGGCGTGGTCCTTGTAGTGGCGTCAGGCCCAGGCCATTTCGGATTTCACATCGGCGGCGAGGGCGTGCCAGTCGGGGTCATCGGAGGCGGCGAAGGCGGTTCGCGCGCCTAGGCCAGCACTGTCATTGTGGCTTGAAGATATGATTTTCGGCTTTGGCTGAAAGACATTTGCGTTCCTGATTGGCCTTGTGGTTGTTAAGACGCAACTAATCGGTTCCAATGGATCGTTAACATCACTCCGGTTGACGGGGTCGCAGCAACTTTTAGAAGATACCCAGTTCCTCCGTCGCCACCTCGCTTGGAGTTCTGTGCGTGTTCAAACGAGACCTCATGGCAGTTGTTGTCCTTGCGATGAGCCTCGTATGGACAAGCAGAGCAATCGCTTCTCCAGACGACATTTGCGAACAGCTAAGGGTACTCGAAACGAGCCCTCTGACGGTAGTTGACGACGGAAAAGCTGTCAGACGTTGGGTGGAGTTCAATTGGCAAGGAGACTGGATGGTAGGCGGATCGTGGGGTTGTCGACACTCGCACGATAAAGTTGGAGCAGCGGTTTGCGCCTACCTCATGAACCATACGTCAAGGGAGTTTCGGGCGTCGCTGCCCCTTCGGGTACTGAGTTGCTATGGCCACAGCTTTCCAAAGTATGCCCAGTACGATTGGACGGATTGGACTGCGAGCGTAAAGCTCCATGGCCAAAAAGATGATCGACAAATGATCATGGACATCGACTTGGCCGCCCGTAGATCTTCGGCTGCGACAGTCCGAATTTCTGTAATTCCAGAGGATCCAAGCAAGCTCGACAAAGAACCTGATCCCTTGCCGATGGCTAAGTTCTTATCCGACAAGTAGCTCCTCTCCCTTGCATTTCCCCCTGCAATCCCGTATCAGCCCGCCCTTCTCGGAAGGCGGTCCCGCGCGGAACCCCTTTTCAAGTCTTTGGGCGTTCGGTCCGAAGCGCCGCGCCGGATCCATCGTTCGCTCTCCCGCTTCCGCGGCGAGCCGGCGCCGCCTTCCACAAGCGGAAGAAGGAAAGCATGGCTTTATACGAGCACGTGGTCATTGCGCGGCAGGACATCTCCCCGCAACAGGCCGAGGCGCTGAACGAACAACTGAAGGCGCTGATCGAAGAACAAGGCGGTCACATCGCCAAGATCGAATACTGGGGTCTTCGCAACCTCACCTACCGCATCAAGAAGAACCGCAAGGGTCACTATTCCCTCCTGGCCATCGACGCCCCGGCGCCGGCCGTGAAGGAAATGGAACGCCAGCTGTCCATCAACGAGGACGTGCTGCGCTACCTGACCATCCGCGTCGAAGAGCTGGACCTGGAACTGTCGCCGGTGCTCGCGCGCCGCGATCGTGACCGTGGCGAACGCGGCGACCGTGACGGCGCCCCGCCCCGTCGCGAGTTCGAAGACGCAGCGGTTTAAGGAGCAAAACAATGTCTGATGAATCCGTCGTCGACGCCGGCGCTCCGGCCGCCGCCGCCTCGGGTGGCGCCCGCCGCCCCTTCTTCCGCCGCCGCAAGGTTTGCCCGTTCTCGGGCGCCGGCGCGCCCAAGATCGACTACAAGGACGTGAAGCTGTTGCAGCGTTACGTCTCCGAGCGTGGGAAGATCGTTCCCTCGCGCATCACCGCGGTCTCGGCCCTGAAGCAACGCGAACTGGCCAAGGCCATCAAGCGCGCCCGCTTCCTGGCCCTGCTCCCCTACGTCGTGCAGTAGGAGCACCCGGTCATGAAAGTCATTCTGCTCGAACGCGTCGAGCGCCTCGGCGCCCTGGGCGATGTGGTCAATGTGAAGGACGGCTTCGCCCGTAACTTCCTCCTGCCCCGCTCCAAGGCTCTGCGGGCCAACTCGGCCAATCTGAAGGTCTTTGAAGGCCAACGCCACGAGATCGAAGCCCGCAACACCAAGGCTCGCGAAGCGGCGTCTGAATCCGGTCAAGGCCTGGACGGCACGTCTTACATCCTGATCCGTCAGGCGGGCGAAACCGGCCAGCTCTACGGCTCGGTCTCCGGCCGCGACGTCGCCGACATCGTCAACGGCGAAGGCGGCAAGATCGACCGCTCGATGGTCGTTCTCGACAAGCCCATCAAGACCCTCGGCGTTCACGAGGTGAAGGTGAAGCTGCACGCCGAGGTGACGGTCACCATCAAGATCAACATCGCCCGCAGCCAGGACGAAGCCGATCGCCAATCGCGCGGCGAAAACGTCATCACCTCGCAATTCGAGGAAGATGCGCGCCTGGACGCCGAAGCCGCCGCCGACATGGTCGAAGGTGGTGCGGGCAAGATGGGCGAAGACCGCGACTTCGCCTAAACCGGGCTTCCAAGCCTGAACCGATAGCGACACGCCCTCGTGCTTCGACAAAGTCGACGCGAGGGCGTTTTGTTTTGTGCGCCTCGCGCCAAGCCATCCACAGGCCGCAGCTAGTTGGGGAGAACCCCAATTCGTCACAGCCCAGGCTCGGGGTCTTTAGTTATGGTTAACGAATGCCCGTAGTCCCCGCCCTCGACCTGCGCTTCCCCGAAGAGGAAGCCACGATCGCCCACATCCCGCACAACATCGACGCCGAACAGGCGCTGCTTGGCGCCATCCTGTTCGACAACGGCGCCTATGAGCGGCTAACCGACCAGCTGTCCGCCCGCCACTTCTACGAGCCCTTCCACGCCCGCCTGTTCGCGGCCATGGAAGGCCACATCCGCAAGGGCCAGCTGGCCGAACCCATCGTCCTGGCCGAGCAGTTCAAGCGCGACCCTGCGTTCGACGAACTGGGCGGCCTGCGCTACCTCGCCGATCTGGTCGATCGCGCCCCGCCCGCCGCCAACGCGCCGGACTTCGCGCGCCTGGTCTATGAGCTGTCGCTGCGGCGCGAGCTGATCCGTATCGGCGGCGAGATCTCCGTCTCGGCCAACCAGAGCGATCCCGACCGCACCGCACGCGACCAGATCGAACTGGCGGAGCAGCAGCTCTACACCCTGGCTGAGACCGGCTCGGCCACCTCAGGCCTGGTCACCTTCGACGTCGCCCTGCGCGGTGCGGTAGAGATGGCTGCGGAGGCGTTCGGGCGCGACGGCGGCCTGTCCGGCGTTTCCACCGGGCTGATCGACCTCGACCAGCAGTTGGGCGGCCTGCACGGCTCCGACCTGATCATCCTCGCCGCGCGGCCCTCCATGGGCAAGACGGCGCTGGCCACCAACATCGCCTTCAACGTCGCCAAGTCCTATGCCTGGGAGCCACAGCCGGACGGGTCGAAGAAGACGGTCAACGGCGGGGTGGTGGCCTTCTTCTCGCTGGAAATGTCGTCCGAACAGCTGGCCATGCGTCTGTTGGGCGACGTCTCCGGCGTCTCCTCCGACCGCCTCCGCAAGGGCGAGATCGACGCCTCGGAATTCGGCCGAGTGCGGGATGCGGCCATGGACATCCAGTCCGCGCCCCTGTTCATCGACGCCACCGGCGGCATCTCCATCTCCAAGCTGGCGGCCAGGGCCCGGCGGCTGAAGCGGCAGGCGGGCCTGGACCTGATCGTGGTCGACTACCTGCAGCTGGTCACTGCCGGCGAAGGCAGCCGGGTCGATAACCGGGTGCAGGAAGTCAGCATGATCACCCAGGGCCTGAAAGCCCTGGCCAAGGAACTGTCCGTCCCCGTCATCGCCCTGGCCCAGCTCTCCCGCCAGGTGGAGCAGCGCGAGGACAAACGGCCCCAGCTGTCCGACCTGCGCGAATCCGGCTCCATCGAGCAGGACGCCGATGTGGTCATGTTCATCTACCGGGAGGCCTACTACAAGGGCCGCGCCGAGCCCCGCGAGGGCACGCCGGAACACCTGACCTGGCAGGAAGATATGGACCGGATCCACAACATCGCCGAAGTCATCATCGGCAAGCAGCGCCACGGCCCCATCGGCACGGTGAAGCTGCACTTCCACGGCGAACTGACCAAATTCTCCAACCTCGCCCGCGAGGGCCGGTTCGAGGTGCGATAGGCGGCTGGCGGCGAGTTGGTTGCTCCGCCGGCGTTCGCCCCCTCCACCGCTTCGCGGTCCCCCTCCCCCGCTGCGCTTCGCTTGCATGGGAGGAGAAGCATCTTCTCCTCCCCCGTGAGCGTAGCGAAACGGGGGAAGTGGCGCGACGCTGAAGCGTAGCGGAAGCGACGTGACGGAGATCCCATGCTGGTTGGAGCGCGGCCGGTCGTGCCAGGCTGAAGTTTCCACACAAGCAACTTGGGAGCTACCGATGCTGCACACCGATAACGTTCGACCGGCCGCGATCCACGTCGATCTTGGCGCGATTTTTGTCTCGTTGGAACTGAGTCGTAAGACCTGGTTGGTGACGTCTTTGGCGCCGGGGGTGGGAGAGAAGCTGTCGCGTCATCAGGTGGAGGGTGGCGATCTGGCGGCCCTGCTGGCGCTGCTGGTGACGTTGCAGTCCAAGGCCCAGGCGCGCCTGGGCGTGCGGTACAGGATCATCTGCATCCAGGAAGCGGGTCTGGACGGGTTCTGGCTGCACCGGGCGCTGGAGGCGGAAGGGGTCGAGAGCTGGGTGGTTGATCCGGCTTCGATAGCCGTCGACCGGCGCAAGCGGCGGGCCAAGAGTGACAAGATCGACGAGGAGGCGCTGATCCGCACGCTGCTGGCCTTCAAGCGCGGTGAGCCTCGGGTCTGTGCGATGGCCCGTCCGCCGTCGCCGCAGGTGGAGGATCGCCGCCAGCCTCACCGCGAGCGCGAACGGCTGATGAGCGAACGCATCGAGCACACCAACCGCATCAAGGGTCTGCTGTTCGCCCAGGGGATCGGGGACTACGAGCCCCAACTCAAGAGCCGCCGCAAGCGGCTGGAGGGTCTGGTCACCGGCGATGGGCGCCCCCTGCCGCCCCAGTTGAAGCAACAGATCCTGCGCGAGCTCGAGCGCTTGGAACTGGTGATGGATCAGATCAAGCAGGTCGAGGCCGAGCGCGACGCGCTGATCGAAGCTGCGCCGGCCTCGGCGGCCCGTGTTCCCGGCGCCAGCCTGGTCGCCTTCAGGGGCATCGCCCAGGAGCGCGCCGCCGTGATCGGCGGCGAGTGCCTGTGGCGCGACTTCAAGAACCGTCGCCAGGTGGGCGCCTACGCCGGCCTGCCCGGGTCTGCCTTCAAAAGCGGCAAGATCGACCGCGATCAGGGCCTGTCCAAGGCCGGCAACAAACGATTGCGCCGAACCATGATCGAACTGGCCTGGAGCTGGCTGCAGCACCAGGCCGGCTCCGAACTCAGCCTCTGGTTCCACCACCGGGTCGGCCCCAAGCCAACGGCCAAGCGCAAGAAGGTCTTCATCGCCGCTCTGGCGCGCAAGCTCCTCATCGCGCTGTGGCGCTACGACACCCAGGGCGTGATCCCCAAGGGCGCCATCCTCAAGACCGTCTGACACCCACCCGATCCTTCACCCTTCGCCGGGGCCTGATCAGCCCCGTCGATCCAGGCGGACGAACCGTAGCGCCCCAGGGCTTAGACCAAGCCGTGACGGAGATGGGTCTCGTCCTCCTGAGCCTTGCCCGACGAACTCGGGATCAGGGTGCAGCCGCCTTGAGCGGCGACCGTATGTGAGGTTGTGCGGACAACACCGTCCGTTCCAAAACTTCCGGCTCAGCCTGCGATCGACAAGACCAAGAGGACGCATAATGCCCCCTTGACCACAAAATCCCCATGTGAGGGGGCGAGCGCCGGCGACTCGTACTTCACCGCCCGCCCCGCATTGCACTGCAACAGCCTGAGCGGCTACCCTACCTCCATGAACCTCATCCAGTTCATCGGCCGCGCGACCATCAACGCCCTGCGCACAGTCGGCCGCGCCTGCCTGTTCGGCCTGCGCGGGATCGCCGCCCTGCTCGCCCCGCCCTGGTTCCCGGCTCAGATCGGCCGCCAGCTGATGGCCATGGGCTATTTCTCGCTGCCGGTCGTCGGCCTGACCGCCGTCTTCACTGGCGCGGCCCTGGCGCTGAACATCTACACCGGCGGCGGCCGGTTCAACGCCGAGCAGATCATGCCGCAGATCGTCGCCCTCGGGATCACCCGCGAGCTCGGCCCCGTGCTGGCGGCGCTGATGCTGGCCGGCCGCGTCTCCGCCGCCATCGCCGCCGAGATCGGCGCCATGCGGGCGACCGAACAGCTCGACGCCATGCAGACCCTGTCCACCGACCCGTTCCGCTACCTGATCGCCCCGCGCCTGCTGGCGGGCGTTATCGCCCTGCCGCTCTTGACCCTGGTCGCCGACATCGTCGGCATCGCCGGCGGCTGGGGCGTCGCGACGCGCACCCTGCACTTCAACCCGACCACCTACGTCCGTTCGACCTGGAGCTTCATCCAGGACTGGGATGTCGAGTCAGGCCTGATCAAGGCGGCGGTGTTCGGCTTCATCGTCGCCCTGATGGGCTGCTTCCACGGCTACTACGCCGCCGGCGGGGCGCGCGGGGTCGGGCGGGCGACCACCCATGCCGTGGTCTCGGCCGCCGTGTTGATTTTCGCTTCCGACTACCTCCTCACCACCCTCTTCACGCACCACGGATGAGCGACCCCACCCCCAAGCTGGAATGGCGCGGCGTCAAGAAGCGCTTCGGCGATCAGGTCGTGCTGGACGGGCTCGACCTGAGCGTCGAGGCCGGCAAGTCGCTGGTGATCATCGGCGCCTCTGGCCAGGGCAAGTCGGTGACCATCAAGATCGCCATCGGCCTGATGCAGCCGGACGCAGGCCAGGTCTTCATCGACGGCGCCGACATCACCCGCATGGGCGGGGCCGCGCGGCGCCGGCTCTATGCCAAGTTCGGCATGCTGTTCCAGGGCGGCGCCCTGTTCGACAGCCTGACCGTCTGGGAAAACGTCGCCTTCCGCCTGATCAACGCCGATGGCGTCAGCCGCAAGGCCGCCAAGGCCCGCGCCCTGGAGGCCCTAGGCAAGGTCCGTCTGACCGCCCAGGTCGGCGACCGCTA